>SDBS01000613.1_pt1 | contig 35202 bp, 29 predicted proteins | sample 2277091 | NCBI WGS metagenome assembly SDBS01 (sample SAMN10404972, study PRJNA504765) | marine sediment metagenome | isolation source: marine sediment core GS10_PC15, 163 cmbsf | place: Arctic Ocean: Southern Knipovich Ridge | collected 2010 | reverse complement strand
GTTTTGTTTGTTGGTGATAGAGTTGCATTAAGACCTGTAATTGGTTGTATCAATCCAAATTCAAAGTCATCTGAGAAATCACCATTACCACCTGAATTAACTCCACGAACTGTGTAGTTTACCACCTGTGTTTGACCAATCGTTGAATCTGTAAAGTTACTTTCTACTGGTGAACCAATTAGACCAGTTCCTATTGTAGCACCTGTTACATTATAAAATCCATAATCATCTGATGTTGCTGTTACTTCTGCTGTAATTGTAGTTCCGAAATTACTTCCGAATGGATAGAAGGCTTTGGTTTCATTAGTGGTAATATCTGTAATATTTACTGAAAATAATTGCATGTTTGGTCTTATCGATGTACTAGCATCTCTAAGATTTACTATAACAGTAGAGAATCCATCAGTGGTGGCATTATTTATCCATGTAACAGAATCAAATGTTCTAACAAATGAAGCAGGGTTGTTTATGTATGGTCGAACAAATGTAACTTTTTCTGTATGCAATGTTTGATCTGGTGGAGTTGTAGATGGTGTTGGAATCTCTGTAAAGTTTGCTCTGTTGTATGCATGATTGTACACTTGTATATTTCCGGTAATTGTTGTAAATCCTGAATCCGAACCTCCTTGCCAATCTACAATTATTAATGAATTGTTAAGAAATGAAGATGGGAATACCTTAAAAATCATTCCAGTACCTACTTTGGAAGTAACAGTTGTTCTCTGGTCTGCATTACCAGTTGCTAAAGTATGTGTCATTACTGTTGCAGAAGGAGCAGACCACTTTACTTCTCTATACTGCCAAATATTATCAATTAAGTTAAAGTCTCTGAATACTTCGTAATTGTCTGTGTTTGCAATATCATCCCAATCTAATTCTGCATCATTTGTCATGTTTTGAACTACAGTAAGACCTGTAACCTGTGCTGGTGCTGGTACAAATGCTACTGGTGGACAATCACCAGTACAAGAACTTACTTCTACTAATCCTCTTTCAGTTTGATTACCACTTGTTTCTGTAAATCTTACATCTGGATTAGAAAAGTTCCAAAGTGATATTTCTCCACCTTGAGCAGTTCCGTTACCAATTTGTATTGTATGAATTTCATCTCTTACTGATGATCCAATTCGTGTATCACGAAGTTGAAGCATTACAGTTACTTCATCAAATACTGATGCTGTATAATTAATGTCAGAAGCATTTAGTTTTAGAGTTTGTAATGCAAATGGATGTGCTGGTGATCCTATACTTCCTAGACTTCCACCACCAAACAATGCTAATTCAGCATTAGTAGGGAATTGTGTAAAGTTTTGTCTATTATATGCACCATCTCTTACTGTCAATGAAGTAGAAAGTTCAATTCCACTTGGAGCATGGTATCCTTGTAAAAGAACTGAAATATCTTTATTTTGAATATCGGTCTTGTTGAAAACTTTGAATGTAAATGCCTGACCAAACAAGTTTGAGATATGAGTTGTTACTGAATCTGCTGTGTTTTGCTCTAGCCATTTTATATCACCAGTAGTATTGAATGCCCTGAAACCAACTCTAGCATCAAAACTACCATTTTGATCATGCTCTCTTAACTGCCAAACATCAATTGCATCTTCATCTAATACTGGAATAAATTCAAGTGCTTCACTGTCTGTTGCTTCAACTGTATCTGTAATTGTTACATTAAAGTTACCAGAAGTTATTGCTCCTGCATCAATCGCTTCAACTGTATCTGTAATGTTAACAGTTGCATTGAGTGGGATAGTTGCGTTTACTGCTGTTACATTGATTACACTTGAGAACCCACCTTGATTTGGATTTGCGTTCAAGCCGACTACTCTGTAAAAGTATGTGTTTCCTACTGCTGGTGATGCTTCATCTATATTTGTATCAGAGAATGTTACTGCACTTGTAGCAGTGTCATTTACTTCTGGATCTGCTGAAAGTTTTGTGTTGTTTACAACTGATATTGTCGCTAACAAGTCTTGTCCGTTTATCCAAGTCCATATTTGAGGTGTAATGTCCCAAAATCTTCCACCACCTTCTCCTACATTTGCTCTTGTATCACACACTAAAGTACCACTTGTACCATCCCACCATGATATACCAATTCCAAGCAGTCGTTGATTTGGAATATTTACTCCATTTGTAATGTTAAGCAGGTCTGAACCTCTGTAGAAATAGTTTACTGCACCTGTTCCTATTGTTGAGTTGACCCAATCTTCGGGTAGAATTATGTTAGTTGAGTTTGCAATAGTAGAGTTATCTGATGAAGTTGATAACATTGCGTTAGTAAACAATGAACCTGTTGTAAATCCACCATTTGCTAATCCAAATGTATTAGAACATCGATTTGAACCTGAACCACCTTGAAATTTAGATATGATTAGACCTTCCCATCTGTCTACTGCCCATCCTGAAAAGTGATCACCATTCTGAGCAATTCCATCCCAATTGCCTTGAGAACCAATTAATGCAAAGTTTTGTGGAGTACCACCACCTGTTTCTTGGTATTCTATTACTTCATCTCCTGATTCTGTTGAAGTCCTGTAAATTCTGTAAGAGTCTGCACCAACACCAATATCCCAATCTAATTCAATACTTTGTGTTGTTTCATTGAAAAATCCTGTAAGACCTGTAATTGCATCTGGTGGAGGAATGACTGTTGCATTTGCTACGTTTGAAAGTCCACCTTCAACACCTGTGTTTAATCCAACTACTCTATAGAGATATGAGTTTATTGTCCCTGTAACTGTAGTATCAGAGAAAGTAGTTGCAGTTGTAGCAGTATCGTTAACTTGTGGATCTGCTGATAGTTTTGTTTGGTTAAGAACTGCTATTGAACCACGTAAATCTTGACCATTTGTTTGTCCCCAAGTTGGTGTACCTGCATCAAATCTTCTTTGTGCTGGTGTCTGTCCACCAGTACCATCTCCTGAACGGAATGCTAGTGTTCCTGTATCACCAACTCTTGATTTTTCAAATGAAAATCCTATTCCAAGATTAATTGGTGTTGCTGTTACTGTTGATGTTAGATTCAATAGATCATCATCATAGTACCTGAATGTTCTTACACTATCAACAGGAATAGCACCTAATTTTGTATCAATGAATGTTGTAGAGTTTGCAAGAATTGTATCATCACCTTGACCTAACTGTGTATTTAACAATACAACTGACCTTGCAATTCCAGATGTTGGATCATTGCTAGTCATTGCATTTGAAGTCATTCTTGTAACAATTTGATTTTGGAACAAGGTTGATGGAGACCAATTACCTTCTGCACCAAAATCAATTGGTGCTGAGGTAGCAGTTTGAGTTTGTGGACTACCTAATCCGTTAAAATTGTATAATACTACTTCATCTCCTGATTCTGTTGAAGTTCTGTAAATCCTATAAGAGTCTGCACCTGCACTTGCATTCCAACTAAGGTCTATTTCTCCTGATGTGAAATTATATACTGCTGTTAGACCTGTAACTGGATCTGGTATGGTTGCTGGAATAAGGGTTGCGTTTACTTGATCTGAAACTGTTGTTGTGTCTGAAACATTAAATAAAATTGGAGGTAGTGGTTCTTGTAAAACCCTTGTACCATTTCCACCATTGTAAAGAAATGCAAGTTCAGTAGAATTTAAGAAATGATCTTTCCAAATTGCAACTTCATCTACATTAAATACTCCTTCTGTAGTTCCAATTGACATTCCAAAATCGTTTTCACCTATGGTAAGTAATCCTTCGGTAGTGTTACTAACTCCTGTAAATGGAAATGAGAGATAACTGAAATCTACACAGTTTGTAGAGTCCAAACACATCCTCATTGGTGTTCCACCTGATGGTTCTGTTTTGTTTACTAACATTGAAAGCATGTGCCATTGACCATCATCGGGAATTCCTTGTCCATCATCACCTATGTTGAAAATTGGATCACCAACTCTAGCAACTAATTCATCTGGATTTCTTGCCATGAATTCCATTCCATCAGAACCCGAACCTGTCATAATGAGTTCTTTTCTATCTAATGCAGTACCAATATCGAAGTTTCCTAATACCCACATATTGATGGATGTAAGATTTGCTCCAAAGTTTGATGGTGTAGTTTTATCGTTAGTGTGCAAGAATGTCCATAATTCATCGATGTTTGAAAGGTCTTGTAGTCCACATTCAATTTCTACACCTTCATTTATTGTTCGATTTATAATTAATGAATTACCAAGTAAACCTGTAGAGTTTCTAACATCTGTTGCACTCATGTTTCCTGATGTTTCGTGTTGTATAACACAGTCAGAAGCAGACCCATAAGTTCCTAGATTTGTAATTAATTCAGCGTTTAAATTTTCATCTTCAAAGTCTAAATATAAAACTGGATCTGGATAAGTTCTTGCATCGAATAATCCCCTAGTTACTTCATCAACAGCGATTGAAACATCTGATAATGTTTGATTTATGATATATCCTTCTGTTCCATTTAGGATTACAACTGTATCGCCTTCAATATCTCCGTTAAGTGGAACTACTCTGTAGAAATATGTGTGACCAGAACCCAATAAAGTTCCTGTATCAGTAAAGTTTGTGTCTAATGAACCTGTGTCATTAATGTATGGTACTGCTGTAGACAAAAGTTTTGTCTGGTTGATTGCAGTTAGCCTAACTGGAATATCAAATGTTGCACCAATTTCAAGCCAAGTTCCTCCACCTACACTTGTATCAAATGTTCTTCCTGATCCTGCACCAGCACATCCACCAGTACAAAGTCCTACTGAAACATCTCCTGTAAAGGATGAATTTCTGAAAACTCCGAATCCAATGTCAGTTGGGAATCCTGATGTGAGATTTACAAGTCCATCACGCCTAAATTCAAAAGCAAATGGTGTTAAACCACTAGGTAAGTCTACAGTTTGGACTCTTGAACTACCATTTGGGAAAACTGAGAGTGCTATAGTAGCATTAGAGGTTGTACTTGTAGTTGCATCTGCAAAAATAGCACCTCTGATAAGACCATCTGATGTAACAGGCATTCCAGTGTCATTCATTATTAAGATAACAAGTTCCGATATTATTTCATCAGCAACTACTGAAAGACCTGAATGTGCTACAGAGACATTTACTGCATTAATTTTTTCAGCAAAGTCCTCAGACCCTAGAGTGTCATAAATTACCTTTGTATCTACTGGTTCTGTTGAAGTCCTGTAAATTCTATATCCAGTCGTGTTTATTCCATCATGAATCCAATCTACATCTAATGAACTAGCAGATGTTACAGTTCCACCTGTAATTGCATTCTTTGGTGCTGGAAGTGCTGGTGCTGTTACCTCTCCACCTCTACCAGTTGATGAGTCAAATGACCAATATCCAACTATGTTACTAGGTGAAATAGTGGTTCCTACTACTCCACTACCACTGTTATACAAAGTCGTAATATCGCTTTGTGTAAGTTCGTGACCGTTCCATATCGTTACATCGTCAATATCCCAAGTATTTTCAACTACTCCACCACTTGTTAGGTGATCTGCATCTGAACCAATAGTAAGTGGATCAAGTGCTGTTACACTTGTTGCTGTCCAAGCAGAACCAGAACCAGCATTAGTAACACAGGTTGCATCCACACACACTTTTTTTGCACCTGCTGAAACGTTGCCTTTATCATAGGCAACTGAAAGCATGTGCCATTGACCATCATCAGGTGGTTCTATTGGGAAATCATTTATGCTTGTAGGGAATTTATTTCCTCCACCTTGCATTAAAAATAATAACAATCTACCTTGATCTGTTCCAATTTGGAAACCATTACCGTTTGCTTGGAATTGGTTTGTTAAAATTGGATAAAATGCCGAACCTACTGTATCGCCATTAATCCACATATTTACACTTGTTAAGTTTGATCCTGTGTTTGGTCTATGCAAGAAATCCCATGAAGATTCAGTTAAACCAAGATAAATTTCTCCATTAGTGTCAAGACTTGAAGTTCCGTTTTGAATAACTGCTTCATTAATTCTTCCAGATTCATTTATTACAAAAGTTGATTGAATATCATCTTCAAAATAAACTGCATCAGCACTAGATCCTAAAGATCCTGTGTTTTTCATTATTACGCTACCAGACACAGTTGTTACGTTTACAGAAACATAACCTGTATCCAAAAATGCCTTGATTGGACTTGGGTTAGCAAAGTTTGTTTGTTCGTGGAATCTTATTGTTGGATTATCAGTAAAATTATTAAAAACTGTTCCAACTGTTACGTTGTTAATATCAAGAATGATTGTTCCATCTGTACTATTATCTTGCAGACCTACGAAAACTGAAAAAATAGTTTCTGAACCTGAACTAAATTCTGGTTTTAATAGAATTTCTCCCTCAAATGGCAAATCAACTTCAATAATTCCAAGCCTGTGATTGTCTCCTGTACCAAGATCTTCTCTAAGTTGATTTTCTTGCATGTGACCTGAAGTTACTGTAACAGTTCCACCTGATGAATAGATATTTCCCATATCCATTGTACCATCCATAACGTCAACAAAGACTCGCATTTCTGAACTTCCAGTACCACTTGCGTTTAGAAATACACTAATGTCTGGATTAAAGTTTGGAGTTGGTGCTTCTAAAACTCCTTTCCAAAGTTTGATACTATCAATATCAATGTCTATACTTCCTGTTCCTACAGAATTTAGATCAGAATACATGAATTTTAAAGTATCAAGTTGATCAATGTCTCTGCTAGCAGAACCTAACATGCTTCTTGTTGATGTTTGAAGTGGTGTTCCTGTACATGATATGTCATCATAAAAATTCCAAGTGCCTACATGATGATTTCTAATCATTTCTATGCAACCATCATCCATAGCAGACCCTAAATCAGTGGAATTTAGAAATTCTGATCTTGTTACTATTTCTGCATTTGTTGTAGAATCCATCCAACTTGTAAGAAATCTTTTTTGACTACCTTCACCTGTTGAATCAACTCTCCAACCCAATCCAACAGCATCTTCTAGTGCATTTCCTTCTGGATTTACTTGGGAAGGAACTTGACCAAAGACAAACCAAACTTCATGTTCTGGTGCTGTTCCAGCAGTAAATGTTGCGTTATATGGAATTTGTATAGTCCATTTCTTTTCTAATTCTGGAATTACAATTCTTATTCCATCAAAATTCGTGTTTTGATCATCTACTCTGATCTCTAATTTGCCTGTTACATTGTTAATATCAAATCTAGGTTGATCTGTTGTATCCCATTCAAATTCATCAGCAACAGTTCTTGCAAAACTATTTGTAAAATCATCTTTAAATTCTTCGGTTCCAGTATGAAATGTTTTGAAAACTAAACATTGACCTTGTTCAGCATCAGTAGCACCTGAATCAATTCTTAATTTATTGTTAAATATCGTATAATTACAGTCATCCATTACTCCACTTGGATAGAAAGAATGTTCCTTTATCTGCCAATTGCCATCAGTATTGTTTGTATCTGGTTGTACCCTTATTTTGAAATATTCCTTAATGAAACTTGCATCTTTGCTAGATCCTTGTCTGTTTGGAAGAGTATTATCTATATATGCATAAGAATATCTGCAATCAGTATCATCTGCTGGATCACAAACTAACGTACCATCAGGATGTAAATTTGATTGAAACCTCTCAATGAAATCTACAACTCTTACAGTTCTAGCAGGATAACCTGTATCTGTTCCTTCAAAACCAAAACTACTACGACATAAAGCACTATTGAAATTAGTTGTCCAAGCACTTTTAGCAGTTGCATTAAACCAAATATCATCTGGTGTCATTGCACCAAATGTACCATGTGGTTCTGGTACTCCACCAAGAAATGCTATTCCACAGTCGTAATTAGTATCGCCTATAGACATTGTGCCTCTATGTGCAAGAGCACCAACTTCTGATGTAATTGTATCAATCATGTCTGGTGGGATTTGAGGATTTATTGTAAAAACTGTAAAAAAACATGCACCATTGCTATTACTACTTATGTGATTGACATCAGCACCACCACCTGCAATAAGACCACCAGAAGTTGAGTTAGTTACACTACACGTACCTGATACACTATTTACGTTGTTTTGATACCTATTCGATTGTGCTATTGGAGCATAAATATCTGAATCTCCGTAAGCAGAAGGAATTAAAGGACTAAAATCATCATAAATATTTTCAAAAACTGGTTTTTCAACTAAATAATAAACTTCTTGCCAAGATATGGGAACAAAACTTCCCAATTGAAAGTGTAAATTAACATCTTTTAACACAACCATTTCTGGTCTTACTGTTTCTGCAAACCCTTGTTCAATTTCAATAGGTTGACTATACTTTAATTCGAAATACTGTAAAGGATCTGGTGGAGGATTGTCTAGAGTGGTAGGCATTGCAAGGAAAGCAGAAGTAACAAATGGATTGTAATTTAGAAATGCAAGTTTTTCCATTTCTTCTTGATATGCATAAGCCTCTTGGTACATTGTTGTAACAGGAGTCCAGTTTACATCTTCATATCCAAAAGATGCAGACGTATTCAATAACGTAGGGAATCCGACTGCTACAAAAAATATAATTAAAGTTAAACCGACAAAAATATTGATCTCTCGAAGATCCGACCCTAGATCTCGTTTGATAATCCTCTTCAAGTTAACATTTTAACTATAAATCAGGTTGATTTACTCATAGTATCTTAATTGTTTACAAAGTTGTTAAGATCTTGTTATGATCTCAGGCGTGGTTCTAGGATCGTTCTCTTCTTCTCTTTACTCTGAATAAATAGATGAGTGCCAAAAATGCTACTACCATTAGTGTTAATAGAACAACTGTTGCCTGTGATGAAGGGAATGTGTGCCTGACTCCTTCTTCTACTTGAATTAAATTGGTTGGTATATCTGTAATAAAGCCAGTCTCTATCAGACCTGCATATAATGGTGCAAGAAGCATTACTACAATTAGTATTAATCCAATTCCACCGATTGCCCTTGCATTTAATTTGAATTTAGTCATTAATCATCAATTCGGGAAATTGCAATTCACCTTTGATACAACAAATGAATCTGGAACAAGAGTATGTCTAAAATATATACCATCTGATGTACAGTTCACACAGATTCTACCACTTTCATATTCCACTCTTTTGTAAGTCACTTTGTATTCGTTTGTACAAGTATAAGATTGAGTTTGTTGGGACTTTGGAAATGAAAGATCAGTTGATAGTGAAGGTGAAGCAATTGTTAATGTGTAATTAGTATTTCTTGGTAATAGTTCATTAAGTACCTCTCCTTGACCACCAGCAAATGATTGTAGCAGATTTCCACTATCATCTAATAGATTTAACCCAATCACTCTTGCTGTATCAGTATCAAAAGTAATAGTCGTAATATTTGCGATACAACTATCTGGATTATTAGGTGAAGAGTTACTTCCTCTATTGAGTGTTACTTTACAATCTGGACAATCAGAAATTCGTTTTTCATATAAGAGACACGTTGTTCCTCTAACTGCTGTTGTAGCACCAGTAACTTTTAAGACTGAATCAATTGGATAAACTCTTTCTGTTCCACCACTTTCATCATCAATTATTATTAGATTTGGGTCTTTTGCAATATCCATACTAAACAATACATTTTTTGTTCCTTGAAAATTTTGATCTGAATCTACTGTAAAGTCTGAATTAATTAAAACAAACTCCAAAGTAGATAATCCATCTGGAAATTTGTCAATGTTTTCTTCAAATGAGAATGTAAATGATGGTGATCTAATCCCTGTGCTTGAAATAAACTCAGCACGAACTCCTTGTTGAACATTAAATCTACATGCATCATCTAAACAAAAAATTTGAGGTTCAACACATTCAACTGTGCAGTGTCCACCATCTACTTCAAAAGTTATTTGATCTGTAAGAGTTGATTGACCATTTATCAAAATATCAAAGTCTGCTGTACCAATAATCTTTGGATTAGGTGATTCATCTGCTCTAAAAGTTGCTTTAGTTTCAATTTCTAGAAAACCTTTAGAGAAATCAATGTTAGATACATCCTCTACAAAAAATGATAATGCAGGAATTTCTGAAATTTCAGTTGCAAAAGTTTTGTTTCCTTGAGAATTAATTTTAGTAATCAGTGATGATAGTACAACCGTATTGGTTCCTATTGGTGGTATTATTATTATGTCAATACAATCTATTTCATCACATATCTGTACAGGTGGTGGATCAATTGATGTGTCTGTATTATTCAGGTCTGGTGGTGGTAATATTTCTTCAATTTCCTTTTCTAATACTTCAATTCTTTCTATTGCATTTTGTAATAATTGCTCAGTAAGAACTCCTTCTTGAGCATCTTGTAATAATTCATCACAAACCCCAACAAAGTCTGGATCAAGTTCGAGTTCTAAACATATTTGTGCATTAACTAAATCTTCGTTTGATATTTTTCTAATTTCATCTATTATCTTTTGAATTTGTTGTATTTCACTTGGAGTAATAACTGGAATTTCTAAGCCATCTGCATCCTGTGGTGCAACAAAATCAAATCCTATTCCAGTTACAAATAACATTACTGGAATGATTACAATTAGTAAAACTCCAATTCCTGCTCCGGCAGTAACTATTCTGTTTGCTTTGTGTTTTTTAGCCATTAATCATCACTCTGGAAAATTGCATGTTGTTGCTCTTGTAGTAACTCCATCAGTTACAATATAGTAGTAATAATTACAAAGACCAGCACCACATCTATCGGTCACTCCTGTTCTTACAATATTGATTTTATGTCTTGGTGTGCCTTCTGCTACACATGTATATGACTGAGTTTCCTGTGGTTTTCCAAAACTTAGATCTGTTGATATGATTGGAGAAAGAATATCAATAGTGTAATTTTCATTCCTAGTTACAAGTTCGTTAAACACAACACCAGATCCACCTAATTTTGACAAGAGTAACAGACCATTCTGATCGAATAGATTTATTCCTGTAATCGATGGTGCTGATGTTGTCCCTGCAACTACGTTATTCGTTCCTATTCCAATACTGGTTCCAAAACAAGGACAACTTAGGTTACGTGCTGAACATCCTTCTCCCAATTGATCAACAAGACTTTTGTAAATTAGGCATGAAGTTCCTTTAATGGTCTTGGCTTTGCTAGTTATTACAATTCTAGAGTCTGTAGGATAAACTCTATCAGTTGTTCCAGTTTCATCAGTGATAATTAACTTGATGTCATCTCTTGCAATATCCATAGTAAACACATCTTGGTCTACCAATGAGAAGTTTTCAGTTTGATCGGATACAGAAATGTCTACCAAATTCAATCTTATCAAAGTGGTCTGTTCATTTACAAATTTATCAAAGTGATCGTCAAAAGTGAATAACAATATACTAGAAGTTGTTCCTGTAGGAGATACGAATTGTATCTGTATCATTCCATCTTCATCGCTTATTCCGTTAATTTCAATTGTTGTTGGTTCAGTAAATATTGATTGTTGACCAACAAAAAGGTCTACCTTTCCAGTTCCATCATAGTTTGTATTAGGTAGACCTTTCAAGAATAATTCATAGTTAAGGAATCCAGTTCTAAAGTCCCGATCTGTATCTTCCTCAACCAAAAATGCAAATGCTGGAACTTCAAATGCTTCTTCTGTTACTGTGGTCATCTCATCTGAATCTGTTTTTGAAACTTTTGTAATTAATTGGATGGAGTTTGATGGAGATATTATTTGGCATAATGGATTGTCTGGATCTATATCACATGATTGTTCTATTGGAGGATCTTCACTTGTTGTTTGGTTAACAATTGGTGGATCAACTAACATATCTTGTAATTTTTTAATCAATTCCTCAATTTCTTCAGGAGATAATTCTTCTTCTGGTGATGTTGTTTCTCCAAGAGGAATACAAGCCTCTCCATTTGGATCAAGTATTATTGAACCATCTGATGAAATTTGGATTAGATCTGGATCTCCTGTACCTCCACCACCTCCACAAAGCAAGTCATTTATTTGATCGATGATTTGTTGATTAGTTTGTATTTGTTCTTGTTCTGATATTGGAATTTCAAACTGTTCTGGATCTACTTGAGGTAAAATTCCTAATGCATCTGCATAGGCTTTGCCAATTATTGGGACTTCAATTCCTACAAAGAGAAGTAATAATGGTGTCAGAATAACTATTGTTAATGCTATTCCTGCCATTGCAATTGTTTTTGTATTTCCTTTCTGTTTAGCCAACTATTTCACCTGTTTTTGGGAAGTTACAAGAAACTGGTAATGTAAAAGACCAACTACATGTATATGAATAATTTTTTTGTGATTCTGGTGTTTGAAGTGTCCATGTTGATGAAGGTAATCCTGATTTAACTGATGTAAATTGAACTGTATATTCAGCATTTCTTTGAAGTAGTACAGAGTCACCACTTCCAGAACATATTGTTCCACTTGACCAGTTTGTATTACCAGTTCTAGTTTTCAACAGATGTTCAAATACTTTATTATTATCTAAATCGAATATTTCTAGCGTTCCAGCAGTACCAATCGATGATTTGTTACAATAAATGTATGATGAAGTACATCTTCCACCTGTTGATGAAGCACATCCAACAAATCTACTGTATTGTCCACTGTTTCTAACTGTAAATTTATCATCAGTTGGATAAACCCTAACCAATCCACCTTCTTCATTTAATATTATGATTTTAATTGGATCAGTTACAATATCAACTGAATAAATTACCAAGTCCTCTTGTACGAATCTGTCTTGATCTGTTTCTAACTCTAAATCTAATACATATTTTATTTTAGATAGACCCACTGGAAATTCATCAATATGGTCTCTGAATAGAAATGTTAATTGTTTTGAACCAAATCCTGTTGGACTGAGAAAATCAATACTTGCTATTCCATTTTCATCTGTCATAACATCTACATCAAGTCTTATCGGGTCTCCAACTGTTTGATTTGAAATAAATATTGTAACTGTTGCGATTCCATTGATCTCTGTTTGCCTTGATGTAATTATTTGTAGTTCAGTTTCAATTATACCGTTACTAAAGTCAACATTTGAAACATCTTCTACAAAAAATGCTAGTAAAGGAATATCTGAATTAGTAATTGACTCTGTAACATTTCCTTGCCCATCAATTAATTTTGTAATACTTTTTATTGCAATTGTTACAGGTTCAGAATTTACTTCTTCCTCATACTGTTCTGTTTCTGTATCATTTGATGTAATTATTGGTGGCAGTGGTTCTGGTTCAGAAGGAACTAAAATTGGTTCTCCATCACATGGTTCAACTAGGGAGTTGTCAACAAATGATATACAATCGAATGAACCATCTACTGGTAATTCTTCAATTTCTTCTGGTGGTAAATCTCCAAATGGAACTTCAAATTGAGTATCATCAATCTCTGGTACAATGTTTTGAAGTCCAGATACAATATTGAAACCAAGAATTTCTGCACCAACTATTACCAATAGACCACCAATCAATGCTACTGAAATAATTTTTCCTCTGGTCAAACTTTTTCTTTTAGTCAATCACTTCACCTGTAGAATTTCTTTCCACAGAAAGGTTCGACAATTTCTATTACATCATCAACAGTTGCTTTTGCAACAAAACATAACCGTATTTCTTGTCCTGAACATGAACCTGAATTACAATCAATTGTTGGGTCGAATGGTATTGAACCGAATGGTATTGTACCATTTGTTGGAACTAAGAATGTTTCAATGTCTGATTTGTAAAGTTCTCCTGTGACTCTTTTCCACTCTGATCCTATTGCTAAAGTTAATTCACAATTTCTATTGTTACGAACTTCTGTATTTACAATATCAAAACCTTCTGGTGTTTTATTCCAAAAATCATTTGTACCTGATATATCAATGGTTGGAAATAGGAATGATATTGAATCTAATTTAACTGGTAGTGGACATGCAATAAATGGTGTATCTTCTGTAACTACTTCTTCTACTACAATCTCTGTTGCGTTAACAGTCTGTTCTACTAACTCAACTACTAGATCTACGTTAGTAAAAGTTACTGAATAAATTTGAGTTGGTTCTGTTAAAATAAAATCAACTGGTTCTGTTCTTGTTTGTGTATCTTGTGGAATTTGTGGAAAAAATTCGTTGACAGTCAATTCAACTGGTGATTCTTCTTGTACAATAACAACTGGCATCGGTGTTGGATCTAATTGTGTTGCAAATTCTGGTTTATCTTCTGAAATATTTACTTCTAGTTTTGTAAGAATAAAATTAGTGGTTATCGTTTCGCCTAGAGGGAATGCACCAATTGGTGAATCGAAAATATTAATAGTAAAAATTCCTCCTGTTGGTGTTCCAATTATGCATGGTAATTCAAGTGTACAATCAGGTGTCTGTGCTTCTATTCCTATTACTGATATAACATCTGTACCTTGACTTGATTTTGGTGGTACTGTAAATACAGATAAAAATTTACCACCACTTTCTATACTTATTGTTTCTAGAGATGGTTTAACTATAAATATTTCCATAGGGAATATATTTCCAGTATCAAACTCTAACTCAATCTTTATGTTTCCGTTATCAAAAGTTTTGTCTGTACCTCCACCTACTTGAATTATACTAAGACCAGTTAATGCTTGTAAAAATGTTGTTTCACCTCGTATAACATCTTCACCTCCAATACTATCTGTTAATGTAATTATTGGAGTAAGTGAAATCTCTATTGGGTCATCTAATTCTGGTATGGGAACTTCTAACCCTATTATTTCTTCTATTGGTGGAAGTTCAATTACTACTTCTTCATCTTCTGGTGTTACAGGATCATCTGGTTGAATTTGATATTGTGTTGGTTCGTCAATGAAAACAAAATATATTGTAAGTCCTATTGGTATTAGAAGTAACAATAGTAGAAGAAGTTTCTTTTTTGACTTTGATTTTTTCTTTGCCATTATGGTACTCCTACTGAATTTGGTGCTGGAAATATTGTTGTACCGTTAACTGCATCAAGTGGCATGTTACAGATTATTGGGTAATTCTGTTGGTCTATTTGTCTATAAACAATTGCTTGGAAAAATCCTCCTGCTGAGTTTACTCCTAATCTTACAGAAGGAACTGTAGTTGGATCTACTTCCCACATTACTCTGCAAGAAAAGTCAAAATTCTTTTGTGATAATGGGAATGTTAAATCAAAGTCAAGTGGTGTTGGATCTGTTATTTTTATGTTGTATGTTGTGTCTCTTGCAAGTAAAACATCAACTAAGAAATCAGAACCACCAAAACTTGATGGACATCTATGTGTTGTACTAATTGCTAGACCACAAAGTTGAGCAGTTGTAGCAGGAGCACCAGCAACAATTAGACCATTAGGATCTGTAACTGTTACTGCTCCCATCGCAACCTTTGGTAATTTTCCTACCTCTGTATTTCTTGAAATTTTTAATGAACTATCTGTTGGAAATGCGATTTCAGTTCCACCTTCAAGATTTGTAAATGTGATTGCATCTGCACTGTTTAGTATATCCATAGAAAATATTTCTGCAATAACAATTTGAAATTGATCTCTTAGTTCCTTTAAGATTACAAAGTCTCTTACTTCTGCTGTAATAGTTTGTCTAGAGTTTAATGGGAATCTATCTGCATTATCTTCAAATGAAAATGTGTAGACATTGCTTCTCTGACCCGAAGGTAAAGCAAATTCTATATTTAACAAACCATCTTGATCTGTTACACCTCCTGTTGAGATTGTTGTTAGTCCATTGTCAACTGAGTTACCACTTACAAGGAAATCATAGAATCCATTTCCACCATAAGCAACATCAGGTTCACCTTCAATCCACATTCGTACTTCAATTGATCCAGTAGCGAAATCTCTTCCAGTTGCCTGTTCACCTAAGAATTCAAATGACACAAACTCCTGTCTGAATACTTGTGTTGTACTTATTCCATTACTATCAATTAATGTAATTTCTGCTAAAAGTCCTACAGTTGGAGAAGTTGGAAAAGGATTTGGAAGTGTGCTGTTACTATTTTCATCTCCAATCTGAGTTAAAATGTCATCATCCGATGTTACTGGTTCTTCAAAATTCGGTTCATCTTCTGGTGGAATACCATCACTTGGATCTGTAAAGTCATCAGGATTAAGATCTGGATTATCCTCCATTATTTCATCAATATTTGGTATTTCATCTTCACTTGGTAAATCTGGAACTGGTACTTGTTGTGGTGGTGGTGCTAAGTTATCAAATGATGATGCAATAGGTTGTAAAACAAATCCTGCAATTAAGAATCCCATAATTCCTATCATTGCAAAGCCTACTGACCTTGCTCTTAACAATCGTTTAGTATTTAATCTAGCACTCATGTCAACCACTCGCAAATCCTATGTTACTTGTACATCCTTCTCTTACACATTTAATGAAATAGTTTTGCTGTGATGCCGGAACAGAAACCTCTAAGAAACTGTTTCCTATCTTGAATGTTAAGTTTGTATCTCTTGGGAGATCTGTTATCACACTACAAAACTCTGCGTTTTCCTGCAACTCTCCGGTCACTGCATTAGTTACTCCTACTTTTCCTGCTTCTGGATTTGTGGTCGCAATGGTGAAGCCATTGTTAATGATATTGACTAAAGGTGGCAAGACCTCCGGCTCTGTTAAAGGATCTCCACCACTGGTTAGACCACAGGTTACAAATGTTGTATCACTTTTTAGGACAGAAATTGCTCTGTCAGTAACACCAAACGCTACAATCTCATTCGGAAGCACATTGAATTCGACTGTATAGACAAGGAATGGTGTGTGATACTCAAATACTCTCTGCTGTTGACCTTCTCCGACATTTACAATAAAGTCATTTAACATAAAATCTAATTTGTGGAATGTTTCTGCATCAAAGGACTGCTCATCAAGTTTGAAGATGAGTGTATCCTGACCATCAATTCTTAATGGTAACTGTGTACCTATAGTAACTCCGTTTCCAGTTACATCATGAACAGATATTGTCTTGTCATCAATTCTTACTTCAAGTTTTCCGTTTACAACTACTCTTTCATTATCAAATATTGTTTCACCTGTAAGACCAACTTCAAGGAACCCCAAGTCTAAAATTCTTTGTTCCTGATCATTTTGAACTATACTTAGTGATTGGAATGTTTCAATTGCATCTCTTTTAATTACAGAGTTTCCTGCAACTTTTACATTATTATAAATAATATCCATCCTAAATTTGTCTACGTTTCTTGCCTGAGTTCCCATTTGAATCGTAACTGTGTTAGAGTTTCCAACTTCACCAGAAATTTCTTTTACATATTTCTGATTAAACAGACAAGTAACTTGTTCCTGTGAAGTAAAATCACCTTTTACAATAAAATAAAATACTGCATTTCTTAGAAATGATTGATTGCATGAATAATCTATTGTTAATGTCAGGTCTCCTTCCCTTGTCCAGTCAGAAATATCAATCTCTTTTGATATTCCATGTAAAACAGAACCGTTATGTGCATCATCATCATCGTTTTTACTTCCTACAACTTGAACGCACTTTCCTGTGTTTGGTACACCTGAACATAAGTTGGATGTCTTTACTGCTATAGGAATTGATGTAGCACCACCAAAGTCTTGTACAACATCCCAACCTGAAAACTGATGATAGTTAATACCATTGTCTGCAAGTTGTGTACTAAAATCTGTGCTTATAAAAAATCTAAGTGATAGTAATTCGCCTTCAGGAACTATGATAACTTTAGTTGGATCAAGTGGTTGTACTCGTAAGAATGAACTTTCAATCACCTCTTCCAAGTTTGCATCAATTAATCTTACTTGTGCATTAACTCCGAATGTTTCTGTTACTCTTGCACCAATTGTATCTAAGAATGCTGAAAGAATATCTTCTTCAGTTGTCAGGAAACCTTCTGGTAATCCCAACTCTTCGTTGTTATCATTATCTGTTTCTGTTTCATCAGGATCATCAAGAACAACTGGAATTTGTGCAACTGATGGAACTATATCAACTACTCCTACTTGAATTAACAGAGTTGTTACTGTTGCCATTGCTCCAAATGCAATTACAATTGTTAATGCAACTATTAGTTTTCTATATGGATTTTTCTTTGCCATTATCTTTTGATACCCAACCTCTGTCTAAGAAAAGCAAAGTAAACAATTGCACCTAATCCTACTACTGCCATTATTGCAATTGTGCCTGTATTTATGAAAACATCTTCTCCTGACCCTGAAACAAATGACAGTGCAGTGGTTCCAGTCTGTCCTTGATCCGGTAAGAGTTGAGAAAATGTATGGATGCCTGAAAATTCAAGTGCATACAAAGTGAAAATTCCTATTACTGCTACAATTTCAATATTGCCAAATATTGATTTAGAGAAAAATGGTCTATCATTAGCCAATCAAAACACCTATGGGTTAAATCCTCCACCTCTTTTCAATCGTATTGCTACTGCGATTATGACTATAATTATGATTACAAGAACTGCAATTGTAAGCAATCCTGTAAGTTCTTCATCTGGTTCTCCACCTGCTGTTAATGAATCTGCTCCTGCAAATATTTGTGAGAAGCATCGTGATGGATTCTCAAAGAACTTGTCAACTGCACAGAAGTTTACGTTATCATCATCTGTACCTCCACCTCCACCTCCGTTACCTCCTGTACCGGAACCAATTCTTTGACAGTTACCAAATATGTTAATATCATATCCAACATCACAACCACCAGTTGGATTTGGTGGAACTATATCTTCTCCTTTAGGTACACACACTCCATCTTGGTTTCTGATTTGTGTACTTGGACAATCATCTGTTGTAGGAGTAATTGGAACACATGTTAGAATTTCAAATCCACAACTGTCAGTTGTACCAGTAACAGCAAATTGTTCATTTGCACCACATGTTGGTACAGCATCACACATAACTGGTGATTTTGGTTGCACACACTGGTTTGCTGTAAATGGTATAAAGTCAGGTGGCACTAATCCTTCTGGACAAATAACATTTGGTGGTACTGGTGCTGGACATTGATTGTTTACTTTTGGAGTTCCATCTGTGCAAATACTATCTCTTGGTTTACACTGATCAGTACATTGTTGTTCGCCTGTTGATTGGTTAATTACTAGACATGTTGTTTCTATGAATGATTTCGTTAAGTCACAAGTAATGTCAGGACTCTCAGCATAGGTAAATGAATAATGTACTGCTGTTGCTGGAACTACTACATCAACAAAAGTGCCACCAATTTGTACTTTCATCTTAGTAACAAACTGTACCAAGAATGAATAATTATCCCCATCCTTTAGTTGGAATCCTGCATCAGTTACTTTCTTTTCAATTTCAGCAGAACTAAGTGTTATTAATGCAATATCATAAATTGTTGTACCAGATCTAAATTCCGTTACAGGTACAAACTGCCCAAATGCAAATGATGTTTCCTTTGTATCCTTAGTAAAGTCGTGATTTGAAATCAAACAACTTGTTGGTAATTCTTTTCCTGTAATTCTACATGTTGATGTTACTTCTGATACATCACCTGTACCCCATTCTGGTGATGCAGGGAATGGATTGTTTACAGAAACCCATATTCTTGCATCTTGCTTTACTGAAGTTCTATCTACAACTACAGTTTGTCCAACAAAGTCAATTATTGGTCTTATATCAATTGATCCAAACTGATTTCCACCACATGTACCTCCACCAGCAATTAATCCGAATGATTGTAAACTAACACCACTTGTAGGAATTGTACCTGTATCTCTACAACCTTGAGTTGTAGTGGTTCCTGTTGCTACATACTTTGCATCATATTCTATCTTACCAACTGCTCCACTTGCAGTTGTCGTTTTTACACAGTTTGGTGGTGTGCCTGTTTCATCTGATGCACATGTAGTTGTATCTACAAATCCCCTTCTAATAAGATCACTTTTCATTAGAAGTAATGCTTGACCTTCACATCCAGTTAATCCAGAATCATCTTGTTTAACACCTAATGCCAAAATCGCTAACCCTAAATCTGCATCTGACAAAGCACGAATATCTGCTTCTGTTAAATCACAGGTTGTATCAATAACAACACAGTTTGGTTGAGTACCAGATTGACCAGCAGGACACGATGTATCAATAAGCACACAGTTTGGTGGTGTACCTGAATATCCAGCACTACACATTGGTTCGGCTATTGGAACACAAACTCCACCAATCAAAGTTTCTGTTGGGTCTGGACATGTTACTGAAAGATGTTCAACATAGAAAAATCTTTTTGCAACCTGACTTCTATCTGTTGATTTTACTTCAACTGCATACTGTCCTTCTTCTGCACCTCTAGGTACTTCCATTGAATTAAGAAATGAATCACCACTAGATTGACGAGTCATACCTGTTGAACTTACAATTTGTCGGTTAGTGTTGCAGGTTGTATCCAAGCATTGAAGTATTCTTGACATTGGGAATGCTTCGTTTGGGTTAGTCAATCTGAAATCTGCTAGATTTGCTAATACTCTTACTGATGATTCACGAACATCTTGTGTTAATGAATTTATTTTATTTGCTCCACTCATAAGATCGGTATTATCTGATACTCTACGAAGAAAATCTATTCTTACAAATTGAACACCTTCTACTTCTTGTCCACCAATTTTATCTACTGAAATCAAATGATTTGTACTAAGTACACCACCAGTACCAGTGAAGTAAGGATAAACTATAGCAGTGCCAAATCCTGTTGCTCCGAAATTAAGTTGACCTCCCATGTAAAAACCAACTCTAGAATCATAAACTGTTCCGAATGGTGGTAATTTTCCATCTATTACCGATGCAGGAATTGTAGTTGTTGACAAGGTTCTTTCATTATTAATTCCCAAGTCACCATGACTGAATTTTGGTGATAAGAAAGTTCCAACAGTAATTCCCACACCTGTAGGTGAAGTTGTTGTAACAGTGTATGTTAATTGTTGTGGATGTGGTAAAAAGTAACCAAGAGTTCCAGAAGTAGCAGGATTATTTGTTTGAGCACATTTTATTTTTGGTGTGAGTTGATATTCCTTTATTGTGTTAAAATCAGTAGTTGATCCACCTCTTGCTACTAATGATAAATCAGCGAAAAGTGGACTTGTACTTGATCCACTGTTTATTGTTTTAATATTCTGTCCATTTACATTTATTGCAACCATTACAAATCTAATTGTACAATCAACACCAAAATCTACTAATGAAAGTGGTGGTAGACCAAAACTTTCACTTGATGAATCTATTTCTCCTGTATTAAATAATCCACCAAGTATTATTTCATCAAACAAAGTAAAATCTTCGTTTGCTAAAGAAAAGAATAACCCTCCAACAGCAAGGAGAACTATTGCCAAGCCAACAATGGCATATTTTCGAGTTCCGGTTTTTCTCCTTCTTGCCATTATCTTCTCAATGCTCCATAAGCCCTGCCATAAGGACTTCTTTTAGCGATAGCAACAATAATTGCGATTATTATTATCAAAATTATTAACCCAATTAGTAATGGAATTATGTTCTCAGTCAAGTCTATTATCCATTTAGGAACACATATTTCGCCTCTTGCTGGATTTGCTTCCCTACCTTCCCCTGCACAATCTACTAGGATTGGCAACAGACCACCTAATGCACCAGCAACACGATTACATGTTGCAACCCCACCGATTATATCAGCAGGTTTGTTGTCTGAACAGTTTTCTATTTCAGTTCCAGCAGTTGATGTTCCATCCATACACATGAAAACTGGACAACTATCATCTGCTCTAACTACTCTAATTAACGGTCTTACACCATCTGCATTTTCACAGGCGAAACATGACTTTGTTCCAACTCCACCTGAACCTATCGTAAGTCTGCATGTTCCTAACTGATCTCTGGTCTCCCCTTGTATTGGACATGGATCTGCTTCAGTTCCACCTGTCCCTCCTGATGGAACTATACATACTCCAAAACTATTTTTGAACTGACCTTCAGGACAGGTGAAAAGTCCTCCACCTTGACCTTGAGTTCCGAATAATACACATGATCCATCTACTGCTAATTCATAACCATCTGGACAACCACCAGTTCCACCTACTGGTGCTCCCTCTCTAATCAAAATGAATGATTTTTTTCCAACAATTCTATCGCTACTACTTGTCTTTATTGCAACGGAATAATCTCCTACTGGTGTACTTTGTAAAATATTAAAATTACACATGAAATTACTCTGTAATCCGTTTACACTTACAGGAAATCCACAACCAAAACCTGTAGTGGCAATAACTCTTCCAGTTTGATCAAAAGTTGCAAATATCTCTCCTTTTACACTGCCTTCTACGTTTCTATCATATTCATCTAATGTTACAAACACTCTCATATTCTTGTTTGTAGAAGTGCCATCAGTCGTAAACCTACCTTCTGAATTTAATGGTTCAATTTTTGTTATCTGTGTTTTTTTATCAGGGAATGGATTAAAGCCACCAGTTTGCGTAAATTCGGTTACTTGAACTGTCATCCTATTTTCTAACAAAAATGTATCAACTGGTATCTGTCTTGGATCAAGTACCCCTGCATCTCTTAAAGTAGGGAAATCAATGTCAAATGCTCCATGTATATTAAATCGTATTTCTGATGTGAATGTTTTTGGTGCTAACGATGTTGATTTTTCTATTGCATTCTCCAAGTCAGATGCAGAAATTCTAACAGATTTTGAGATTGTCCTTTCACTTGTTGTAAATAAGCCTTGATTTGGTATTAATGGGTCTGGTACACTTGGTTCATTTGCAAACTTTATTCTTGTTGGTGGATTTACGATAAAGTCTACTTGTGAGTTGAATGTATATGCAAGTCCACCAATTTCGAATGCTGGTTTCAAATCAATTCCTTTTAGTTCAACTAACTGTCCTTGTTGGTTGTAACCTCTAATTGTTATAAATAATGGATTTCCTGCTCTTGGTACAACTTCGAATTCATATTGTCCACCAGTTTTATTTGGTATTGAATCACATGTCATCCTAAGTTCTATATTTCTAAATTCTTTAATATCACCTCCTTGACTTGTTTGAAGTGCAAATGGTGTCAATGCACCAAAAATTTGAACACGAGAGTCTAATGGAACTATGTTTCCAGATTCTAACTCTGCACTTTGATGCATTTTAAGAAAACATTTCAAGTTTCTAATTTCACTTTCTGATAATGGAATAAAATTTGTTAATTGAGAAACATCTGCTAATGCAAATAAGGAATATGCCAGTTCAACATCTTGAAAATCAAGACCACCTCTGAATGGGTCTGCTAAATTCAGGTTTTGTCCACCTGTTAGGAAAACATTTGATAGGAAAAGTATCAGTATTGCTCCAACTATAATTACGCCTATACGTCTACGTGTGAACCCTTTTCCTTTTCTTGCCACAACATAAAATGGGCACAAAAACGAAATTGTTTCAATCCGACACGTACATCACTGATTCAATTTTCAAATTTCCCTCAATGAACAATTACCATTTTAGATCATGGCAGGAAACAAAGGTCTGTTTGTAATAGTGATAGGATTGCTAATACTTGCAGATTCATTCCTAACGATACAGAATAACTTTACAGGTGGAACTCAAACATTTGTAAATTACTTTGAATTGATTTTGGGTCTCGCAACCATTGTAGTTGGTTATCAGATCAGAGAATTAAAAATATAGGTAGTTAATCTGCCTAATTCTATTTTTTTTTAAATTGCACTTACTAGGTGTAATGAAGTCCAAAACATGATTGCTACACCTGCTCCAATTACTACACTAAGTCCGGTTGATTTGAAGAAACCGTTAATTAAAATTACAACGAAAACTAAAATTGCAAGTTTTAAAAATTCTTCTGCTGTTGCCACGAGTGTAAATTGCCAAATAAATTCTGAGAAAATATTTGACACGCCTTGAAAACCTATTCCAATTTCGTTAACACCAAGTAGTACACGATCATTTCCTACTGCTGAGAATTGTTCAATGCCTCCAATAATTGCAAACTGAGTTTCTTCCAAGTAAACTACAAGACTGTTGTATGTTCCATGAATTATTATTGGTACGAGCAGTGCATTCGTTTTTAGGAATGCAACCATCATTATTATTCCACCTATGAAGATTGAAACGAACTGACCATTCCTTATTGTTTCTGCATCTTGACCAGATATTGCAAACAACAATGCAAAGATTGAGAAGATTACTGTAAATATTCCAATTGCAATCCAAATTAAACCCATAAGATCTATGTCGTTAGTCCAGAAAATGTTTAGATCTTTTGCTCTCTCACCTGTTCCTCCTAAGTTTGCCTGTGCAAATAATATTCCCATGCCTGATCCAAGATAAAGGAAGAAAAATGTTTGAAGCGTTCTAAATTCTAATTCGTTTTGAATGTTTGATAAAGCAAAGAATCCAAGTATCATTGGTAAGGCTAGTACCCATATTACTGTTGAAACTCTAGTAACATTTGTTTTGTTAATTGTACTCTGTGCCATTAGTTAACTCCATAAGTTCTAGAGATAACTATGGTAGAGAATGATACTTCATCCATTACACAGTAAAATTGCACTTTATGGTAGCAGTGATAATACTGGTGAACCAATTAAAATATCTGGACTTGTGAGGATAAATGCAAGTTGTGGTAAAACTATAACTGCCCAAATGAATATCCCAAGAATCAAAATATTCTTTGCTTTCTTCGGGTCATCACGCCTGATTCCGAAATAACCAAGAAGTCCACCAAAAAAACCGAATAAAATAGGTGCGAGATACCACCAATTACTTCTTTGTGCCATGTAATAAAATAGAATAATTGTAGAAAATTATGCTTTTCAGGAGAGAGTTTTGTGTGACACAGTTGACACTAGAAAAAAATAAAAAAAAAGAGGTTTTGAATTCGTTTAAGACTCTTGTACTTGTACTGTGTCTGCGACAGTTACGGTTCCTTGAGATGGTGTGATTGACTTTAGTGTCAATGTTACTGCTAAGTCATCTGCTCCTGCTAGATTCGTTGTGAATCTCATTGGGATTGGATGTACTTCGTTACCGTTCTGTGCAGTCGTCACGTAATTTGCATTATCCAAAGTCGCTGTTGTACCAATCATGAATCGATATAGTACAGCACTCGTTTGTAATTGCTCGTTGAAGTCAGTTAATGAAACAGTTCCAATATTTGGAATGTCTAAGTTACTTAGACCTCTATCCCATTTCTGAGTTTCTTCGGTATCAATTCCAATGGTGTATTCGTACACTGGATCAGCAGATGTCTGTGGAACGGTTTGCTCCCATCTAATGAAATTTTGAGTTCCAGAACTTTGTCCAACTCCTGTTAGGTTTGCTGGTGCATTGAGTGTGCTTGCACCATAAGTGTAGGAGTTAATGAATAGACTAAGTGTTGATGCTGTCTGACCTGCAATCGGTCTCGGCATGTCTCTTAAATCTACTTTGAACCACCACTCTCGTGAACCATCGTTATTTACATCCATAAATCCAAAGTCAATTATTCTTGGATTTAGGTTCTGATCTGCTGTGCTACTAGGAGCCACAAAGAAATTTTGAGCCGATGGTACGGTTGATGTTACGTATAGGATACTGTTCATTATTGGTGTGATAGTTACAGTGTTTCCTGTGCCACTACCAATAGTGTTGAACGTTTGTCCATCACTTGATTTGTAGTAAGTGGTTACAAGGTTTGTTCCTTCAATACGTGCTTCTGCGTTATCTAGTGCGTTACGGTGCACTACGTCTACAGTCAATTGTCCTGCGAATTCTTGTCCGGTTGTTGGTTGCAAAGCAGGTGGTAATTGAACTCCACCGTTTCCGGCAGGTTGACCTATGTTAAGACTCTGAGGTGATATTGCACCTGTACCAAAGCCTATCAGCACTGCTACTACAACTACTCCCAAAACAATTAATGGTGTGTTTGATTTTGCCATGTTTCTTCCTTATACTAAAATAGACAGTTTTGAGCACCACTTTTTAGGCGTGGAATTGTCACATGAAAATGGCAATCTGATAAATTAACAATTTATGAGGATTTTAGCCTAAAAATATGACCTGAAATTGATCAAAATCAAAAAAAATGAGGTTTTTAATTTATCTAAGATTCATCTAATGTAACTGTGTCAGCAACAGATCTTGTTGATTGACTTGTTGTTACTGATTTGAGTGTCAATGTCACATCAATATTATCATTTGTTGCGTTGTCTTGTAGGCTTAGAACAATCTTGAGTGGGATTGGATGAACCTCGTTTCCGTTTTGGGCAGTAGTTACATAGTTTGCGTTATCTAATGTCGCAGTTTCACCAACCATGTATCTGTAGAGTGTTAGTAAGTCACTAAGTATTTGTTCATCAAAGTCTACTAATGATACAATTCCAATGTTTGGAATATCTAATGAAGATAGACCTCTATCCCAAAACTGTGTTCCTCCTGCACCATTTGTTTTGTTCATAAGAATTGTATATTCAAAAACTGCATCGGCAGTTTCTTGTAATACTGTTTGTTCCCATCTGATGAAAACAACTGTTCCAGAATCACTTCCAATATTTCCACCGATTACTGGTGAATTCAATGTACTCGCATCTTCATTGTAGGAATGGATGAATAATTGTAATGTTGTTGCTCCCTGTCCGGCAATCGGTCTCGGAAGATCTCTCAAATCCGTTTGGAACCAAAACTCACGAACTCCATCCCCATTGACATCCATAAATCCAAAGTCCATGACTCTATCATTTACGTTTATGATGCTAGATGGTGCTACATAGAAAGGATCTAATGGTACTGATGTAAAATACAAGATACTGTTCATTGAAGAATCAATTGTGACAGTATCAACACCAGTACCTATTGAACTAAAAGTAACTCCATCGGATGATTTGTAATAATCTGTTCTTAAATCAATTCCTTCATCCCTTGTTTCAGAATTATCTAATGCATCAGAATGCAATGGAACAATTGATAATTGTCCAGTAAATTCTTGTCCTGTTGATTGTATTCCATTAGGTGGTGTTTGAACTCCACCGTTTCCGGCAGGTTGACCGATGTTTAGATTAATTGCTCCTGTTCCCATTGCAATTACCACTGCTACTACAATTACTCCTAAAACAATTATTGGTGTATTTGATTTTGCCATGTTATCTTCCTTATACTAAAATAGGAAAATTTACCTCTATATGACCTGAAAATGATCAAAATCAAAGAAAAATGAGGTTTTGAATTCGGTTATGTTACTTGTACCTGAACTGTATCACTTAAAACTGCGTTACTTCCACCATTTTTATCTAAACTCTTAATGCTCAATGTTACATCATGGGTCTCACCAAGTACACCTCCATCATAGTTTGTAACGAATTTGAATGGGATTGGATGTACATTGTTTGCGTTTATTCCAGTAGTCACATAATTTGCATTTGCGAAATCTGCTCTATCACCAACTTTGTATTGATAGAATATATTATTTGGATTTAGAAATTCTTCAAAGTCTGATAAAGATACCATTCCAATATTTGGAATGTCTAAGTTACTTTGACCTATATCCCAATCTTCAGTTTCAGCATCATCATCAGTACCAACTATACGAATTGTATATTCAGTTTGTAGTGTTGCAGTACCTTGTGGTACTGACATTTCCCATAGGATGAAGTTTACTATTCCTGAACTTTGTGGTACTGCTGTGATGTTTGCAGGTGAATTGAGTGTTATTGGGAATCCTTCAGTGTATGATTTTGTGATAAATGATAATGTACTTGCATCTTGTCCAGCAATAGGAGCAGAAATACCATGTAAATCTAGAACGTATAGCCATTCTTTAACTCCATTATTTGTGACATCTACAAATGAAAAATCTGTTACCATTTCATTTGCTAATTGGGTATTTACTGGATCAGAAAAAATAGCAGTTGGAGTTGGTGCTACTCCTGATGTTGCATATAGAATACTGTTCATGTCTGGTGTAATTGTAACTGTTGATGCACCACCTAATCCTTGAACACCTTCTCCTATTGAACTAAATTGTGCTCCGTTACTTGATTTGTAGAAAACTGTTAGTATATCTCTTGCAACTCCTTCTTGCAATTGAATTGAATCATTTAACGTGTTAAAATGTTGTAATATAACATTTAACTGTCCTGAAAATTCTGTCCCTGTTAAAGTAGTTGTTATTGGTTGTGGAACCCCACCATTTTGTTGTCCAAAGTTTAGATTTTGAATGTTAATTACTCCTGTACCCATTCCCACTACTAATGCTACGATAATAACTCCAATAATAACAACGCCTGTTCTGACCATTTTCTTTCCTTGCTTTAAAATAGTAAAATTTAGCCTCAATATGACCTGAAAATGATCAGTTTCAAGAGAGAGTTTTGTGTGACACTAGAAAAAAAATATAAAAAATGAGGTTGTGGCTTATACTTTTGGTAAGCCTACATCTTCTTCGGCTTTCTGGAATTTAGTTGTCCTGTTGACTACCCAAATTACAATTGTTCCTGCAATAAGAGCAAAGATTAGTCCTACAAATAGTGTGTTAAAGTCTCCTTCCACTAATGCTACACCAATTCTTCCGATGTCAACTGCTGATAGTTCTGTTCCAAAGAAACCTAAGAGTTGATTTGTTAACCAGAATAGGAACGAGATTATTGCACCTAGTATGATGAACGTTATGATGAATGTTCTCTTTGGTAGGTCTGGTTGTTTTTCTACACTCTTGAATGGTATAAGCAATCTGAATTTAACTACAACTAATATTGCTATTCCAGCAATTAGAAGTGTAGACACTGCAAACCACAGTATTGTTCCTAATCCTGTAGCAAGGTTATCGTCTATTGCTTCAATACCTGTAGCCAAGTCTCTAATATCACCAGTCAATGGTACACCAAGTAAGAAAATTGCTAGTCCTCCTACAAGTCCAAAGATTATCATGAAGAGTAGTCCAACTACTATTCTGTTTACTGCTTTCTTTCCTATTTTTGTTGCCTCTTTAGACATTATACTAAAATAGGTTTTTTTTTCGTTAATGAAATTACTTAATCAGAATTATTGTTTGGTGTGTCAAATGTATTTTGATCTTTTGAATCATCAGGATGTTCTACATGTTTTAACAAATAAACACCATAAATCATTAGGAATGCATCAAAAATCATCAGACCTGCCATTAATGGTAGTTGTAATGTATCTGCAAGACCTAGACTCTTGAAGATTCCCCAATTGTACTGTTCAATATATCTTAAATCAACGAATGCAGAAGCAATTATCATAAAGTGAACCATTCCTAATATGATGAATGTATAGGCAGTTTGAGGTGGAACATTTTGAAAGTCTGCATCCTTTATTCTGATATTTTTAATTTTCTTCCATATACTCATAATGTCTCCTTGTCTCCCTATCTTTTAAATTGTAAGCAGTAATCGTTTGCCTCTACAGGATTCATGACTCCCATTCCTATCTTAGATTCAAGACATGCATCTAGAGGTTTAGTACCTAGATTTGGATCAAAAACATCAGGTACTACCAATCTTGATTTTACATGAGGGCATTCCATAACCATGTATTCAACTACTTTTTTATCTTCAATAAATATAGAATTTTTGAAATTCATATCATGCTCTTCTAATCTATCTGCAAGTTCTTCTAAAGTTTCAATATATGTAATTTGAAAACCATGTTGACCAAACCAGTTAACATTGTAACAGTGTAAGTCCATTGTTGTTACAATTTCAAGATAGGTTGGTTTTGCTTCTGCTGGTTCTATGTCAATAATTCCTACTGCCATTAATCCGGCAGTCATTAATAGAATTGGTGCAACAACGAATCCCATTATTTTTTTTACTCTATTTTGTTTGCGATCAAACTTTTTTTTATCTTTACTCGTCATTCGTCTGGTGGAGCAAGGAGTTTGAAGTTATAAAAGTGTTTTATGATTTTGTTATCATCTCCAATCGTACTGATCGTTACAGTCCAGTCACCTAACGGAAACTGCATTGTGGTTGCAAATTTTATTAAGAAATTTCCATAGGAATCTGTCTCGTATGCTGATAAAGCCCTGAATGAATCCATTTCACAGCAAGTAATGTTTACATTGTAAAAGTATGGTGCTGGTCTTTCCATCTCAATCTTTCCTGCAATCTTAACTATTGAACCACGAATGTACACATTTCCCTCTGCTGAACTTTCAATTAGACCTAATGATGTCTTGCTTGCAACTAACTCTGATGTTCTTACTCCTGTAATTTCCTTTACTTGTTGTTCCTGATCTTGTTGAATTGCAAGTTCAGTTAAGTTTGAAGTCTGTTGTGCAGTTACATTCTGTTCTAAACTAAGATCTCTTTGTCCAAGTAATTGATTTTGTTCACCTGCCTTTGCTTGATAATCTTGTGGTAAATCACTCTGGAAAAATTCTAGCAGTGCATATTTTTCCATTGCAATAATTTCATCAGCAGTCAAAAGATTAGGTGTCTCGTAAATTGTTATTCTTTCTCCCAAGTCAAATTCTCTAATGTTTTTTACTACCTGAGATGCAATTATTTTATTCTCGGTCTGCATCATTGATAGTAACAAAACAGATACCATGATTATTAGTAACAGACCTACAAGTGGTTTGTTCATCTTTTCTTACCCATTACCAATGGGAAAGCAGGAACAGTAATTCTTGCTCCCTTACCATCAGTCAGGTATGGAGCAATATTCATGAGTTTTTCACAGATTTCAATCTCTTCTTCCTTTAGCATTCTTCGAATCTTCTCATCTTCTATTCTATTCCATTCACTACGAACTATTTTCAGTCTACTCCATAATTTTTTGTATGAAGTCCACTTTGTATTGTCGATCTCATGATCTGATGGGGATGTTGGCAACAAATGAATTGAGAAAAAGGTGCATATCAAACATTCGGGTAAAAAAATTAAACTAAATTCCAAAAAATTCTGGTAGCATTATTATTCCCATTAATGCGATCATTCCTATTGACATTCGTAATAACTGACCAATGAGTATGTAAGGAAATATCCTTCTGAAAGGAATATGTTCAACTCCTGCTACAAAAATTACTATATCACCAACGATCCCAAAAAAAGGCGTGGCAAAAAAGATTGGTAAACTGTATTTGTGTAAAAGATGATCTGCCCTTGCCTTTTCTTTTAATCTTCCCTTGAATAATCTATACGAGCCTCTTCCTAGAAGATGTATAATGAAATCTCCTAATGTTGCTCCCAAACTTGCAACCAATACAAGAATTGCTGGTGAAACTCCTGAAAGTAAAAGTGGTAATGCAAAAACTTCAGGTACTATTGATTTTATAGATGGAATAATTGTCCATAAAAATAAGATAGCAACTCCGTAAGCCTGAAACTCTGGTGATGCTGTTATTACTTCTACTAATTCTTGAAAGTAAGTTATAATTTGCTCATGGAATGTCACTTTACAATCTCCTTAGAAAACCCATTCCTCTCTTGTTTCTTGCACTAAAGTAAGCACCTACGAATCCAATCAGAACTGTAAATACTCCTATCAATGCAAGAAAACGATCAGTCTGTTGCAATCCAAACCATAGAATAGCAAGACCTACAATTCCAGCAATTATTAAAATTCTTGTCCTCATAACTTAAAATTGGTAGGGGAATTGAACCCCAACCATGTGTTGCCAATATCCCTACCAGTGTTTAATTGGAAGGTTACTCTAAAATAGTAAAAATTACCTAATGTCATTAGAAGATGATATTCCATCTTCTAAATGAATACGAATTGTTTTTGAAACTTCATCATCTACTTGATTTTGATCAATTTCAGGAATAATTTCTCCTGAAACTGGAATTATTTCAAATAAAACTAGAGTGCCAATTGAAATTAGAAATACCATGAAAATAGTTGCAATCCAAATACCCTTTTCCATGCCTACATCTTTAGAATTTTATTAATAAACTTAGATAAACTGCCATTAAATTCAGCGATCAGACCTAGAAATGCAAAGCCAAATCCGGTCACTACGAATGGATTAATCATACTAAGAAAGAATTCTATCTTTAATCCTTCAAAAATTACGAATCCTAAAAAGAAGAAAAATGTTGCTACACCGAAAAATAATCTAGATGTAGTAACTTTTACCATTAGTTTCCACCATTGATAACATCTCTTACAACCTCTGTGTCAAATACTCTAAGAATTGGGCATTGCTGTTGTAGTTCTTTGACTGGATCAATTGCTAAAGATAACGCAAGTGAATCAACAGTACCTATGCATGTTATACTTACCAATGGATTGTTAATTTCATCATCAAGTTGATCTGCAAGCACTTCTCTTCGTAATGGATCTTCTTCTAATCTAAGTTCTTGAAACTCTGCTCTTATTTCAGTTATTTGTGCTGTGGAAAATGAATTCGTTAACCTTTCACGTAATTTGATTAAAATTGTTGTCTGGTCGTCATCATCTTGAATATCTTCTATTCTTGTTAATTCAATTGGTCTGTCAGCAATTCGTACAGTCGTAGGTTCAATTAATGTAGAAACTCCTATTCGTGGTTCAATAATGAAACTTTCACTTGAACGTTGTCTCTCATCCTGTGCCATCTGAATAGCAACTCTTTGTTGGTCTGTTCCTGCTTCTGCAAGTTCTCTCCGGTCTGCAAATGCCTGTTCTTCCTGAACAGCAATATTATGTGCTCTCTCTAATCTCAATATAATTACTTCTGCATTTCTTAGTTTTTCTGCCTGTATTGCCTTTAATCGTTCAAGTGGAATCGTTTTCATTTGTCTTTCTAATTCAATTGCCTCAAGATCTCGTTCCTCTGCATGTTTGAGAATTAGTTCTGCTCTTCGTTCATCTTGGAAAGTAAATGCCTCTTGGAGATTTTCTATTGCTAATTTTATTCCATAAAATGGTGAGTCTGGTAATATTATAGGTGGATCTGGTTGAAATTCTGGATGTGATGGTGCATAAGCAAGTTGTGGAGAAAAAGCCATGACTCCAAGAATACTAAGTGTACCAATGAACAAAGCACAATTGATTGACTTTCTCTCCATCATAATAAAATTGGATATTTTTTTCTCTAAAAAATTATGAGAGTAAATGTTTTTCATCATTTACTTTGCAATGAATTTTCTTAATTTTGTTCCTGATTTTGATTTTGCGTGTGCAGACCTTCTTCCTTTGGATGTACTAATCTTAGTGATTTTTGCATTGACTTTTTTTCTTGATCTTACATCGTAGAAGTTAGTTGTGCTACCTATTTTCAATCCCATACTAAAAAATAGGTAAAAAGGCTACTTAGCCTTATTCGTCAAAGAGTTTACACACCTTCGTACAGTAGATCTCTGTATTTTTTTCCCTTCCTGAGATTCATACAGTTCTTGAATTTTTGTATAAAGTAACCCCTTGAGTTGAATTTTTTTGAGTGGGTCTTTTTCCTTATTGAAATCTGTTTTTTGGGTCTTTTTCCAAATCTCTTGAATTTTCCAAGTCTGTGTATTCACCTTTGGTACTTCATTAGAATTCTGGTCAGCAAGTTCTTGATCCATTATCAGAAGTTTGATCCATGAGGATAAAAGTATTTTGCGATCAATTGATTGCGATCTAGATTTAAAAATATGGACTTATAAATCCAGAAGGGTTTTTTAATAATATTTTTTTACTACTAAATCATTGATAACGGTAATGGAGCACAATCATAATTCTTTAGTTATAGGATTTCTGATTTGTTTTCTCATTGTTGGCGTTGCAGTATTTTTGGCTTTTACTGTAAATTCGATAGAAGTAGATGTCCAATCTAAATTGTTTGCTTATGGAATTGCAGTTTTTCTTATTGTTGCAGGTATTATTATGCTCAAAGGAGTTTTCAAAACTAGAGATGAATGTCCAATTTGTAAAGACAAGTTCAAGTTTGGTGGGAAAAAAAATTGAGTGAAACACAGTTGTTAACTCCTGATGATTTGATAATTCAGGAACATATTGCTAGTAAGCATAGATGGACTTTGAGTTTAAAGCAACAACAAAGAAGGCAACTGCAAGTTTCGAATCAGATATTCAAATGACCTGTAATCATCAACATATAGTGTTTTTTAAAAAAGATCTTGCATTTTGTTGTGAAGAATGTATTGAAGAACTTATTCAAGTTAAAACTTATAATGAATTCAGAATATTCTGTGAATTCTCTGGTAAAAAGGAAAATGAATTGTTGTCAGGCGTGTTTTTCTACATCAAATATTGTTACGTTAAACTCGCTAAAAAAGTTTTGAAAAAAAAATAGATTTTTTTCTTAGATTTCCACTTTGCCGATTCTAAACATTTTGGTTCCACATGAAGGGCATGTACCTTTACAGGCAGGTTTTCCGTTCTTCATTGTTATCTTTTCTGGATCTTTCATCTCACGTTTCTCTCGACATTTGACACAGTATGCTTGGACTGTTTTTTGTTCACTCATACAAGTGCCCTCTATTGGTAGGATAAGTAACTTATGAATGAATAATAATTCACTAATTAGTGAATTGCACGATGCAGATCGTAACAATTATTGCAAAATTTAGAGGATCTATATGAGTTTTTAGTAAAACATTCCATGCAATACCTTACTTCTTCAAAATGATTGCAAGAATCGCAGTAATCTTTCAATAATACAGTGTTTGAGTGAAACTCCTATAATTGTAATTAATTTACTGAAATAGACTGTCTAATCCCTAATTCCTAGTCCTTGTGTATTGAAATAACATTCTGTTTTTAAGATCTATGAATGATGATAAAGAAATTATTGCTAATTACGACTTTGATAATATTAGTAACTGGTTTAACAATTCCTTCTATTGATGTGAGTGCTGATAAAAAGTCAGATAATGATAAAAAAAAGAAACAGGCAAAGGCTTGGTTAGAAGAAAAATATGGAAAATATAAAGATTATAAAAAAGAACAAAAAGAAAACAAAAAAGATGCTAAAGAAAAACGAGAAGAATACCGTAAAGATGCTAAAGAAAAACGAGAACAAGACCGTAAAGATGCTAAAGAAAAACGAGATGATCATAAAAAAGAACAAAAACATGATGATGATGATGATTATAAAAAAGATAAAAAAGAAAAAGATGATGAAAAAGATGATGATTATGAATTAGGTCAAAAATTCAAATGTAAGTTCAATGGTGGATACTATTCACCAGAAGATCTTCCATCAGGACAATCTATTGTTTCTATTGGAATTGGAGAATGTGATTCAGTATCAAATCCTGCAATAAGTTATGGAAGATTAATTGTTAGTGATACGCTAAATGATAATGATTGTTATGATGTA
>SDBS01000612.1_pt1 | contig 35260 bp, 23 predicted proteins | sample 2277091 | NCBI WGS metagenome assembly SDBS01 (sample SAMN10404972, study PRJNA504765) | marine sediment metagenome | isolation source: marine sediment core GS10_PC15, 163 cmbsf | place: Arctic Ocean: Southern Knipovich Ridge | collected 2010 | reverse complement strand
ATCCCACTAGGAAGCGTGGTGTTCCTTTTAACTGGGTGGCTGCTTTCCCCAGGATCTGCCGCGGTTGCGAGTCTTTTAATCGCGCTGCTCCTCCTTTATCAACCCCTCACAGAACCCGTGACATGGGCTACAACGGCTTCGAAATCACGAGTTCTCAATTTGAAAGGATTCTCCAAAGATCTAAGTCGGTCTATTGTTGAGATCGGGCTCCTTCTTTATCAAGCCGCCTTGGCGCTGGATGCAATCACTCGCGTGCTATATCGCCGGATCGTAAGCCATAAGAATTTCTTGGAATGGACGACTGCACAAGTGGCTTCTCGATCTGCAGGGGGAGGATCGAAGTCATTTCGATCTCAGATGAGGATGGTGTTCCTAACTGGAGTTATCCTGGCAGCTCTCGTCACAATTGCTGCACCGAGAAGCCTGCTTTTCGCACTCCCCTTCTTGATGCTCTGGTTCGTAAGCCCCGCACTTGGATATTGGTTGAATCGTCCTGCCGATGAGGAGCGGCGGAAAGCAGATGTACGTAGCGAGGACCGCATCTACCTGAGAAGAATTGCACGTAAAACGTGGCGATATTTTGATGATTTTGTGAATGTAGACAGTCGTTGGCTTCCGCCAGATAATTACCAGGTCTCCCACCAGAACCAACTCGCGATGCGTACAAGCCCTACGAATATGGGTCTGTGGTTGTTAAGTCTCCTGGGGGCCTACGATTTCGGGTATATCACACTGGACCAGGTCATCGACCGAGTTGGGGGAACTCTGGGAACCCTCGCTAAACTGGAAAAACATGAGGGCCATTTCCTCAATTGGTACAACCTGAAGACGCTTACGCCCCTCGAGCCACGATATGTATCCTCTGTCGATAGCGGGAATTTTCTGAGCAGTCTCTGGGCTCTGGAACAGGGCCTGAACATGCTCGTGCATGATCCCATAATAAGCAATTCGGCGCTGCTCGGTATGCGGGATACCCTCCAATTGTTGCGTGAATCTGTGTCGAGTGTAGAGCTTGATGAGGAAGCAGTTTCTTCCATGCAGGCTCTGGAAAACTTGCTCACACCTTCTCCGAATTCGCTCTATAAGCTCATCATGAGAGTGCGATCCTCGTTCGAGTTTGTGAATAGCATTCGCGATCAGGTTATCGTAGCTGTCCCCGATGATCATGAAGCAAACTATTGGGCACAGAAGCTGGGTGAACACTCCAAATTCTGGAACGGACTCATCGATAGATATTTCAAATGGGTTGATGTGCTTGAATCTGAAGAAGCGCAAGAATTCGAGAACCCGCAGGGAGCATGGGCAATGACCGCGGCGCCAAGCCTGTGGTCGCTTGCCAAATTAGAAATGACGGACCTGTTAAAAATTTTTGTAGAATCCCCGTTGTCTACTATGGAGTTTGACCAAAGCGATCTCCCCGGCAGCGTATTGAAGGAGTACGCGCAAGCGAAATGGTTTGCCGGGGAAATCCTGGGACAGGTAAATGACTTGATTGAGAAGACGAGAGCCATGGCTGGAGAAATGAATATGGCCTTTCTCTACGATGAAGAGCACGCCCTCTTCACCATCGGCTATAACGTGTCCACTCAATCCTACGATAATTCGTACTACGATTTAATCGCTAGCGAGGCGCGCCTGGGAAGTTTTGCAGCAATCGCACGCGGCGATGTGCCCAGTGAACATTGGCTTGCACTGAATCGTCCTTACGGAACTGTGGGCCGGCACAGTGTGCTTTTAAGCTGGTCTGGAACGATGTTCGAGTATTTGATGCCGCTGCTCCTTCTGGATGCGTACCCAAACTCCCTGCTTGATGCAGCAACAAAAGAAGCCGTCTCAGTCCAGGTGGAATATGGCGCCCGGAGAGGCGTGCCGTGGGGCATATCCGAATCTGCATTTGCCGATTTGGATCTAAATAAAACATACCAATACAAGGCATTCGGAGTCCCGGGATTAGGTTTAAGGAGAGGGCTTGAGGAAGAACTTGTTGTTGCACCTTACGCAAGTCTGCTCGCCCTGGCCATCGAGCCGAAATCTTCCATTGAAAACCTTCATCGTCTCTCCGATTTAGGGATGGACGCAGAGTTTGGGTATTTCGAAGCTATCGACTTCAGTCGACAGCGGCAAAGGGAGGGGGATCGAGGGGTACATGTTCGGGCATACATGGCGCACCATCAGGCTATGAGTTTCCTTGCCATCGACAATTTTTTACATCATAACGTCATGCGGAAGAGATTCCATGCCGATCCGCGCGTAAAAGCTACTGAACCCTTACTCTACGAAAGAATTCCTGTGTCGCCTCCGCAATACCAGGGAACTGGAGACGCACGACCTCCTGCTAGATTGATTTCTGGTGGGGTAGCACCATCGGTGAGTAAATTTGATACACCCCATACCCCTACACCGAAGACACAGCTGCTCTCCAATCGACGCTATAACCTCATGGTAACCAATAGTGGAGGAGGTTATAGCCGTTGGGACGATATTCAGATTACACGCTGGAGGGCTGATACGACGAGAGATCCATGGGGGATTTTTTGTTATATCCGCGATGTCGATAGCGGTAACTATTGGTCCAATACGTATCAACCTGTCGGAGGGTCAGCTGATGAGTATACGGTAAATTTTGCGATAGATCGGGCCAAGTTCCATCGTAGGGATAACGGTATTGAGACAGAAACCGAGATCATCATTTCTCCTGAAGATGATGTAGAAATTCGCAGGATCACGCTCTTAAACAGGTCCTTACGGGCAAGAAGATTGGAACTGACCAGCTACATTGAGCTTGCCATGGCATCGCAGGCATCCGATAGGCAGCACCCGGCTTTTAATAAGCTTTTCATTGAGACCGAGTCAGTCCCATCGCTCAATTCTTTATTGGCGCATAGAAGAATTCGAGATGAGGATGATCCCCAGATATTCGTCGGCCACAGGATGACAGTGGACGGCGACGTCCGGGGTTCTGTGCAATATGAGACAGATCGTGGGCGCTTCATCGGACGTGGGCGGAGCGTTCGGGACCCGGCAGCGCTTCAAGGAGAACTCTCCAACACCACGGGTCATGTCCTTGATCCAATTCTGAGTTTGCGCCACGAAATAACGCTGAAGCCGGGTGAACGCATCGAATGTTCGTTCATCCTGGGAGCTTCGGAGACTCGTGTTGGGATCCTGTCCCTCCTGGAGAAATATGGAGATATCAACGCCATCGAGCGATCGTTCGAACTGACCTGGGCTCGCTCCCAGCTTGAGCTCCGGACGCTTCGTATCCAGCCCGACGAAGCAAGAAGATTCCAGAAACTCGCCAGTTTTATGATATACCCGAGCGCCCGATTTCGACCTCCACCCGAACGACTCGTCCAGAATAATAAGGGTCAGTCCTCACTATGGGCGTATGGACTTTCGGGAGACCTCCCGATCGCGATCGTCACGATTGGTGAGGCGCGTGATGTCAGCTTGGTGCGCCAGATGCTCCAGGCTCACACCTACTGGCGTCACCACGGACTAACCGCAGATTTACTTGTACTCAACGAAGAATCGAGCAGCTATGACCAGCCTTTAAATGAGCGACTCACCCGTTTAATTCAAGCTCATTCCATGTATACGGGCATCGATCAACCAGGCGGCGTTTTCCTGCGCAATGTCGATCAGATCCCAGACGAAGATCTGACACTCCTGCTTGCTTCCGCAAATGTTTCCCTGGTCGCTGCGCGGGGACCGTTAGCTCAACAACTCAGCGCACCTCATGATGTCGTCGATTTACCGGAGAAAATCTCCATTAGTCGTGTCCGTGAGGAACCATCAGCCCAGCTTCCCTTCCTGGAACTGCCCTACTTCAACAGCATCGGCGGATTTACTCCTGATGGGCGTGAGTATGCAATCTACCTGGCGCCAGGAGTGACCACACCGGCACCGTGGGTTAATGTGATGGCCAATCCCCAGTTCGGTGCACTTGTTAGTGAATCTGGATCTGGCTACACATGGTATGGGAACAGTCAGCGAAACAGGTTGACAGATTGGTCAAATGATCCTGTGGTGGATCCACCAGCTGATGCTATTTATATTCGGGATGAGGAATCTGGCGTCTACTGGTCTCCCACGCCACAGCCCATACGAGAGTTAGACGCGTATCGCACACGCCATGGTGCAGGGTACAGCACTTTCGAGCACAACAGCCACGCAATCGAGCAAGTTCTCACGACATTTGTACCGATGACCGAGGCTGGTGGTGACCCGGTTCGTATCCAAAGATTGCACCTGAAGAATGACTCATCCAAGACACGCCGCCTGAGTGTTACCTTCTATACGGAGTGGACTCTTGGTGAATTCCGCGAAGGCTCCTACCTCCATGTAGCGACGAATTGGGATACAGAAGTGAACGCCATTCTAGCCAGAAATCGATATCACCCAGAATATAGCGATCGAATAGCATTCGCCACGCTCACGCCAGCGCCGAAGGATTATACAGCCGACCGTCATGCGTTCCTTGGACGGAATCGGTCACTTTCTGAACCAGCCGCGATGGAGCGGATTGAGCTCTCGGGCAGGGTGGGGGCCGGATTGGATGCTTGTGCCGCTCTGCGTACGTCCTTCGAGCTTGCTCCTGGAGAATCAGAGGAAGTGATATGCATAATGGGTCAAGCTGCCTCGATCGATGAGGCTAGAAGCATTATCCTGAAGTTCCGGGAAGATATCGCGGTTCATGAAGCGCTGCAGACCACCATAGATTGGTGGGATCAGAAATTGGGTGTGATACAAGTTGAGGTTCCCGACCTATCGATTGGATTCCTGCTAAACCGCTGGCTGCTCTATCAGTCACTCAGCTCAAGAATTTGGGGTCGGACAGGATTCTATCAGTCCGGAGGCGCATTTGGCTTCCGGGATCAGCTTCAGGATGTCCTTGCCTGGCTTTACAGCAATCCAATCATGGCACGTAAACATATTCTCAAGGCTGCCGCCAGGCAGTTTCGAGAAGGAGACGTGCAACACTGGTGGCATCCTCCTTCCGGAGCAGGCATTCGCTCACGGATTTCTGATGATTTACTCTGGCTGCCCTACGCGGTTTCGCAGTATGTCAGCGTAACCGGGGATCTCGGCATTCTAGAAGAAAGGATTCCTTTCCTCGAAGCTGAACAGCTTAGTCCGGAAGAAAATGAAGCGTATATCCAACCGGAGGAATCAATTGAGCATGGGGACTTATATGAACATTGCCGCCGGGCGATCGACCGCGGTTATACCCAAGGACCACACGGTTTGCCTCTCATCGGCATCGGCGATTGGAATGATGGCATGAATCGCGTAGGCGTGGAAGGAAGGGGTGAGAGCGTATGGCTTGCATGGTTCCTGATTGATGTATTGGGTAGATTTGCGTCCATCGCCGACCAATATGGGAAGCCTGAAGATGCCCTCGAGTTTCGACAACGCATGGAACGACTCGAACAGGCGGTCGAGTCGGAGGGGTGGGATGGAGAATGGTATCGTCGTGGATATTTTGACGATGGTACACCCCTGGGATCAGCCATAAATGAAGAGGCGAGGATTGATTCCCTACCTCAATCGTGGGCCTGGATCAGTGGCGCAGGACCGGCAGAACGGGCATCCCGGGGGTTGGAGTCTGCTTGGAGGCATCTCGTCCGAGAGGACGAAGGCCTGGTGCTGCTCTTTACCCCTCCCTTTGATAAATCTCCCCTCGAACCAGGCTATATCAAGGGATATCCACCGGGAGTTCGTGAGAATGGGGGCCAGTACACACACGCAGCGCTCTGGTTGGCCATGGCCTTTGCAAGGATGGGAGATGGGGATCGGGCGGCAAAAATTCTCCGGATTCTCAATCCGATTGAGCATGCCCGCAGCCCCGAGGAAGTTCGCCGTTATGTGGTTGAGCCTTATATCGTACCAGCCGATGTTTACAGGCTTCCCGGAAAAATCGGACGAGGGGGATGGACCTGGTATACAGGATCCGCGAGTTGGATGTATCGTATATGGATCGAGGAGATCCTCGGCTTCAAGCTTGAGGGGAGCAGCCTAAGGATTGAACCTGTGCTCCCGCATGATTGGGAGGGATTTCGTCTGCAATTTAAATTCGGTGAAGCAGTGTACGACATTTCCGTGGACAACGTGACCTCTGGGATAAAGATGGTTGAAGTGGATGGGAAAGTGATTGAGGGCGGGGAGATCCAACTGGAAAAACGCCCTATCAAGCATAGAGTGAAGGTCACAGTAGGTCACGAATAAGTGGAAGCTCATGCAGCCCCTCGGCGAGCATAGAGCGATCTTGAGCCAATGTTTCTAAACTTGGTCTGATGGAAACGCGAAATTATAGGTTCAAGTGTAAAATGGATTATCCCTAGGTTCATAAATATATTCTGGAGGAGATGCAAATGATTCCACGATCCAATACTTTAAAACGGTTCACGATCGTTTTATTTGTCTTCATGCTCTTGTCCTTCGGCTTTCCCGGCAGTGTATCTGCCCAGGGGATTGTGTATGGGGATGGCGTCCCTGAAGGCACGGTTGTAGAGGGGGACATCCTGCTTGCTGGTGACCACGTCGTGATCGCAGGCGATGTAGATGGAGATGTGTTGGCTGTCGGTAGGACCATCTCCATCAGCGGAAATATCGCTGGGAGCTTGATCGTCGCAGGGCAGAACGTGAGCTTGAATGGCGAAGTGGGCGGGAGTGTCTATTCGCTTGCGTTGACGTTTGAGGCGGGTCCCGAAGCAGTTGTTGGGAGATCTCTATATTTCGGGGGATTGAGTCTGAACCTCCATCAGGGATCGATGGTGAACCGCGATCTCAATGTCGCCAGCCTCGGCGCACAGCTTTCTGCAGACGTGGGTAGGAATGTTCATGCCATCATCGGACCGTTGGAGTTTATCCAACTGATCGTTGAATCCCTGGGTGGAGAATTCGATTTAGCTACAACCATGGTTCCAGAACCACATCGTTCTCCCGAAGCGATCCGTGCAATGGGCGCGCCTCGGCTTATATCCATCGTTTTATCAGGTCAGGTTGAGGAGGTTCAACAACTCCCGGGTGAGAGCCTTCAAGATGAGTTCAACGTGGATTGGGAGGGTGTGATTGATTGGCTCGAGGGGCGAGGGCGTGAACTAATACCCCTTCTCGTGGTTGGTCTGCTTATGATCTGGCTGTTTCCTACCTTCTTGTCGGGCGCGGCTGATCAGATTGTCGAGAAACCCCTCCGTACAATTGGTTATGGTTTGCTTGCGCTGGTGCTTGCATTGAACGCTGTGGCCATACTCATCTTGATTGGGCTGCTCGTGCTTGTCATTGGCTTATGGCTTGGTGTCGTATCGGTTTGGGATTTTGCATTTGTGTTCTGGGGGATTGGTGTGACGAGTGTCCTCCTGATATTCTCGCTGTTCTCCTTGTTCGTACTATATGGAAGCAAAGTGATTGTGGCTTATCTGACGGGGTACATCATCCTAAAGCCACTCGCGCCACAGGCAAACGAGCATAAGATCGTTCCTTTCATGATCGGTTTGCTTATCTTTATCTTGCTCGTCTCAATACCGATTCTTGGATTTGCGCTTCGAATCATTGTGACGGGGATCGGTCTCGGCGCAACCTGGGTCTTCTTGCTTGAGAGAAGGAAGGCAAAACCAAAGCGCACTACACGGGCTAAAAAATGATATAGAGGATCTTGATTCAAGTTGAATATGGACACTTCGGGGGCTGTCCCAAAAGGGCAGCCCCTTATCTTTTAAACTCTTCGGTCTTGAGCCAGGAGTTTCAACTCCGTGTGAACCCCAGGCAGGTTATTGCGAGCTGAGGCGAGATCCCTCACTACATTCGGGACAAGCGCCGGAGCGCGGCAATCTCCTAGATCGATTTTCCTGATCCCATGGTAAAAATTGCGGTCCTTCGCTTGAGCTCAGGACTTACGTATTTATAACTCCTCGCGATGATCTTTAGAAGGGATGTCATTCCGAGGAGCGGGAGCGACGAGAAATCCCCCTCTCCTTCATCTCTAACGACCCTCAAATAGGAGTAGGGATGATCTTTTTCCATTCCTTCCATCTGCTCATCCGATCTTGAGGGGGATTTCTCACCTTCCTCCGGAAGGTTCGAAATGACATTCATCAGTCGCCCGACGATAATTCGCCGAGTTCACCATATAAGCTTCAAGGACCACCTTTGGCACCGAAATTCGGGCTCGTTAATAATAGGTAAAAATTATTGATTTCGCGATGGCTAGGAAAACGCGATACCGCAAATTGAGACAACCGATGTGCCGTGTTCATCCGCCTCGCACAGGTCATAGGAAACCAGACTTCCCGTAGCTTCGGGGAGAACTCGAAGCAAATAGTAGATAGGCGCAAAGCCGCAGATGTTGTTTTTGTTATTTAGGGGCGCAATCTCGTTGTAATATCCACGAGCATCGCCTTCGCAAATGTTATCGATCAATCGCTCATCTTCAATTCGCAATTTCGACCGCCCTCCCTGATCGAGAGGAAACCCTCCGAAGGCGGGGCCTACGTGCGCAAGATCAGCTGCCGCGATAAGAATTGTCTGACGGCTGGTGACGATTTCGGTGAGTGAAGCGATGAAGGCTTCGCTTTGCGCGTCTTCTTCGATGACGTTATCCAATCCATCAAAATCTGTTATTGATCCGCAAAGAATGGGGAGGAGCTCTATCTGTTTTCCATCCCTCATATGATGAAGCCATACCATCGCCAGCTCAATGGAGTGTTCGTTAAGGTGGTATAGCTCACCATGAAAAGCTCCCTCCGCACCGATATTTTCGGATATTTGATCGACGATGTCCCGGGGTGTGGGCAGTACGCCATATGGCGTAGCGTAATTCTGGTAGGTCAGAGAGAACCTATTGTCGTCACTGTAATGATCGGTTCCCAGGATGATGGCCAGATCGGCAGATTGTACGGCCTGCTCAGCGGTTTTCCATACTTTGGCATAGACACGATGTCCGCGATCATAGTCGATATGCGGGCTGATCAATCCCAGTATCCCGGAGACCTGGTGATGAACTTCGACATTCGCGAGATATCCATCAAGGCTTTCACTCAATTCTCGAGTGTCTGAAGGATAGGAAAGACCTGCGAGTGCCGCCGGTCGAACCTCAGCCTCCCTGAACCTCCGTAATGCTTCTCTCTCCGCATCTCCAGTTTCTACTGTTTCAAGGAGCAGGTGTCTGTCGAAGGCACCGATGATGTCCTCGATCTCGGTGGTAGTAAAGACAATTCCATAACTAACTTCAAGCCCGATGGACAGTTCTCCGACCCCCATCGTGCCATCGCACATGGCGAGCAGCGGCGCCAACTGCATCGGGAGGAGGATGCTCTCTTCCTGGAGGCGCAGTGGATCACGCAGCATCAGGAATGATTGACCACGATGCGTTACTGGAGTGGCATCGATGTTGCGTATCTTTGGGAAGTTAACGTCAAATGTGCTGGTCATAATTGATCTTGGATTCAATTGCTAAGTGCAACAAAGGACATCACCCACGCCTGTGCCTCATACAAGGATGTTCGCCATAAGTATGACTCTAAGAAGTATGGAGTTCCAGACCATTATGGATTAAAGCGTATAGGTTGGCTATCAATTTGCGTTAATGACTTTATCGAAGCTTTCTGTTGCTGGGGTTGTCACTTCATCTAGCTGTAAATAAACATCAGGCGGTGAGCGCGAAATATTCTTGGTTCTCCTCCAAATTATTTGGGTTACCAAGCGGATATTCTCCCCCTACCTCCGCAGGAGCTGAAGCTTCAAACACATCATGATGATAAAAACCCGACTGTGGCTCACCAACCTCCCGCAGGTTCAAAACCTGAGGGAGGTTTTGGCTCAGGCCTCAGGGAGCGGGTCGCACCCGCGACCGGAAGGGAAACTTCCTGACTGCATAAAATGGCCGGCGTCTGGTGTTTAGCATTGGTTTTCCCGAATCTCCAGATTACAATAAGGCGAATGATCGATGTATTGACAGTGGAGGCCAGGTAGATGACATTTTCCACGCTTCTGGATGAGCGTCAGAATAAACTCTGGCTCGATGAGAAGGAGCAAATTCAACGGCTGCTTGATATTCTTGGTTCATTTGAGACCGAGCCATCTGATTTCGAACACCTGCGCCAGGCGCTTGAGCAGTTGAATGAATTGTTTTTACTCGTTGTTGTAGGTGAGTTTAACAGCGGAAAATCAGCGCTCATTAACGCGCTTTTAGGTGAGGCTTTTCTCGAAGAAGGTGTGACTCCCACGACGGACCGGATCCACATCGTGAAATATGGGGAATCGGGCGCGCCTGAATTCGCTGGGGATGACGTGCGGGTCCTGCGTTTTCCCGCTGAGGTACTTCGGGAAATTCATATCGTGGATACACCCGGTACCAATGCGGTTCTTCGAAGGCATGAATCCATCGCACGTGATTTTGTGCCGCGAAGCGACATGGTAATCTTCGTCACCTCTGCCGACCGACCGTTTACGGAAAGTGAACGAAACTTCCTGGATACGATTCGAAAATGGGGGAAAAAAGTCGTGGTGGTTATCAATAAGATCGACATCCTTTCCTCACAGGCAGAAATTCAGGAAGTCACGGACTTTGTCTGTGATCAGGTCCGGCGCTTGCTCGAGTTCGAACCTGAACTGTTCACCCTTTCAGCCAGACAAGGGTTGGGGCATGATGGAATGAAGGATGAAAAGCCCGATGAGGATGGTGGTTTTGGGTTCTTCCAGGACTTTTTGCTCAATACTTTAACCCGCGAGAGCGTCATCCGACTAAAGTTACACAGTCCGTTAGGGGTCGCGTTGAAAATTTCACGAGATTACGTGGATAAAGTCCAAAGCCGATTAAAGATCTTACAAGAAGATACAACCACGCTGAAGAAGGTAGATCTGCAGCTTGAATTGTATGAGAAGGATACCGGTGAAGAATTCGAGCGTCATATGGCTCGCATCGACAATGAGCTTTTAGAAATGCAGCTCCGAGGTGAACAGTTCCTCGATGACCATATGCGCATATTGAACATTCGCGAGATGATCCAGGCTTCCCGAATGCGCAGATCGTTTGAGAACATCGTTGTTGGGGATACGCCGGACAAAATCGAGGCGCATATTCGCGAGATTATCGATTGGCTCGTTGAACGAGAGTTACGGCAATGGCGCTTGATGGCTGAGGAGTTAGGTCGAAGACGTGAGACTGAAGCGCTCCAGGATGCCGCACGAGAAGCGGTAAGCGGTTTCGCCTACAATCGCCGCCAGTTGCTCGAGAGCGTCGGTGTACAGGCTGATGAAGTCATCAATTCGTTTGATCGACGTGCAGAGTCAAAACGTTTGACCGACTCAATTCAAGAGTCGGTCGCACTGGTCGGATTGGTCGAAGTTGGGGCAATCAGCCTCGGCCTGATCTTGAATGCACTCCTGGCTACCGCAGCGGCGGATGTTACCGGGATCTTGGCAGCTGGGATTATTGGCATCCTGGGGCTGGCGATCATTCCATACCGCCGCGGGGTGGCTAAGAATGAGCTCCGTAAGAAGATGGGGGAACTGCAGAAACAATTGAATGATGCGCTCAGGGAGAGCTTCGAGGTGGAATTGGGTCGCTCAGTATCGCGACTGACGGAGGCGCTGGCTCCGTATCGTCGATTTGTAATTAATGAAGAGCAAGGTCTTCAGCATAAGAGCACGGAATTGGGAGAGATCGGCGTTAGACTCTTAGAGATAGAGGCAGAGATCGATCGTGAGAGCGCCGAAACCGTCGGTGACGCATAGTCTGGGAAACTCTTATCAAGGATGTGTTTTTCAAAGCCCTTTACGTTGATCACGTAATCGCACAGGTTTTTATAACGACCAGATCGAGCTTGGCTCCAATCTGATAGCGCGTAATTACATTTCGACATTGGAATCCGGGAGTTCCCTTCTCATCGGTGAGGGAATTAGTTATCCACTTATAACGCAGGTCTCCCCACTCGTATAGCCAATCAGGAAATCCGTGATCCAACAGACTTGCGTACCAAGCGGTGGGTTGCAAGTGATTTTGCTCGATGCGCGCGATGACGTAAAATAGGCCCATTCGATGTGGTCATTGACCAGGAGACCTACATGTTAGGAATAATCTGTGCAATCCGTGGGGGACCTGCCAGCCAACCGACGATCGATTATGCAATCCAGCTTGCAAAAGAGACTGATCAAGACGTCCGCTTCTTATATGTGATCAACATCGATTTTCTGGAACGGACGGAATCCAGCAGGGTCCAGACAATTTCGGTCGAAATGGAGCATATGGGAGAGTTCATTCTTCTATTGGCTTGCGATGGGGCAAACAGCCAGGGTGTTGAGGCTGAGGGGACTGTGCGTCATGGCAGCATCAGTGATGAAATCATCCAACTTGCTTCTGAGCTAGAAGCCAAGCATGTGGTCATAGGGAGTCCGCGAGGTGATGGGGACGAGGATGTCTTTACACAGGAGCGTCTTGGCTCTCTGCGAGACAAAATTGAGGAAGAGACAGGAGCCGAGGTAATCTTTCTTCAGACATAGGGTTTCGTTAACGGTCCACTATTTTCTTTCTACCTAACTCAATTTCAATTCATACTATTATCGGTAAATTCTGTAAAACATAAAGATGCAGACGTGAAATTTTCCACCCAAAGAGCAATCGTAGTGATTGGCCTACTTCTGGCCATGCTCATCCTCGTACTGCCAAATTTTATCCAGGACGGGGCTGCTCAGAGTACGACACCTCTCATCGTCGGTCTTCTCAAGGATTCGCAGGATCAGCCTATCTCAGGGGCGAAAGTCACATTGATAGACCCCTCGGTTGATCTTGTCGTGGATGAATCAGAATCTCAGGATAATGGCCGCTTTGCGCTCGTCGTTCCGAGGCGGGTTCCCGACGAATTGAGCATTCACATTGAACGGCCCCACTTTGATGATGAACTCCTTATCATTCCATCGGGTGGCGTCGATCGTCTCCGCATAGGTCAATCTGTGGTGTTGGAAGACGCGGTTATGTCGAGGCAGATCAATCTCGCATTCTGGGTGGCAGCCGCAGTTTTCGTGGTGGTTTTTGATTCTCATTGCGTCTGATTGGCTCCACAATACGCTCGCGGTTCTCCTGGGAGCGTCTGTGATCTATGCGGTCACTTATCTCGGCACACCCATTATCGAGGACCTGTACATTTTTAGATTTGAACGATCTTTGACTTACATTGACTGGAACGTGATCTTCCTCATCATGGGGATGATGATCGTGATCGCGGTCGTGGAGAACACTGGCATTTTCCAGTGGCTGGCATACTTTGCCTATCGTATCTCAAGGGGAAATACCATCCAACTTCTGATCATCCTAATGCTAATCACCGGGATTGCTTCGGCATTCCTCGACAATGTGACGACCATGCTGCTCATGACTCCGATCACTGTCCAAATAGCCCTGGCAATTGGAATAAACCCACTGGCCCTACTCATCCCTGAAGTTATGGCGTCGAACGTCATAGGTGTGAGCACACTCGTAGGTACACCCATCAATATCCTCATAGGATCATTTGCTGGATTGAGCTTCACTGACTTCCTCCGTAATTTGACCCCTGGTGTGCTTCTGGCGTTTGTTGGTTTGGTACTTTACAGCGCTTATGTATATCGACGTGATCTCGCAGTTGCACACGAAGCTTCACCGACCCTTACTGCAAAACTAGCCGAGAGTGGGAGAATAACGGAACCTGTGAATCTCCGTAAATCCGCCTTGATTGGTGCGGGTATGCTGCTGCTCTTCATCTTTGGTGAATCGCTTCATATGCCGCCGGCGGTCACTGCTCTCATTGGTGCAACTGCCCTTCTTGTCTGGGTTCGTCCAAACGTCAGCAACATGATTGAAGCGGTTGATTGGACGACGTTGGTCTTCTTCATGATGCTCTTCATCGTGGTGGGAGCGATTCAAGAAGTTGGCTTGATTAGTTTGATTGCGGATGTTATCAGCGCCTTGGTGGGAGATAGTCTGGGTCTGGCCATGGTTGTCGTCACATTGGTTAGCGCAGTGCTCTCCATGATCATTGCTAATATTCCTTTCACGGCCGCTATGCTTCCGGTGATTGGATATCTCACCGCCACGATCCCTGGTGCAGGAAGTAATGCTCTGTACTACTGTCTGTCCGTGGGGGCCGCATTTGGTGGGAACGGATCCATCATCGGCGCATCTGCAAATATGGTCACAGCCGGGATCTCCGGCGCTGCTGGTTTTCCAATCACTTATGGGTATTTTCTCAGAAAAGGTATTCCTGCTGTTATCATCACCGTGGCCCTTGCCTTAATCTGGCTTTTGATTCGATTCCTCTAGCTGTCCTGCATCCATGAAATGGGTGAGCGATTCCCTTCTCTATAAAACACGATTGAATATCAGATCGTGGGGTATTTATGTCTGGAAAGCCCCCATTTGGTTATCCGACCACACTAAACGCGAATGAAATGGAGTGTATTGTGATTATCCTAAATGGGCTGTTCGGGACGCTGGGTGTCATCAGTTTCTTTACCTTTGGCATCTTTGGATTGGTTTCCTTTCGTGAACAAGAACTACGTGCGGCGAAGATTGCCTGGGCTGTTGGTTTAGGAAGTCTCATCCTTTTCACCGTCATCGCGCTGAGCCCCGTAGGCGTCCAGATGCTTATGATGTTGATCTTGTTTGGCCTCCTGCTCGGTGGTGTGTTCTGGATAGGGTTCCATCATCAAACTCCTTTAGTAGAAAACGACACTCCAACAAATCGAGTTGATGAGCGAGATATTATGTTCTCCCGTAAAGCGTTGATCGAAGGGACTGATGATTATGAGAACTATTACCGCATGCGGCCCGAGAATGAGGAGATCGATGCGAAAATCCGACTGCTCCCGGGAGTACTATCCGAGGATGCGAAGGAGGGGGACACCATCTTGTTTGAATCTGCGAACGCAAGCTTCATGCTTACGGAAGCACTGCAGAAGTCCGTCGAAGGGCCTGATGGCGAGCAATCACGAAACTGGAATCCCGAGAGTTTGAGCGGATACCTTAAGGACTTCTCCTATTTTCTCGGCGCGCATTCGGTTGGGATCACAGATTTAAAGGAGCCGCATGTATATTCGCATTCTGGCAGGGGGACATCCCCCTATGGTCAGGCGCTTGATATCGAGCACACGCACGCGATTGCTTTCACAGTAGAAATGTCCTACGAGATGATGGGGACCGCTCCCAAGGCGCCTGTCGTCATGGAGTCTGCTCGGCAATACGTCGAAGCGGCTACGATCGCCCTCCAGGTAAGAATTTTGTTATCCCGTCTTGGGTATCGGGCACGAGCGCACATCGACGGTGATTATCAAGTCATCGCGCCGTTAGTTGCACGAGATGCGGGATTAGGCGAGATTGGCAGGATGGGGCTTCTCATGACCCCTGATTTGGGCCCCCGCGTCCGAATTGGCGTTGTGACGACGGATGCCCCATTGATCCCCGATGTCCGACGGGATGGCGCCGCAATGATTGATTTTTGCACACGATGTAAGAAATGTGCTGATAATTGCCCCAGCCGTTCAATATCCTTTGATGATCGGCAGATGTACGATGGCGCCTTTCGTTGGAAGATCGATCCGGTGAGTTGTTTTCGATACTGGAACGTCATCGGGACCGATTGCGGTGTTTGTATGAAGGTGTGTCCCTATTCTCACCCCGACACTTTCTTTCATAACATTCTTCGAGGTGTGATCTCACATTCTGGTCCCGGGAGGCGTATCGCTCATAAACTCGATGATGTGTTTTACGGTCGTTACCCTAAGGTGCGACCTGCACCGAATTGGACGAAGCATGGGATGTAGATAGTCTCATGGACCGAAAATGGGTTTTTCCCCCTGGTAAAAAAGGAAACTAGAGGGGAGGGTTCGCCTCGCTATGAATGCTGATTCTGTCTGTCCTTCATCACCTCCAAATACTCTTCTTCGGTAATGAACCCTCCACCTTCAATGGACTTTTCTTTCAAGCGACGATCTTTATCAAAGCTTAGTTCCACAGTGATTCGTTCGAAACAATCACTGTTGCCCATGATCGTCTTTCGAGTGAAAAACGAATCATTCTTTTTCCCCTCAGTGTAATTGACACTCAAATCACTGTACAGATCCACCCTTAATCGAATTGCCTCCTGGCAGCGATCACAGCGGACGTACACCCAGAAGGCACGCTCATCGTCGTCTCCCCCTGGCGCTAGCATCCCGGAGATTGTTTTCCATATACTCATTCCTGCCTCCGTCCGAAAGTAATCTCGAGAGGCGAATGTCTACAATGCGTTGAAGGTATTCACCTATCTCGAGTTCGATATCTGGTGCGACTCATTTTGCACTCGTTCCCACGCTTCTGCGTGGGAACGGAAAAATCTTATTAGCCTTCCCACGTTCCTGCGCGGGAGCGTAGGAACGAGAGATTCCTGCCTCCGTCCCTAGGAAAACACGTTAATCAAGTTCCCACAATGCGTAGAAAGTATCCACCCATCTCGAGTTTGGAATCCTGTGCGATATATTTAATGGGTTGCACTCGTTCCCACACTCCTGCGTGGGAACGGAAAACTTATTAGCCTTCCCACGTTCCTACGCGGGAGCGTAGGAACGAGAGATTCCTGCCTCCGTCTGTAATAAAACTCGATAGGCGAATACGCCACAATCCGGTGAAGGTATCCATCCAACTCGAGTTCGGAATCTTGTGCGATTCATTTAACAGGTTGCTCCTGGAGAGAATTACAATGGCCAGAAGAATGGAAGGACCAACAGGGTCACCAGCATAACGATGAGCGTAAGCGGTGCTCCTACTTTGATGAAATCCGAAAATCGGTATCCTCCAGGGCCCATCACCAAACTATTCGAGGCATGTGCGATCGGGCTCATGAAACTCGCCGATGCTGCGATGGCAACGAGCATAGCCATACTGTAGAGGGAGATACCGAATTCGTTAGCTGTATTCAATGCTATTGGAGCCATCAGCACGGTTACGGCGGCATTGGGCATGACTTGCGTGGTGATTGCGGTGAGAGCAAATATACTCGCCAGGATGGCAATCTCGCCTGATCCACCGACGAGATCAACAACTCTTTGAGCGATAAATTCCGCCGTCCCTGTCTGTTGAAGAGCGATGCCTAATGGGAGCATACCTGCGATTAAGAACACTGCCTTCCACTCGATGTCTTGATAGGCTTCTTCCATCGTGAGACAACCGGTGACCACCATAAGGGTCGCACCTGCGATGGCTGAAATCTCGATAGGAAGCCACCCGAATATAACAGGGACGATGACCGCGAACATGATGAGCGCAGCCAGCGGAGCTTTTTCTAGCCTCATGGGTTTCTGCGCTTCTTCGGTGAGGACAAGAAAATCTGCTTCTGCACCTAGGACTCGAAATTTATCCTTGGGACCATAAACAAGCAATGCATCACCAAACCGCAGTGACATATCGCGTTGATTTGATCGGTACGCTCTGCCGCCGCGCCAGATTGCGAGAACGCTCAACCCGAATTTTTCGCGAAAATGAATTTCGCGCAGTGTCTTCCCCGCCAGTGTGCTGTGGGGGGACAACACGACTTCTAACACGCCAATTTGGGTGGATTGAAGATCCTTGAAATCGATCATGTTTTCACGATCGACTTCAAGGGTTTTAAGACCTTGAATTACTTCTAAATCCCGTGGCCAAACTTCGACGAGCAGGAGATCTTCGTCTGAAATACTTTCTTCGGGCTGCGGCATGAGGTTTAGGTTATCGTCTCGGATAATTCCAAGAACAGAAATCCCATATGCGTCTGCTAGCCGGCTTTCTGCCAAACTTGATCCGATGAGGTTGGACCCCTTCGGAATTTGCAAAATTTGCAATCGCTCATTCAGGGCATAAGCCGCTTCGGCATCTTCATAGGTGAGTGATTTGTACGTAGACCAATCTGATCCACTTTCGAGTTGAGCCAATTGCTCCGTAGAACCCTGCACGAGTAATTTGCATCCTGCTTTCAGAACTATGCCCTGCAAGTTCGTCCTTTGAGCTGAGTCCTCCCGCATGATTGCCAGGACGTTCACGCCGTATTGATAGCGAAAATCACTTTCCAGCAGCGTCCTGCCAATAAGCTTAGATGATCTATCTACCTCTACCTCAGCAAGTTGAACATTCGCAGATATCAGTCGTTGAACAGTGAAATGCTCACTTGCAATTTCGAATTGTTTACTTTTTTGCAGGGTATCGAGAAGTTTCAGCCTTCCTTCGACGACAAGGTTATCCCCGGAAATGAGAGGTGTTGCCGGACCGGGTGCGAGCAGGGTATCGCCATGACGCATAATTGCAAGGACATTCAAACCCAGCGTAGCTCCCAAACGACTTTCGTTGAGCAGTTTTCCATCGAGAGGTGAGGGGGACGGAATCTTCAGGACGAAGAGACGTTCGTCAAAGCTGTAGAGATCATCCAGATTGTTGTTTGGAGATGGTGCGGCGGCTTTTTCGAGATCACGCCTTGGAAGCAGGCGTCTCCCGATGAGCCCCATGAAGAGGATCCCTGCCAGTAAAATTGGCAGTCCAACATAGGCAAACTCGAAGAAGCCGAACGAACCCAGACCGAGTTCCTGCATGAGCCCATTGATGAGAATGTTAGCTGGTGTTCCGATGAGTGTCGTGAGCCCTCCAAGGAGCGTGGCAAACGCGAGCGGCATAAGGAGTTTTGATGGAGGGATACCGAGCCTGCGTGCAAGGTCCATGACGACGGGTAATAGTAGTGCGGCTGCGCCAACATTATTAATGAAGGCGGACATGAACCCCGCCACGATCATTATCCCAAATATGAGTTGCAATTCACTCTTTCCGGCGAGTCGGTAGATCTGACGCCCGAGCTTCATGGCTAACCCGGTTCGGGATAAACCACCACTCAGGATGAAGACAGCCCAGACGGTGATGACAGCAGGTGAGCTAAACCCACTCAGTGCCTGTGTGGGTGTGATCAGACCTGTCAAGGCGAGGGAAATAAGGACGAGCAGAGCAACGACGTCCATCCGAAGCCGCTCTGTGATGAGGAGGAGGAGCGCTGCAGCTATGATGACGAGGAGCGTGGTCATTTGAGGGGTCAAGGAATTGCCTCCCATGTTGTTTAATCCCCCACAATCATACACAAAGCATTCGACCGCGCCAGATTTGACATCGCGATTTAACCGATCATGTGGAGGATTTGCTTCGGTATGTGATGGAGAATTCCAAGTGACAATAGGAAGTCGTACCATAGAAAACAGATTTTGCGTATCAGGAGGGATGATCTTGTGTTACATTTCAGTGTGGCGGAATTGCTCGGATCGATGAAATGTTTGATCGGAGCCGCATAAACCATGTTTGAAAGGGAAGGTGAAATTGCATGGCTAAGAAAACTACAGGCATTCTATTTGTAGGACTTCTATCGTTTGCGCTCGTCCTATCAGCTTGTGGAGGGGGCGCTTCGGAACCAGCCTCGGATGATGCCGAGGTCTCCCAGGTTGAAGCAGAGGCTCCAGCATCGATGGAGGTCGAGAGCCCTCCAGAGCCAGTTGAGGAAGAAGCAGAAGCCCCCCCACCTGCATTCGAGCTGTCGAGTCCGAGCATCACACCAGGTGAGTCCATACCGGTAGTGTATAGCTGTGATGGCGAGGATATTTCTCCAGAACTGAATTGGGCGAACCCGCCTGAAGGAACAAATTCGTTTGCGCTCATCTTCGACGATCCGGATGCGCCAGGTGGCACTTGGGTCCATTGGGTGCTGTACAACATCCCAGCCGACAAAGAAGGTCTTGTAGAAGGCGCCTCGGCAGCCGCCGAGGTTGAAGATGGGAGTTTGCAGGGTTTGAACAGCTGGGGCAGGGCAGATTATGGAGGACCGTGTCCTCCAAGCGGGACACATCGATATTTATTCACGTTGTTTGCCCTAGATGGCCCCCTTGAGGCTGGAAGTGAATTGTCGAAAGAATCCCTCCTCGCCGAGATGGAGGGGCATGTACTGGAGATAGTAGAGTTGATGGGAACATTCTCCCGAGAGTAACGTGAGCCTATGATGTGGGGGTGAGCGTGGGTATGAAGCGCATGATGATGACTCCCATCGCGGGGTTCACCCACCTACGCGTACACTCTCACTACAGTCTCCTTCGAGCCACAGCTTCCCCCGAACAATTAGCCGCCCGGGCATCGGCAGATGGGTTCGAAGCGCTGGCACTCACGGACTACGACGCGTTGTACGGCGTAGTCCGTTTTTCACGCGCATGTAATCAGCATGGAATCCGACCGATTATTGGTTTGTGCGTCAATATTGAATTCCCTTTTGGAAATTCCACCCAAAATTCTGTGGGGAAGCTGGTCCTGCTGGCTATGGATCAAAGGGGTTATCGGTCTTTATGCCGGTTGTCCTCTCGGCTTTTTCAAAAAAACGCACCGGATGCGCGTCTCTTAAAGTGGCAGACGCTGGTTCGGGATTCTGAAGGCTTGATTTGTATTGAAGCAGGCCTGAGTGGCTATCTGGCTTGCAACCATCATCTCAAGAACGAACAGCAGATAAGGCTTTATCTTGGACATCTCTCGGAGCATTTCCGGGAGGATTACCTCATCGGTATAGAATTTCAAAATGAAGCTCAGAGAAACTTGATGAAGGAGCTACTTTCCTTTGGGACGCAGTTTGGCGTGCCGGGAGTGGTTGCGCAGCCCATTTTCACGCTAGATCCCGGGGAGGCCGATTCTCTCAGGACTCTAGCCGCCATCCGGGAGAACTGCACTCGAGAAGAAGTGGCCTCGTCTATGCTTCCGCATGGTGCAGCAGAGGATCGAGTCCATTGGCAGCGCCCTGCGGAATTGGCCAACTATTTTTCCGAATTTCCGGCCGAGCTAGAAAGAGTTGAGGATGTCGCTGCCAGGTGCCGCGGCACAATCCCGGACGGAACACCAATCTGGCCCTCGATTGATTTGCCCGAAGGCAGCACGGACACGGCTGCGCTGAGAGACAGAACATTCCGAGGGTGTCATCGAAGGTATCCGGGCGATAAGATAAATGAACGTTTGAGCCGTGAATTGGACACATTATGCGACCGGGGCTTTGCCTCCCTCTTTCTGATAGCAAGTGAGATTGCCTCATTTGCACGTCAGAGCGGTATACCCATGAACACGCGAGGATCTTTGGCAAACTCTCTCGTGGCTTACTGCCTCGGTATCACTGATGTCGATCCGATTGAAAACGATCTCCTATTCGAAAGGTTCTTGAACCCCGCCCGCACCGACTTACCAGATCTGGATCTGGACTTTTGCAGTCACCGCCGTGATGAGGTGCTCGATTTTGTCAGGCGCCGATTCGGGGAGGACAGAGTATCGCTCGTTTCGACGGTGAGCAGGCTGCGTCTCCGTTCCGCCATTCGAGAGACGGCGAGGACCTACGGATTCGCTGAAGAAGGAATAAAGAAGCTTGCCTCGAAATTCCCCCGCACCTGGCACCCAGATCCAGGACGAAGGTCGATGCTCACGGTCGATGAAGCCGCAGCGAAGTGTGAAAATGAGCTCGAACAATCTGTCGTCCGATCCGCGTATGGCCTCATCGGGATGCCCCACCACATAAGCGTGCACCCCGGAGGGGTGGTGATAACGCCTCGACCACTGACAGAATTCATTCCGACGCAATATGCCCCAAAGGGATTTCTGATCACCCAATTCGATCATGAGGATATTGCCCATATAGGCATCCCTAAACTGGACCTTCTTGGCATTCGCGCTTTGACAGTGCTCGCTGAGGCGCGAGATCTTGTGGTCAAACATTATGGGATTCGGATCGATCTGCAGGATATTCCACCTGATGATAAATCCACCTCGGAGTTGATTTCTTCCGGGGAGACTATCGGCGTTTTCCAATGTGAATCCTATGGAGCGCAGCGGACGCTTCGTCAATTACGCGCCCAGTCGATAAAGGACATGGCAGTCGCGAACGCATTCTTCAAGCCTGGTCCCGCGACAGGTGGAATGGCGAAGTCCTTCATTCGGAGATATCGGGGTGAGGAAAGCGTTATCTATCTCCATCCATCCCTTGAACCCATATTGGAATCAACGAAGGGGGTCTTAATCTTTCAAGAGCAGATTCTGCGTGTAGCCACAGAGGTGGCGGGGCTGGATTGGGAGGTGGCAGATAGGATTCGAAGGGGGATCAGTCACTTCCAATCTGAAGAAATGACGGAAATCGCGGTCAAATTCATCGAAGGCTGTTGTCGTCCACCTCCGGAGGGATCCGGTCTTACACAAAAGCAAGCCGGGACGCTCTGGGAACAGATCAGGGCTTTTTCAGGGTACGGGTTTAATAAGGGCCATGCCACCGCATACGCAAATGTGAGCTTCAGGATGGCATATCTAAAATCAAATTGGCCTGACGCCTTCTTATGCGCGCGATTAATGCATGGTGGGGGATTTCACCACCCAGTTGTTTATATTGCGGAAGCACGACGATTGGGCATCACAGTTCATCCTCCACACATTAATATCAGTGGAAGACATTTTTCGATGGATGGTCAAGCTTCGTCTCTGGAACCGTCAACGACGCTCTGGATGGGTCTTTCGGGCGTGAGGGATATAAAAAGAAAAACAATTGCGGGAATCATTGCTGAGCGGCGGAAGCAAAAGTTTGATAGTCTGTCTGATTTGATGGCGAGAGTGCCCCTGCGTGAAAAAGAGATCACACATCTCATTAAGGTAGGCGCTCTCGATGGACTTGTGCACAGCAGGGCGCAGGGTCTTGCTGATTTAGAAACCATATTGGCTAACCCAAGCGTGATGCAGCGAAGCTTCGATTTCATGTCTGGTCGTACGGTACCGGCCGAGCCAGCCTCCCTGAGATTTCGCTGGGAGCGCGAATTGATTGGCATGCCGCTCAGCGTCAATCCGCTTGATCTCACTGATTGTCATCTCCGAATTGGGACCTCCTTACGAAGACATGCTCAAGTTGAGGATGAGGAAATCGAGACGTGCGTCTACCGTCTACCTGGTTGGCTGAGAGGGTCTGGATATTTTTTGACCGATGGGGAGGACTACGTCCGGGTGAGAGTCGACGAATCCATTCCCGAGGTACACGCCCGGCCACCGGTCTGGCGTCCTATACGCGTGCAGGGGCGTTGGTTGACGGATGAATGGGGAGGTGGGTGGTTTCACATAAGAAGATTTAAAAAGATCTCGTGGGATTTGGATGCTGATTAGCGTGGGAAAGGTTATGGGAAAAAGCCAGAATACTCAGTAGTTGCAGGGATACGGGGCAAGCGGGGGGGGGGACTTTTTCCTTGGAAGATGCTCAGTAGCTTGCTGCGGGGTTCTTCACTTTACAAGCAGCTTGGGGGGGAGGAGCCAGATGAGTTCGCCTGAGAGCACACCTGCGTCTGTGAGATCGACCCGTGCCAAAGAGCCTTTTTTACAAACGATGCTCCCACCTCCAATGATCCTCTCGATCGTGAGGCTGAAATCGGGTTCATGACCTACGACCATCACGGCCTCGACCTCCGGATTTTCGTCGAGAATTTCCGAAAGATCTCCCGCGCTAAATCCAGGCTCAAGCCTCTCATCCTCAATGAGAATATCAAAGTTGTCCAGATAATCTGCGACAATTTCGGCGGTCTGGATCGCTCGGGTTAAAGGACTGGAAATGATGAGATCGAGTCCCAGGTTTAATTTCTCGATCGTCTTGGCTTCTTTTACCATGCGATCCTTGCCATTGGGGGTGAGAGGACGCTCGTAGTCTTCACCATTCCAGGCGCTTCTATCAGCCAATCCGTGCCGAAGGAAATAAATTGACGTCATTACGACCTCTCAATTAAGATTCAAATTACGAATTCTCGAGGAGATTCGAATTTGAGCGAAACTCAACGTCCATCAGGTTAAGACCACTAGAAAGATGTCCTCTACACTATTTCAAGCCAACCAGCTCATCGATATCCGCTTGAGCGTTCTCAATATGCAGTGTTGAAATGAACGGTTTTTTCAAGTTTTAAGCCCATCAACCGCACCTTTAAGCTCGGTGGTAACGGCGTCGATGTCACCTGAACCATCTACCTCGATGAGGATGTTCTTGTCCTTGTAATATTGAATGAGCGGAGCAGTCTGCTCGTGGAAGACCCGAAGGCGAGCCTTGATCGTCTCCGGTTTATCGTCATCACGTTGATAAAGTTCCCCACCGCATGCATCACAAACGCCTTCTACTTCAGGTGGGCTGAAGATCGAGTGAAATGGCGTTTGACAGTTTCGACAAATCCAGCGTCCAGAAAGGCGATCGATGAGCACATCGTCCGGAACCGCAATATAGAGGACGCCATTCAATGATCTGCCCAGGTTTTGAAAAATCGTATCGAGCCCTTCGGCCTGCGCGACTGTTCTCGGAAACCCATCGAGGATGACGCCAGCTGTGCAGTCATCCTGCTGAATGCGATCCTTCACCATGGCAATGGTTACATCATCGGGCACAAGCTGCCCCTTATCCATGTAACCCTTTGCGAGCATACCAAGCTCAGTTTGATTGTGAAGATTATCTCGGAATAAATCCCCGCTCGCGACATGGGGAAGCTGAAGGTACGTGTGCAGTTGATCCGCTTGCGTGCCTTTTCCGGCGCCTGGTGGGCCCAACAAGATGATTTCCATATCCGTACCTCATGTCTCCTTCGTACACACGGATAAATTTTCCATTCGGCTGGCGGTTTGACGAGCTGATAGATAGGGCGGTCAACAACTATTTTACGCGGAAGTCATTTGTAAATGATGGTTGCCTGGATAAGGAAAGGATTACATTGCTTACTTATTCTTTTTTTTCTTCTTCTTACTCTTCTTCTTATCCTTCCCCTTCTTTCCTTTCTTCTTCTTTGCCATGTCAACCTCCAAGGTTGAAGTTAGGCTTGTATTGTCAGATCAGAGACTTAATCTCCCACATGAAGAAGGAGAACTACGCGATTTTGATTGCGAAGCTGTCGAAACACATCAATAGCTTTCTCGCTCTTATATACAATGACTTCAATATTTTTTTCGCCCAAGAACGATTCGACATCCTCCGTTAACTTTAAATTCCCGATTGTTCCGGTACCGATGATGATCAAATCCGGTTTATGCGACAAGACACCCTCAATGTCAACCGATTTGATGCTGTGTTCCTCCTCTCGGTCCCAATTCGAGATTTTTCCATCAGGGGAGATAAGGATGTCAGATTTATATTCTTCTCCCCGGATCACGACTCGTTCAAACTCAAACGAGTCGATCGTGGGCAGCGCAGACGCCTCGAGTTCAAGAGATTTGTCCCTAACTTTGATCTTCTTTTTTTTGCCTTTTTTCTTTTTCTTCTTTTTCCCCGATTCCTTGGCAATGTCCATCATCTCCGTAGGATCGTAATCGAGTGCGGCGCTGAGACCATCGATGAGTGTCCTCAACACCTTCACCCGTGCATGCCATTTACAATTTCCTTCCACGATGGTCCAGGGGGCTGTCAGCGTGCTGGTTTTCAATAACATATCGTTGACCGCTTCTTCATAGATATCCCAGCGATCTCGGTTCCGCCAATCCTCGTCCGTAAGCTTCCAGGATTTATAAGCTGTATCTTTTCGCTCTTCGAAGCGACGCAGCTGCTCCTCTTTGCTGATATGAATCCAGAATTTAAAGAGTATTGTTCCGAAATCGGATAACTGTCTTTCGAAGTGGTTGATCTCTCGATACGCTCTGCGCCACTCCTCCTCACTACAAAAACCCTCGATTCTCTCAACCATGACGCGCCCATACCAGGACCTGTCGAAAATCGCAATCTGGCCTTTCTCTGGCAGCCGCCGCCAGAAACGCCATAGATATTGATGGGTTTTATCCTCTCCATCCGGGGCGGCGATGGCATGCACCGCATATCCGCGTGGATCGAGCTTTTCCGTGACCCGTTTTATATTGCCGCCCTTCCCAGATGCATCCCAACCCTCATACACCATGACGACTGGACGCTGTTGTACATACACCTGATACCCCAGTGAATGAAGAGCAACTTGTAGGGGGATAAGTTCTTGGATATATTCCTCTTTGGACATTGAGACATCTGGGTCGACCGTCTCGAGCATTGGGACTTCCCTTCTTGAGTGGAGTTGTGCAGTCTTATTCCTGGTTTAGGGATTCGGTGGCCTCTGCTTCCGCTTGTAATTCAATTGGCTCCACGAAATCTTCATCTTTACCGGTTAAATGAGCCGGCAATTTCCCCAATTCTTCTAATCTTAATGTCAGTGCATTGATAATTGCGTTGAACACCTTTGTACGAGCCCACCAACGATTCGTCGCTTCTACAATCGTCCAGGGCGCCCATTCCGCCTCCGTCCTCTCCAGCATCTCTTCTACGGCGATGAGATATGTTGCGTACTCTTTGTGGTGGCGCCAGTCTTCATCCGTAACCTGCCAACTCTTCAACGGATCTTTCTCGAGCAGCTTAAACCTGCGCCGTTGTTCTTTTTTATCGATATGAAGCCAGAATTTTACCAACACATACCCATCGTCTGCGAGCGTCCGTTCAAAACTTACGATATCTCGGTAGGCCTTTCTCCAATCCTTCTTCGGGATCAATTTCTCCACGCGTTCAACGAGAACTCTCCCGTACCAACTGCGGTCGAAAATAGCCATCTCGCCATAATTGGGGAGCTTCAGCCAGAACCGCCACAGCCATGGGTGCATATGTTCATAGGTTCGGGCAGCACGGATCGGATGAAGCTTGAATCCCCTTGGATCCAGCCTCTGGGTGAGTGTATTGATCGTCGTGCCTTTGCCGGCTGCATCCCAACCTTCGAAGAGAATTACGCTGGGGACGCCCGATTTCCAGGCGACATATTGCAGATCATAAAGGCGGCGCTGAAGATGAGGCAGCTGTTTCTTGTACTCGGCTTTACTGAGCTTTTTTGTGAGGTCTATTTGCTCCAGCATTCCATCATCTCCTCGTTTGAATAATGCTACAGATTGCCCACCGCAAAACCGAGTTCTCTACTCATCTCTTTCCGGGTAAAGTGTTCCCATTGCTCGGGGAACGTGTCAACCAGAGCGCGCAGTGTAGTTTGCTGCGCGATCAAGTATTGCGTAACCCCTTGAATGTTGATGCGTTCACGTTGATCCTTCTCGCGCCAATCGTCAAGATACTCGATAAGTATCTGGCAGGCAACATCTGCGTCGTTGAGAGCTCCGAGGTGATCTTGAACTGCTACGGCATCTGCGATGACGGGTTTGACCTCATCTCCGAGGACCTCCTGGAAAAATTCGAGGATGTATCGAAATCTTTTCATATCTATTCGGAGCGCATGATGGGTTTCCAAAGATGCACCTTGAAGGACATTCTCGTACGCGAGAACAACCTCGAGGTGATGATAAATAAGTACAGGAATAATTTGAAAAACGCGGTCAGCGGTCGGCTTTGAGGGATCGTGCAGAACCGCCCCAGAGCCTTCTGTCGTGAGGAAATCCCCGAACCCTGACACAAAGCGATCGTAGTTCTTCGAGTCCAGGTGGGTTATCATCTTCGCTCTCGCCGCCTCACGTTGAACTTCCCAGGAGCTGAGCAGTGGGTCCAGGGAGGTTTGATCCTCGGGAGGGAGAGTTTGTAAATACGCTGCCGCATTCTCCATGAAGACGTCCAGATCACGCACGGAACCAAGCGCCCTTCCCGTTTGGCGAAGACCTTTTACAAAAGGACGAATCGCCTTCTTCTGATAATAGGGTCTAAACACCCGCATCGCAGAACGCATTCTGCGCGTAGCCACGCGCATGTCATGCAACTTTTCGATATCCGATCCATCTCGAGTTCCACCTTCATTCGCAAGCATCCTGACGAAGTGAAATAACAACGTTTTTCGTCCTGCTTCACTCATTGGGTCATCCCGAAGGATCCCGGGTTTCTTGATTTTCTTTGGAAGCGTGGCGATCGCCGGTGGGAGGGGTTCAACGACCTGAGCGTCACCAGGTTGACTCTCGCTGATGACGAGGATCGGCATGTGCAATAGGTCGCTCAGTAGGTCAGCGTTTTCTCCTGCACGCAGCGAGTCCTCCACGGCTGCAGGACCTGCTACGTGAATGGTGACCTCGCGGTCTGGGCTGTAGTTGACCTCGGTTATCGCTGTGCTCTGGCTCATCGATGCATCCAGACCATCAGCGATGCGGACCAGGGCGGCAACGATGCCAGCCTGTAAGCGCTCATGTTCTTGGATGGATGCGAGTTTGAATTCCGATTTCAACCGTTTTTGCTTTACCTCTTTCCATTGCATCGCCGTACTGAAAGCGATGAAGCGTAATTCGGATTCCTGCATTCCATCCAACTCGAGATCAAGTAGGAGATCGCGTCCGAACGTGTGGGGTGATTCGGGATTCGCACGATATCCTACATCATGCACAATCGCCGCGGTCTCGGTGAGCCTACGATAACCCTCTTCGAGTTCGTGGAATTCTTCCAGACGATCGAAGAGGTCTACGGCCAATAGCGCCACATAGCTGGCATGAACCATATCGACGTGGTATGTGTCGCAAAGTTCCTCCAACGAATATTGTTTGACGTCGGTTTCTACACTTTCAATTGAGCTTTCGTGTTGTTCTACTATGGAGACATTCTCCCACCTGTATTCCGCCTCAGAATCGCTGCGCGCGGTGGGTGGTTCTATTCTCAAGGCGGTTGACTCTGTTTCAGGACCGGTCACCTCGCCAGGTTCAACCGCGATCTCAGACGCAACCTCATCGGGAGGGGCATCGTCGATGTGCTCAACTGCATCGGGTTCGGCTGGACCTTCTACCGGAGCTGCGCTGAGGTTTTCAAGATTTTCTTGAGGAAAAATTGCCATCCCTTTCTGGCGGTATTCGCTGAGCCAGTACCGTACAGTGCGGGGAGACAAATTCACATGGTCGCCGATCTTATCCGTGGAAAGGCCTTGGTCATGGAGGATGAGGATTCTGGCTCGACGAAGAAGAGCTTCATTCGATTCGTTCTCGATGATACGTGCGAGCTGTTCCTTCTCAGAAAATGACAACGATTTCTCCATTGCGCTCCTTGCTGCGATTCAATTCACTTTTTCAAATCTGCGCAATTACCAATATCGGAATGTGCATAATATTCAGCGATCAAAATATTTTCGCAGGCTCTCATAGAACTCGTCTTCCAACTTTATCTCATCCTAGCGTGTGAACGAGGGTGGAATGACCCATTCGAGGGCCCAGTCACCCCCTGAGTTCCGGAACGCCGCCACGGTCCCCGGGTAAAAGACGATGCAAGATGAAGTCATTCTTCCCGTCAACAGCAAACCTGCAAGTCGGCTCATGAAGGGGAGATGCCCTACAAGCATGAGCTTATCTTTCGTAACTGTGAGTTCATCCAGCCATGGCTGAGGATCATCCATGGGGCTTAGGCCTCCCGCTTCTCGCAAGCCCCCAGCAGGGCCAATGTGTTTAGACAATATCTCTGCCGTTTGCCTGGCTCGCAGTTTGTTGCTATGCAAAATCTCGTCGATATGGATTTTTTGCGCAGCAATGTATTTTGCACATTTCTCCAGTTCTTTAACCCCTTGCGGTGAAAGAGGGCGGGAGGAATCCCGGGATTCGGGTATGGCTTTGCCGTGACGAACAAGGAATAAGGAACTGGTCATGGCTTAATACATTCATAGACGAACTCATGTGCGATGGCACGCCATTCTCCCCAGCCCGAACGAGGGGGAGGGACATTCCGTAATTCTTCCGCGATCATGGGGAGGTCCTCGATGGCGACATCACGGAAATCGCTGATATCCTCTCCTCCATTGGGCAGACGGAGGCTGCCTTGAAGATCGCGCAGGTAAAACACATAGGAGGCGAAATTGAGTTCCTCGGTTCCTGAGGAGATGTGCGCAGTAAGAACACCGAGAAAATCCACATTGCCCACGGTCAACCCGGTTTCCTCCTCCAATTCACGAAACAAGGCATCTTCGATTTTTTCATCCAGGTCAATTCCGCCGGTGAGGAGTCTGTATACTCCAGGCTCATACCAGCTTTTCCGATGCAGGAGGATACTTCCCTGGGGGCGTTGGATAGTGAGTACGACTTCGCCGAGCCGCTTAATGGATCGATGAAGTCGAGACTCGTATAAGTAACCATCCCCATCCAGATAATAATCCATGAACTCAGGGACACCATACATGGAGGCGAGCTGACTGATTTCTTTATCGCTTATCATGAGCCGGCAGTCCTGGATCGGATCAAACTATTTCTTTCCCTCACCCTCCAGAGGTTGTTTCTCCTTCACATCCTCAGCTTTTTGTGCTTTTTTCCCCTTACCGTCTCCAGTTATTACCTTTGAATCATCTGTTTTTTCCATTATTGTGTCGCTTTTTTTACTCTTCTTACCATCTGGTGGTGGAGGTGGTGTTTGTGGTTCAACAATCTCTTCGGAGGCGAGTTCTGGACCCTCAATATCTTTGATTCCTTCACCCTCTTTCGCTTCCGCTACAAGATCCGCCCGAATGAGTTCTTCAGCTTTGAGCTGCCTCTTGAGATCTTTTCTGAGTTCTTTCGGGACCTTCATGTCTTTGATGACCTTCTTGATCTCTCCGCGGAGTGTCCGAAAAACTTCTAAGATCGAATCATTGGCATCGATGCGAACGAAATCGAATTCTTCCGCCATGGCATCAAACTGTGCGAGCAGGTTATTCTGGTATTCAAGATAAGTCTCGTAGTAGTCACGCCCCTTTATATAATCCATGCCCGATTCCCAGTAAGAGAAACCTCTGGCGTTTAGCACACGGGGGACCAGGTGGTTTATATCCGCCTGAAGGTAGAAGACGACGTCGGGGATTAAGCCAAAACCGAGCACATTACGAATCCAGGATGGGTCGGCGCCGCGAACTTGCGCACGAGCGATGATGGAGTAAATGTACCTGTCGATGAGTACGACAAATCCAGCTCGAAGTGCAGGAATGATGTCTTTCTCGAGTCGATCGGCGAAATCCGTTGTGTAGGACAAGTTCATGGTTGTATCGCCGAGCGTGTGTCCTTCCATGGCCAGTTTGATTGCCTTCCCGGCAAGTTGACCGCGTTTCATGCCGGTCGCGGCAACGGCGTAGCCTTCAGATTCGAGCCACTCGCGTAAAAGAGCGATTTGTGTAGAACGCCCAACGCCGTCTGTGCCTTCCAGGACGATGAGTTTGCCCGGGAGCGCCTTTTTCTTATAACCAGGAAGAGGGTATTTAAAACAACGCATGTCAGTCATGTTTGTGCTCCTTGTACGAGCAGCTCTTCAAGATAGCGCCCTTGGAGCGATTCGGATGCGAGCACTTCCCTCCAGGCACTCGATTCCATCCGTAGCGCCTCACCCAGATGAGGTTCGATCATTTCCCGGATGATCTCTTGCTGCTCAAGAAGGGGAAGCGTGGCATCAATGACTTGAAGGTTGAATTCCTTTGTCATCTTATCGTATTCCTTTAATATGCGACCCTGGAAAATTTCATAACTCTTGTAAGGGTCATCATCCAGGCCCAAATCCATCCCTGCTTCATAAAATTTGAGGGTGGGGCGGCCTTGAAGGATGCGGCGGAGCGATTCCTCCAGTGTGACCCTGAAGTAGAAGGGTATGGTTGGGACGATGGCGTAGGCGTAGACGTCGCGGACCCAATCCGGGTGGACACCTCGAGAGACGTCACGTCCGAATGCAGTGTAGATATACCGATCGGCAAGCACGATCGCACCTGCCTTTAACGCGGGGAGCATCTGCCTTTCCATGCGATCCGCAAAATCCGCGGCGTGGATTAAACTGAACGAAGTCGGTGTAAGCAGTTTTTTCTTTTTCCCGCGCCGGGTCATCCTGCGGATAATAGTCGAGGAATTCCATTCGCTGAATGCCACCAGGTACCCCTGGCCGATGAGCCACTTGCGGAGCATATCAAGCTGGGTGCTCTTGCCAGAACCATCGATCCCCTCAACGATGAAGAGCTTCCCAGGGAGCGCTCTTCCGTCGGGTAACATTGCCATGGATGTCCTCCTCCGAAAAAGATGCAGGATCCTTCTCGTGCGTAAGCAGGTGCCACTCAGAAGCGGAATTCTTCTGGCTGCGGACGAGTTGCGCAAGCCCGGCAACCCGGGGGGGGATTGATGTACCACTTTAAGGACCCCGGAATCCGGAAACACTTCTGGATAGCGTAAGTATATCTTACAACATTTCACATCCGGGTTGGCGGCAAAAAATGGGAGAGGGGGAGCAGGCCGAGTGGGGTCTCGCCGAATAGGCCCTGGGTTGCGGGTGCAGGTACAACCCTTAAAACCCCGCTCTTAAAAAAAAACCAGAATACCCTGTCCCTCTTGCCGATGGGGATGAGGAAGCTCCTTGATCCTGGGAACAGGAATCCATCGGCATGCCGATGGGGATGAGCGAGTTCCTTGATTCCGTAAAGAGGAATCCATCGACTTGTAAGGATGATGGGTAAGGCGGGGGTATGGGGGTGGCACACCCAAAGGCTTTTTCATTGGAAGAAACACGCAGTAAGCTGCGGGTTTCTTTACTGAAAGAGGCTTCCCTCTTCGGGGGTCCCCTCGAGTACGCGTACACCTACGGCTTCGGCTTCGGCGGTTTTTATACCATCAACAAATACATCGCATTTCAGTTTTGCTTTGCGCCCCTTAAGGCTGAGGACTTGTGCGCGCAATTCGATCGGACGGTCATTCGGGGTCGGTTTTAAATACCGTACTGTTATCGAAGCTGTGGCATATCGATAATGAGGCTCTGTCCCAAGAGGTCGATTTTCCGCGCGATAGGCTGCAGCCATGGCTGTGTCCATGCAATGGCAATCGATGAGCGTCGCCAGCACACCGCCGTTGAGCACTTTTTCCCAACCGTGATACATTGACTTGGACTCCCAGATGCAAACCGCATCTTCGCCTTCCCAATAGCTCTTTATCTGCAGCCCGTCAGGATTGTCTTTCCCGCAGCCAAAACAAACGTTGCCGTGCATATAGTCCTGAAAATATTCTTTTGCCATATGATTTAGAAATCTCCTTGAAAACAGCTAATCTTCGAGTGAGAACCTACCTCTCAGCTCTCGCAGACACAACGCTGCCAAAAGTGTTAATTTCAAGTATCCAATTTGAACCCGGGGCAAATTGCTCGAACTTGTCGACGTTATCGGGTTCGTAGCTGAATGTTTCTTCCCCAACCAGGAAGATAACAACGAGTTCCTCCTCACCCGTACCCGCACGCTGGTTCTCCCCAAGGACAACATCCGGCCATACGGGGTTGAGATCGTTTCCTGTGATCGGGACGGTGTCGAAGAGTACCCAATCCATCGCTGTATAGCTGCAGAATTCGTCGTACAGCTCGTATACACAATCCTGGACAACCTCCCCGTAGCCCGAGCCTGTATTGACCGTATAGGGTGTCCCGCAGACCTCTACGGTATTAGGCGCCGGTTCCGATAATGTGGTTCGAACCTCCTCGCTGCAAGTCAGGATGGTCGCATCGGATGGGACCTCATCTGCCCAGTCCTCGCGCTCAACCGAAGTCAGCATTTCGATTGGGACGGAGCGTGTCCAGGATGTGTCCTGGACTACGGCCGACTGTTCTTCCGTTCGACCAAGCAGGACGCCCAACGCAATGATGGCGACGAGGCAGAGCAAACCAACGCCGATTAGAATGGTAACCGGAAGTGAGCGCGAAGGCTTTGCACCTTCTCTCTTCTTCGGAGCTGGCGTTGGCGGTTTTTCCTCCCCCAGGCTGTCACCACAGCTAGCGCATTCACGAGCGGTAGCCAAGTTGAGCGTGCCACACGAGGGGCATTCAATTTCCAGCGCGGCTCCTGAACGATGTGCGCCTAAGACTTTCCCACTCTCTCGCGCTTCAGCATCTGTGAGATCGCCGCCGCAGGCGCCACAAAACTCCGCGTCCCCTGGATTTCGAGCTTTGCAGTAGGGGCAATGCACATCCGGTCCTGCCTTGGCTCTTTCGATTTCATCAGCATCGGTGAGCAATTCGGCTTCAGGAGGTTGGTGGAATTCGACGTCATGGGATTGAGGGGCGCCGCAGTTGTTGCAGAATTTTCGAGGACCTGGATTTTCGGTCCCACAATGATCACAGGTCCAGGCAAGTTTTACGTAGCCTATTGTTTTCCGAGCCATAACGCTACTCCTTTAGTTTCCTGTAAAAAAAACTCCGCAGGATTAAACCACCTGATGTGGCTAGCATAACGTCAGTTGCAGATATGTGCTAGAGGATACTAGAGAGGTCAATTGCACCTCTATCACATCGCGCATGCCAAATTTGTGTCTCGTCAAAGCGATTGAATTCAGGACCAATATCCGCCATGTTCGGCACAGCTCACGTTGCCAGAATAACTATGCTTCGATATGGTAGCTTACCTCCAGTCTTTATGGGTATTTACGAGGACGTCCCTGGTTTCGAATCCACGGTTTAGCCCTGTTTTCTAGTGGCATTGCTTGCGGGAGGACGTCTTGAGCAACCTGGTCCGCTGCCTGTATCACCCCGGGATTGGAAGCCGCCGAGGGCTTGTTTTTCCGGGCCAGGGAAGGCGTGGTTGTCGAGGCTCGGGAGTTAAATTGGATTCATATCTGTCCCTCTTCATGTAAGCCCCTCCCTATTGGCCTCGTCTAGAAACTGGGTGTTGACCACATTCCATTAACTTGCATCAACCGTGAGAAGGAGGAGCGCGTGCGTGAAGATATTAAGCCGGGCGTTAAGTTACCGGATTTTAACCTGACCGATCACACGGGGATGAATCGAAGTCTGAGTGAATTGCAGGGCGTCGATCCGATGGTTCTGATCCTGTCGAGGGGTCATTTCTGCCCGAAGGATCATCAACAGCACCTCGAGCTAGCCAACTTTTACCCCAGGATCGCGGTTTCTTATACAAAACTCGTTACGATCACGACCGATCCACTCTATCAATTGAGGGAGTTCCGAGACTCAGTGGGTGCGCAGTGGCCGTTCTTGTCGGATACCAAGCGTGTGATTCAGCAGGATCTGGAGATACAGGAATATACTGACAAGCACAACAATCCGATGATCCCGTACACCTTTGTGCTTGAGCCGGATTTGAAGATTCACAAGATATACAACGGGTACTGGTTCTGGGGCAGGCCATCCGTTTATGAACTCTGGAAGGATTTACGGGAGGTGTTCCAGAAGATTCGGCCCGATTGGGATCTTTCCTCTCCAGGTTTGCGGGAGAACTGGGAGCAGGGGGATAAGACGCTGCATTACGCGTATCCGGAGCAATAAGAGATAATCACGAGTATAAAATAGGGCAGCATTGCGCTGCCCTTTTTTCAGTCGGGGCGGCCGGAATTGAACCG
>SDBS01000611.1_pt1 | contig 35295 bp, 36 predicted proteins | sample 2277091 | NCBI WGS metagenome assembly SDBS01 (sample SAMN10404972, study PRJNA504765) | marine sediment metagenome | isolation source: marine sediment core GS10_PC15, 163 cmbsf | place: Arctic Ocean: Southern Knipovich Ridge | collected 2010 | reverse complement strand
TTTCTTCTACATGAACAATTATTGCGTCAATTGATAGATTTGAATTCAAAATTAGATGAGGAATCCAAACTAACTCGTCAAAAATATTCTCATATGAATTATGTTTAGGAGATAATCTTCTCTTAGTTATTGGTGCTCCAGTTTTATCCAAATAGACAATCCACTTTTTTTGGATTATTGGATATATTATGCGAACTCTATAATGTTTAAGAAGGTTTTCAAGTTTTTTCCTGATTGCTGAAAAGTTTTGAGTTTGGATTTCAATAAGAAGTTCTCCTCTTACAATATCAATGATATAACCATTAATCGGCGCCTCAATCTTATCTCCTGGAATACTAAACCAACTTTTTAACTCAGCATGGAGGGTCTTTTCTTTTAAAGTTCCAATATGATTACAAGGATTAGAATAACTTATATTAGCCATGTATATACTCAAAAAAAAATTTTATCATAAAAAAAAGGATTAATGAATGAAATTAAAAAGGCAATAATATTAGCATATCCAAAAATGATATTTTTTACTAAAATGTAATAATCCATTAATTACTGATTCAAAACTATTATCTACAGAAATTTTATTTAGGATAAATTGAGATATATGATATAATTATGAATTCCAATAAAAATAGAATAAATCAAAAAATTAAGAGTGATAAATAATGGGAAGTAGCGGAACAGTTTTTGGGATAATAGGGATAATCTTAGCTGCTGGAGCGATTGGATTTGCATTTATCGTGTGGAATGGTCAAAATACCACCAATTCAGATCTTGATGATTTGACAGACCAACTTAATAATTTGGCAGCTCCTACCAATACGACAGATCCTCCTGATTTAACAGAAGAGTTTAATAATTTGACAAGCGAATTTAATAATCTGACAGACATGTTTAATAGTTTAACAGACGAGTTTAATAATTTGACAGGGACTTTAATAGTAGGTAAATGGGATGCGCTTAACGACAATTATGATACGTCGCCTTATAATGTACAGTATGATTGGCTTTTTGAATTTGGAGATAAAGATATGATTAATTATGACTATATCGCAGTTTCAAACCCAAATACTCGTATTTCATTATTAAAACCTGGTTGGTATAAAATTCAACTCTCTGTGTTATTATGGTATCTGAGTGTTAATGAGGTTTATTTGATAAGAGTTTTAAAAGATGGTGATCTCGAATTTTATCTTGATCGTTTAGAGACAGAAAACACAATCGATAATTATTGGCATATTATTGATTCATCTGCCTTTGTATATAGTGATGGTACAAATTATATAGAAATTAATGCAAGGTCTCTTGGTGATTTAAATTTTAGGCCAAGTGATAACCAATTGTTTCATCAATTATCGATTGAGTATGTAGCTCTATAGCATAAGATTTTTAATAATTAAATCTCTTTTTTTTCCTGTTTTCTTATATTTACTCTTTTTTAATATTCCATTAATTTTGGATTAAAGCCTATTTAATATTGACAGAAATTCCTATATATCAACATATGAAGCTATAATTATGAATTTCAATAAAAATCTAATAAATTAAAATATTAAAAGTGATAAATAATGGGAAACTCTGGAACAGCTTTAGGGATAACCATAGAAGCTAGAGGGGTGGATTTGCATTCTTTATTTGGAATGTAATGAAATTATAGAGAAGAATTGAATCTCAATTAAGCTCCTTCTTAGCCCTCATATCTTTTTGAATAATCAATGACTTGGCGTTTATAATCTTCCGCCATCAAATGGGAAGAGACTAAGAAATCTGCTGTTGCCCTATTACATGCAATGGGAATGTTCCAGACAACAGCTATTCGTAAAAGTGCCTTTACATCAGGGTCATGAGGATGAGATTCGAGAGGATCCCAAAAGAAGATGAGTAAATCGATGTTTCCTTCCGTTATTTTCGCTCCAATCTGTTGGTCTCCTCCAAGCGGTCCACTTAGAAATGTTTCAATTTTAAGTCCTACTTTTTTTTCGATTAGTTTTCCTGTATTTCCCGTTCCAAATAGTTTATGCTTACTTAATGTACCCTTATTGAATTTTACCCATTCTATGAGATCCTCTTTTCTTTCATCATGAGCAATTAGAGCTATTTTTTTTTCCTTTTCCATTAAAATTTTTGAATTTGACAAATTAAATCCTCTTTTTTATCCTTTAATTGAGTTTAAAATTAATTAATTTATGTTTTTTGCCATATTGATAAATCTTACTTATTTAAAGTACCACAATTTAAATTAAGAAAAATTATATATTGAGATTTTTAACATGACTAAAGGAATTAATTAAAATTGGATTCGGTCTTGTTAATCTCCATTTATATAAACACCATTTGCATCTCCGCTTGTAACCTCATAATAAACAGAGGATTCTTTGAGTATATGTGGTGTAGCAACTTCGATGATAATATTTTCTTCATTAAATATTTTGGTATTTCTCTGAGTTCCAAGTAATGCATTTGGGATTATTAAACATGCTATAGTAAGTATTATTATTGGTAGGGTTGACATCTTACTGTTATTCTTTAATTTGAATTTAAAATTCTTCATGTATATACACACTTTTCATAAATAAGTTAAGTTAACTTCAAAATTAAGAATTCTAAAACAATTTTAAGTCGTTGGAATGAATCATCCACTAAAGATTTCTTAGAAAAAGCACGTATGGGATTTTATATAAATGCTGAAGATAATGCTGTTGAATTGTGGCAATTATTATTAGGCTATACAAAATTACAAGAAATTCTAAATAAACTATAAAATTATCTGTAGATGCATCTAAATGGAAAAAGAACAATTAAAAAAAAGAGGATTCATCCAGTGTACAGGAACGTGAATTTCTATAATCTAACACACAAAGTTTTTTTAACATATTAGATAATCATAAATCATATAAATTTAACATTAATAATAGATATAGAGAAATATTTGGAATAAGATTTAAGTAGTAATAATATCTACGGAATGATGAGCAAAAATGATGGGATACGCTGATCGAATCACTATCGATCCGAGGATTTTATCTGGACGTCCTGTTTTTAAAGGGACTAGGATTCCAATTTCTATAGTATTGAAAATGTTACGCGATGGATCAACCTTCCAAAAGATAATTGAAGAATATCCAAGGCTAACTGAAGATGATGTTAAAGCAGCTCTCGACTACTCTGTTTATATAATAGATCACCCTGAAGAAGAGATAATTGATATTTAATAATAAATCTTCTTTAAATTTGTTTAAGAAAGATCTAAATTATGGAGATTATAATAGACGAATGTATTGCAAAGTCTACTAGATTAATTTTAAAAGAAGCAGGATTCAAAACTATCAATATTGAAGATAATTTTAAAATCTGGTGTTGAAGATGAATTAATTTTTGAATATGCTTCTACTCATAAAATTCCTATAATCACACATGATAGAGGATTTGGAATATTTCATAAATTTTCTCAATTAAAACCACCTACAATTTTAACAATTCAAGTTCTTTCACCTCATCCTGAGGCTACAAACGAGCTTTTGAGCAAATTTTTAAGCCAGTTTGATTTAGCTCAATCAGAGAACTATGGAAAGTTAATTATTGTATCAAAAAATAAAATTCGAATCAGACCGAAATGATGATAATCAAAATAATTTTATTCTTTTTTAGTTATAACCTCCATCCTTTGTTAAAAAACCAAATTTTAGCTGAGCAAGTTGAAATTTTATGAAAAAAGATATAGATAAAAATGAGAAAATAATTAGAAAAGTCATAATTGATGATAAAGATGCTCTTGTAAACTCTATTGTTTCTAATTTGCTTGATCGTTATTCAAGCAATATTATCGCTATTTATGGAATTGGCAGTTATTTTGATGACTCTCTTCCTCCAAATAGGATGAAAAATGACCTTGATATAATTGTTATAGTGAAATTATTAGAGGAAATTCCTAAGCAAGACTGGACTGAGATTCGATATGAAAAAAAAGTAAGTGGAAATCATGTATGGCTCGGTTTTAATATAATTGAAGCATTACAAGATAAGGACAAATTTTCGAAAGAATCGTTTTCAAACTATGGATGGAATCTACTTGATATGAAGCATCCAGAGAATACTAAGTTGTTATATGGAGAAAATATTCAAGATAAAATTCCTGAAACTACTAAAATGCTATTCGATTATGGTGATATTTTGGCAAGGGGGGTTATATCACTTAGAGAAAAGCTTGAAAGAACAAGACCCACCAATAGCGATGAAAGAGTGCTCAAAAGGAATTTTTAAGTTAGCATTTTATTTTTATGTTTATTTTGATCCTTCATTTCGATCGACTACCATTATGGAAATAGGAAGAAAGCTCAAGCAATTAAGTATAGAGAAAAATTTGATCACAAATCTGGTTGATTTCTTTGAGAATGCGATAATTTACAGGATAACAGGTCAGTATAAAACTGAAATTAAAGATTTAAGATCAGACTTGATTACATATATCTTTTCTTTATTGGACCAAGAAGCTCTGCATAAAAAAATGAATTACAAGGAATTGGTGAAATTAAGCATTAAAATGGATTCTCAAAAGAAACTCCAATTAACTCAGAGTATAATATTAAAAAACTATAACACAATTATTAAGGAGATTAATCTTTATAAAGACAGACCTGTCTTGAGAGTCTTATTTCATAATGAAGTTGTTCTTTATATTCGATACAATGATTATGGAGAATACTTCTATTCTGTTATTTTTTCTCCTAATCCTGATGATCAAATGGGTTTTGAAAATTATGATGATGTATGTGATGTAAAAACACATCCTCACCATTTTCATGTGAGAGGTCTCCAATCAGTTATTGAAAGTCCAATGAGTGGAGAACCAAATAATGATATCCCTATTTTGTTAAAGAATATAATAGATTATATTAATAAATATACCTTTTCAATATTTTATTCAGTTATTTCACGAATTCATGCTAAAATAATCATATAAATGTGATATATTGAATTTCAGTAGTTGATTAGGAAATCTATTAAAAACTCAAACTTATTTTTCGGTAAATGGACGCCTTATATTTTACTTTAGGTTCTATAACCGTTTCGCAATGTAATGTGATATAGGAATATATATGTAAAAAATACTTAGATAATACCTACTCATTCAATGAAAACTAAGAAAAATAAAATTATTTTTAATTACTTAACTTTCAAAGATAGAGCTCTTTTAGCTTGGAATACTTCTCCTTTCGATACAACCCGACCAGCTCGTCGTGATTAGGAAAAGTCCTTAAAATTTGTAGTCTTTCCATGCTGTAAAGAGCAAAAAGGAGACCTTATTTAATGGTGTGATATTCAGGTGATATGTAGAAAAATCATAAATCATTAATAAGAATTAATGTCGTTATAAATAATAATTATAACTCTAAAATTTCTCATCAATCCTTCTTTTTTATGGTATACTTTTTTTTCCATTCTAAATAACCATTCGTCTCTTTCCCACCCCAAATAGCATTTTTTCCCGTTTCTCTGTTAAAAATTTTTTGGAGATTGGATTCATCTATTGGTTTTGCAACTTTCTCTGGTTTCTTTCTATTTTTAAAGGATTCAAATTCTCCTCCATATGCAACTTTAATCGCACACATACTTATTTTATCGTAATATTCACCCATTACCTCAATAAAATTTTCTTTACTATCCCAGAATTCTGGAGTTCCGAGGCGTTTAATTAGTGTGGTTGAAACTTCGGGTAGAGATATATTGACGGAAAATGAATCTATTTCTTCTCCAGTCCAGAAAGTATCTAATGAGAATATAGCCTGCTCTTTTTGTTCGATTGTCTTGCTACATGAATTATCTTCTGTATTATCTTGGTTTTTTATATTAATCATGCGTTTTTTTCGAAGTGTTATAGTAATTTCTTCTCGTGTTTTCCCCCTTAGTTTAAAAAGCATGAAAGGATCATTATCAAACTCTTCAGCTAAAATATAATATACCGCTGCTATATGCTTACAAGGATTTGCACTATCAGGGCATGAGCAGTTAGTTTTTATATCTTTAGAAGATTTTGGGAAGAGTGACACGCCTGCAGCATTAAAAGCATCTTCTATATTTTGAGGCATTTCACCTGCTAACAGTTTTGCTGCAAAAATGGCTTTATGAGACATTTCATCCGTAATTCTTTCCCATTCCTTTACTTGGAATGCTTTAATCTCTATGCTTACAGAATAAGGCCTTCGAACAGAGCCTTGAACCTTCGCTTTAATTTTACTAGGGCTAAGTTGGAAATCAATAACTTGCCCGCTTCTTGCGTATCGCCGCCCTCGCTGGAGTCGATTGCTCCAACCAAAGGACTCAAGAACTTTCACCCATTGTTTCGACCACCATGTATCTCCAATGTTACCTCTCTTGCTTCTAGCTTTGATACCTCCTTCAATCTTTATCGGAGTTGAAGGTTTATAATAGGTATAGCGCCAGCTCATTTAATCGACCTCATTTTTACATGTTCTTTTATTCACTATACACAGTCACCCTTCTAAGTGTAAATACTTCTCTTAATTTTTCAGTCGTCATTTCTGTTAACCAGCCCTCGCCTTTGGTTATGATATTCTCTGCAAGGATCTTTTTGCTTTCTATCATTTCGTCGATCTTTTCTTCAAGAGTTCCTTCACAAATAAACTTATGCACCATTACATTCTTCGTTTGTCCGATCCGAAATGCGCGATCAGTTGCTTGATTCTCTACAGCAGGATTCCACCAACGATCAAAGTGAATTACATGATTAGCACGTGTAAGATTCAATCCCAATCCACCGGCTTTAAGAGAGAGGATAAATAATTTAGGACCATTTTTTTCTGAAAACCGCAAGATCATCTTATCTCTGACTTTTTGAGATACACCACCATGCAAGAAGAGTACTTCTTGATTAAAAACATTTTGAAGGTAATTCTTCAATATTCCACCCATTTTGGCAAATTGGGTAAAGATTAGCGCACTATGCCCTTCTGCTAATATTTCTTCTAATATTTCAATTATGCGTTTTACTTTTCCCGAGCGATCTTGCACCTCAGAACCGTCATTTAAGAAATGGGCCGGATGATTGCAGATTTGTTTTAGCTTTATTAGTGCTGATAGTATTAATCCTTTTTTTTTGATACCCGAATCATCTTCAATCCTTCTCAACATATCCTTAACAACTGCCTTATAGAGAGTTGCTTGTTCTTTAGAAAGGTTACAATAGGTTTTCATCTCAATTTTTTCGGGAAGATCTTTTATAACTGTAGGATCGCTTTTAAGACGGCGAAGAATAAATGGCTGGACCAAATTTTTAAGTCGGATGCCCGCGTCTTTATCATTATACCTTTCAATAGGTAGGGCAAATTTTTTATGAAATTCAGATGCTGAACCTAAATAATTAGGGTTTAAAAAATCCAAAATAGACCAAAGTTCTGATAAGCGGTTCTCGATGGGTGTTCCTGTGAGGGCTACACGATAGTCTGCTCTAAGTTTTCTTATTGATTGAGATTGTTTTGTAAAGTAATTTTTAATGTTCTGTGCCTCATCAAGCACGACACTATTCCATTCAATCTGTGTGAGTCTCTCTTCGTCTCTGTGAGCAAGTCCATAAGTAGTTATTATAAAATCATACTCTGCAGCTTCAGAAAGGAATTCTTTTTCATTTTTACGATTAATACCATGATGCACCAAAACTTTAAGGGATGGAGCAAACCGAATTGATTCTCTCTTCCAGTTTCCGATAATTGAAGTAGGACATATTAATAGAGTTGGCTTTTTTACCCCTACTTTTTTTTCTTTCAACATTAATGCGAGTAGCTGTATGGTCTTTCCAAGCCCCATATCATCTGCAAGGCATGCACCAAGTCCATACTGCCGTAGAAAAAAAAGCCACGAAAAACCCTTAATTTGATAAGGACGGAGCTCTCCGATAAAACCATGAGGCTGTTGCAACTCTTTAATTTTAGTTCTGCCTGACAACTGCTTAAACAGTTCATTTAACCATCCAGAAGTATGAAACGCGTTGATTAAAAGACCTTGTTCTAAATTTTCACGACCTATAGTTAATTTCAAGGCTTCTGATAATTTCATCTCTCCAGAATTTCTTGATTTAAAGAATTTAAGCGTTTTTTCGATATTATCTTTTTTTAATTCCACCCATTGACCCCGTATCCGCACGAGAGGTTCTTTTAAGCTTGCAAGTTTCTCTAATTCTTCTTTATCTATAATTTTCCTACCGAGAGCAATTTTCCAATCATACTCGATAATTGAGTTAAAATTTAATATTCCTTTACTTGTTTTAGCAGTACGCTTTGGTTTCAGGCTTAATTTAACTCCCAGAGTTTTCTGAGTTGTATTTTTATTCCAGAAAGGTGGAACAAGGATGCCAAAGCCGTTTTCTTGCAGCAATAATCCCACCTCCTTTAAAAATTTATATGCATCCTGAGTAGTGAGATGAGCATCTACTGGTTTTGCTGAGAGGAGACTAGCTTCGATTGGAGGGTATAAACGAGAGGCTTTTCCAAGATCAATAAGAAGTTTTTCTTGAGGGTAATCAAATTTTCGGTTTAAAAATTGAAGAGTATCTTTAGACTCTTTCCAGACTTTCTCTGCAGGTACAAGAAGACTTGGGTCATCTGAAGCTTGGAGGAAATACTGTAAAGTCCAGTGATCCGACTTGATATCATCTCCCAGAGCAGGTGGTTCAAGACGAAAGCATGTCTTGAATGGAGATTTTTCTTTATTATATATTTGACCTTTCCATAGTAATAATCCTTTAGAAAGATTCTTACGCTTAGATGTATATGCCCTTATTGGTTCTCCAGTTATTAAAGATTCTAACCAAGCTTTAGAGAAAGTGGATTTTCGCATTCTTATCTGTGAGAGAGATATCCAATTTTGGATACACTCATTAATAACCGCATTGAAATAATCTAATAAAAACACTTCTGGGGAATTAGGAATCTTGTTGTCTTGGAGAATCGACATGCAAACAGGGGGTATTGACTTTACCAGCATTGAGAAACGTTTTCTATCTTCTGATCGCTCGAGTACATGTTCCCATTGAGCAACGATTTCAGTCTCATTATTTTCAGATATAACAATACTAGGAATAAATTGTTGTTTTGATAGAAGTTCTATTATAAACTTAGACACATTACTCCAGAACTTTAAATCTGTTCCAATTATAGTGCCGTGAGTTTTTGTCCTGTCTTCAGAGAGTGACGCAAGCAATAGAATAGCACTATCATGTGCGATATTAAAACCGTTCACTTTCCACGGGTATAATTCTACTAATTCTTCAAGATTTTTGATATTATCTTCTAAAAATAAATTAGGGGAAGCTTGTGGACATTTTGAATAAGATGGTAACAAATATGTTACATTATCAGGACGCATCTTTTTGCTGCGATTTTTGCTATTCTCTATATCAAGTGATTCTATTACTTTATAGAGGGTATTTCCATTAACTTGAAACGGATGAGCACATATTTTTGGGGGGCGCCCTTTGCGTTTGATGGGAGAGCATGAAGAAGTCTCCCCCCATAAAAAAAAATATCCTCTATTTTTTATTGTTTCTGGTGGGTTCCATGTCCCATGTAAGACAATCATATAGCTTCATATAGAAATATTTTATTGTATCCTTATATCAAAAAACCTTTTAACTCTTTGTCGTAAAAACAAGGTAATATTTATTAAGATATTTCTATTATTAATTTTTTATTAATATGATTATCGCTGAGTTAATAATAAACCAATAAGAAATGTATGATGCTTTTTATAGGAAATTTAACATTACTAAAATGGATTTTGAATGCCTAATTTTTACTTAAAATAATTTTCACGACTTATTTTAACAGGAGCGAGAATTTCCGAGACTAAATCTAAGTTATTCTTGTTTCTTATACATGAACAATTAATGCTTCAATTGATAGATTCGAATTATTGGATATATTAAACGAACTTTATAATCTTTAAGAAGGTTTTCAATTTTTAAATCTTTATTTCTAATATTGCTGTTGCTGAGATTGAAAAAACACCTGATAAGGAAATTAAAACAAAAATGAAGGAAAAAATGCAAAACTTTTCAGTTCTTACTATCTCAAATGAAATAGAAGATTTAGCAAAGGAGATTATTCAAAAGGAGTAATTAATGAATCATATTCCGAAGATGCTTACTAAATTGCTGTAGCTATAATTAATAAGATGGATTATCTTTTAAGTTGGAAATAGGCATATATTTAGAAAAAAATTAAAGATATTGTGAGGATGATAAGTACGTTAAACAATTTAAGACAGATAGAATTAATAACTCCCGCAGAATTATTATAATAGAGGTGTGTGAAAACGTTAAATGAAAATGAAATTGAAAAAATTAAAAAAGATATTGAACTTGAATTCCCAAATGATATAGCATTGCAACAAATTCATATTGCAAGAAAAATAATTGCTAAAGAAGCAGAAAAAAAGGGTTTAAAATATCTTGATTATATTAAGTTAATTACTAAAGATCCGGAAGCAATTCAATAAATTTATTTAAACTTTAATCTACTATAACACATGTTTAAGATTTATATACTTGTTCATAAGTTTGATAACCACTTTACTTTGAAATGAGAATTAGAGCTAGTGCATTAATCACTTAATTTGATCCTTGCTAAAGAAGTAGAATTGAAGTGAATAAAATATCTTGATTATATTAAATCAATAATTAAAAACTTGTTCTTTTTATTCCATAAAAAGTTGAAATTCTAAGGTTTTTCTAAAAAAAAATAATTAAGACTTAAGTCGTACATAAAGGCTCTTCCTTTTTTACCAATCACTTTCAGAGTACAAATTTTTCTCAAACAATATATAATCTTTCGAGCTAATCCAATTGATTCCAAGTAGATAAACTCATTAAGGTTCACTTAGTTTTATATATAAATTATCCAGAGTAAACAAATTTATAACTATCTAATAGTAAACTCTACGAGATTCTTGAAAATTAGTTGTTTTATTTCTTTAATTACATAGAAAGTTAAAAGGAATATAAAAAAATCGTAAAAATTTTATAAAATAAGAATTAATTAAACTTTAACACTTTTTTCTTTCAGTAATTCAATTATAATGGGTCATTAGTTTCAGATTGAAACCTTTTTATTATATAGAGAAATTTTAAATAGGGTATATTGACATATATACCTATAATTATGAAATTCAATAAAAATAAAATAAATTTAAAAATATAGTGTGATAAGAATGGGTAATGCTGGAGCAGCTTTAGGTATAATAGGGATAATAATTGGTGCTGGAGCGATTGGATTTGCATTTTTCGTATGGAATGGTCAAAATACCACCAATTCAGATCTTGATGATTTAACAGACCAAGTTAATAGTATGACTGGACCTAGTAATACAACTGATCCTACTGATTTGACTGCCGAGTTTAATAATTTGACAGCCGAGTTTAACGATTTAGCCGCTGAATTTAATGATTTGGAATCAGTTTTTAATAATTTAACGCAAATTATAGTTGTAGGAATATGGGATGGACTTTCTGACAATATTGATTATACCCCTCATAATTCACAAGATGATTGGCTTTTTGAATTTGGAGATAATAACTTGAGTAATACTGACTATATTTCGGTTTCAAACACTAATACTCGTATTACATTATTAAAATCTGGTTGGTATCGAATTCACCTCTCTGTGTTATTGAGATTCCTTGATCCTAATATGCAGTATTATATAATTCTTATGAAAGATGGGGTATCCGAGAGTTTTATTCTTTATTATGATGCACCATCTATAGTTTTCTCATATTATCATGTTGATTCATCTGTGTTTGTCTATAGTGATGGTACAAATTATATAGAAATTAATGGAGTATCTTATACTGATAATTCTTTCTCTATGACTGATGTCGATCCATATAATCAATTAACGATTGAGTATGTAAATGTGTAGCCTAAAATTTTAAAAAGTAATTTTTTTTTTTTTCTTCAGAAGATAATGATTTAATTCCATTAAATATCGTTATGGAAGATTATATTAAGCCAGAAATGAATTATAATAAGAAACTTTTATATAGAATTTTCACTAAAAGTTGAAATAATAGAATAACTACTCTTCACTAGATTTTGGTCTTATATATCCAAAATATGCTCCAAAGATTCCTACTATAACAAAGCTCCAAGCTAAAAAGTAAAACACTGTAAAACCAGGGCTACCTAAAAAGATTAAAACGCGGTCAATAGCAAAATTCAGAAAAATCAACATAAAACTAATTGACATTATTGCAAGTGATAAAAATGCTTGACTAAACTCCGGTAAACCACGATAGGCTTGTAGTGCTCTTTTTAAAAAAGGAGCGTAAACCATAACCATATATATAAAAACTATTAAAAATGCTATAATGTCCAATATGGTGTTACCAATTTCATAAATAAACAATACATAAATACATGTAAATATCCCATAAATTATTACAGCGAATTTTTGTATTGTGTTATAACCCTTTTCAAACACACTAACTTTTAAGATGTAGGAGATGAAAATCGCAATAGTTACAAAGAGTTCGCTTAATCTAAAGTCTACAATTATATTATAACTCCACGCAATGATGGAACCATCTTGAACCACATCTATAACGAAGACGACAAACACTTTTGATATCCAAGAAAAAATAATCGCAATGAAATAGTTAATGAAAATTAAAAACAGTAAAAGTGTAAAGTAATGACGTTTAATTAGATATTTCCTGAAAATAAGTATGAGTAAAACTGCGGTAATTATGATAATGAAGAGTTCAAAGACCATCCCAACGAAATTTAAGAGTATAACTAATTCCACCATAATTATTATTATGGATATTAAACCATATAAATAATATTAAATCGTATAATTCTTCTTTATTTTCACCACCTGAAGTCATTAATATATTATAGAGATTGTATTTACAACCATTCCTTAGGGAATCACCAACATTTAAAACATTTACAAATTTAGGATTAAAGTGAAAAAAATTAGAAGATATTGAAGATTAAAAATGCTACCAAGGATAATATAGCAGGATCAGAAATTTCTTTCATTATTAGTCGGAACCCTTCACGAGCCATTTCAACTAAAGATTTATCTGATCTAGATTAAAATCAATAAAAAAGAGAATGATAAAAAAATTAATTAAACTGTAGCTACTGCTATCCCAGGAGCAGTATTCTTCCTAACATATTTGTGAAATTGAAGCACGGTTGAATCCATAGGATGGGTTTTTTTAAGGTGTTTGTAAAAATCACATTTAACACAATTTTTTACTTTTTCTACAAATTCTCCTTGTACTGCGCCAAAACAGAAGGTACCAGTTATGTACATACATGATCGGCCCCCATTTTCTCCTTCGCAATAACCATCAGCAGGTTCAAATGTTGCAGCTGGACAAATACCTAATGTTTTTACATTAACTCCTCCGATTTCTCTTCCACATTTTTTGTATTCCCAACAATTTTTTAAATCCATATTTTTAACCTTATTGTTATTTCTATTATTATAATATTATGTTATCTTAATATCTTAATAGTTTAATTTATATATAAATGTTTGTTTTTTTTTAAAAAGAGAATAGTAAAAAAAGTTTTGAAATAGTTTAAAATCCCCAATGGAAAATTTATGGTTATTAAAATTTTCCAAATTCGGGAAATATGACTTAAAATAGAGAGAATAGTTAATGGAATTAAAAAGGCAATAATATCAGCATACACAAAATACAATTTCTTTAACTTTACTTCATGACTTTTTTCTAGTTAAGTTCTAATTTATTAGTAAGAACTTTAAATATTTAGGAATATAAAGCAATTCTAAAATTATATAATAAAAACATAATAAAACAAAAAATTAAGTGTGATAAATAATGGGAAGTAGCGGAACAGCTTTAGGGATAATAGGGATAATCTTATCTGCTGGAGCGATTGGATTTGCATTTATAGTGTGGAATGGTCAAAATACCACCAATTCAGATCTTGATGATTTGACAGATGATTTTAATAATATGACAAGGACTATAGTTGTAGGTATATGGGAGACGCTTGATGATAATCTAGATTATGCCCCTTATGATTCATCAGATGATTGGCTTTTTGAATTTGGAGATAATACCTTGAATAATACGGACTATATCTCTACTTCAAACGATAATACTCGTATTACATTATTAACATCTGGTTGGTATCGAATTCACCTCTCTGTGTTACTGACTGGTATTAGTCCTAGTTCCTATTATTGGATAGGACTTTTGAAAGATGATGTTCTCGTATTTAATCATGATCGTCTTCAGACAACAGCCGGTGAAACTGATTATTGGCATTATGTTGATTCATTCGCGTTTGTTTATAGTGATGGTACAAATTATATAGAAATTAATGCATATAGTTCTGGTGATATTAGTTTTCATTCTAATGCTGATGATGCTTTTAATCAATTAACGATTGAATATGTAGCTATATAACGTGAGATTTTTAATAATTTAATCTCTTTTTTTTTTCCTAATTTCTTTTATTAACTATATTTTAATTTTTCTTCTAAATAATTGTTTTGATTATTGAACTTTATATGTTTTTAAGATTGGATTCAGATTAATTTCTGAGACTTAAAACTAATGTAATTTTTAATTAATAAGAATAAAGTTTATTTTACAAAAAAGGAAGAGTTTTTTAATTTAACTAAAAATAAAATAAAAAAAAAATTAAAAGCGATAAAAAATGGGAAGTAGTAGTGGAACAGCTTTAGGGATAATAGGGATAATCCTATCTGCTGGAGCGATTGGATTTGCATTTTTCGTGTGGAATGGTCAAAATACCACCAATTCAGGTGTTAATTCAGATCTTGATGATTTGATAGACGAGCTTAATAATTTAAAATCAGATTTTAATAATTTGACAGACCAGTTTGATATTTTGACAGAACTTAATAATGTGACAGGTCTCGATAATTTTACTGACGCGCTTAACAATTTGACAGGCGCGTTTAATAATTTGAGAGGCGAGTTTAATAATTTGACAAGGACTATAGTTGTAGGTGAATGGGATACGCTTGACGACAATTATGATTATGCTCCTCATAATTTACCGGATGATTGGCTTTATGAATTTGGAGGTAATAACATGAATAATACTGACTGTATTGCAGTTTCAAACAGTAATACTCGTATTACATTATTAAAATCTGGTTGGTATCGAATTCACCTCACTGCCAGATTGTGGGATATTAGTATATCTAGCACTTATAAGGCAATAATTTTGAAAGATGGTGCTATCGAATTTATTCTTGATTATTTAAAGACAGGAGCCGCACTTGATAATCTTTGGCATAATTTTGATTCATCTGCGTTTGTATATAGTGATGGTACAAATTATATAGAGCTTAATGGATTTTCTAATACGGATGAGGATTTTGAGCCTTATCCCGGCGATAACCAAATGAATAATCAATTAACGATTGAGTATGTAGCTATATAGCGTAAGATTTTCAATAATTAAATCTCTTTTTTTTCCTAATTTCTTTAATTAGCTCTATTTTAATATTCCATTGATTTTAGATTAAAACATATTATCGACAGAAATTATATTTTGGATATATTGCCATATATAGTTATAATTAGAAATTTCAATAATAAAAATAAAAAAAAAATCAAAAGTGTTAAATAATGGGAAATGCTGGAACAGCTTTAGGGTTAATAGGGATAATATTAGGTGCTGGAGCGATTGGATTTGCATTTATAGTGTGGAGTGGTCAAAATAATTTGGAATCAGATTTTAACAATTTGGCAAGGAATATAGTTTCATAGAGGGCATCTTCAAGTGTTCTTTACATTTTTCTGAATTTCTTTTTTAGAAAATTCAATTATAAGTTCATTACAATCTTCAACTACATCTTTAACTGGATCTTTAAAATTTGATGCTTCATCTTTAAAATCGTCTTTTTTCAATCCATCAACATATCCATATGAAGCTTTACCTCTTAATTTAACTAGATCCTTTAATACGTCTACTTGATTATCAATTTTTTCTTTGAACCATTCTGGAATTTGTTTTTGCTTTAGCTCGAAATAAATAGTGGAAATATCATGCTTTTTTGGATATTCAATCCCAAAAAGAATTAATATAGCTTTTAAGGCTTGCTCAACTGACATTTGTAAGGAATAAATAACATCATCCCATCTTTCATCTTCATATGCTCGTGTAGCACCTTGATACCAGCGAAAAGCTCTTTCAACTGCTCCTTTTGAAGTATCGAAATTATTCATAGTTCAATAATTTCTCCAAATTTTACATTTCTTTCCCAATAATAATCATTTTCTTTTATAAAAACCCTTTTAAGTCCTTTTTCTTCAATTCTCTTTTTTATTTTTTTAAGAAAATGAAATCCAGTTTGATTTCTATCAAATAAAATGATTCCATCCATCGCAATGTCATAAAATATTGTTCTAAACGTATGTAAATCTTTTAATAACAATGATATGTCCTGTATAGTAGAAAATAGACGATTACCTTTGGAATTCTTTAATTTAGTCTTTCTCTCGTAACCTGATATGATTTTTGTTAATCGATTATTTCTAGCAGTTCTTATAGAGGATTTATTGGAAAATATTATTAAAAGGTCAATATCAGATTCATTATTCCATTTTCCCCTCGCTACAGAACCAAACAATATAATTGAAAGTAGATCCTCTTTATAATTTTCTTTCAATAATTTAACAAAATTATATAAATAATCTCTAAAAATATAAGAGACTCGATCAAAATCCTCTATCATTCAATTTCCCCTCTACTTGATCAACATCTTTTATAATACATATCAAATTAATATTTAGGATAATTATAACAATTAAAATTTAGATTACACGCTTTTAAAAAATGTAATATAAGGATAATTAGTTATTGTATTTATTATATTCACAACAATTTTTTATTTTTACTTAGTATATGCATTTGTAGAAAAACTTAGAATATTAAATATTGGATTTAGAAATTATGCTTGAAGGAATTAGTATTACTAAAAAATAAGTTTTCTAAAATAATCATTTAATACTTAAGTCGTACATAAAGGCTTTTCCTTTTTTACCAATCACTTTCAGAATACTTATTTTTCTCAAACAATATGTCATCTTTCGAGCTAATCCAATTGATTTTTGTAGAGCGTTAGAAAGTTCAGAGTTAGCAAAAGGCATTCTCAAATTTTTGGGTATTAAGGTTAGATAATCATCAGATTCACAAAATCTCTTTTGCTCTATTATATTAACCAAATTCCGATCTATGATGCTCCAACCTTTTCTTCTCCAACTCCCTTTGCCATCGTTAAACCTTGTTTCTTCTACATGAACAATTAATGCGTCAATTGATAGATTTGAATTCAAAATAAGATGAGGAATCCAAACTAACTCGTCAAAAATGTTTTCATATGAATTATGTTTTGGAGATAATCTATTCTTAGTTTTTGGTGCTCCAGTTTGATCCAAATAGACAATCCATTTTTTTTCTATTATTGGATATATTATGCGAACTCTATAATGTTTAAGAAGGTTTTCAAGTTTTTTTCTGATTGCTGAAAAGTTTTGAGTTTGGATTTCAATAAGAAGTTCTCCTCTTACAATGTCAATAATATAACCATTAATAGGCGCTTCAATCTTATCTCCCGGGATTTTAAACCAACTCTTTAACTCAGCATGGAGGGTCTTTTCTTTTAAAGTTCCGATTTGATTAGAACAATTAGAATGACTTATACTAGCCATAGTTGTACCCTTAATAAAATTATAACTTAAAATAGAAAGAATAATTAATGAAATAAAAAAGTCAATAATATTAACGTATACCAAATATAATTTCTTTAACTTTATTTCATGACTTTTTTCTAAAAAAGTTCTAATTTATTAGTACAACTTTAAATATTTAGGAATACAGCATAATTCTAAAATGATTTAATAAAAATCTAATCTAAAAAAAAATTAAGAGTGATAAATAATGGGAAGTGGCGGAACAGCTTTAGGGATAATAGGAATAATCTTAGCTGCTGGAGCGATTGGATTTGCATTTATAGTGTGGAATGGTCAAAATACCACTAATTCAGATCTTGATGATTTGACAGACGAAGTTAATAATTTGACAGGGCTTAGTAATTCGACAGAGATTAATAATTTGACAAAGACTATAGTTGTAGGTATATGGGATGCGCTTGATGACAATCTAGATTATGCTCCTTATAATTTACAGAATGATTGGTTTTTTGAATTTGGAGACAATGAATTGAATAATACTGACTATATTTCTGTTTCAAACACTAATACTCGCATTACATTATTAAAATCTGGTTGGTACCGAATTCACATCTCTGTGTTATTGAGTAGTATTAGTCCTTCTAGCTATTATAGGGTAAGACTTTTGAAAGATGGTGCAATCGAAAGTTATCTTGAATTTTTAGCGACATCATCCACTATTGATTCTTCGTGGCATTATATCAATTCATATACGTTTGTATTTAGTGATGGTACAAATTATATAGAAATAGAAGCTTCTTCTACTTATGATTCTACACCTAGTAACGATGATTATAATCAATTAACGATTGAGTATGTAGTTATGTAGCATAGGATTTTTAATAATTAAATCTTTTTTTTATTCTTTTTTTCTTTATTTTTTTTTAATTCAAAATTTCTTTGGAAATGCTTCTTAATTATATTTCTAAAGAAAATAATAATTAATCTTCCCTGTTGCTGTTTCTCCACACACAAGTATTTTTTTGAAAATTCTATTTTTGAAATCGATTTCCTTTTAACTTGGAATGAATTTCATTCCTTCTATAAAATTTTCTATGCCATTTATAGCGAGATTAAGAAGAACATCAGTTATATCCACTACTTTCTAATATTCCTTCCTATAAAGTGCCAGTGGATGTGGTTTTTTATCATGGTAATTATAAATTAATGCCCAATCCAAATCCATAAAGAATAATTTCCTCAAATAATCATAATCCTTCTTTTCTAAAAGTTCTTCAATTTCCATAAGTATATTGTCATTGAAAGAACCAATTCCTTTTTTGAGATTTATATAGTCCCTTCTTACTCCGTAGTTTTTCAACAATTTATACGTTTCAAGAATTAAATTATCCAAACCTTGAAGATCTTCATAATTTTCGCTTTTAATCAAAACTCCAAAAGTATCCGCATAACAAGATTGATTTACTGGATTTATATTAAATTTTCTAACTATAGCTATTATTTTGTTAATTAGAATTGGATTTATAAAAAAAGGCTCTTTGAATTTACATAATTTAAAATTATTAAGCAATTCTTTTTTATCTTCCTCACTCCCTAATTCTTTTATTAATTTATAAGATGATTCATAACGAATATTGATTAAACTTGACCTCAAATCTTTGAGTTGATTTTTTTCTTCATTAAATTTTTTATTAATATTAAAGACTATTAAAATCATAGCAATAATAAGAGAAGAGATATCAATTAAAAGATAATATAACAAGTTAATAGTCTCTTCACTGTTGATCTGGTTATTTAAACTATAAATAGCTATAATTGTTAATGCTAAACCAAAAATGATTAATAATCCTATAATTTTTAACGAATATAGTATAAATTTTTGTTCCTTTAACATTACATATGAATATACTAATTCGATTTTTTAATATTTTTTAAAAATTTATTTTTTGTTAATAAGCAAATATACTCCTATTCTATTATTTTTTCTCGTCGCTCCTATTGATTATTGCTTCTAAAAATCCCGTCACTAAATGGTGTGGAGTATTGTTGGTTGATTGTACTTGTGGAACATAAAGACTTTATTCTTAATCAGTACTTCACATCAACAAATAATGATTCTATATTTTATTATATTGATTCACCTGCGTTTGTATATATTGATGGTACATCAATATCTCGAAAGAATCTCGAATTAGCACGTAATGTTATAATAAAAGACTATAGCAGACGCTTATATGGGACATAATTCTTGATAAAGACAGACTTGTCTTATAAGCTCTATTTCATAATGAAGTAAATCATGGATTAAAGAGATTTTATACATACTTATCAAATTTAGAAGTCTTATAAGCTGTAAGGACAAGTTTTGACTCTCCTTCAATATAATAAAAAACTCGTAATATATATTTCTTTTTCACTTTATGGGCGATTTTATTTCCAAAGGAATCATTTAATATTTTATCAGGATTTTCAATTGCATCAATTATTTCTTCTTTAGAAATATTTCGGAGTCTCATTCGCTCTAGGGCATGTTTAGTGAGCTTTATTGGCATTGTGCTAATTTAGGTATTAATTCTTCAATATTCATTTTAACAAGATCATTTAAGTCCAACTTTCTACTGGGAAAGTTTAAAATTTCTACACCTACCATATTCTCGTTTTTACCATAATCGATGATAATTCCCTCTACTATTTCATCAGAATTTAAGATCTTTTCATTTGAAAAACGAATGTAGAGAGCATTAGCAACTTTATCGAATGAAAATTCCATAATTATAATATAAGAGCATTTTATTAAATATTTATTCTAATATATTTAGATAAAATATTATTTTTTCATTTTAAGATTAAAATGAACTCGGAAATTAAGAAATACAAAGACATAATTATAGCAATACTAAAGAAACATGACGTAGAGAAGGCTTTTCTGTTTGGCTCAATATTTGATTCAATTTGCCTACTAAGTTGTTTGTCATCAAATGTGAGGTAAGTATCCTTTTTCAATTTACAATTGAATATATCGTATAAAATTTTTAATAATTGAACTATCTTTTTTTTCCTAATTTCTTTTGTTAGCTATATTTTAACATTCCTTTAATTTGGGATTAAAACCTATTATCGACAGAAATTTAATATACTATATATTGAAATATATAGTTATAAATTAGAATTTCAATAAAAATATAATAAATCAAAAAATTAAAAGTGATAAATAATGGGAAATGCTGGAACAGCTTTAGGGATAATAGGGATACTTATAGGAGCTGGAGCGATTGGATTTGCATTTTTCGTGTGGAATGGTCAAAATACCACCAATTCAGATCTTGGTGATTTAACAGACGAACTTAATAATTTAAAATCAGATTTTAATAATTTGACAGACCAGTTTGATATTTTGACAGAGCTTAATAATGTGACAGGGCTCGATAATTTTACAGACGCGCTTAACAATTTGACAGGCGCGTTTAATAATTTGAGAGGCGAGCTTAATAATTTGACAAGGACTATAGTTGTAGGTATGTGGGATACGCTTCATGAAAATACAGATTATGGCACTCATACTTCAGCGTTAGATTGGCTTTTTGAATTTGGCGATAATAAATTTAATGATACTGATTATATTTCTGTTTCAAACACTAATACACGTATTACATTATTACAACCTGGTTGGTATCGAATTCACATCTCTGTGTTATTGGGTAATATTGATCCTTCTAGCTCTTATTGGGTAAGACTTTTGAAAGATGATAATATCGAACTTTTCCTTGATCGTCATGATACATCATCAGCTGATGTTATTCCATGGTATTCTGTTGATTCATCTGCGTTCGTATATAGTGATGGTACAAATTATATAGAACTTAATGGATGGTCTAATTCTGATGCTTTTTATTCTAACGCTGGCAATGATTTTAATCAATTAACTATTGAGTATGTAGTTTTGTAACCTAAGATTTTTAATACTTAAACCTCTTTTTTTTTCTAATTTCTTTTAATAACTCTATTTTAAGATTATTTCTTTCTCTATAATTAACAGGCAATTGATTATCGGTAAAAATTATCAGCAGATCGATATTGATTAATTTTTTAGAAGAATGTTCAACTAATCCTTTAGATAAAGAACCGAATAACAACATTGCGCTTACTTTTTTATCAATCTCAAATAATCTTTTTAGAAATTCCTTTAACGCTTAATTTCACGAATCCATACTAAAATTAATTATATAAATATGATAAAGTGAATCTTAGTAGGTAATTAAGGAATCTATTAAATAATCAATTCTTTTTTTTCCGTAGATGGACAAGAAATTGTAGTTGTTCCAGAAAGACTCTCACCTTCAGTTGGTTTCGTAATCTTAACATTTGGAGGAATATTATCGGGAGTATTTACTATTATATTACAAAAAAACTATTGAAATCGTATTAAATATTATAAAGAACGTAAAAATAGCTAAAAATTTCTTTTTATCATCTAATCACATTTTAATAGTAATTATAGCTGGTTGAATTAAATAATTCTTTGAAAATTCTTAAAAATTCTATTCTTTCAAGATTTCTGTATATAAATTAAATTATGAGTATTAAAATATTATTAAACTATGGATTAAAAGTCATTTATTATCATTATAATAAGATTTTTAAAATAATTTTATAACTCGGTTATTTCACGATTGAGTTAAGTCTTCATATACGTTGGTTATAAGGATTCCATCTCAGGAAATTTATTAAGGAAATATCAAATCATATTACTGATCATATTAGAATTAATTTAGTAAAACTAGGAAGCTAGATTAAAAATGAGCAAAACATCAGTTAAGAGAGGAGATATTCTTAAAATCTATGCTGATGGTGCGGCACGTGGTAATCCTAGTCCTGCCGCTTATGCATTTATATTCATTTACAGCGAGGATATTTTACATAAAGGATACGGATACATCGGAACTGCTACTAACAATACTGCAGAATACACAGCCATTATTAATGCATTAAGAACAGCTGAAAAGTTTCATAGAGGTCATCTTCAAGTGTTTTCTGATAGTAATTTAGCAATTAAACAAATTAACAAGAAATGGAAAATCAATTATCCACATCTTTCAGAAATATGTAGCGAAGTTTATCAGCTCTGTGAAAAATATGATAAAGTTGAATTCTTTCACGTAAGTCGTAAGAACCATTACATTCAAATCTGTGATGAACTATGTAATTCAAATTTAGATAAAGTTTTTAATACTATTTAAACTAATTTGTGGATGTACAACATTTTGCTGAATTTTACCTACTCACCTACCCACCTCAAACATTGGGTTGGGAGATTAAAAATAAATTTTACAATATGTATTTAAATATCTTTTACTATATAGTATCATAGAAAATGTCAGATATTATCGAAACTAATCCCGAAATTCTGGGAGGAAAGCCAATCATTAAAGGAACCAGAATTCCAGTTGCTTTAATCTATGAATTAATTGGATTGAACTATTCAATAACCGAAATTTTAAAAGAATATCCACATTTGGATCGTGAAATTATTCTACATCTCCTTAAGATTGGGAAGGATGCAAATGAAAACCTTACAAATGTGGACATTGATGAGATTATTAGTAAAGAGGTTTAACATTTGAAATTTCTTCTTGATGAGAATGTGCCTATCTCTATTAAAGAAGTAATTCATGATTTAGGTTTTGATGTTTTTACTTTACATGATTTCAATATGTTAGGCATTCAGAATGGTGAAGTAGCAAATCTGGCATTAAATGAAAACGCTATTATTATCACTTTAGATTCTGATTTTCTACAGTTAAACAAGACTCTTCAGAAAAAGAGTCGTATAATATATATTAAAATACATCCAAGAGATCCAAAAAAAATCAGAACCCTACTTAATAATAGTTTGAAAAAGCATGTTTCTAAGTTAAATTCTCCTTGTAAGTTAATTATAACTGAGGATGATATTATTTTCGATGATTTAAGTTAAACTATTCCATTATTAATAATATTGGAATAATTTAAGCAAAATTAGTAGACTTGATTAGAGATGAGTAAAACGCCAATTAAAAGAGGAGAAATTCTTAAAATTTATACTGACGGTGCAGCACGTGGTAATCCTGGTCCTGCTGCGTATGCCTTTATGTTTGTTTATAATGATGATATAATTCATAAAGGATACAGATATATTGGAAATGCTACTAACAATACTGCTGAATATCAAGCCATCATTAGCGCACTAAAAACAGCTGAGAAATTCCATAGAGGTCATCTTCAAATTTTTTCTGATAGTAATTTAGCAATACAACAAATTAACAAGAAATGGAAAATCAATTATCCACATCTTTCGGAAATGTGTAGTGAGGTTTATCAGCTCTGTGAAAAATATGAGAAAGTTGAGTTCTTTTATGTGAGTCGTAAAAATAACTATATTCAATTATGTGATGAGCTATGCAATTCCAAATTAGATATAGAGGGCTTTAAGTAGCTGTTAAGAATTATTTCCATTTTCACTTTAATAATCACTTTAATATCTTAAATCAAAAGTCTATTAATGGATTTCCCTATTTGATTCAAGTAGTAAAAAAATATATATTATTATAATTTATCTGACTATATTTAAATTAAAATTTATTCCGAATTTTTAAATAAAGTAAACAATTCTACAGATCTTAAATTAGTAATCATTCTGAGCCTTAAATTTTTAAAGTTAACAGATTATTTTGATTCTTATAGGATTATTTTATATTTCGAATGTAAGTTCCCAACACCAAAGATAAAAATAGAAAGTATGAGCGTAAATAATTTTAATAAACAGCTATTAACGCGATATACGGAATCTGAATGTAAAAGACAGTTGTTTTTGATTTTGGGGCAAAGCAAGCCAGATTTATGGTACAAGGACAATCGACCTATAGAGAGAATAAGACATAAACGCCTACAAACTGGTTTACTACTTGATTTAGGCAAAAAGTTTGAGCAAAAAGTGTACTCCCATCTTATACTATATAATGGAGTCAAATATAATGTAAAACAAAATGGTGAAGTGGATGAAACCTATTTAAATCCACAAATATTTGAACAATTTTATGATGAATTAGTAAAAGACACCAACTTAGATGACATAATTTTACTAGAATTTCAATATGAAACTCCAGAATATTTTGTCAAGAACATATTTCCTCCAAAAAATAACGTGAATGAAATACCGGTTAATTATGGAGAACAGAGACCTGACATTATTATTATCGGAAATTCTTTTAATAAAAAAAAGAAAAAAGTGTTAGAATTACTTTCTGATGGAACAATTCGAGAAGTACCAAAGAGGGAATATGGTACTCGATTTGGGATTTCAATTATTGATATAAAAAATACTAGTGAAGACCATATTGGAAAAAAACAATTTATTGAGATATTGTTCTATCTTTGGACTTTGGTTTCCTATTTAAAAGAACATAGTTTAGATAACAAATTTTTTGTCCGAATTGATTTTAATGGTATTCTTCCTCAATATAGCGAGGAAAATTTAAAAAAACTCCTTACTTTAGATGATCTTTTAGATTTAACAATTCAATTACATTGGGATCAAACCCATCAAGTCTTCCTTGATATTATTCAAAAAATTAAAAAATTATGGATAAAAGCTCCTCTCCCTATAGAATCGATACCAGTAAATATTCAAGCATCTTGTGGATATTGTTACTATATTGAAGATTGTAAAAAAACTTTAGGAATAGATTGCGCGCCTTTAGATTGGTCTTTGCAATTAATTCCATACACATCATTCTCTATTGCTCAGCAATTAATAAACTTAGGATTTGAAACTATTGGCGATGTTTCTGCAAACATTGATTCAGTGAAGGTTGGAAATACTCCTGAGCCCCTTTATGCTGAATTACCTCTATTGAAATTAAAAGCATTAGCGCTAATTAATAGTCAAGTAGTGATCCCTCAACCAGGAGAGATCCATACATATTCTATTCCAAGATTTACGACTATTTCCATAACTTTTGCGGTAGAAAAAGACCCCTCAAATGAGAGAGTGTATGCTGCGGGGTTCTATGTTGATATGATTGCTTCTGGAAAAACCCCTTTTGGGGGTGTTTTTAATAATTGGTGGAAGATATGGAAAGATGCGCTTAAGTCTAACGAAGAACCTAAAGACATTCAAGCTAAATTAAATGAAAATCTTATTAGATCTATACCTCTTGTTGTAGTTGAGCAGTTCTTATACCTTTTAAATAAACTAAAAACCATAATTATTTATCTGAAAGGAGATAAAACCACTGCTGGTACACCACGAAAAAATACTGAAATAATATATCAATTCGCAGTTATCAACAGAGGACATACTAATGATAAAGAAATAGAGTTTACAAAGCACATTATTAAACGCCTCTATACGATATTTGAGTTATGTAATGTTGTAGAAAATTATGTAGTAACCGATGGATATAAAGCAGGTACTTATTATGGCCCTACAACTAGCCTATTTTATTGGTCCAAAAGACAACTGAACAATTTCCAGTCTATGTTAGAGCGAAATCTTAATGGTATTATTAATGATTTTGATGTTTGGAGGAAGTATTTAGCAATTATTTCTTATTTTACCCCATCAGACTCAGAAGTCGCTCATCCCTATCAACACAAAAAACTTTTTAATGTTCAAGATTTTGCTGAGACAATTCTTGGATTTCCAAGCATAATTAACTACACCTGGCATGAAATAGCTAAGAGTTTAAATGGAATAAATAGTAGTAAAAAGTTTTGGATACAACATTTTAATTATATGGATTTCAATAATTGGTATTTAATGCTTGTTAAAGATGATGATCCATCTGAGCAGAAAAATATCCGTAAAGAACTACGTAGACAAGTAATGCATAAAATCCGTACCATTAATAAGCTACGAAAGGGTTTCCAAATAGAAAGCAGGTTTGTTATATCTAAGCATGCACGTGTGATCAGTAAAGAACAAATTCGAAGAGCAATTTTACCTTCTGATTATCATTCAATCGCACAAGTTTGGTATCTCTTTTCAAAATTGACGGGCTCAATGGAGGAAATGGATAAGGAATATCTTCGTACTATTTACCCCGAATTCAGTATAGCCAAGCTGTCAGCAGCTAAAGTTACCAATTTAATAGTTCGACAAAGTGGAACAAAAGTTTATTATGAATTTCAAATGAAAGGGCTTTCTAGCAATATGAAAGTTCGAGCTAATGACAGGGTTTTACTTATTCCTAATGAAAAAAGAGATATAAGCACTAATCGTAGAATGGAACCTTGGAAGATAACAATCGAAAGTATGGAGTGGTTATCCAATATCAATGGTTATAATGTAAGGACTAAAGAAACAAGTGCTAATTTATTTGATATGGTTAGAAGTGATAAAGAAATTTCTGAAAGCCCAGAAGAATTAAATTGGTACTTGTATCCCACTTATACAGATGCATGGTCAAAGAAGCTATACGGAGAAGATGGATTACTACAAAGATATAATATTGGGAGATCTTGGCTGGGATCTCGTCTTTCCTATCTGTGGAAAATCAGATCCAAACAAGAATTATTTTGGCCAGAAAAATGGACTTTTAGTACGCCCTCAGTTTATTTATACGCACCAAATCTCCTTCTAAAAATGGCAAGCAAAAATAAAGAAACCCATGATAAATTATTAACTCAAATAGAACCCCCTCCTGATCCCTCCCAGGAAAGAGCTATTCATTTAGCTTTAGAAAAAGTTATTTCTGGTATACAAGGGCCTCCTGGTACAGGTAAATCTCAAACTATCGCGGCTCTAATTGATGAATATTATATAAGAAGAGTAAATAGCGGTAAAAAATCTGTTAAAATTCTAATCACCGCGTTTTCATACGCAGCGATACGAGTCCTCATCAAGAAAATTAGGGAAGGGAAGGATAAAAGTGGTAAACCTAATCCATCTTCTCAAATTCAAATGATTTTTCTTCGCTCAATGCATCAAAAACCTATACCTTCCCAACCTGGATGTAGAAATGTGGATGACTTAGTTAGAAGTGGATCAACCTGGAAATTAAATGATCAACCTTATACAGTCACTAAATCAAAATTATTGGAAGAATCATTGGAGAAAAGTTTTATAATGTTTACTAATGCTCATCAGCTTTATTATTTGCCTGAAAGAGTTGAGGATGACTTTTCTTTTAATCTTATATGTGTTGATGAGGCGAGTCAACTCCCAGTAGATAATTTTATATCTAGCCTTCAATTTGTTAACAAACATAAATTCGTAATTAAATCAAAATTGCCAGGTGCTCCAAAAACTATGATTACCGAAATCAATCATGTAAGACAACTCTCTATTGAAAATAATATTGATCCGAATAATCTTACTAAAATCGTAATCGTGGGTGACTATAATCAACTTCCCCCCGTTCAACCTGTTCCACCACCCAAAAACCTTGAGAGTATTTTAAAAAGTTTATTTGTATATTATGTGAAAAATCATGAAATTCCAAATTCGCAACTTCAAATTAATTATCGAAGTCATAAGGATATAGTAAAATTCACTTCTCTTTTAGGCTTTTATAAAGAGTTAAAACCAGATCCTAATAATATGGACAGGATTTTGCAAGGGAATATCAAAAACGTTGAAGAAAAATGGGTTCAAAAGATCCTCACGCCCCAAAAAGTTGTTTCATGTATTATACATAATAAAAAGTTTGAAATCGGTGTTAGCGCACTAGAATCCTTTCTTGTTGTAAAAATTATAGTAGGCTATTTTAAAATGGTACAACCTAATTCAAAAGCTCACGAACGCCAATTTTGGAGGGAATCTGTTGGTGTTGTAGCTCCCCATAATGCCCAAGGGCGTTTAATAATAAGGCAATTATATGATAAACTCATAGATCCATCAAAGCCATTAACGTGTCTTAATCAATCTGAGTTAATGAATCTCCTGATAAATACAATATATTCCGTTGAAAAATTTCAAGGATCTGATAGAGAGCTCATAATCTCATCAATTGGGATTTCTGATAAAGATCAGCTTAAAAATGAGAGTGAATTCATATATAATATAAATCGGTTCAATGTTCTTACTTCAAGGGCAAAAACAAAGATAATATTAATAGCAAGCAAAAGATTCTTCAAATTCATACCCAAAGAAAGAAATATCATGGAAGAAGCTGCTCATATACGTAATTATGCTCTAAATTATTGTAATAAATCTGACAAACTTCTCATTAAAGATGAGAAAAATTTAGATGAGTTTGTTGAATTTAGATATAAAGATTAAAAAAAAGAAGATAAAAATGAATACAAAATTTCTCCATATTGCTGACGTTCACCTTGGAAAAAGGCAGTATAATAATAATGAGAGATATCAAGATTATTTTAAGGTTTTTAAATGGATTTTAAAATTAGCAATTCAAGAAAGTGTTGATTTTATCTTAATTGCGGGTGATCTATTTGATAACCGTCAGGTAAGTCCTTATGTTCTAACAGAGGTTTTTTATATTATTCGTAATTTTAAAGACAAATCACAAGAAGCGCTAAATCGTGAGATTCCTTTAATTTGTATTGAAGGAAATCATGATAATCCCATTTATTCTCGACAATCTTGGATGACATTTTTAGCAGATTTAGATTTAATTATTCTATTATCTGGTGAATATGATAAATATAAGAAAACAATCAGTTTTGACCCCTATGATCCTAAAACTCGTCGGGGAGGAATGATACAGATAAATAATGTCAATATATATGGAGTATCGTTTTACGGAAGCTCCACAGTTCATCTTTTTCAACCAATTGTCGAAGCAATTACAGTAGACTCATCCAAATTAAATGTTTTAATGATGCATTTTGGAGTAGATGGCCAAGATCAGTCCAAACCGGGTATTAAACTTTCTGATCCCTTTAATAATTTACATTCAAAAGTTGATTATTTAGCTTTAGGCCATTACCATAAGCTGTATCAACTTCCCCGCACGGATCCATGGATTCATAATCCGGGAGCCTTAGAAATTACAGATATTAAAGAAGTTTTTGAATATTTTGACAATGATGCTAAAAGAGGAGCATTTCTTATCTCTAGTGATGATAAGACACATCAAACTAAGGCTCTAATATGTGAGAATGGTGCTACTGATCCAAATTTAATCCCCAATCGTAAATTTGTGAGAGTGAGCTCCATCGATATCAGAGAAACTACCTCATTTGATGAATCAATAGCACTAGTATTAGATAAGATTAAAAGGGGGGGAACACCAACAAAAAATTCTTCAATGGCTTCAGAACCAAATGATCTTAATTGTCCTATTCTTTTTTTTAATCTTGAAGGGCAAATTAACTATTCTCGTTTAGATGTAAATATAAATCAGCTTCGGCATGAAATCATGGAAAATTTTGCTCTTCTTGAAGTAAGAATTTTCTCCCCCTTTCTGATTTCTAGTTTAGATGATATTAAAGTGCCTCAAGGGAAAAAAACAATTGAAGAAATAGAATTTGAAGTTTTTACTGCGATGGTAAAAGAGAATTCAATGTTCGAGCACGTAAAGGAAGAAGTTGTAGAGCTCATGAAGAATTTGAAGACGGAATTATTAGTAGGTAAACCTAATTATCCTGCATTAAAAGATTTTATCAAAGAATGGTGTTTACATAATGCCAAAGAATTTAAGATTCAAGAAAATTTACCTAAACCAGAACCAGATGAAACACTACCTGAAGTGGAGGAACCAATTGAGGCGGATGATGAGATTGATTTAGATCTCGATGACTATATTGATAATATTGAAGATACGGAGGAGGTGGAATAGAATGATAATTACCAAAATTGAACTTGAGAATATAACAACTCACAAAAATACAACAATAGATTTTCAACGAGGATTGAATTTATTATATGGCCCAAATGGGTCGGGTAAGTCAACAGTTCTTAAAATGATTGGCTTTGTACTGTTTGATTTTCTTCCAGGTAATCAAAAAAACTATGTCCGGAGAAGTAGTACAAAATCACCTAAATTTGGTAAGATTAAACTATGGGTTGTGGGCCTAAACGATGATCAGTTTGTTATTCAGAGAACTCTAGCAAAAGCCAAACAAACCATTGAAGTTTCGGATGCAAGAACAGGAATTATTGTGAAAGGAATAAATAGTGCTGTACAATTACAAGAATGGTTAAAAACTCAATTATCTTTAAGCCCAGATGTTAATTTAGCAAACTTATTTAAAACATCGGTGGGTGTTCAACAGGGCACTTTTACAGAACCTTTTTTACGCACGCCGCAAAAAAGAAAAGATTTTTTTAATCCTGTTTTACATGTGGATGCATACAGAACAGTATGGTCAAAAATTCACAATATTATAAAGGAATTTGATAAGGATTTACAACAAGCTGGAAATAAACAAACAGAATTAGAAACTAGATTAGAGTTCAAGGATGATTTTGAGAAGAAAAAGGAACAAAGCGAAGTAAAGCTAAAGAATGCTCAAACTGACCTTCACAAAACTCTCCTTGAAATTGCTGAATTAAATGAACTTATTAAAAAACAGAAGCGCATGCGGGATGACCTAATCAAGGTTCGATATACGCTTGAATTATTAGAATCAAGACGCCTTGACCTACACGAAACAAGTAAAAAATTAAGCGAAAATTTAAAGACTGCACAAGCAGCAGAGATAATTTGTAAGGAGAGTTCAACTGACTATAAGCATTATAGAGAATTGATCAAAAATGAAGTTAAATTTAGAAAACTCAATGAGAAATTAACCGAGCTGCAGGAAGAAATTTTAGAGTTAAATCAACATTTTACAAAAATAAATACTCTTAGAGAAAGTATCGAAAAACAAATCGAAAATATACTTAAAGATAAAGTAAATTTATCTACTTTGGAAAAAAAAAGTGAAGAATATCATCATCTCCAAAAACTTATCCAAGTACAAAGAGATAAACTAAGTAAAATAGATGCTGTTGAAGACCATTTAAATAAATTGAAAAATCAATATCTTGAAAATTTTGTAAAAATAGAAGAGTTTGAAAAAATGCTGAAAGAACTTCCAGAAATGGAAGAAAGGAGCTTAAAGGCCAAGGCCCTCAAAGAAAAATCTGATGAAATCATACTTAAAATTAATTCATTAGAAACGGAGATTAATACATATCTCACGGATAAGACGATTTCTAAGGAAGGAGTATGCCCAATTTTAAAAGAAGAATGTAATAAGGCAAACGGAAGCTCATTTGATGCAATTTTTCAAGAAAAGATTGAGAATCTAAGAAAAAAATTAATCCCGATTAAATTTGAATTTGAAGAACTAAACAAAAAAACATCTAACTATGACAAGCTACAGAATAACTTATCTGAATTAAAGCTGAAAGAAAGAGATTTTCAAAACCTAAGAGAACGACAGCTTGAGTTTGGAAAAGAGATAAAGAAAACTAAAACTCAAATCAATTTACGAACTGATGAAAACGAAATATTAAAGAGATTAAAAACTCAACAAGATGCACTCGAACCATCCGTGGAAAAATATAATGTTCTAAGAGAAAAAGTTGAGAAACAACTGCCAGAATTCCAAAAAAAGTTAGAAGAATTACAAAAGAAATTCAGACCACTCAGAAAAAAATTAACACATTTAGAAAAAGAAAAGGAAAAATTGATTTATGTTCCTGACAAATTCAAAGAGATCAATGATGAGTTAGATCTACTTAGAGAAAATCATGATAGATATCAAGCGAACGAGAAAATGGCTAAAAATCTGCAAAACATCAAATCTGACCTTGAAGAATGTAAAAAAATACTATTAAAAATCGAACCATCCATTAAAAAACAAACTAGAGAATATAAAATGTTAAGTGAGCAATTTAATGTAAAAGAATTCGAGAAGATTGAGGCTAAATTACCTAATTTTGAAGAAGCAAAAGGAAATTTAAAAAATCAAGTTTTAGATTCAAAAAATAATTTAGCGGAGGCCGAAGTAAAACTAAAAGCACTCAAAGAAACAGAAAAAGAGTTAACACTAGTATTGAATGATATTGAAGCTCTAAAATTTATGAAGAATCTCACTAAAATAATTCGTAATTATTTTGATGGTGCGGGACCCAAGGTAACAGAGGTTCTCCTTGCTAATATCAATGTAGAAGCAACTAATCATTATAGAGACATAATGGAAGATCCAAACGTAATACTGGAATGGGAGCAGGATTATCAAGTCAAAATTAAAATTTCTGAAAACGAGAAAGAATTTTACCAGCTCTCAGGAGGGGAACAAATGGTAGCCGCTTTAGCTATCCGACTAGCTATTTTAAAAGTGCTTTCAAATGCGGAATTTGCCTTTTTTGACGAACCGACTATGAATCTAGATCCAAATAAACGGGAAAATTTAGGTAAAATTATTCAGAGAATTAAGGGCTTTAAACAATTCTTTGTTATATCACATGACGACACATTTGAAGAAAATGTTGATAATATAATTGAATTCTCCAAGGATGAGAATGAAATAACTAAAGTTGATTTTATTACTAAATCTAGGGATCTTGATTTGGTTTGGGATGAATAGATAATCTACAATTATACTTATTTTATATATTAGTTTTAATATAGATGACAATCAATAGACCGAAAAATTAAGATTCCCCTCTCGAATCTAAAAAATTAATTAATTTTTTCTATAAATAAAACTACACTTAACGAAAATGCTAAAAAAACTTATGGAGATGTGATGAATCACAAAATTTATTAGATTTCCCACTTAGGTACACTTAGTGGATCACTCATAATTTTAAGGTGTGACTAAAAAATTTGAATGCTGAATCTAAAATAGATGATAAAGGTAGAGTTTGTATTCCAATTGAAATCAGAAAAATGTTAAATATTAAATCTGGTGAAAAAATTCTCTTTCAAGTTCAAGATAATAAAATTATTTTACGAAGATCTACTTCAATGGAAGATTTCATTAAGAAATCAGAAACTTTTAGCCAAAAATTGAAAAAAACAACTAATCATCCCATTGAATTTAAAAAGATATTTGAATAACTAATGATTACGATAGATTCTCAGATTTGGATTTATTATTGGGATATTAATGCGAAAGAACATAATAACATTAAGAATTGGTTAAATGGACCAAATAAGAATGGAATCCTTTTTAAAGAGAATATTATTCTAAGTGTGATTATTCCAATGGAAGTAGGGAATCACTTATTTAAATTAACAGGTATTAGCAAAGATTTTGATAAAAATACTATTGAAGATTTGATTTTATCTTTAATTTCAAGTGAAAATTGTCAATTAATTGATATTGATGCAATTTTATTTGTTGATGTCATACAAAAGATGAAGAAATATTCAGCACTAGGAATAGGTGGTAGAGACACAATAATTTTAGCAACTATGGATAGATTAAAAGTATCTACGATTGCTACTCATGATAAAAATATTTTAACACTAAAGAATTACCGAAGAATAGATCCTATTTTTGATCCTCCTTTAATCCTTGAAATTGGTGAGGAATTCAACAATCAAGATTTTCAAGAAAAATTAGAGCATATTTAAAAAATAATAAATTAGTAGTGAAAAGACTTATGGGTTAATCTTAGGAGTTCCATTCTCTAAAGGTTGAATAGTTGAAGTTGAATTTTTGAGAGTTTCTTGTTCAAGATTAAAAATCGTATTCTCAAGCAATAATTATTTGGAATATCTTATCTAAAATATTCTTTTGAAACAAGCGTACAGAACTTAACCAACTTTTCTCCTAGATCTATTTGATTAGATGAATCAGTCAGTATCCAATTCTTCTCATACAACTTATTTAAGTGTTCCCCTTTCGCATCAATAGAGAATGCGAATACATTAAATAATTTTCTAACATCATGGATCTCCTTTATCGCATCATTTAGACCATATCTAGTTCCTGATGGTTGACCGTCAGATATAACGATAATGATGACATTTTTTTCCATACTCTCTGCCTCATGTTTTATGGAAACACCGTCTAAATTACACTTAATATCTTGATGACATCCAAATTTATCAAATTTTTTTGGATCTGGTTTTTCGTTAAAATTTTTCATTTGAATGTTAATTGCATCAAAAGCTCCTGCAAAAAGCACAATTCGTAATTGGGCAATACCGTAAAGTGCTTCGCTTAACAGTACCATTGCAATTTTGGCTGGTTCTAATCTCTTTGATTCCATACTTCCACTAATATCCACCATCAATAAAATTTTCAATTCTTTTTGGTATATTTTCCTTGTAAAGCATTTTTTATATTTGAATTCACTGGTGACTGCTTTTATAAGTTTGTTGTTTAGCCTACCTCTTTTTTGAGCTGTATCAACATTAGAATGATTTTGGAACTCCTGAAAAATTCTCTTTAGTTTTGAGATATCATTTCTATAGGTTCTTGTAATGTCTCTATATGATAAATTGATGGGTTTCATTTTTTCATTTTCAATGAATACCTCTTTTACCTTTCTTGGACTTCTATCAGATAAAAAATTATCTTCGATAAAAATAAGCCTTTCTTCCATAGCCTTTTGGGACTCATTAACTAATTCCATAAGTTGTTCTATCAAACTCGATTTTTTCTCATTAGGTTCATTATTGTTA
>SDBS01000610.1_pt1 | contig 35299 bp, 32 predicted proteins | sample 2277091 | NCBI WGS metagenome assembly SDBS01 (sample SAMN10404972, study PRJNA504765) | marine sediment metagenome | isolation source: marine sediment core GS10_PC15, 163 cmbsf | place: Arctic Ocean: Southern Knipovich Ridge | collected 2010 | reverse complement strand
CGAACGCAAAGGCACCGAGGAAGGGGCCAGCAACTCCGCCAATGGCACTTATCAAGAGTCCTTCTATGAAGAAGACGCCAACGACCTGTGCTGTGTTGGCACCGCGGCTTCTCAAGAGAGCAATGTCCTCCGTCTGCTGTTCAATAAGCATGTTTGCCACCGTAATGAGGTAATAGAGAACGATGGCGACAATCTGAAAGACGAGCAGGAAGAGTGGAATCTGAGTAAACATCAGTTTTTGCAGGTAGTCAGCAATGATTGTACCTATCCCGGTAAGGACCTGGGATTGAGGTACGTCATTAATAATCTGGCGCTGCATGCTATCGATACGTGGTTTGACATTCCGCACGTTTTCCGAATTTATCTCGGCAGGGTCGATGAAGTAATACCAATGATATGAGGCACTTGGATAGGAAACCATGCGGCTAATACCTTCGAAAAGGGTTTGCTCCGGGATGAAGATGGGTGCCGTGATCGGGTCTCCCATGTCTTCCTGCTGTACGTAGAATATGTCAGTTTCACCGAACCAGAATTCGTCATCCAGGTCAACAGGGTCAATGATTCCAGTGAGTTTAACGGTAATCTGTTCCGGAGGGGTGCCACTGCCGGTGAAGAAAAGGAGACGGTCACCGACGCCAACGTCAAACGTCTCCGCGGCGTCGCTGCCAATCAGAGCCTCAATCTCCAAGCCGGGCGCAACCAGGTCTTCATCAGAGAGGCCAAGAGGAGTGGGGTCAGGATAGCGACCGTCCAAGAGAACTATATGCTCTTCGAGATTAGTGAAGACGTGAAAATGGCCGACAGGGGAACCAGGACCGGTGGGAATGGGACGGTCTGCCCAGGCGACAGAGAAGGTGGATGTCTTTATCCACCGTTCTTTCTGGCGAACGAGCGACGAGAGGTTTCGTGTTGCCTGGGCCTCAATGTATTGCCACCACTCACTGTAATTTTCGGAATCAAGGCGCTGGGGACGGACATAGATGTCCACATTCACAATTTTGACGGCCTTGGCACGCAGGGCGTGTGCTAATCCCAAATCGTCCAGAGCGCTAGAGTAGAACGGGGTACTGGAGACAAGAGCAACGGCGACAAGCACACCAACCACAATGCTGGAAAGGAGCTTCCAGTTAGCGAGACTTCTTCTAATTACCAGTTGAAAAGCAGAAAAGAATAATGACATCGTCGTAGAGTATAGCACAAAGAATCTACCAGTGCAACAGACTACAGGGTCAAATTAAACCTGAACTCTGGATATCATAGTGGTGTCTGTGCAAGCGGTAGGTGGAAGGTCACCAGTCCGGTGGCACCACCTGTAAAATGTCAGGCGGCAGGTCTTGATGACCTGCCGCTATATCTTTACTCTGGAAAAGGCACCTGCAAGATTATGCAGAGTGCGATTGGCAAGGCTAGTCGCTTTCGCCTAGTAGCAAGGGGCGTGGAATAACCATCAGGCGGTGCAGGGCACCACCGAACATACCAGCATCTGCCCCGGTGAGCACACGGTGGTCGAAGGTGAGGTTGGTATACATAATTGACCTGACAACGACTTCACCATCCACAACCACTGGCGTATCACTGTAGCCACCCATCCCCCAGATGCCAACCTGAGGTTGATTCAGAACGGGAGTAGCAAAGCCACCCATGCCGGTAGCGACGCCTTTTCTGGAACCGCGACCGCCTCCCAAGCCACCGGTATTGGTTACGGTGAAGGTACCACCCATGGTATCATCGGGCATGAGTTTGCCGTCTTTACCCTTCTCTTTAAACACTTCCAGGTCTTTGTGAATCTCCCCCGCAGATTTCTTTTCGGCATTGCGCACCACCGGCACGATGAGACCCCGCCTGCCATCCCTCATCTCGAAATCCAAGGCAACGCCAATGTTAATATCATCCCAGATAATTATCTCCCTTTCAATTATGCTGGAATTCATCAGGGGAACAAGCCTGAGAGCTTCAGCGGCTATTTTGACAAACAAATCGGTCCAGGTATAGTGAATCCCGGTTTCTTTTTCTTTAGAATTCAACTCCTCACGTACCTTGATCATCTCGGTCATTTCAATTGCCAGTGAGTTGGACAACTGTGCCGATTCCTGCAGGCTACGGTGCATGTGAGTAGCCATGGTCCTCCGTATGCCTCTGAGCGGGATAACCTCTTTAACCTTCTTGCCGTCAACTACTGAGCCCGGAGTAGTTGGTTCTTTTTTTTCTTCAGTAGTCATTTTAATCCTCACATAGATTTTACTTTTTCGTATTCTTCTTCTGAATCCGCAATCACCCCAATGACCGTGCCAGTTTCAAATTTATCATCCGAGACATCTTTAATAATGTGCAGAATGCCTTTGTGTTCGGTTTCCAGGTCATAGCTGCTTTTCTCCGTCTCGAGGATAGCAATGACCTGCTGGGCATTCACCTGGTCTCCTTCGCTGGCTACCCATTCAGTGAGTTCAGCTTCAGTTATCTGGGTTCCCAAGTTGGGCACTACCACTTCATGCATGCGTTTGATTCCTCCTCCTAGTATGTTTTGAAATGATACGCCCCCTACCGGAAGCAGGGGGCGTATTTTGACTTCAGACCATTTCTTTTACTGCGCTGACAATAGTATCCACTACGGGGACAAGCTCCGGGCGCCGAGAGAGGGGTAAATTGAGACCCGCTACGCGCTTGAAGGGAGATTTCAGGGATGCCATCACATCGGGAGCGGCTTCATTTACGCGGCAGAAAATCTCACCGGCGGGGCCACCCCGTTTTATCGCTTCGTGAACAACGACCAAGCGACCGGTCTTCTTTACCGAGTTGACAATTGCCTCAACATCGAGGGGCACCAGAGAGCGCAGGTCAACAATCTCGACGCTGATGCCGTCTTTGTCCAACTGGGCAGCGGCAGCCAAGGCATTATTTACCTGGAAGGACCAGGACACGAGGGTAACGTCAGAGCCTTCTCGCTTGACATCGGCTTTGCCGATGGGAATGAGATACTCTTCTTCAGGTACTTCCATGGCAGTCATTTCCCGGCCGCGCTGGATAGAACCATCCTTGTATCCCATGAAGAAATTCCAGGCATGGTCCCAGAAGAGCACCGGGCCGTCATCCCTGATAGCCGACTTCATCAGCCCTTTGACATCGTAGGCATTTGACGGCATAACAATCTTCAAGTATGGTGCAGGCATATAGAGAGCTTCGGGAGACATACCGTGGTCACAATCCTCAATGGGGCCGGCGATGGTGCCGTAGAGCACGACGGGTACTCCTCCAACGGCGGTACGAGGGCTGTAGCCCTGACAACCCAATTTCAAGAAGATGCCGTCAAAGGCGCAGAGACTAAAGCCGGCATTCATGAAGATACCTATCGGACGAAGGCCTCTCATAGCCGCTCCCATAGCCATGCCAGCGATAGCCTGCTCGCAGATAGGGGTGTCCTTGATTCTATCGCCACCGAACTCGTCGAAGATACCCACAGTCTGACCATGAACATTGTTCATTGAGACGACGTCTTCACCCCACATCACCACATTATCATCCCGACGCATCTCTTCTTTTAATGCCTGATTAAGTGCTTCAAGATAAGTAGTTTCAGCCATTTCTATATTATCCTCCTTAACAATAAGTCAATCTCCAGTTTATAGGCCATCAATAGCAGTGTCCATGAACCGTTTTACGGCCTCAGCCGGGTCTGGTGCCGGCAAGGCTCTTACCTCATCAATCAGCTCCTTAATCTCCATGGCAATATCGTTTTCCATCTTCTCGACGTCGGCCTCTGTTAACAGGCCGAAATCCTGGAGTTGTTTCTGGTAGCGAGGCAGGGGGTCAAATTTCTGCCAGTCTTCACGTTCGCCCTTGGGACGATAGATTTCGGGGTCGCCTTCAAAGTGCGACCTCATGCGCCAGGTATCAGCGGCAATGAGGCTGGGTCCACCGCCAGCCCTTACCCTCTCAATGTGCTTCTTAGCCACGAGATACATCTCTATCATGTCGTTACCGTCGACTCTTTCGTGGGGGAAGCCATAGCCGGCACCCCGTACAGAGAGGTCTTCAATGTTATAAGATGTCTTGACGGAGGTGCCCATGCCATACTTATTATTCTGGATAACGAAGACTATCGGCAGGTTCCAGGCCGCGGCAGTTGCCATCGCTTCATGGGTGGGGGCGCGGTTCGAGGCACCATCTCCCTGAACGAAGACAACGATGTCGCCGGTTTTCTTCATGGCAGCGGCGGCGGCGGCACCGACATACCTGACACTGGGTTCTCCCAGTGTGCCACTAGAACCTAATCCGCCATATTTGGGTGTAAACCAGGGTATTTTGTCAGTGGGTCTACCCAGACTCATACGAACACTATCTCTCAGGGTAAAGGGCGGCTTGGTGAAGAGGCAGAACGCCGTTCGGAAGTTGGGATGGAAGCAGTCAGTTTCGGTGAGGTTGTTGCAGATAGCAATTGGAATACACTCTTCCCCGGGGCCCCGATGAGAACTCCCGCTAGCAGTGCCAAATTCGCGCGCTGATGTCCAGATTTCTGATTCGACCCGTCTTGCCGTGAGCAAGTCACGGTAGAGCTTCAGCAGAATCTCTTTGGATGGAATTTCCATAGTTGCTGTTACCTCCTCTGGTATTTTACCGAGTAATTATAGACCTTTTTCTATTTTTAATCAAATGCAACGTTGTTCTATTCTGGCGAGATAAGAACTGAAGATGGCACCTAAGGTTTTAATACCACAGCCACATTTGTCCCGTTATGGAGGGAATCAAAAGCCCGCTGGGCTTCTTCAAGGGGGATAACCTCGGTGACCATTGGTTTGAGATTAACCTGGCCATTTTCTATCAGTGCCATGGCCGGAATCATGGACTCGCCCATATGAACAGTTCCCTCAACCCTTACTTCCTTGGTCAGCCATCGGCCGGGGTGAAGAGTTGCCGGTGCGGCATTGCCGACAATCATAATCCTGCCATGATATCTGACCATTTCGAAAGCCTGCTCGATGATACCGGGAGCCCCAGAACTGACGGCAACAAAGATGACATCGGGGCCGGCTTCGGTGATAGCGACCACTTCCTTGATGACATCAACCTTGTCTGCGTTGAGGGTGATATTGGCACCCATCTCCTTAGCAATCTCAAGGCGAGCGTCAATCTTATCAATGGCAATTAGCGGAGCTGCCCCGGCAGCCTTGACCGCTGCCAGTACTGATAAGCCAATGTGACCGACACCAATAATAACTGCTGTATCAGCCAGTCTTACCTCGGCATTAAGGGTAGAGGTTACGCCGGTGGCCAGTGGTTCACTCATGGCGGCTTCTTCATCGGAAACATGGTCGGGCACTTTGAGGCGACTAGCAGCAGGGCGGACAACATACTCGGTCAAGGCGCCATGGCGTTGTGGGGGTGAGGGTGCGCTGGATTGAGCATAGTCATAAGGATGGCCCCTGACACGACCACCCATGCAGAGAAAAGGCATCCCTCTGACGCAATACCAGCAACGTCCGCAAAAGAACCTGCCGTCCACGGTGCGGTCGCCAACGGACCAGCCTTCAACACCTTCCCCTATTTCCTCTACTCTGCCGACCCACTCATGGCCGAGGATTGACCCTTTGATACTTTCCAGTTGGGGGGCACCGGTATCCCAATGAGGTCCGAAGACTCGTTCGATATCACTACCACACAACGAACAGTAGATGACCTTTATCAGGAGCGTACCGGGGCGTACCTCTGGTTTGGGGATTTCTTCAATCTGAACTTTACCTTTACCGACAATAGAAACCGCTTTCATAATAACCTACCTCTAAGTCGTTCTTTCTCAGTCCTTTGAATATTCCGAGGAGCGATGCATGGGGGGAATTTAACAATACCAGACCTAAAGTTTTCCTTAGCTCCTTATTGATTGTTGAATCCCTTAAGAATTCTTATTGCTTGACGAGCTCTATGCCCTTATCCAAAGCCTTCATATTGATATCAATGACTTTGGGGAAGCGCTCTTTGAGTACCGGTTCCATCGCCTTTCTGTCCAGCGGTAGAATGCCAGAACCAACGAGGGCACCAACGAGTATGACGTTAGCCATGATGGCGTTGCCAAGTTTTTGTGCTTCTTCGGTGGCATTTATCACCCAGGTTTTTCCAGACAACTCCTTGATGTCAGCCATGAGCTTGTCTATGGAAGGATATTTAACGCCAAGACCGGTGACATCCATTGCCTGTAACGGTCTGGGGTTGACCATGGTAATGACATCGGGGTTGCCATACTGGTTCAGCATGCGCAAGGCTTCAACCGGTTCCATAGCGACGATGACGTCGGCTCGCCCTTGAGGGATAATGGGGCTTGCCTGAATATCCCGGGAGACCCTGATATAGTTGATAACTGAGCCACCCCTTTGCTGTGCCGGGTAGCTTTGCCCGAAGGTTACGAGGTAACCGTCCCTAACCAGAGCGTTACAGATCAGGGAAGAGGTAACTACATTACCCTGACCGGCGACACCGATAACAATAAGGCTAAGCGGCTCTTTCATCAGTTCTTTCATCGTCCTACTACCTCCTCTTCTAGTTCTTTCTCCTCCGGTACCAGTTTTTCTCTGACGATTGCTTCCTGCGGGCAGATATCAATGCACAAGCCGCAGCCACAGCAGGTAATCTCGTCTATTTCAGCCTTACCTGTCTCCTCATTCCATCTGATGCCGGGGCAACGGAATATGCGGGTACAGAGGCGGTCACAACCACAACTTTCACCGAGACATTTCTCCGGGTCAATGGACATCTGATAGGGTGGCTTCTCACGCCGGGCTCTTTGCAGCTCGCACTCGCGCCGCATAATGACGACCCTGGGACCGTGACCTTCATCACGTAAACAATCAAGAACCGTTTCCGTAGTCTTTTCCAGTTCAAATGGGTCGCAGATTTCGACTCGTATTCCCAAGGCGCGGCAGACGTCTTCTATAGGTATGGCCTGTCCTTGCTCTCCCATAGCGGTCATGCCGGTACCGGGGTGAGGTTGAAAACCGGTCATGGCAGTAGCGCTGTTGTCATAAATGATTTGTGTTACGTTGGACTTGTTCCAGACGGCATTTAATAGTGCCGGGATACTGCCATGGTAGAAGGTAGAGTCACCCATACCACCAAGTATCGGCTGGTCCATACCGAAGCACTCCAATTTCCCGAGACCATCAGCAATTCCAGCGCCACCTCCCATGGCACCACCGGTTTTGGCAATAGAGAAGCCACCGGGACCAAACCCGGCACTCATGCAACCGGCATCACCAGTAGCGAAGCCATCACGCCCATCCAATTTGAGGGCTTTGTGGAGTGCCCAGAAGCTGGCGCGATGGGGACAGCCGGCGCAAAGGGTGCCAGCGCGCAGAATAACCTCCTTCTGTGATGCTTCCTGAACTTTTTGAGTATAGTCATCAGGACGGGACTGATAGGTGATATCCAGAATCTTAGCGATTCCCTGAATAGCTGCGTCCGGGTTAAGCTCTCCAAAGGCAGGGATATGTCCGGAGCGTTTGCCGTAGAAAACCGGGCGCGGGCCAGTGGGCCCGAGGCTGGCAGCAAATTCCATTACGCTCCCTTCAACGAAGGGGTCTACCTCTTCAACAAAGAGAACCCGGTCTGACTTTTTGAGGTACTTTTCAACGAGTTTTTCCGGCAGGGGCCAGATGGTGCCCAGTTTCAAGGCGCCAACCCTGTCCTGTAACTGTAGTATATTAATTGCTTCCATAGTGTAAAGCCATGAGGCACCACAGGCGATAACCAGTAATTCCGGCTTATCGGGGCCGATATATCTATTAAATGGTGATGATTCAAACTTTTCCTTCGCCTGCTCAACCTTCTGAAGCGCACGACCATGCGGGCTCATAGGACCCCCTGGTGCCATTCTCGGTGCATCCATGGGGAAATGTGCCTTATGTTCTCTCTTAGAGAGCTCACCGAGGATAACATTGCCGCTGGTATGAGATATTTTGGCCACTGCCCGAAGCATAACCAGGCCATCTATTTCCTCGGAAAGGTCATAGAGCCATATGGTCATGGCCTTGGCTTCATTGAAGTCACCGGGTTCGAGCATCGGGATACCAAGCATCTTGGCGACGTAGCGGGTATCCTGCTCGTTGGGGCTGTTTCTCTGACCGGGGTCGTCAGCGTTCACCAGAACCAAGCCACCGCCACCGCGCAGACCCCGGGATATCAGACAAGCGACGGCATCCAAGGCAACGTTGGTGCCGTTCTGCTTCATAGCAACCATAGAGCGAAGACCAGCCATAGAAGCGGCGGCACCGTTTTCCATGGCTACCTTTTCATTGATTGACCACTCTGCGTACATACCCCTTCGCCTGGCGACAGCAGCCAGAGAGGGGAGAATTTCCGATGAGGGTGTTCCCGGATAAGCACTGATAAATCCTACCCCTGCCTCCAGAGCGCCACGGGCAATAGCTTCATTACCCATCATCAGCAGGGTTTTGCCCGGAGCATCAAGATCAATATCTGGCATCTAAACTTACCTCCTTAATATGCTATACATTCCTATGATAAGAGCTTTTCAGTCAAGCTCGGTGATAAACCAAGATAGAGCAGGTCCTTCTTGTCGCCAGTCTTTTTAACGATTTCCCCCAAGGAACGCTTCTTTTTGATTAGCGACGCATCCTTAAGGTGAGCCAAGTTTTCAGCGGGCAGGGCTTTTGTTTCGAGTTTCCCTTTTGCCTTAGCCATCTCCATGAGCTTAGCACCGGCATCGGTGCGGACGATGACAGTATTCCAACCTTCAATGCCCTCTACCGAGCCAACCGAGACATCGGCAAACTCGGATGTCATATCGAGGCAGTAGGCACAGGTTGACATGGTGAATTCCCTGACCTGTTCCAGCGGTAGTGATACCTTACCCGATGGTGTATAGACATCGAACCGGTTTGCCGGAGGGGGTGGAATATCAAACTTGGTTACTGACGGCAGATTAAGGCTGGTTTTCAGGAAGCGATAGAAGCTATCAGGAGCCAGCGCCCAGGTACAGAAAAGCCCGATCACCAGCTTGATATTGTCGGTGCTGGAGCGGTGCTGTGGCGGTTCTATTTTCATCTTGCTAGCGGCGATAACCTGACACGGCACGGCGACTACTGCCAGCTTATCACTGTCGTCTTCAGGCAGGCGATTATATGCCTCCAATACGGGGCACGCCATATAGTTGGAGCCGGCAGATTGGAGAATTTCTTCCTCACTTCTGGCTACAAAGGCACTCGGACTCTTATCAGCGGTTGTCTTTGTCAGAATGGCACCATCAATCAACCCCTCAGCCATTGCTAAAGACAGAAGCGTGGTTACCGTGCCACCGTACTGCGCTTTCTCCATGATTGTGGCATCCGTAGACCTTGCTATCAGGACCTCTTTGACGGTGCCCATTTCGTCCTCACTATAGGGCACGCCAAATACATGCTGGCTTATGGCATCCATATCGACAAGGGTCCGCGGGCAGTATTGATGACACTGTCCTTCCGACAGAGTACAAGCGTGCGTTTGCACAATTCTACCTTTATAAGACACCAGGTAAGGACAACTGCCGGCACAGGCGCCACACAGACAGCATAAATCTTTGTCAATTACATCACTGATTAATTCCTTACTACCTTTAACCTTACTAACCATAAATTACTCCTTTCAGACAATCTCTTTGACGACTGCTGGATGCAGACAAAACGTATCCTATCCTGAACAAGGGAAATGATTATGGGGCGAATTCAATGTTAAATTCTTCGGCCAGTGCTTTGAGGTCATCAATGACTTTGGCGTCGAGAGGAATGCCATTAGCCTGGCGGTCTTTGATAATCTCCGCTTCGTATACTCCGGGGACGGATACCTTATCCACACCCGGCAGAGTCGGCAGGGCTTCGAGGGCTTCTATGGCATCGTCCATGGACTGCTTGAACTTATCCACCGGCAAGAAGCTAGCGATGCGGAGCGCACCAAAGAAATGGTCCGAGTAGTTGCCCCGTGCCTCCGGCGGCGGTTTCATCAGAGTGCTGATAGTGGCTCCGGAAAGTATCCCGGATAGTATGTCGACAATCAGGCCGAGTCCGAAACCTTTATAGGCTCCATGAGATGGTGTTCCGCCCAGAGGGAGGAGGCCACCTTCACCCCATACCCTTTTGGAGAGGTCGGTTACGGGTTTCCCTTCGCCGTCTATCAGCCAACCCTCGGGGATGGTGCCTCCCGCCCTGCCAGCTATCTCCAGCTTACCGCCGGCAACGGCAGAGGTTGCCATATCAAGGACGAAGGGAGGTCTCTTGCCTGCCGGCACAGCGACAGCCAGAGGATTAGTGCTGAGAGCAGGCTTGCTACTTCCGGGAGCAACAACTATCGGTATGTTGTTGGTCATGGACACACCAATCATATCATGCTCCAGGGCCATCATGGCGTAATAAGCGGCAGCACCAAAGTGAGTGCTGTTGCGCACGGCGACAAAACCAGCGCCGGTCTCCTGTGCCATGCGGATGGCTTCATTCATGGCGCGGTAGCCGACAACAAAACCCAGGCCGTTATCGCCATCCATCGTAGCTGCAGAGGGAGATTGGCTGAGAATCCTGGGCTCTGGAGTCACGTTGATAATGCCGCGCTTTATCCGCCGGGCATAAAACATGTTGAGGTGGGCAACGCCGTGAGACTCGACACCTCTGAGGTCGCAGGCAACGAGCATCTTAGCGGTTATCATGGCATCCTCTTCGGGCGCACCCAGCTTCTGAAGTGCCTTCGCCGAAAAATCGATTAGTTTCCGGGCATCAACCCTGGCTCTTTGTTCAGACAATGTCATTCCTCCTGCGTCTAATTCGCCACTAGTATACACCACGGTATTACCGAAAGGCAAACAATTTCACAGTGTCTGAGTAAGAAGTTTTTCATTGACAGCACGGTAAAGCACGTGATATAAAGGCAGGGAAGACAAGAAGTAGAGGAGGTCCGATACTCGTCATGAACATGGAAACTATATCACAGGCAGTAAGAGATGGTGATGATAAACAGGCTGTTAAACTGGTGAAGGAAGCGCTTGCCTCCGGTGTGACAGCGATCGATATCATGGCGAAGGGTCTGGTGCCAGGGGTACAGGCATTGGGGGAGCTTTTCAAGGAGGGGCAGGTTTATCTGCCGGAGATACTAATCTCGACACGTGCGATGAACCGGGGAGTTGATGAACTGCAACCACACCTTGCCGGCGCCGATATCCACAAGAAGGGTACGGTGGTGGTGGGAACGGTGGAGGGCGACCTTCACGACATCGGGAAGAACCTGGTGGGGATGATGCTGGGGAGCAACGGGTTCAATGTAGTGGACGTGGGCGTGGACGCGTCAGCCGATTCCTTTGTCAGTGCGGCCAAAGAGAATGACGCGGATATCGTGGCGCTGTCCGGATTGCTGACGACGACAATCACCTACATGCCAACGGTTATTGAGGGGCTGGAAAAGGCGGGACTGAGAAACAAGGTCAAGGTGATGATTGGAGGGGCACCGGTAACACGACAGTATGCCGATGACATTGGGGCGGAGGGTTTCGCCGAAGATTGCGCCTCGGCAGTAGATGAAGCTACCCGCCTGATGGCACTTTAGAAGAGGATGTCAGCTATGAATATTTCAAATAGAGAACGGTTTAAGGCTATTGCCAGGTTCGAGAGACCGGGAGACCTTGCCACCAGTGACGGTTTCTGGCAGGAGACGCTGATATTCTGGGTACGAAAGGGTGCACCCCCGGAACTGACCAACAGCACCTTTCGAGGTGAGTTCTTTGATTATTCCCACCGGCGCAACACGCGCGAGATTGTGTCGGGGCTGGTGAATGCTCCCTACGTGGCAGGAGATATTGAGGCGTATCTGGCTATCCCGCCGATTGTGCCCCAGTTCGAGCCGAAGGTGCTGGAGCAGGACAAAAACACCATAACTATGAGCAACCAGGGAGGTCAGACAGTAAAGGTCCTGAAGAATGACCCACAGAAGATGCCAATGTTCCTGGACCATCCTGTAACGGACCGTGAAACATGGAAGGAATACAAGAAGAGACTGGACCCGGATTCTCCGGAACGCTGGCCGGCTGATTGGGACTATTTCGCAGGAAAGATGAATGACAGGGATTTTCCGGTAATTCTAAGTGTGGGCAGTTTCTTCGGCTTCCTGCGGGAGTGGATGGGTCTGGAAAGATTGCTCTATACGTTCCATGACGACCCGAATCTCGTTGAAGACATGATGGACACCATGCTCAACCTGGAATTAGAGGTTATCAAGCGGACAGTCAAAGATATTAAAGTGGACATGGCTTCTTTCTGGGAGGATATGTGCTACAAGGCCGGCCCACTGATTTCCCCGGCGATGTTCCGTAAATTCATGATGCCCAGATACCGTCAGATAACAGACCTGCTTCACAAGAACGGGATAGACATCATCTTCGTGGATAGCGACGGTGATGTAGAGGAGCTAATTCCTTTGTGGCTAGAGGTTGACATCAACTACATCTGGCCACTGGAGGTAGCGGCGGGAAATGATGCCGTAGCGTTGAGGAAGAAATACGGCAAAGACTTAATAATGGGCGGTGCCATAGACAAGCGGGCACTGGCCAGGGGGAAAGAGGCTATACGGGAGGAAGTTATGTCCAAGGTGCCGTTCCTGCTTGAGCAAGGGGGTTACTTCCCATCCGTAGACCACCTGGTACCGCCGGACGTGACCTTTGAGAACTACTGTTACTATATCAATACCCTGCGGGAAGTGGCGGGGCTGGAGAAACTGAAGTTTCAATAGACGGTGATAGGTGATATGGGTAAGGCAAGAGTATCCATCGTAAGAGCCAACAGTTATGACCACGATGAGATTCACCAGGCCGTGGTGAGGGGTCTTGAGCTAATCGGTGGGTTAAGCAAAATAGTGTCGTCCGGCAGTAAGGTCTTCGTCAAGATAAACCACCTTTCGCCACCATCCCCGGCAGAAAAGGGCATTGTCACCCATCCTGCTTTCGTGGAGGTTGTTCTGGAGTTGCTGAAAGAGATTGGCGCTGACATCACCGTGGGCGATGACATTGAGTTCAGCGGTGGGGACGGCTTCAAGGTCTCGGGTTTCCGCCAGATGTGCGAGAAAGTCGGCGTCAGACTGGTGAATCTGCGGGAGGCCGGATTCGTGGAGACGGTATGCAACGGACATTTTCTGGAGAAGATTCACCTGGCTAAAATTGCCCTGGATGCCGACGTAATCATCAATCTCCCTAAATTGAAGACGCACTCGCTCTGTGTGTTCACCGGTGGGGTAAAGAATATGTACGGGGTCATTCCGATCGGGCTGCGCAGGAAACTGCACGGCGAATACATGAAAAGTGAGGATTTCAGTCGAATGCTGACGGATCTCTTCTCTGCGGTCAAGCCACAGTTAACGATAATGGACGGTATTGTTGCTATGGAGGGAGAAGGACCGGCCGGTGGAAGTTTGAGAAAAGCCGGGGTTATCCTGACCAGCGAGGATGCGGTAGCCCTGGACGCAGTAGCGACCAGAATCATCGGGATGGATCCGATGGATATTTACACGACCCGGTATTGCCACACGAGGGGCCTGGGAGTGGGTGGTATTGAGGATATTGAAGTGATTGGAGAAAGCATAGAGAGCGTTACCGTCACTGATTTCAAACCGCCCGCCAGCGCCAGTATTGCTTTGGCCAGAAGGGTACCCCGGTTTATGTCCAGATTTGCACTAGACCAGCTTTCCATCAAGCCAAAGGTAATAAAGGCCCAGTGTACCGGATGCGCTGAGTGTGAGAAGATATGCCCCGCAGGAGCGGTAGCAATAAGCAACAAGATAGCAAAGATAAATCGTGACATCTGTATACGATGCATGTGCTGTCACGAGGTGTGCCGTTTTGATGCAATTGTGCCAGAACAGTCGGCAATCGGAAGAGCAACACGGTCATTAGCCAGCAGCACCAGTTAGTTGATAACAACCAGATACGGTATAGCAATAGAGGGAACCGGTGAAGTAAAGGAGCGTGGAGTCATTGGACCTGGCAGAACGAATCAACACCCTAGCCCAGTGGATGCTTGAGGCAAAACACCTGGTTGTGTTTACCGGTGCCGGTATCAGCACCGAGTCCGGTATTCCTGACTTCCGTGGGCCGGATGGTGTCTGGACACGTCGGGATAAGGGGCTTCCGCCAAAGGAACGCCCAGCACATACAGAGGTGGAGCCAAACAGCGGGCACATGGCAATTGTTGAGCTACAAGAAATGGGAAAGCTGGACTTTCTAGTCTCACAGAACGTGGATAATCTGCACCTGAAATCAGGAATCCAGCCAGACCTATTAGCGGAATTGCACGGGAATGTCAGCAAGCTGAGGTGTACCCGCTGTCAGTCCCGGGTAGACAAGTCCTCCGGCGTGGACACCTGTTCCTGCGGCGGTGAGCTAGTTTCCAGCGTGGTTGACTTCGGGCAGTCTTTACCAAAGAAGGACCTGGACGATTCTTACCGGCACTCAGAAAACTGCGACCTTTTCGTGGTGGTCGGTTCCAGTCTAGTGGTATTTCCGGCGGCAGACATGCCGAGGGTGGCTCTGGGGGTTGGTGCCAAGCTGGTTATCATCAACCAGGGGGAGACTCCATATGATGGAGATGCCCATCTGCGCTTTGAGGAGGGGATAGGCGAGGTATTACCGCCGGCAGTTGCCCAGCTAAAGGAACTGATACGGACAGGTTGAGCCGGAGAATTATTTGGTTGTTACCTTTGATTCCTTAAGGTCCCACAACTTCTCAGCCAGGTCTGCTATGTAGTGACTATTTTCGAGTTTAGCTCTCCAGTCAGCAGGGATTGATTCGACACCAAGGTACGCCCCGGAGATAGCGCCGGTCATGGCGCCGATAGTATCGGTGTCCCCACCGAGACTGATGGCATAGAGTACAGCCCCGGCAAAAGAATGTGGGTGAGCCAGAAAGGAATATATGGCGGTGGGTACCGAATTGAATGCTTCAATACCGTGCCCCAGTTCGGCAACAACTCTGGCCTTATCGGCTGCCGGAAGGAGTTCTCCCACGCTGTTCAGTCTTTCCTGATAGACCCTGGCCTGAGCAACAGCGGTCAGCTTTGCCAGAAAGTCATTCTGCTCAAAGGATTCTGATGGGTCAAGATTGGTCGCCAGGGCAACAGCATAAGCCTGCAAACTGGCTCCTTCCTTGCCCAAGGGGTGGGCATGGGTAATATGACTTGATTGATGGGCGACCTGCCTGAGTGCACCCGGATTACCGTGGTAGAGCACACCGATTGGGGCAACTCTCATTGCGGAACCATTGCCATAGGAGCCGCCATAGTAGAGACTGTGAGCGGCTTCATCCCAGGTCTCACCGGCTCCAATCAAGCGGAAAATACGAGGCGGTCCCGGTCCGTACCCACGGAAGGGCTCAAGTTCGTAATTGCGGACAAAGGCACGCGCCATGTCCTCGCCATCAAAGCCATTGGAGTGAATCAGGGACTCGGCAACGCCAATCATCATGTGGGTATCATCGGTATAGGCTAATACACTGCGCCCTGCTGCCGCTGCCTCAATTTCTTCAATAGCAACCCCACGCCACCCTTCAAAACCTGCTCCCAGGGCATCACCGACCCCGGTGCCGATTAAAGCACCAAGAAATTTTGACTTTAGAAGTTGCCTATCCATCGAATCATATTAAGACCAGAGTGTTTTCCAGCTACCTATTATACTCCTTTCATTGGAATAAAGAGCAAATCATGCGGTTACTGTAAAAATAACCACCGGTAGTTGCTTGTTTTATCTTGCTTTCACCATTGCTTTTTGGTTACAATAGTGCTGGAATCGGTTGCCAGAGACTTACCAGCGAAATAAGAAACCGAAGATATAACAATGGTGGCTCTCGGAGTAGCTAACAGGGCAGACCGAAGGAGGTGTGCTTGGCAACAGCAAAAGGACTGATTTATGATAGCACTGTAGAAGTGATATAGATATAAAGGAGGAATAGAATGACAACGACACAAAAACGCACCCTGGGATGGATAATGCCGGTTGAATTTGGCAGTCCGTTCGGAGACATGGCAAACCGAAGGGCTGAATTTGCAGAGCGGATGAAGGGAGTTACCTATGCCACTATGTCAAAGACAATGACAGTCAGCTTCCTGACCAATGCAGAAAAGCTGGAGGCAATGCTGCCTGAAGATAAAGGGCTGGAATTAAGAGGAGAACCGGTGGTCTCGGTAACTGCCATCTACCAGGGAGCCCTGGGCTGGCTGGCGGGGCGCAGCTATGACATTGTCATGGTTACCTTCCCGGTTACTTTCAACGGCAGGGAGAGGCAGGTCCACGGTGCCTTTGCGCCGGTAATATGGGAGAACATGACTGAGCCGATTCTTGCCGGGCGCGAGACCCTAGGCTGGTCGAAGATATATGCGGATATTGAACCACCTGCCGTAATGGGTAACAGCGTGCACTGCGTGGCTGGCTGGTATGGCTTCAAGTTCATGGACCTGAAAATAGACGGTCTGCGACAACTCACCGAGGAAGAACTGAAAGCCAGGCAAGGGGCAATGGCGTCCCAACCGAGTGAGGGTTCAATTCACTGGAAATACATTCCCAAGACCGGCCACCCAGGGGAAGCGGATGCCGACTACCTGACAATCAGCACCAATCAGGGAGCGCCGCCAACCGAAGTAAAGAGTTTCTCCATCTGGACAGGTGATGGTAGCATAGAGTTCCACAGGGCTGCCTGGGAAGACGCACCGACAATGGCAAACGTAATCAATGCGTTTGCCGACCTGGAGATAAAAGAGATTGTAAGCTCCGTGGTGACCAAGACGGAGAGTATCGGCGGGGGCATGGGACAAACGCTGATACTTGAGTGATAGGTTCTGGTAACAGTCAAATTCTATAAGCAGTCCGTGAAGGGAGAGACCATGGTCTCTCCCTTCACGATTACAGAGAGGGACTACGCAGGCTACTTTTTCTTGCTTCTGCCGATTCTTTTGGTTACAATAGGGCTGGAGTACGATAACACCATAGAAAGTGATGCAAAGGAGGAACAGAATGGCAACGACACAAAGACGCACCCAGAGATGGATAATGCCGGTTGAATTCGGCCATCCATGGGAGTACCGAGAAGGGACGATGGAGGAATTTCAGGAGCGGATAGAGAAAGCCACTTACCCGCGGACAACAACAGCGATATCGGTCAGTTTCCTGACCAACGCTGAGCAGTTGGACCCTATTCTGCCCGAAGGTAAGGGCCTAGAGTTGAGAGGAGAACCGGTGGTTTCGGTCTCCACCAGCTATCTAGGAGCGCTGGCATGGCTCGCCGGCCGCAGCTATGCCCTTACTGTTGTCAGCTTCCCGGTTACCTTCAACGGTAAAGAGAGGCAGGTTCACGGAAACTTCTCACCGGTCATCTGGGAGAACATGACTGAGCCAATACTAACCGGCCGCGAGCAAATCGGCTGGTCCAAGATATATGCTGACATTGCCCCGGCTGCAGTAATCGGTAACAAGATGCAGTGCGGCACCAGCTGGTATGGCTTCAAGTTCATGGATATGATAGTCGACAATATGAGACCGCTCACCGATGAAGAACGGAAAGCACGACAAGAAGCAATGGCGTCTCAACCCAGCGAAGGTTCAATTCACTACAAGTTCATCCCCAAGACCGGTCACCCGGGAGAAACTGATGCCGACTACCTGACGATGAGTACCGGCAGGGGGGCACCGCCATCTGAAATCAAGAGCATGTCGGTCTGGACGGGCGATGGCAGTATAGAGTTCCACAAAGCCAGGTGGGAAGACCTGCCGACAATGGTATCGGTGGTCAATACGCTGGCTGACCTGGAGGTAAAGGAGATTGTAAGCGCCACAGTAAGTAAGGTCGAGTCCACCGGCAGCGGCGGCATGGGACAGACGATAATGCTTGAGTGATAAGCCCTGGTGGCAATAACATTCTACAAGCAACCTGAGAAGGGAGAGACTCTTTAGTCTCTCCCTTCAGCATTATGGGAAAGGATTATGCAGGTCAACTGTGAAATCGTTACCAGCCAGTTCGCAGCACCTCTAATATAATGTAGCCTCTGCACAGCAGCAGACCCCACATACTTTGATAGCTTTAAGGATGGCTGGTATACTGTTGCTGGACACCATTCCGGGCAAGAAGGAGAAAATGATGGCGAACAGGACACAGTTGAAAAGGCTTTTTGAACCGGTCCAGATAGGACAGATGCAGCTAAAGAACAGAATCGTGATGCCTCCCATGGGAACCGGCTATGCGGAGAAGGGCTACGTCAGTCAGCGACAGATAGACTACTACGAAGCACGAGCCAGAGGTGGTGCGGGGCTGATTATCATTGAGGTTACGGCTCCGGGTTTACAGTGCCACGGATCCGATGGGCAACTAACCATTGGTGACGATAGATATATCCCGTCATTTCGCAAGCTGGCGGAGGCCATTCATAAACATGGAGCCAAGACAGCCGTGCAACTGCAGCATTCCGGCTGGGAGGTCAGAGCAGGGGAGCACATACAGGTAGCCCCATCCCCGATTACAGTCCCGACACGCGCTGTGGGGGTTTTCGGGCAAACCCCGCACGAACTCACAACCGACGAGATTGGAGAGGTCGTGCAATGGTTCGCCACCGCAGCACGACGAGTCAGAGAAGCCGGCTTTGACGGGGTAGAAGTGCACGGCGCTCACCAGTACCTGGTCGCTTCATTTCTCTCCTCATCAACTAATATCCGTGAGGACAGGTATGGGGGCACGGTAGAGAATAAGGCAAGGTTTCTCGTTGAGATTCTCCAGGCTATCAGAGAGACGGCAGGCACGGACTACCCGGTATGGGTCCGACTTAACGCGCAGGAATACGGAGTTGAGAATGGCGTTACTATAGAGGAGACCAAGCAGGTAGTGCCGATGGCAGTAGAAGCTGGAGCCCAAGCTATTCACGCATCAGGCTATGCCGCCGGCTCCTACGTTAACACGGCACCGATAGCAGCTACACCGGGTATACTGGTGCCTCTGGCCGCAGAAATTAAGAAGGTGACCAGTGTACCGGTAATTGCCGTAGGAAGACTGGACCCTGAGCTGGGGGAACGAGTCCTGGAGGAAGGTAAGGCCGACCTGATAGCCATAGGGAGACGCCTGATGGCCGACCCTGAATTACCTAACAAGGCTGCCGAAGGGAGGCTGGACGAGGTCAACCCCTGCACAGGATGTGCTGAGTGCCTGGAACGGCCAAATACAACAAGACAGGGAACATCCTGTACAATCAACGCCACTGTGGGCAGAGAGAGGGAGTATCAGATTCAACCGGCGGATAAGGCGAAAAAAGTCGTGGTGGTCGGCGGGGGGCCAGCGGGGATGGAGGCAGCCAGGGTGGCAGCGTTGAGAGGACACCACGTCCTGCTATTTGAGAAAGAGTCCAGGCCAGGGGGACAACTGAACGTAGCGACTCTACCACCGCACAAGGGTGATATTGCGGACTGGGCCAAGTACCTGGCAAGCCAGGTAGAGAAGGCCGGTGTGGAGATTAGATTAGATACCGAAGTAACGGCGGAGGTTATCGAGGAGAGCAAGCCAGATGCCGTGATTGTGGCTGTTGGCGGCGTTCCGACAATACCGGATATTGTTGGCGCAGAAAGACCGAACGTGGTTACCGCTGAAGATGCCCTCTCCGGCAAAGCAGAGGTGGGACAGAATGTGGTCATCATCGGCGGCGGAATGGTCGGCTGTGAGACCGGCCACTACTTTGCGGAGCAAGGCAAAAAGGTGGTCATCATTGAAGTATTGAAGCGGATGGCGGCCGAGATGGGGCCAATGTTAAGGCGTCGACTCATGGACGGGTTGAGGGCGAAGCAGGTTACCATGCTGACCGAGGCAACATGTGAAGAGATAACCGAAGGAAGTGTAATTGTAACCACCAAAGAAGGTAAACAGGAAACAGTCCAGGCTGATACCGTCATTCTGGCGGTCGGGTACAAGAAAAACAACGCCCTGTTTAAGGCACTAGAAGGGAAGGTGCCCGAGGTTCACTGCATTGGTGATTCTTCCGAGCCACAACGAATAATGGAAGCGGTCAATGACGGTTACCATACCGGACTCTCTCTGTGAAGGTACCTGGCAGGTGAAGGCGGAACATGCTTAAAACACAACAGTCACTCGCCAAGGAATGGAGCTCTCTATTTGGCGGTATTGACAAAGTTGAGTGAGAGGACTAAACTCAAATCCACAACCTGAAGCAAATGCCATGGCATGACACTATCGCTCAAATAAGAGGTAGAAGATAATGGACTGGTGGTGGTTTTCCGGTTGGCCTTTAATATGGATAGTAGGACTGTATTTGGGTGTAGCGGGAGTGTATTTCTGGACAGCACTCTGTCTGTACCTGATTGCCAAGAAGACCGACACACAAGAAGCGTGGATTGCCTGGATACCGATACTCAATCTTCTGGTGATATGCTGGGCGGCCGGGCGTCCCAGCTGGTGGTTTTTTCTGCTCCTGATTCCACTGGTAAACATAGTCGTTTACATTGAAATGTGGATGACAATAGCTGAGGTCCGCAACCAAGAAACGTGGATAGGGCTATTGATGATAATTCCCGGGGTTAACCTGGTATTGCTGGGAATACTGGCGTTTGCTCCGAAATAACCTGCCATGTGAGCTGGTTTTGTGCTCCTCAACAACCTTAACTCGTGGAGAGCAAAGGTGTAACATGGCGGCGATGGTGAAAGTGGTTCAACAACCTATTTGAGCCAGTAAAGGAGGGAAAACAATGGCAGTTGATGGAACCTACAACATCGAGGTAGAGTCACAGATGGGCAAGCGGTCTGTTAAACTCATGCTCAAAGCCGACGGCAACACTCTCAGCGGTTCGCACACCGGGGAGCGGGGTGAGCAAACGTTTGAGGGGGGCACAGTTGATGGAGATGACGTCGCATGGTCAGTACAGATGACCGGTCCGATGGGTCAGATGCAACTTGACTTCAAGGGAACCGTGAGCGGCGACGAAATTTCAGGTCAGGTGCAGGTTGGTTCTTTCGGTTCGGCAACTTTCAAGGGAACCCGAGCCTAACGTCTTCAAGGCATACCGGTCATGTCCAGCTCTCGCCAGTGTTCGCGTCCGTTGTCGAAGCTGGCGGTGAACATCAGAGCGGGGTCGTCAGTCTCCTCAACATTGGGGATGCTACCGTTATCAGTACGCCCGTAACCTACAGGCACATAGAAAGCGAAGGGCAGCGGTGCGGCTCCTCCGGCTACAGCGGCATGGTACTTGCCGATGGCGTCCTCTTCTGCCGACGGTGCGCCGTTGCCAGTGTATCTACCACCACCCCATTTCTGGTCAGCGTAACGAAAGGCATATCCGTAGGGAGCCATCATAGTGCTAAATCGGTTGGGGAACCCGGCACCGTATAAACGGCTGAGCAGGTGGGTACGCAGAGCGAACTGGATACTAGGCCACTTCCCTCTCCCCCAGGTCAGATTAGGGAATAGTGGGTCGGTACTCTCAACTGATGCCTGAGACATTCTCCTACCTGCGATGACGGCGGCATTGATTTCCTCCCTGCGGCCAAAGTCATGTGATTCAGGATTCCAGGCGGCAGGAATAAGGCGAAGTCGTGCGCAGGCAATGAGAAAAGCCAGTCGCACAATCTCCAACGTGCTGACATCCAGCGACTGTAAGCGGGAAGCGTAGCCATCAAGGTCAAGGTTGATGGTGCTGAGCCTGCCTTTCTCGTCATTATCAATAACACCGTCGCCGTTCTCATCAAGGGCATTGAACAAGTCGTGTTTGTAGCTGGAACCGGACAGTGTATCGTGTGCCTCAACGTAAGCGAGGGTCGTCGCCTGAAGGTCCCACAAAGGTTTTAACAACGAGAAGTACAACTCCTGCGTGAGCAGCTCGGAGAATACGCCGTCTTTCACTCGTCCAAGGTGTTGCTCTACCGAAGCCAGGCTACCGCCCTGCCACTCGTCCCGGCCGACAACGTAGTAGTCCTGCCGTCCAAGACCCCTTTCCTGGCAATATTGAAAGACGGGGTAACGAGGGACAGGGGAATCATAGCCTTCCCCGGTAACTATGTTGCGACCATCAAACCTGGGCAGCGGCACTTTCTGAAGAAAATCGGTGGGCAGATTCTGCTCTTTCTGAATTTTCCTAGCCTGAGCCATGGGCACCGTGGTAAACAGGTAACGGGCACCGAGAACATCCAATGCCACGGGGTCAGCACTGGCGAAGACATAACCCTCAGGCACAGCGGTAGCGGTTACGCCGGCCTGCAGGCCATTGGTCGCCTCAATGGCATCAACCACGTGCAGCATGAAGATATCCTGTGCCTTCAAGGCTTCAATAACGTCCGCCATCGTTGCTGACATGCCGCCGGTCTTTCTCTGCAGGTACCGGCCGTCCTTATCCTTACGGGGGAGGCCGGTCCTATCATCTATCTGATACACCCAGACAGCATGAGGGAGCAACAGCTTGATGCCGGGTGCCGGTTTGTGAGGTATGGCATACTTCCATCTTATCTTGTCCGGCTGATTGCTGACATTAACCTCCATGGGGAATAACCCGACGCCGATATTCTTGATGGCGTTTGTTAATAGTTCCGTAACATGAACCTTTAGCTTGGGCACGTTTATCAGCACACACCCAGGCCAGTCCTTCCGATCCTGAGGGTCAGCGAAATCACCACCGACAACAGCTTTATGTAAAGTAATGGTTTTATAATTCACACCGTGTGGAACGGTAACGTCACGGCCATCGGACTCACCATTTATCCTGTTCAGGTCGTAGACCATGAGCTTATCCGGTGCCCTACCCGGCGGCAGAGAGATACCGGCAATACTTTCCTGATAGCCACTCATCGGGTCGTCAGTGTGGTCTGAGTTATGACTCTCGGCGAGATACTTCCTGGCGAAGTAGAACCCCCACCCACCGTAGAAATCACCCGACCTGCCTTCCATGACCGCCTGGGTGGTTATCACTCCTTTGCCACCGAGAGCTTTCGTGCAGGCAGCGGCGGTCGCCGACATGGTAGTGGCTCCCTCACCAACGGACATCTGGTGGTAGGAGATATCCAGCCTATCGTGGAACCAGCGCATCAAAGCAGCGACAAACGACCAGGGGGTACAGACGGCAATATTGCCGGGGCCGTGGGTAACGGGGTTAATGCTCACGGGATTTACCATATTGGGCTTGAAAAGCAGTTTCTGTCCCCCGGCGACCCTTGCCTTTATCTCCCGAGAAAAGCCAGCCTCGCCTTCCAGTGCATTGAGAGAATGACTCAGGCAAGCATAGGTATAGTCTATTCTCTGTTTAATGTCTGCCCAAGCTTCTTCACTGCCTTCGTCGATGACCTTCTTGAGCAGATTCGGTATCGCAGAATAGGACAGGGCAGGATTCAGCCTGACGGCACCGATAGCTGAGCCGTCGCAATCCAGTGATGTCCTACCAACTGGAGAATTCACTACTATTTTTTGCCCGGTCATAATCTGTGTGTCTCCCTACAATTTCTATGTTAGTATGTTACCACATGGCCAAGACGTATCACCATATTTGATTTTTGCTGACAGGTTAGCATAAATTAATCAGAGAAAACGGTAGAGGAGGATAGAGGTGTTCAGTGACAAAACGTTAAAGCAGGCACGGCAGGGAAGGAATAAGTGGTTGGAGGAAGTCAAGAAAACCGACCAGGACCTTCAGCAAGGGAAACAGTTTTCTACCGTCTCCAACCTGAATATAGAACCGATATACACTCCGGAGGACATCGAGGACCTGGACTTTGATACAAGTACAGGTTACCCCGGCGTTTACCCTTTTACCAGGGGCTGTCAAGCCAGCGGGTACCGGGGAAGAGTATGGACATACCGGATGTTCTCCGGCTTCGGGACTGCCCGTGATACCAACAGAAGGTGGCACCAGCTACTGAAAGAAGGTGAGACCGGACTAAGTACCGCCTTCGACTATCCAACATTGATGGGATACGATACCGACTCGCCAAAGGCTACGGCCGAATGTGGCAAGTGCGGGGTAGTCATTGACACCCTGGCCGACCTTGAGGTGCTGACCGAGGGTATTCCTTTAGACAAAGTTACCACTTCGATGACGATTAATCCGCCGGCAAGCGTACTCTGGGCAATGTATCTGGTAGTCGCCGAAAAACAGGGAGTAGCCTGGGACAAGATAGGCGGGACGATTCAGAACGACATGCTCAAGGAGTTTATTGCTCAAAAGACCTTTATGTGCCCGCCGGAGCCTTCGGTGAGACTTATCAGCGATACTATAGAGTTCGGAACCGAGAACGTTCCGAGGTGGAACACAATCAGCATCAGCGGTTACCACATAAGAGAGGCCGGCTCGACTGCGATCCAGGAACTGGCGTTCACACTGGCTGACGGGATAGCTTATGTACAGGATATGATTGACAGAAAGAAGCTGGATGTTGACGCCTTTGCTCCCAGACTTTCCTTCTTTTTCAATTCTCAGATAGACTTCTTTGAGGAGATAGCCAAGTTCAGGGCGGCGAGGAGGATGTGGGCCAGGATTATGAAGGACAGGTTCAAAGCAAGGAATCCCCGCTCCTGGTGGATGCGGTTTCATACGCAGACGGCAGGCTGTTCCCTGACCGCGCAACAGCCCTACAACAACGTTGCCAGGACCACCACCGAGGCCCTGGCGGCGGTCTTAGGAGGGACACAGTCGTTACACACCAACTCTCTCGACGAGGTTCTGGCTCTACCCTCTGACTTTGCGGTTAACATTGCCCTGCGCACACAACAGATTCTCGCCGAGGAGACAGGGGTTATCAACACCATAGACCCTCTGGCCGGGTCTTATTTCGTCGAGGCGCTAACCAACGAGATTGAGGAAAAAGCCTGGGAGTACATTGAAAAGATAGATAAAATGGGGGGTATGCTGGCCGCCATCGACAAAGGATTCCCCCAGATGGAGATTGCCAACGCGGCTTACGCTTTCCAGCAGCAGATAGACCGGGGAGAGAAGGTTATGGTCGGGGTGAATAAATACGTCGCCGAGGAAGAAACCCCCATTGAATTACTAAAGATAGATGAAAAGGTGGCAGTCGAACAGCTAAAGAGGCTGGACGAAATCAAGAGAGTAAGAGATAATCGGAAGGTATCCCAAACGCTGGGCGACCTTCGTGCTGCCTGTAAGAGCGACAAAAACGTGATGCCATATGTCATTGAAGCCGTCAGGGAGTATGTTACCGAGCAGGAGATTTGCGACGAGTACCGAGAGGTTTTCGGGGAGTATCAGGACCCGGGGTATTTCTAGAACAACACACAATAGAAGCCTGGAGTCCAAAATGAGGAGAGTGATGATGTCAGATAGGAAACTGAGGGTTTTAATCGGTAAACCGGGTCTGGATGGGCACGACCGAGGCGTCAAGATAATCGCCCGGGGTTTTCGTGATGCCGGTTTTGAAGTGATATATACCGGTTTACACCAGACGCCCGAGCAGATAGTCCAGGCGGCGATACAGGAGGATGTCGACCTGGTTGGTCTCAGCTGTCTTTCCGGCGCCCACATGCACCTCTTCACCGAGGTGATGAAACAGCTAAGAGAAAACGGTGCCGGGGACATTGTCGTCATCGGCGGGGGAATTATCCCAGCGGAGGATATTCCCAAGCTCAAGGAGGCCGGCATCAAGGAGGTTTTTTTGCCGGGGATGCCTCTTCACGAAATAGTGAAATGGGTAAACGATAACGTAAAGCCATCAAGTAGAGCCTGACATACAAGGCGGACGGAGGTGAAACCAACCAGTAAAACACCAGGTATTCTGCCGCTGCCTCAGTAGAGGGGCTGACATCAGAGTCAGCCCTTTTTTAGCTTTGTTACCATTTTTAACCATGTTGTAACCTTTTCTTAACCTGCGGCGGGAAATCGTAATCTCCGCTTAACCTGAGGGGTGTAAACTGGGATTAGTTGAAAGAAACAAAGGAGGCGGACAAATGAAAGGACTAGTGAAAACAGCGCAGACAATCGCACAGGTGCTGGGCGTAATCACGGGAAACGGTGTCGCCACCGCCAGCGAAGGCACCTTCAAGCACTACCCTCGCCTTGCATTCGGCAGCTAAGCTCCCCCGACTCCGCTCTCTCCTACGGGGAGCTCCCCTTTTTATCAGGCAGGTAACCTCACACCACAGACGATAACAACGACAAGCCTGTATAATAGAGACGGAACCAGTGGAGATGATACGCAGGTCTATCAATAAAGTCAGGGAGGTTTTTTCAATGGAAAACAAGGACGAACTTACCAACAAGATCGAAGAAGCAATGCAGCAAATGGAAAAACGAGTTGAGGAGTTAGAAAAGCGGATTGAGGACAAAATTGAAAAGGTCGTGGAGAGAAGAGGAGCGCCGTTAACCGATACCGGCGACGTAGTTACCAGAGAACTGGATATCACCGATTTTACCAACGTTGAGGTCAGCAGTGCCTTCAGGGTCGAGATTGCTCGTTCGGATACATACAGTGTTGCCATAACGGCGAATGAGAACCTATTCGACCACATTGATGCCACCAAATCGGGGGATACGCTGAGAATAGGCATGAAACCGCACCTGAGTATTCGCGGTAGAATAACCCTGGAAGCAAAGATTGCCATGCCTATCCTCAAGAAGCTGAGACTTTCCGGGGCATCAAAAGGTACGGCAAAGGGCTTCAGCTCTGAGGAGGACTTTGACCTTCATCTCTCCGGTGCCAGCAATCTGGACATAGATATAGAGGCCGGCAAGACAAAACTTGAGACAACGGGAGCAAGCAAACTCAACGGGAACATGAAATTAGGTGATGCCGACATCACCCTCTCCGGCGCCAGCAGGGCTGAGCTAAAGGGTTCGGCGGACAATGTGGACCTCGATGTTTCGGGTGCCAGCAAGCTGGACCTGGCCGATTTTATCACTAATGACACGAAGGTTCATCTCAGTGGAGCGAGCAGGGCAACGGTGAATGTGAAAGGGAATCTGGAGCTTAACGTGAGCGGTGCTTCGAAGCTTGAGTACGCCGGGAATCCCACAATACGTGATATCAAGGTATCCGGAGCTTCCAAGATTAACAAGAAGTAAAGACAGGCATACATTCACTTACGGCAACGCACTGAATCTAGTCCTGCCTTTCGATTATCCGGCGGATAATCTCAGTGGTGGAGATGCCCTGTGTATAGGGCACCGTACGGAAAATGCCCATCTCGATAGGTATTTTGTAATAGTATTCCAGCTGTTCCTGATGAAAATCGTCGCCGTGCACGACCAGATGGATGTCATGCTTCTTAATGAAGGCCTGGTCGATTATCAAGGGAGCATTGGGGATAACCTCATCAACGTAACGACACCCGGCGACGGAAGCGACCCGCTCCTCCGTAGTAAGGATGGGTTTCCGCTTATAGGTCACCAAAACGTCATCGGCATTGACACCCACCAGAAGGTAGTCTCCCAAGGCACGGGCCTTCTTCAAGAATTCGACGTGACCGTAGTGAAAAAGGTCAGCCACCATGTCTACATACACCCTTATCATCGGCAATCCTTTCTCAAGGAATAAACCAGCCGGTGGCAAGCTAAGAAGCCAGCAATTATGGTAAAGCCTTTGTTGTTTTCTCTCACTGGTAGTGATGCACCCCAATGAGGGGTCGGACTGAGTTGGGTCAACTATACATCCTGCCACAACCACTGTCAAAAACTCGCCAAGCCTCCGTTTTGCTGTTGCGTACCGATTCACAGGTCCCAAGGCGACTATCATTATGTGAAGTTATCCTTGCTGACAGCCAGGCCTTCTTTCTCCTAAAGGCAGTTTGACAGGGGCGGCGGGAATATTTATAGTATCAGGTACTGAGTCGTCTCGATACAACTATCACAATGTTACCTAGCGAGGAGGTTCCTTGACCATGAGTGTGTTTGACGCAATCGCGAAACGGAGAAGTATAAGGAGCTACAAGCCTGACAGTATACCCGCAGACGTACTGGACAGGCTGTTGAACGCAATACGCCTGGCCCCGTCAGGCGGCAACCAACAACCGTACAAGTTCATCATAGTGCAGGACAAGGAGATAAAGGCAAAACTGGCGGCAGCATGCAGATGGACACCGGGGGCACCAAAGGGGCATGAGTTCATTGCCGAAGCGCCGGTAGCGATTGTTGCCTGTGGTTCGGATAAAGGCGCTATCTCCAGATTCTATAGAGAGCCGGGACAAACGACTCTTGCCCCCGGGCGAGATGTACCTGCGGAGATTGACCGCAGCGGCGCCGGATACCTGAACCTGATGGCGATTGACGCTGCGATTGCGATAGACCACCTAATTCTGGCGGCTACCGAAGAAGGGTTAGGCACCTGCTGGGTTGCCGCCATTGACGAACTGGAGGTAAAGAAGTTGCTCTCGGTACCGGAGGACATGAGGGTACTGGCGGTGGTGCCAGTGGGCTATACTGATTCCTGGCCAGAGGCAAGACCCCGGAAGCCGCTTGAAGAGATATTCTGCCACGACAAGTATAGCTAGCGGACAGTGAGAAAGGGACACCTCTATCCGAACCACCCGGAAATCTCTTATTTTTCCGGCTTCTTCTTCAAAAACTCTTCTGCAATTCGCACGGCTTCATCGGCTGATAAATCCAGAGGCTCTTCGTATTTCACCTCGACGAAGTCCTTTTCCAGCTCCTCAACATAAGTCCGGAACCTGGCGTTACGGCGTGCCATTGCGCCAAGTTTTTCCTCAACCTCCTCAACCTTTTTATTAAGGTCCGTGATGTCCAGCTTCAGGGAAAGCAAACCGTCCAGTCGCCTCACCATCGCTCTAATCGATTTAGGGTTGTGTGGGATGGCGATATTGAACTCAGGGTAATAGGTTGCTCGGGACATCATGCTCACCGCCGGTATCTGACGGTGCCGGCAAAAATGGAGCAGTGTCGTGCTAAAGCTACCGGGACCCTGGTAGCTATCGAAACGCACGCCGTATTCTTTCATCTCTTCCTTGAGCTCTTCAGAGTTGCAGGTACAGGAGACGTCGGGCTCCCTGGTGTGTGGCGTTTTATCGAGCACACCACCGAGAAGGTAGATTCTGGGAACAGCAAACTGCCCAGCCACGCTGAGGATAGCGTCCGCGTATTCTCCCCAATGCAGACTCGGTTCGGTACCCAGAAAAAGGATGAGGTCATTATCGGCATCAGGGTTAACCCAGTAGAAGAACTGGTTCTGAGCGAAGTGATGTTCTTTGAGAACACCTTCCCTGATTGTTATCTGCGGTCGTGACGAAATCTGCCCTGGCATCTGGTAAACGTAGAACCTGTCAATTGGTATCTCGGCAAATTGCTTCGCTTTCAATTTATCTATCAGGTATTGAATGCTTCCAGTAGCAGACTCGCCACCGTCAATCCAGCCACTGATGCCACAAACCATGCAGGGTTGTCTCAACTCTGGCCTACTGGTAAATACCAGGTTCTGATTACTTTCCACTGCGTCTCCACCTTGCCGTTACGCAATCAGCTAATCTGCGTTCAAGCCCGCATTTTCTGGGTACTCCTATTCTATACCCTGCCCACAGATTAGTCCAGACCACAATAAGCAGGATTTGACAAGGAGAAGTCAGGTGAGTAAAGTATCTGTTAGCAGATTTTTTGTCGATGCGCTTATCGCAACTTCTACCAGTTATTAGTAACTACCATCAGGAGGGCATAATGAGTTCTGAAGAAAAGAAGGCGAGCGGCAGCGAAGTCATTATCAGATGCACTTCTGCTTTTGACTGCGGTGGTCGTTGCCCACTCCGGGTTCACGTGGAGGACGGCGTTATCACCAGAATCGAGGGTGATGATTTCAAAGACGAAGACGGGCAATTGAGAGCCTGCTGGAGGGGCAGAGCTTACCGGCACTGGATATATCACCCGGACCGTCTCAAGTATCCGATGAAGAGAGTGGGAGAGAAGGGGAAGGGTGAGTTCGAGCGGATTTCATGGGATGAGGCGATGGATACTATCGTCGGAGAGCTGAAGAGGGTTAAGGAGACCTACGGAAACAGTGCGATATTCTATGGCGGGGGCGGGCACCTGGGTTCCCTGCACACTGCGGGGTCACTGGCAAAGGCGCTGGCTATGTTCGGCGGTTACACTGCCAGCTATGGAAACATCTCTTCCGAAGGGGCGGTATGGGCAGTGATGACTTCCTACGGTGATGTCATGGTCGGCCACAGCCGGGAAGACTTTCTCAATTCCAAAATGATAATCCTGTGGGGCTGGGACCCGGTGAGAATGGTTTCCGGCACGGACTGTGTTCCCAGCCTGACTAAAGCCAAGGAAGCCGGGATTAAGATTGTCTGCGTTGAGCCCAGATTTACCGATACGGTGGCAACCTTTGCCGATGAATGGATTCCCATTATACCCGGTACGGATGCCGCCATTATGGTTGCCATGGCTTACGTGATGATTAAAGACGACCTGCACGACAAAGCGTTCCTGGATAAATACACCCTCGGTTTTGATAAATTCAGCGATTACGTTCTGGGCATTGAGGACGGTGTTGAAAAGACCCCGGCCTGGGCCGAGGGGATTAGCGGAGTGCCAGCGCAGACTATCGAGCGACTTGCCAGGGAATATGCCACTGCGAAACCGGCCTGTTTGATGGACTGCCAGGGGCCGGCGCGGGCTGCACAGGGTGAGCAGTACAATCGTTGTGCGATAGCCCTGACTGCTATGACGGGGAATATCGGTAAGCGTGGTGGCAGCGCCTGCGGTGGCTTGATGGGGATACCTTACGGACATATGTTCCGCAGCGCCGGAGTACCCGGCATGAGAAACCCGGCCGAGACAGGTGGCCCTTCGGTGCGAGGCACGCTTGACATTAACCTGCGGCTGGTGCAACGAATTCACACCAACAAGATATTTGATGGCTTCCTGGAAGGGAAAGCAGGAGGGTATCCGGCAGACATAAAGATGGTCTGGTTCGCTGGTGGCAACCCACTGAATCAACGGGGAAACAGCAACAAGGGCGCCCGGGCGCTGAAGAGCCTGGAGTTTGTCGTCGTTCAGGACCTGTTCATGACACCGACTGCTAGACATGCGGACATTGTGCTGCCGGTATCAAGTTTTGCGGAAAAGAATGACCTTACCCGTCCCTGGCCTTCCGGACCCTACTTCACGTTTATGAACAAGGCTATTGAACCGTTGGGCGAGTGCAAAACAGACTGGGAAATCGGACTTCTACTGGCGGAGAAGCTGGGCTTTGAGGACTTTGATACTCATACAGAAGACGAGTGGCTGAGGACGTTCGTCAAAGAGAATCCGGAGTATGCCCAGCATATCAAGGACTATGATGAATTCAAGCGCGAAGGTATACACCGGGTTGAGCTTGACGAACCCTACATTGCCTTCCAGAAGCAGATTGAGAACCCGGAGAACAATCCTTTCCCGACCCCATCGGGAAAGATTGAAATCTATTCACAGAGGGCGGCAGACCTTAATAACCCGCTGGCCCCACCTGTCCCGAAATACGTGCCTACCTGGGAAAATAGAGACGACCCGCTGGCAAAGAAATACCCGCTCCAACTGCTGTCGCCACACCCCAGGGTCAGGGTGCACTCGACCCTACAGAATGTTGACTGGCTGGAGGAAGTGGACCCCCACGTAATGTGGATAAATCCGGTCGATGCCGAGCCGAGGGAAATCAGAGACGGAGATGAGGTTTATGTTTTCAATGACCGTGGCAAGCTGGCTATCAAAGCCTGGGTTACCAGAAGAATAGTCCCCGGCGTGATTTGCATCTACGAGGGTGCCTGGTATAACCCCGACGATGAAGGTATTGACCGTGGTGGCTGCGCTAATACACTGACCAATGATGCCTACTCGCCGGGAGGAGCCGCAGCACTGAAGACGGTACTTGCCGAGGTTGAAAGGTCGTAAGGAAAGGAGCAAACGATGCAGTTAGGCTTTTATTTTGATCAGAACCGGTGTACCGGATGTTTCGCGTGTGCGATAGCCTGCAAGGACTGGCACGATACACCCGCCGGGCCAGCCAAGTGGATGAGGGTATTATACAGTGAGGAGGGGAAGTTCCCATCTCTTTTTGTCAGCCACGTAGCTTCGCCCTGCTATCATTGTGCCGAACCGGTGTGCGCCTTCGTATGCCCTAACGAAGCAATTGAAAAGCGAGATGAAGATGGTATTGTCGTCATTGACCGGGACAAGTGTCGAGATGAAAAGACCTGCGGTATCATAAATGAAGCTGCCGCAGGACCGGATTTCCTCTATGGTGAGGCAGAGGCTCCGTGTCAGGTGGCCTGCCCGGCTCATCTGCACATTCCGGCATACGTGGCATTAATAGCCAAAGGTAAGCATAAGGAGGCTCTGGACCTAATCAGGCGGAGGATGCCCCTGCCTTCAGTGTGCGGCAGGGTCTGTCTCCACCCCTGCGAGACCGAATGCCGGCGGCGTGATGTTGATGAAGATGAACCGGTTGCCATCATGGCGCTAAAGGGCTTTGTCAGCGATAATGTACCGCAGGAACTACCGGAGCGCCTGCCACAAACACAGCCAGACAAAGTAGCCATTATCGGTTCAGGGCCGGCTGGCCTGGCAGCCGCATATGACCTCATCAGAATGGGATACGGTGCAACCGTCTTTGAAGCTCAGCCAGTAGCCGGCGGGATGTTATCGGCGGGTATTCCGGAGCACCGTCTACCCAGAGAGGTGCTAAAAAGAGACATTGATTACCTAGAAGCGCTAGGTATCGAAATAAAGACCGGTACCCCCGTGGACCTGGGGCAGGGCCTTGACGACCTTTTGAGCCAGGATTACGGAGCCGTTCTGCTAGCTCTGGGCGCCGGTAAGGGGCAGAAGCTGAACATACCCGGTGCTGACCTGGAGGGTACCCTGGCAGGAACTTCATTCATGTGGAGTGTCAACTTCAAGGAACCAGTCAAGGTAGGGCAAAAGGTGGTGGTAGTCGGTGGTGGTAACGTAGCCATAGATTGTGCCCGCTCTGCCAGACGTCTGGGTGCTACCGAGGCGCATGTGGTCTGCCTTGAATGCAGGGAAGACATGCCAGCCGAAGACAGTGAACTCAAGCAGGCTGAAGAAGAAGGGATACAGGTTCATCCTTCAGCCACACTGACACGAATTCTGGGGGATGCTGGCAGGGTTGTCGGGGTAGAGTACGCCGAGGTGAGCGGGCTCCAGTTTGACCAGAACAACCAGCCCAGCTACGACGTTGTTAAGGGTAGCGAGCAAACCATACCCGCAGATACGGTCATCTTTGCCGTAGGACAAACGCCTGACCTCAATGGCCTGGCCACAGGAGGTGGCATAGAGACCAGCCAGATAGGGACTATTGCCGTTGATAGCGAGACGTGGATGACGGGTCGGCGCGGTGTATTTTCTGCTGGCGACGCTGCTACCGGACCAACCAGCGTTATTGATGCTATCGCCAGTGGGCAAAAGGCAGCCTTTTACATAAACCGCTACCTGCAGGGTGATGTTCTCCGGATGAGACCGTCGAAGACTATTGGAGCGGCTGACATTAAAGTGGATATACCCGCGGAAACAGAGAAGCAGCCCCGCCAGCCGATGCCACTGCTTGCCGTATCAGAGAGAGTCAGCAATTTCAGGGAAGTGGCTCTGGGTTTCAACGAGGAAGCAGCTATAGAGGAGGCAAAAAGGTGTCTAAATTGCGCCGGCCACCTGTGTAAGGACGCCTGTCCCTACAGTGCTCCTCAGTTTGCCGATGAAGAAAAGGCCAAGATGCAAAAGTGCGACCTTTGTCTGGAGAGGTGGCCTAAGAATCAGAAGCCTATCTGCGTGGAGGCATGCCCGGTGAGGGCGTTAGATGCCGGTCCTCTTGATGAACTTACGGCAACACATGGCGACATCAAGGGTGCCAGCGGGTTCACCTATTCACCGATAGCCGAACCATCTATTGTCAGCAAACCGAAAAAGCGTGCGCAGTAATGGACTGACTTCGCCTGCTATTCCTTACAGGCACAGATTACTCAGTGCCAGCCAGCAGAACCATCTTCTGCCGGGTGAAGTGCGTGTCGGTTAACAAACCGGTTAATGTTGTCGCCGGGTCTATTGCCTATCATTACGCCCGTCTATGGGTCAGAGCAACCGACCGCTGATTAGAACTTAACAAAACCTTAATGGTATTTTCATCATTTTTATGCCTATCTCTGCATTCACATGCTAACCTGATATTAGTTCAGCATACTACAGGAGATAGATGAAATGGAGCGAGTAGAGGAAAGAGAAAGAGTACCGGTTCCTGTTCGCCGCCGCGAGCTTGTTGTCAACAAGGAACTCCAGGAGAGACTTCCGGAAACGCTACCGGTAGAAGTACGAGAGATACCACGAAGGTGGCAGGTCTATTAAGGGTGGAGCAGAACCATTATCCAAGAGACTGAATTAGTAATGAGGATGAAGTGAACAGAAATGAGGATAGATAAGAGGCAACTGCTTCAATTCAGCGTATTGGTTACGGTAGTGACCGCTATTGATATGGGGCTAATCCTTAATGGATTCTTTTTCAAGGGTTACCATGTTTTAATGTTAGTGTTCATGTGGTTGTGCGGGTGGTTTATATGGAACAACTTTCTGTCCAGTATAATAAGTATGATTGGCACCTCTGTCTTGCAGGATTTCCTGTTTATGCTACTAGCAAAGAGACCTCTCTGGCCTCTCGCCAGCCATGAGTGGATAATGGAGGTATTTGGCGAGTGGACTGAGTTCATGACATGGGACTGGTGGGGAATACCCTCAAGTTACTACTTCTCCTTGACCTGGGTTGTATGTCTGCTACTCCTCAACAGAGTAATAAAGCTAAGAGCAGGGCGATTCACTAAGACAAGCTTAGAGTTAGAGAGCAAAAGTATTCCTGTTGGTGCAAGTGTGGCGAAGGACACCGAGGCCGTAATGATAGAGAGTTGAAAATATATTCCAGATACTGCATTATTGAGAGGTTGATTTCTATTCGTAGAAACCAACCTCTCTTACTAATCAGGTATTAAGGTCAGGGATGGTTTAGCGCCAGTTTTGAATATTGCTATTGACATCCTGCGAGCAAATGGACTTGCTTATATAGCAAGGAAGAAGACCACGCATAGACAAAGGAGGAACAAAGATGAAGAAAGCCATTTTACACGGACCGAAGGAATTCAGAGTGGAGATCGTTGACGACCCGACGCTGGAGCCAAATGGCATAATCGTTAGAGTGAAAGCCTGCGGGATATGTGGCTCCGACCTGCACCGGTATCATCAAGGAGCATCACCCCAGGCACAGGGAATACTGGGGCACGAATGGAGTGGCGAGGTAATTGAGGTGGGGGCTAACGTGACCGACATCAAATCGGGTGACCG
>SDBS01000609.1_pt1 | contig 35322 bp, 67 predicted proteins | sample 2277091 | NCBI WGS metagenome assembly SDBS01 (sample SAMN10404972, study PRJNA504765) | marine sediment metagenome | isolation source: marine sediment core GS10_PC15, 163 cmbsf | place: Arctic Ocean: Southern Knipovich Ridge | collected 2010 | reverse complement strand
CTTATAGCCATATTTGGCCTCCTTTATGTTGGTATTAGCAATCCCGTATCTGTTAATGTGTCATAATCCACACTCCACAAAATGGCACCGTCTGTGGCCACGCCCGAATAGGTGGCCCGTATGAAAGTATTGGTGCCATCGCCCTGTGCCCCGATAATGGGATTAATGAATGGTTCCCGCCAGTTTGTGTTCTCAGCTATGTACGGAACCACTGACGACTTGAGCACCAAGGCATTGCTTGCATCGGTCATTTTAACGAATAGGCTACCCGCTGGGGCACTTGCACTGTCAACCAGGGTGGCCAGGGCTACCAGGGCCCCACCAGCCGGGAATATGTCAAGGCTCAAGTTGTCCACGTCAGCATTTAAGATAGTGACTACAATGCCGTAAATATGGCGTATCTCAATAACGCCCTTCACTTGGAACAGTTGCGTTGAGCCACCGCCGCCACCGGCAAAGGTTTGTAGTTTCTGAACATGATGGTTCATTAAGTCACCAGGGCTACCAGGTAAGCTATTATGTGACATGATTATCCTCCACGTAAGGCGTCAAACCACTCACAGGGCAGGGTATTCCACCCGCCGCCTTCAAGGGCTTGCTGTGCCGTTATTTTAATACCGTAAACGTTGTGCATTATCCTGGGCACGCATTGTGTGTCAATATCACGTGGGTGCGGCGTAAGTATAGGCACGGGCACTACCGCCGCCAGGAATGACTCATTATAGAAAAGGCGATAAACACCGCCGCTTTCAATAATAGCGTAGGCCCTTATGGTCGTGTCCTCACCAGCACCAGCGTTAAGGGCCGTCCAGTCAATATACCCACCACCAAAGATAAAGGGGTGTATATCGTCTTGCTCGTAAAGCACTAACTCGTTGCCGTCCATGAGGGTAGGGCCGCTTTGCGGGCTACGGGCCAGGTCGGGCATAGCCTGGAACGCTTCCATTAAGTCCTGAATGGTATATGCCCCACCTTGCACGTTGAGTATGTGCACGGGCATTATTACCCAGAGAAGACCGTTCCACAAGTAGGTGCGGCCCGTGTCGGTTTCGTAGTAGGTAGAGCCGGTAAAGGTGGGGGCCACTGGCTTGGCGTCACCACCCGCTACGCTTAACCCTTCCCACCGTTGAATTGTTGACATCATCTGAACAGTCATAATTACCCTCCTTAAAAGCCTTTTGTGATAATCTCGCTGGGACCAGGTGAAGGGAAACCACAATGCTCGCAAACTGACCCGCATAGACAATCCTGTCCACAGCTGTAGCACGACACCTTATCCCCATCCTTCATCACCTCAAATGGTGGCTGTCGGAACCCATCAAAGAATCTCTTCAACCAGATGACCATAATCGCCTCCTAATACCCGTTAAAGTATTCGTCAAACGGTTGAATAAATCCTAACCACATGACGGGGCCCACCCAGGCCACGCCATTCCACATATAATGATAGAAGGTATCAGTTTCGTAAAACATGCTACCTATCTCTATTGGCAAAGTTGCGGCGGGTGTCGGCTTGGCATCAGTGCTCAAGCCTTCCCACACGATTGCTGGATTACACATTTGAACTGCCATAAATTACCTCACAGTTGGGTGGGCGGTCCTGTGCTAGAACCACCCACCCTAGTTAAGGAGGTGACGAACTTGCCACAAAGGGCAAGCCACCACCTATGCTACGGTCATGCGAGAATTAGGCTCTAGCGGCACATACCATACCGTCCACTGTATTGAGCCAGTGCTACTAGCCGAGAGCCGTAAATCCAGGGTTCCTACTCTTAATGGAACACCATTTGTAGTCATACCGGGTATGCCACCTGTAAGATTTGGAACCATTGCATTGGCGGGAATACCAGTTATGCCTATCAAATCATCCTGGGCATACGTGCCAGCCGCTACTACGGCACAAAGCACCTCGGTAGTGCCGACAGTGGGGTTATCCTCAAGACTCATGTTACCAACAGCACCCAAGATTGTGGTTATATGGCCTATAATCAAGGTCATTTTTACCATGCCACCCACAACATTGAAGATGGCCTCTGCCGTTGTCTGTGGTAAGATAGCCGTTGGCCTCACAAGCTTAATACCCAACAGGGCAGTAGCAAGCCCCATGCCATGCGTGTAGTTTACGTCCATTACCATGTTATCACCTCACAGTTTATTTTAGGCTACGGTCATGTATGCCCCATCATCTAATGGTATATAGGTGAGAAGCCATCTTACCGAACCCACACCATTCCCTGTCATTTCCACTTCCAGGGTTCCTATTCTTAGGACACGCCCCGTAGTTGCCATGTCAGGTGTGTTACCAGCGGCGGCGGGTACTAAAGCGGCCGCATCCGTGCCAACCATCCCAACGCAGTCACCTATTGGGAGGTTATTAACAGCTACCGCCGAAGAAACGAGTTCGGTAGTGCCAGCCGTAGGATTCTCATTGAAACTCATATTACCAACGGCCCCACCAAGTTGCACGGTAACTTCACCGATAAAAGAAGTCAAAAGCACTCTACCACCCACAATGTTAAAAATAGCCGCCACCGCCGTCTGTGGTAAGGTAACGGTCGCCCTCAAAAGCGGGATACCGTGGACTAGAGTTCTAAGCTGGAATTGTGGCACAAAGCCTTTTCCAGTTCCAGTCGTCATTAGTTGCCTCCCCCCGCCTTGTTATTAGGCGGTATTTGTTTATTCGGGAAGGCCAGGGCCCGCAATGAACCCTGGCCTTCTTGCGTTTCTTTTCGTCACTCTCCACGCCTCATCATGCGGCGATCGGGTCAGGCATCAGGTTAGGCTCGGCCGCATACCGTGGCCACATGCAGACTGCAATACAGGAAATTAAGGATGCGGCGGCCGCATTGCTGAAGTCAATCCCTACATACTGCCTTGCCACCGCCGGTAAGTCAGCGGCATTAACCTCAATGACTATACAGTCATTGTCCTCGGTAGCATTGGCGATAGTTAAAGCCGCCGTGTTTACCATCGGCGTTGTATCTACCACCGATACAAGTGCTCCTGGGGTGGTACTCCTTCGGTAATTGAAGTTCATAACCGTGCCAGCGGCTAGACTTGTGGCCGCTGAGTACATCGTTAGGATAATGTCGGCAGCTAAATTCCCGATACCAACGATAAAGGCAACATGCTCATACTTTGCCATGTTAACCCTTGCCGCTTGTACGATACCGCCATTCCCGTCAACTGGGGCTATGCACTGGACTATTTTAGCTATTTGTGCTAGTTGCATTGTAGTTCCTCACTTTTGTTTTATTTTATAGTCGGGGAACGGGGCCCAGCCCCGGCTTACGGCCTACCCGCTAATATGACGAACGGTGATAGGGTATTGGTTCCCCGTTTGGGGGTCAGGTCGGACAACCACCAGGGCTGGCCGTCATAGCGAAGCACGAAACGGAATGTTTGCTCGTCTAAGTTAAAGTGGTAGTGCATGCTGGTAGCCGTCTGCAATCCACCGCCCGACTTCTGTGCTACCAGGTATTGGCTAAAGTCACCCAGGCCAATATCACCAGCGGTGGATAGGGCTTGCATCTTCTCTGATAGGAACAGAGGGCGGCCCATTAAGGTGCCGAAAGGTGAGCCAGCAACGCCGTTGCCTGGCATCCACACGGGAACACCACCAGCACCCACGGCCATAGCCATGCTTGCCAGTTGCGGGAAACACTCAATGTTGGCTACCCATACGGCATTCCTCATGCTGGGCGGGTGCAACCTACTCCACATATTGATGATATTCTGCCAGAGGATGGTGTTGATGGGCTGGGCGGGTTCAATGGCCTGGGTTATCAAGCTGGGGTTACCAACGTTGAAAGCCCCCAGGGCCATGTTCACGCCTGTGCCTTGTAGATAGGCATCATCTTCCTCAAAGGCAATGGCACCACCGAACAGGGCATCCAGCAATGGCGGGATAGATATGGGGCTATCCTCCAGGAGTTCGTCAGTGACATATACCATGCCCGTGAGCTTGTGAAGCGTTAAGGCCACCTGGTCAAACATGGGCTTGGTGACTCCCTTACTTCCATGCTCTGCGGTGCGGGCGGGGATAATCCCACCGAAGTAATTGGTGGAATGGTCGTTATCAACAACCGCCGGGATAACGATGCGATTGGTCTGCATCGGTATCTTGGTGGCCCTGGACTTCACAATGGAAGCCTCAAGGGCGGTCTGTAATAGCTGTTCCCTAAACTCCACGGGAACCAGGTAACCACCCTGGGCCATGTCGCCCTCATTCATGGTACCGGCAATCTTGGTTACGGCGTTCTGCCAGGCCTTGAGCTTCTCAAAGTGCTGGGTGCCGTAATACTTGGAGCCTCTACCAGTGATGGCCACAATGAACTCACCGTGGTCACGGAACCCACCTTTGCGGTCAGCAAAGATTTTGTCCTCAGGGCTATCACCCATGACAATTTTGGGGTCGGGGTCGCCTTTCTTATCTTCCCCCGGGATAAACTTGCGGTCAGGGGTTAACAACCCGCTGGCCTTGATACCTTCCGCTACGATAGCGGCGATTTCCTGTTTATCTTTTTCTTCCATGATAGTATTTACTCCTTTAGTAAATTCGTTTTCCCTTAAGTGTAACGATAACTTCCTGGGTTACTGCGGCCACGTCCAGGGCCCGTTGCTTGGTTAGCTCGGCTTCCGTTGGCGTGTGCTCGGATAAGTCCAGTTGTTTGTCGCCTTCGTCAGCGGCGGCCGCACTGTCAAGCACAGCCTGGGCAAGCTCTTGGATTTGAGTTAGCCGCCCTTTGTTCTTGGCATTCAGCACCGCCCCGACTTTAGTCAATATCTCTGTGGGTATGTCGTTACCCATTGAACGCATAATGATTTCACTGGCCAGGGCGAGGGCCCCCGGCACGGCCTTTTCAGATAGGCCTTCCCGTTCTATGGCCACTTGGATATAGGCAAGGTCGTCAATTATCTGTTCCTGGCCCACCTCTTTAGGTTGGGGCTTGGGTCCCTCTAGCAATTCAAAGGTGGCCTGTATAGCAAACTGTGGTTCCTCGTCACTCACAGCCGTAACGTCAACCAAGGTGTAGTTCTTGGCATGCTCATCCACCCATTCCTGTGCACTAGCCAGTGTCCAGTTTTCGTCATTATCCTTGTCAAACAGGTAGGTAATAATAACCTTGTCCTCCACGCAATACAGGGCCGATATGCCATTGCCTTTATCTATGTCAATAGTCTTAATATCGTGGTCTTTGTGCTTGCCCTCCTCATCCTTAACAGGGATGCGTATTTGGTCGTCCGTTTCCTCCGGCTTGGTCACCAGGCCCATTATCTTGGCATCAACTTCCCCGGCCGTCTTTCGACTTTCAATCCTAGCTATAACTGTCAAGGCATCTTTGGGCTCTTTGGTCACCGCCTCAAATTCCTTAACCGTTATAAGCCCCTGGTCACGTGCGGTCACCAAGGCGTTGGCATTCGCTGGAACGGGCGTGCCCGACAGTTCCAATAATTCCTGTTTCCAGAACACGTTATCTTCCCACTTCGGGTTCGGGTTTTCCTCGTCTTTACCTTCCCAATCAAGCGGGATAAAGCCCACACTGGCGGCATGCAAGAAGCCGCCTTTGTATAGCTTGTAAATGGTGTCGGCAAAAGCATACGTTTCGGCATCCGCAAACTCAATGTTGAACATGAGCCGCTTGGTTTCTTTGTCTACCCACACCTTGAGGGCACGGCCAATGGGGGGCTGGTCGTAATTATGGCTCCACAGGAATACAGGGTTCTTTCTGAACGGGCCCAACACCCACCCTTTAGACTTGATAACATCACCCAAGCGGTCAACGTCCTCGGTGCTACCCGCAATCTCAAGGACACGGTCACCAAGTTCCTTTACCTCAACGGGCACTAATGTCTTTCTCATATCCATGACAGTCCTCCTAATCAACAAGGGGTATCCACGTGCACCGGCAGTCTGGATGAACCGGTATCACGCCGTGCGTTTCGTTTATTGGGAATACTTGCCCATGCAACGCCTCACACTCTACGCAAATACGGTCGTCTAGTGAAGCGTAAAACTCCGCTTTCAATATGCCCTCATGCTCATAACCTTGTAAAGCCCCTTCGTTACTGGCGGCAATAACCTCAGTGCGAGCCACCATCTTGGCACGCCTTTCAAAACCGTTCTGGTAGTATTGCCGTATTCGCCTGGTTAGCTGGGGCACACTCTCGCCTTCCTCAAAGCCAGCCGCCAGGGCAACACGCAATTCCTCAAAGGTTGTGCCGTTCACCATCTGTGCCAGGCTTAATGAACGGGTGGCAATCCACTCCAATGCCACAGGGTCAAGCCCTTCCAGTTGCCTGTGGGCGGGTGACAGTTCGCCACCTTCTGTGGCCAGGTCGTAAGCCCCTTCGTATATCTCGGCAATCAGTGGGGCCAGGGCTTCGTTCCACTGGTTAGCGGCCGCATCCACGTCAATGGTGGCCTGAGTGGTGGCATACTGTTCTACCACGACATCCATCTGCTCAAACCACAGCCGCTTAAACAGCTTCCTAAATAGTTCCTCGTTTTCCTCGGCATGGTCGGCCATCAGCTTCCAGCGAGCTTCTTTTTGTTCCTCTGTGAAACTCCTAGTGTTTAGGACCGCATGGCAGACTTTCTTGTAAGCAAAGCCCATCGGTGCGGCTGGTGCGGCAAAGGTTTCACCAGGGGCAGGTTCAGCATCCTTACCCAGCATTACACGGCTTTCTTGAAGCGTGTAAACGCCTATTGGGTAAAGTTCCTTCACCTCGTTAATTACCGCTTCCCTGTTTTCGGGCACAACATCGTCAAAGTCTAGCATGAACCCCTCATCGTAAAGGGGCACAAGCTGTTCGTTAAATGCTTCCTTAATCCTGGTCAGGGCGGGCTTGAGCACATACTTGGCAAACACCAGTTCGTCAGCCTCTACCCTGGCTCTGCTACCAGGGCCCTCAAGGCCTAGCATGCTGGTCGGTATGCGGTGAGCCCCTATGATGGTTTCACGGTTGATTTTCCGTAGTCGCCAATACTCCATGTCTTTATTGCTCATTGCTATGGTATTGGCCTTTGCACCACCCCACAGGAACCCCGTCTTGCGGGCATTACGCCAGCCCTGGTGTATCTCATTCCACTCGGTGCGTATTTTGTCCCGTTCGCTCTTCTCGGGTATCTCGGGGTATTCAATAAGTAATCCAGGAGTGGCATCGTTATAAAACAAACGGTTCTGATAACGCACGGCGTTCTTTTCACTATCCAGGTCAACGCCGATAGTATTTGCCGTGCCAACACCCCTGTATGGGTTGTGGGGGTCGGGGTTCATTATGTGTATAACCTCGGGCACCTCAAGCCGCAAGCGGCCCACGCCCTTGCCGTATTCGTAATGGTCAATGTAGGTTTCACGGCTTGTTATAATCACCATGTGTTGCGGCGGTGCCAACCACATTTCAGCGGGCACGCCCAGGCGGTTAAAATTGAGCACAATAAACGCCTCACCCACCAAGCCAATGTAAAGCTGTAACAGTTGCAAGAACTGATACTTCGTTTGGAACGGGTTAACGTAGGCGAACATATCAATAAGCGGATGGCTCTCTACCAGGTCGCCTTTCTGGCCGCCATCCTTTTTGTAAAGGTTCCACTTAACCTCAGCCACGCCTTCGCTTATTATATTGTTAGCGGCAAACAACCAGCCTACTTCGCCATATACTTTTAGGTAGGCTTCGTAAGTCCAACCAGGCGGTATCTCCATCATACTAATGCCGGTTCCCCCCAGCCTGAACTTACCCTTAAACCAATCTCTTATGCTAAATGCCATGCTATACCTCAAATATAGAACGACTACTTGTGCCACTAGCAACCAGGTAACGTTCCGCATCCATAAAATGGTATTCCGCTTTTTTGTCTATTGCGTCAGTGGGTTCCTGGCTTGCATCCAGCTTGCGACTGTAATCTTCCTTCTGGCTTAACGTGTGCGTCATGGTGTTAAAGTAAACAATCCCATTATGAGCATGCAAGGCAAACACTTTGTCAATGCCCACCTCAACATCGTTTATCTTGCACTCTTGAACGTAAAAGCCCGCTTCGCTATACTCACGCCGCCACTGGCGTTCAGCCGCCACACCGCTACCCGTCTTACGCACTATGTCCTCACCCTTACCCAGGGCGTTCAAATCCTTTGCGTGTTGCTTAATGCTCTTGTTGCCTTCGAGGTATTCACGGTAGGCAAAGTATGTGCCAGAGGGCCAGCCCTTATATCTGTTGGGCGTTTTCGCAAACCACAACACCGCCGTGTGCACTGGTCCATAGTCAATGCCCACGTAGCGGGGCCAGGACTTCGGTATTTTGAACGGTTCAATAACGCACTTGTCGGCGTTGAAGTTGCCGTAAATCATGCCCGCTGGCCGTTCAAACTCAGCGTCATACATCATGCGGAAGCGGAACCGTTGCATGGCATTGGGCCCGCTTCTCATTTCCTCGTAAACGTGCTTCGGGAATGCAGGGTTCGCTATGGACTTCCACTTCTCAACGTGAATGTAATCGCCGTCAGCCTTGTCGGCAATCTCTGTTTTTAACCAGCCCCTATTGTAGGGTGTGGTGGTTATCAGTTCCTGCCCATCAAACAAACTCACACGCTGTAAGGCTGTTTGATGAGCAATTAAGCTCATCATGCCACCTTCATCCAGCCAGGCACCCTTCACAGCAGCACCTTGCATACTGTCGGGGTTGTCAGCACTAGCCAGGTATAACTTACCGTAGGCCGTTTCTACAATCTTGTCCACGGCCTTGTAATTTGGACTAAAGCCCATCAGGCGTAGCCAAGTAAGCAAGTCGGGCCTGCTCGGGTCCGAACTGTTAATGAGAATCTTGGCCAGCATATTAAAGGTCGGCTCTGCAACCAGCCAGCCGTAACCTGGATTAGCTTTCATTCTCAAATACAGCCACCAGTAGCCTAACTGTGTCTTACCGCCGCCGGTGCCCGCAATAGCCGCTAGGGTGCGGGCCCGTTCATCAAGAAGTAAGTTGCTTTGCCCCAAGAACGGAGTGAGCTTATACTTCGGTCGGCTTGTCGCCGTTACCATCAACGCCCACCTCCACCGCTTGATGCCCATTGCGTGGTGGCTTCATAACAGCCCCATCGGCAAAGTGGAACTCCACAAGAGGCGGCATTAACGGTTCACCCTCACCACCAGTTATCTTGGTCGGTGCCAGGGTGCCCATAATCTTGGCCAGTTTGTCCTCGGCTTCCAGGGCAATACGTAACAACGTAGCCCTGGGGGCCGCACCTAATATGACGGGTATCTTCTTGAAGTCGGCCCAGGCTTGGTGCTGAACGTCAAGTAAACGGGCAATCTGTTCTGCACGCTTGGCATCCAGGGTAGCGTTCATCTGCTTAACCCAGCGTTTGCGATTGGCGGCCACATCATAATGCACAGTCACGTGGGTGGTTCTCTCACAGCCCTTATACTTGCTGTTATGACGGGAGGCTTCTTTACGCACCAATTCGGCTATCTGGCGTTCACTATAACCACGTAGCCACAGTTGACCGACAAGAGCTTGCCGCAGCAAACTTAGGGCCCGTGGGGCTTTTGCTATTGGTTTGTTACCCATAACATCACGTCCTATTCTAGGTCTAGTGGTTCCTGTTCCTCAACACCATCCAACTCAGCGGTGAACCGTATCGGTTTACCAGCCATTGCAAAGAGTTCAATAAGAGCCTGGACATATTGCCTTGGTATATCCAGCTTTATACGCCCGCCGTCACCCATGCCATCCAGCATAATAGCTGATTGGATAGGCGGGATAGAGCCCACGAACACTACCTTTGGCACTTCGTCACCTCTTTTTGAGCATAAAAAAACCCGCAGAAGCGGACTAATAAACGTGAGCCACCAAGCCTGTAACCTGGTGGCTTCTATCCTCAAGGAGGGAACCTTGCGGAACGTGGGCACGGTGATGCCCATTACTAAAACCATAGCACAGCTTTGGCATCCTGTCAAGCCCCCTCTGTTTTATATCTGAACCCTAAAATGCAAAGTGTGGTAAAAAGCACCCATCACACACGGTTAGATTTTTACCCATTCTGTGCTGTTCCACGCCTTGTCGTATTTCTCCTTATAGCTCTATATCACTCCCTACCCCTTTGCCCTGCGGTTTCATACCCATAGATTTTAGCAGTTTAACCAATGCGGATTTTGACCATCCCCCGAGTTTGCGTTCTCTTTCTAACGCTATTATACAAGCAAGTCTCTCTTCTCTCGTTAGCTTCATAGCTCTATCTCCCCTACTTCATTGCCCCAAATGCCTTAATACTCATCTTCTTGTTCTCCTGTAACTTTCTCTAATACCAGCCCGCCGCTTGAACTCGTTAAACATTATACGCCGCCGCCGTTGGCCCGAACAGTAGAGCACCACACGCCGCACCCGGGTGTATATGCGGTATTGATCAACGTGCATTAGCTCGGCCAGTGCTTGCTTATCCCAACCATCGGCCAGGCATTGGCGGGCCAGCTTGCCGTCTGTGTTGCACATGTCCAGGCGGGCCGTTATCTCGGCCGCCAGGCAAATAGGTATCTCAAAGTAGGCACCGTGGCCATGCTTGGGGCCTTGCACGTCAGTGTAGCCCGTTTCCCGTGGGTTCGGTGGCCAGAAACCTTGCTCAAGCATGTTCAAATTGGTAATGGCCCACTCCACGTGCTCTGGCCAGTAGCGTATCTCATTTGGGGCATACCACTCATTGGCCATATAGTCATACCCTCCTTGCTTGCTATCCTGTTAGTTAAACAGTGTATTACGTGCTCAATATCTCTATATTTGCCTTATAATAAATGCCCAGGGCGTTGCGGTCTGGCCTTTGCCTGATTCGCCGCCTGGCTTGTAACATGTCGTAACCGTTCTGGCCCAGGTGGCCCAAGAACCAGGCCTGGTGTTCGTCAGGATGGTGCTCTAGGTAAAAGTGGCACCCACCACACAGGCCAGCGGCGTTGTCGGCATCCCACCGCACAGTATAGGTGGTTCGCCCGATAAAGTGGGAGCACTGTAATTGCATGTATGCGGGGCGGGTTGTGCCATCATCCCGGGTGGTGTCATGCTTCTTTGCCAGGCACCGTTCACAACCGCCTACCCTGGCCAGGGCCCGCCGCCGCACAAACTCACTGAATAGGTCGTCAAGCGGGTCACGCTTTGCCGTCTTACGCTTCTGTGGGTTTGCTCTCAATGGCGTTCGCCGCTCCAATTCTGTTCGCTTCACTCTGGCCACCAGTTCCACACACCCAATACTACCTCCCACATTGCTTCACCCCCGCTAGCATATCCACTTTAGCATTGTGCTGGCGTATTCGCTTATCAGCTGCACCGCTTACCTTGACTCTAGCCCGTTCCAGTTTATCCTTCATAGTAATACCACGCAACCGTTCCAACCAGTTCGGGAAGCTCACATATTTTTCCCAGGATGGCATCCAGCCTGTTTTATTTACATAACTAGGATTACCTAGCAACGGGTTACCGCTGTCAGTGTTGAAGTTGGCATATACGTGGACAAAATCCTCGCAAACGTATTCCCGCACTGTAAAGCCTGTCAGGCGATAGGGCTTGTTGTCTTGTATGTTCATTTCGTCACCTTCCTTCTAGGTAGTTTCACCAGCATAAACGTGCCCCCCACCATCACCAAGTCAAAGCCCTGGGATTGATAATACCCCACAATGTGGGGCATGAACCATTCGCTGTGCTCAAACATGTAGCACTGTGGTAGGAACACCCGGCCTTGCACTTTAAGATGGCACCGCTGGCATAGGGCGGCCAAGTTCCACCTCGCCACGTTCGCCTTGTCGCCATCCAGGTGGTGCACGGTAAGCACATGGCCACTGGCCTGGTCATGCGGGTGGTTGCACCGTTCGCACTTGCCACCCGCTTCGGCCTTTACCTGAGCGGCTATCTCTGGCCAATCAGGCGGGTATTCGCCCTTGCCCTTCATGGCCCCTCGTCTTTGCTGTAAATTAGCCACTGTGCCAGGAAGATAAAGCCAACTAGCCCCAGCACGGCCAGCACACAGTAAGCACTAAATTGCCAGCCATACATGATGCCCAGGGGTAAGGATAACCCCACCAGTAGGCACAATACTAAGGACCCCATCATAGCCCAGCCTATCTTATGCTTCATTTCACCTTCTCCACATAGGTAGTGTGTAAATACCAGGCGTCCTCATAGAACATATACAGCTTAATGGTAACAGTATCGTCTTTGGCCACCTCGGTTTCTATTTTAGTGAAGCCATCGTTTTGACTTGATAGGGCAATTAAGGCCATGATTAGCTCATGCATCGGGCACCTCCAATGGCTTCACTTCGGTGCACTTCTCAAGCGGCACAATAGCCAGCACAACGCCGCCGTCTACTGTTTGCCTGGGGCACCCATACACCACAGCGGTCGGCACAGTGAACATGTAGGGGTAAGAACGCTTCTTGGTTTTCTTGGTAGTGTAGAGGATTTCAAACGTGGTCACCATGCCGTGTAACAGTTGCACGTTAAGGCCCACACACCGCTGGCCACCGTTCCAGATTGGGGCTCTTATCTGATAATGTGTCATGGTTTCACTCCCTCCTTCATGGCCGCTTCAAAGGCCTTATTGCCTGGTAGGATTAAGCCACCCTTCGTTTGCTGGGCTTGTAGCTTGATATTGATTTGTGCCCACACATAGAAGTTTAGCCATTCGCCATGCTTGGTACACATAGGAATACCGCCCAGGGTGAGCATGTGTTGGGGTGTGCCCTTTGTCACGCCGGGCGGCGGGGCCTTCACCTTCACAGGGGTGGTGCACGGCGGGAACATGCACTTGATACTCACCATATCACTACCCTGGAGCTGTGCGTTGGCTAGTAGTTTATTGGCCCGTATAACCTTCTCTTGGGCTTTGGTTGGCACGCCCTTGCCGCTGTGTTCGCAATACTCACTACTGCCCGGCTTGCGGTGCCGCATTACCTTAACCCCATCTATGGGCACCTTACGTCCACACTCGCAATCGTGATACCTGGTTTTCTTGCTCTCCTTGCTCAAGTCGTCACCTCCTTATTTCCTTGCTATCTTCTCCCTCATCTATTCACCTTCTTTGACAGCCTTGCAAGTCTTCTCTTCCTTTAGGGCTTGCCCACTTAGTATATGCCATATTAAACGCTTAACTTCGGGGTCGGTCATCATCTCAAATTGCCATTCTATTACTTTTTTTGATACTACCCAATCAAAGCCATACACCTTTTCACCTTGATTAGTTAGCTTATCAAATGCTTCCACTCTCTCCTGCTTCTTGGCTTCTATTGAATCTTCCTCTCGGTCGTCCAGTTTCTTTTCAAGGTCAGTCAGTCTAGTTCTCAGTTCATCAAGTGCTTCTATACCAGAAATGAGGGCTAGGATTTGGTCAGCATCGTTAAGGAAAACAGCCTTCTCATATTCTTTTAGGTCTTCCCAATCTACTGAATAACCATCTTTAGTATGTGTGTGATTGCATATCCTTGCTATCTTCTCCCTGTCGGGTCTATCTAGCCTCTTCTGTTCATCGTGTTGCTTAACTTTGGCTAGTTGGGCTTCTGCTACTGCTGTATAGTTAGATACTAAGTTTAATGACTCTGCCCTTTTAAGACCCCAGCCTGTCTCCTTAATAAGTTCCTTTATTTCCTCTGGTGTCAGCAACAATCCATCCTGTTCACTCATTAGACTTCTCCTCATCCTTTATTATCTGCCTAGCCGACTTTTCTATTTCTTCCATTTCTTGTGCTATGTCATTATAAACCATAGCACGACCTCCTACTATATCCTTGATGCCCTCAATCAGTTTGAGAATACGGCGTGCTTCATTAGACGCTACTGTTATCATTTACTTATCTCCTTTATCATACTAGCCGGTAGTATCCTAACATACCGCTAACCAGAACCCCGACTAGAACCCCGATTAGAAAAACTATCACATAGCCCAACATATTTACCAGCAGACACTTCATTTTACTATCTCCTTTTGGTACAGTCTTTCGGGTGTGCCGGGCGGGTGCACAAAGAAAAGGTGCTTTTTCTTACACCGAACTAGTATAGCTAGTCCTAAGCTGGAACCTTTGTAGAGTTGTCTACCACAATCTGGGCACTTTCCGGTGTGAAATATTGCAGTTTCTTCAGGTGTTAGGTCTTCTTCCATTTGTTACCCCCTTGTTATTTATGTCACGGAGGCGGGCGGCTTGCTCTAATTCAATCGTCATACCTTCACCCCCTTTGTGGCTCGTTGGGGTAATAATTCACGTAGCGTGGCATCGGCATTGTCGGGGCTCACGCTGGCCCCAAAGATTTCAGTGGCATACACGTCAAACGGGAAGCGGTGCCATTGTGTTACTGGCCCATCCCTATATCGCACTAGCTGTATTTCCTTCCAGTTACGCCGTAGGCGTTGCTTCCCATTCCGTATGCCCTTTGACTTACTCACGAAGCCAACATAGCGGCACGTGCAGTGTATGGGGTCGTCAACCATCACCTGGGCCATACCTTCCCGTTCTTGCTCGACTTGCCATTCCTCAAGGCTTTGCGTCATGCCTTCGCCTCACTTTGGCCCAGGGGTAAGAGCCGCCCAGCGTTGATGGTTTCCAACATGGCTTCGGGCTGGCGTAGCTCATCAAGGCGTTTAGCCAGTTCAGCCATGTTTTCACATACCCACATAAAAAACGCCTCATTCTTTTTAGTCCACGGCACCTGGCCATCAAGCCGCCGTCCCGCATCACTATGACGCACAAAACCTCTACTATCCCCGCCATCAGGGAATTTTATCAGGCTATCCAGGAGTTCATAACTGTAACGCTTCCCACCCAGCCCATCAATACACACCGTTTCACCATACACCGCCGCCCACACGTCTACCTTATAACCCCTATACTGATACCGTTCCTCGGAGCTGGGGTTCGTTTCTATCTTATAGAGGATAACCTTATGGTGCTCGGTTTTTAGGTTTTTGAATAGTTCCAGGTCAGCTTTAAACGCCACCATTGCCTCATCTTGATTACTGCCAAAACTCTTATCGTGGTCAAGGGCATCAGCCATCACCTGGGGCAATTTAATGTAGAACCGCTGATTATTAGGCGGTACAGGCCTGTGGTAATTCGTGTTGCTTCGGTCAGTATTATCGTAGTAAATATACACCACCGTTTGTCTAAGCGGCTTGGCAACGTCAAGCCCCAGCAGCATAAGTTCCTGTTTAACTCTTGGCACTGGTTCCCTCCTTTCGCATCTTGGCCTTGAGTTCCCGGTAGTCGACCCCCTCAAGCGTAACGGTTACGCCTTCCCTTATACGGCTTCTGATGCGGGGCTGTAATTGCCCTGGGGCCAGGTTAGTGGTGAACACGGTAAACTTGCCTTCCAGCCAGCGGTTGTTGATTAGCGTATCCAGTTTGTCCACGGCCCACTCGGTTGATTTCTCGACACCCAGGTCGTCAAGGATTAACAGGGCACACCCTTTGGCTTTGTCAAACTCACCAGGGCGGGGGTTGCCGTAATCATCCTGGGGCATCTTGTCATATTCCCGCCGCATGGCATCCAGCAATTCACTGACTTGCCAATACTTAACCGTTCCCCTTCCTTGGCAAAGCCATTGCCAGCCTATGCCCAAGGCCAGGTGTGTTTTCCCACGGCCTGGCTCACCAACAAACGTGATAAAATGGTGCTCACGCAATGGGCTTTCGTGCCCTGGTTCGCCCTCAACGGCTACATACTGCAAAGCAGCATCGTAGGCCTTCTGTCTGCCTTTGCCTAGTACGAACTGCGTTAGCGTGCAAGTGGCACCCGTGGCCAGGGGCATGCCGCTGAACTTGGCTAGGGCGTCAAAGCGTTCGTTCTGTTCCGTGGTCATTGCTTCCCTCCTACCTCTACTAATTCTGGGTTCTCAGAGATGTTGCCGATTACTTCCATAACACTAGGCGAAAAGTTCTCTACCGTCCCACAGTGCCATCGGGCAGAAGCGGGTGCCCATCTAATAACCCGCCTTTCCCTGAATGTCTTATCCAAACGCTCCTCTTTAAACTCAACTATATCCCCCTCGTATATCTCCTTGCCATTCTTGTCTTTGAGTCCTATGTATTGCATAACTTCCTGAAACTCATTGTTTAGGAAGCCAGCAAAGGTAGCATCTACTCCAGTGGGAGTATAGGTATACCCTAAATTATCATAGTAGTCCTGTATATCATAAGCCATCCTTTTGAGCTTTTTATCCCAGGCTCTATACTTGTGCTCTCTCATTGTTCCCATCCCTCCTTTAATTGCTGGGCTGTCGGTAGCGGCTTACCTTCCGGCGGGTGTATATTTAGCTCACGCTTGCACCAGTTATTAAGGGCCCGCTTGGCATCCTTCATTAGCTTGTTATGGTCAGCATACCAGCTTTGGCAATCCTTCCATAATTCGGCTACGTTAAGCCCTGGGTATCTGTTTGTTTGAAGGTCTTTTATGTAAGCCTGGAAGTCGCCGCTACTACTATACTTTACTTTACTATACTGTACTATACTATGTGTATTACCGTTGTTAGTTATAGAGTTATCTCTCGTAGTTATGATATTACCGTTGATAGTTATTGGTTTACTAGGTAAATCACGCTTGCGGTTTTTGTAAACACTGGCCAGGTTTGTCACCAGGTTTTGACACCATACCACACGTGACTCCCACAGGTCGACATCAATGGCTTCTATTTCTACCAGTAACTTCATTATTTCTACCATAGTTATTTCATTAACACCCAGGTAAGTCACGAATAGTTGCCACCGCATAGGGCCCCTCAAATCAAGATAATGCTTATCGGTAGCGGCCAGTTTCTCAAGTATCTTGAACCATACCGCATAGCCATCATTGCCATAGCGGCCCTGTAATATGGTCAAGGTGTCACCCGTGGCGGCTTTGGCTTCATGCGGGAAGTAAGTTACTGTATCTCGTTCTATTCTGGCCATGTTCTCTCCTTTGGAAAGTTATAATTGCTGGCTGTTAGCTTCACATCGGCTCATTAAGGGAGTTGCCGACTGTTTACGGCCTATCCCACACCAGCAAACGCATTCGTCACCAGCCCTGGATTTCCTTTACTTCCCTATATGCCTCGCCAATCGTCTTGGCTTCCTTCATAGCTTCTTTAGTGTAGCTGAATGTCTGATAGAACCAGGTGGGCCCAAACTTCTTGCCCTTGCTCTGCAACCAGGCAAAGAAGTCGGCCAGGGTGGCGGGTGTTGGTTCATCATCCACCGCTTCGGGCTCATGCTGACGGCGGGCTGGTTGCGGGTTAATACCTAAATTTTGCCAGCGGCCGCCTTTATCATCCACTTGCATCCATTCCAGCACTTCGTCGGTTTCTATTACCTGTAATTTCATTCCTGGCTTGCCAACGGGTAAGCTGTCGACCTGGGCAATCATGGTGATGGTTTTGTCCACCTCACCATTGGACGTAGGCTCCGGTGCCGGTTGTGGTTCGGGCTTCACAGCCGCTCCGGCGGCATGCCGGGGGTCAGGTGGCCACAGGTCTTTGGCATCCTTCTCGGCCTGGGCAATCTGCTCGGGTGTGGGTGGCTTTGCCGCATATTCAGTGCTACCTATCCTGGGCTGTTCCGTTTCGCTGGGCAAGTCAATGAATGGGGCTGTGTCGCCCGTTTCGGGTAATTCCAGCTTGTCGCCCTCCTCGTAAACCTCACCCATGCCTTGCACCAGGACCAGGGGGGCCATGCGGCTTTTCTTGAAGGCCTCAATCATCTTGTCCTGACTACGAATGTTGAGCACCCGCACGGTCTTTTTCTTGCCATCGTCAGGGTTCGTTACCTCTTTGGGTTCCAGGGCCAGCACCAACGGCACCATGCTAACCCGGCCATATATCTGCCGCACCAGGTCAAGGGCGTTGTTAACGTTCATAATGCTGTTAATGCTTCCCGTGTCTATCTGCCACACGCCGAACCCGCTAACCTCCGGCAATAAGAATTGTAGGTTCATCACCTCACCACAGCCACGGCGGCCGTATTCGGGGCATTCCCGCCCCGCACATGTGCACTCTTTGTTCACCACTTCCTTGCTATCCCTGTTAGCTAGAACCCCTGTCTTGGTGTCAAACATTCGGGTAGCCGTTTCGCCATCACCCTTACACACCAGGCCACGGCTTCGGCTGTATAGGCGGTAGAACTGGCTGGCAAACGCTTCGGGGTCGTCAAGCGGGAACACCACGTGTAATTCCTTTGGCTGTTCGCCGTAGGTGTCCACCAGTTCTTGATATTGCGGGTGGCCAGGGTCAAACACAAAGTAGTCCACCGCTTTAGGGTATTCGGCCTTGCCTTCGGGCTTCACCTTGATGCCCAGGTGTATCTTGCCAATCCGTGGCAAGCGGCGGCGTTCGGTAAGCCCCTTTATAGGACTCATTCAGTCACCTCCGCTTCGGGCACCGTGGCCAGCCCTATGATGTAGGCTGGGGCTAGGGGCTTGTTAACCTCTATTGCTTTCACCTCGGCTTCGGTTACCAGGCCACCTTTAACCAGGCCGTTGAACTTCTTGGCATCCACTTCCTCGGTAATAACGGCCTTTGCCAAGTCGGGGATTAAGTCACGCACCTTTGCAACAGAATAAGTCACGCTGTTGCGGCCTTGCTTGAGGGCGTAGAGCCCTTCCTCAATGTCCTGTAAACTCCCACAGCGGTCAATCGCTTCCTTAACGACTTTGTAGGCTGTGTCCATTATCTTTGCCGTCTTAATCAGAGCAATGTGTTCGGGTAACTTCTCGAGTAGGTTATCCAGGGTAATAGTGGCGATATCTCTGGCCGCCTGGGCCTTCAAGTAGGCCATTAGTAAATCCCGCACCTCAAGCGGGTTCTTGAGGTCTAGAGCTGATTTGCTGTAATCCGTGCCAAACTTTGGCATTTTAGTTCCCTCCTAAATTTACTTTTAATATATTACTGTTGGTATATTACTGTTGGTATCGCTAGGCATCACCTCCTTTGTGTGCTTTGCCGTGGCAACCACAGCATAACAGAACCAGGGGCTTGGTGAAGTCGTCAATCGGGCCCGTGGGTTCGCTGTGGTAGTGGCCATTACGGCCCAAGTGCATGCCACAATCTTGGCACTTGCCCCTGGCCTGGTTATAAACAAACTGGCGTAAAGCCTTTGGGGGCACAAGCATTTCGTGAACCCATTGACGGCTTACGCCCATAGCTGTAGCTATGGCTGTAAAGGTCATGCCCCTTAACCACATACCCAACGCTAGTTTTCGTATCTCCATGTTCTTTTTTGGCACTAGCACACCTCCTTTAATTGCTAACTATATTTTATTCCCTTGCGTTTGTCAAGTATAACACAACCACGTCAGGCGGCAAACACTGTCGCTTACCGCCAGGTAATAGTGAGGTTATTTAATTGACACCTTATCCATGCGTTTGAAGTCAGCCCCTTTGCAAATCGGGCATGCCTTTCCCTTGAACCAGTAGAATGGTAGGTAGAAAAACCCCAAGAGAAAGATGAAAACAAGCCAGTTGAAGTTCTTTGTTGGTTTTACGTTCCGCTTACAGTAAATACAATATTTCATTAGTCTGCCCCTCCAAGACGGCCACCGAACGGCCGCCTGGCCTTCTTGATTTTGGGGTGTGCGTGAGCAAACACGCACTCTTTACGGTTACAAGTTACGGGCCTATAACCGCACCTGGGGTATTTGAACTTGGCATCACATTCGGGGCATGTGGCCTCTATGTATTCATCATTAGCCATTTCCGTTTTCCTTTGAGTGCATAGTTGCGGCACCCATCGCCGTGCCGTTGATACCTGGACTTGCAAACTGGATTTCGCATCTTGTCGTGGTTAGCACAAGTCGAGCACAGTTTCAGTTTCATTTCCCTGGTTAGTTTAGCGGCCAATATTCACATCCTTTATTCAGCACCACAACACTGGTGCTTCCAGTAGTCACGCATATTGTCGGCTATTACTTTGTCCTCAGTTCCTTTCAAGACAATCCCTTTACTAGCTCTATCCATGGCTGTTTTTATACCTATTATAGCCTGTCCTCTAGCAAGTCCTTTGTCCATAAAATACCGGATTAATTCTTCCACCTTATTCTTTGCCATTAGATACCTCCTTTAGCCATTTACTGTATTCCTTATCACCGTCCACATTCTCATATACCCTAGTAGGTTCAGGCCACCAACTTGCTTTGTGTTCAGCCATACCCTTAGATTCCTCAAGAAATATACGTTTACCATCACTAATCTGGTCTACTGCCCAAGTCATTTTTTACCCCCTTAACCCTTGTAAATTCGTACTTGTCATAATTTGAAGGGTAGATGGATAAGTCGCTTGGGGAATTGTCACTTCCCGTCTTCCCTGTGTCATGTTCGCTGGCTGTCCATATAACAGGTTGCCCTAATTCAAGAAGTTCATTCCGCAGTTCCCAAATTCTCTTTAATTTTTCTTGTTTATTCATTGGTTTGCCTCCTTATTTATTCTTCTGTCTCACTTGGTAACAGTATCGTGAATGAACCAATCCTATCTTTGAGGACGTCCTCTAGGGCTTCAATGCCTAATTGTAAAGCGTCCTCAAGCTTCACGCCAGGTCCCTCATATTCACACTTCTTGTCTAATTTCAATATCTCAATAGCTTCTCCTGGTTTCATAAGAACCTCCTTAAATCTTTTTTGATGTAGTATTTACAGTCATAATGCTCGAGTGTGGTGATGGCGTCTTCGACGAATTTGTGCCAATTTATGTCTTTTACCTGTGACTTGAATGTCTCGGGTAGTTTATCGGCATAATTCAGTTTGCCGACTTTGAAGAGGTCGACGAAGGTGTGAGTCTCTTCGATTATCTGGATCGTGACATGCGGGTCGATGACTGGTTCCAGGCTTACCCACGTTCTGATGCCTAGAGTGTGGGCTCGCTTTAGGGTTAAGATTCGCTCCCAAGGATACGCTGCCAATGGCTCCCAGTCGCAAGATTTCAAGGATTCGGTGAATGTTAATGTGGTGGCGAACTCATCACCTGGCTGGTATAGGTCGAAGTCCCGCTCTGCTCTCCAGCCACCTTTGGTCAAAATGGTGACATTGAATCCATTGGAGTGAAGTATCTGTATAGCTTGGCGTGTGAGCTGGTGGATTTCGTCTATGGGCTGGTAGGGATCTGTTGTAAAGCACAATAAAACATTACCTTTGGCTCCATCTGCTGCCGCCTTTGGCACATCCCTTTGTAGCTTTTTGATGATATCCTGCCGGGGAGTGGCTTTTATGAATTCCTGGCGGTCTATAAATGTGGCTTCTGGGGCATAACAGTATATGCAGCCGTGTCCGCATCCCCTATATAGATTAACGGCTAGGGGAGCATATTCGCCGGCTCTTCCTTTGGGTTCGTAGATAACCAGTCCTTTTCTTAGCATCGTGCTACCTCCTCTTATTAGTCCTCGGTCTCACCTGATAGTGGTAGCCAATCAGGATTATGGGCTGAATTACGAATGTCCTTAATGGCTTTCAGGGCTTCAATGCTCAGTTCGTCTGCCCTTCGGTAGTCTGAGGCACTGGGCATTTCGCCCCCATAGTAAAATAGCTCTTTGATTTCGATGGCTTTTTCAACGTTCATCTGGCTTTGCTCCTTTCTAAAGGTGTTTTCGTGTGAGCTTATTTGACCGACGGCTCGCTCAATATCTTAGGTTTCTTTATCATCTGTTATGCTCTCCCTTTCTAATATGGGCTTTCAAATGTTCGCCCATAGCGATACGAATAAAACCAAGCCCTTGTTGGTTTTCTTGTGCGGAGGTTATTTTACGCTTCAATACAATCTCCCTACCACAAATATGACAACGCTCACCACCTAATATATTTTGTGCTTTACTCAGCTCATCATCTAATACTTCCCAACTTCTCATCTGGCTTTTCTCCTTCTAGTCCTTGGTCTCACTTGGTAGTAGTATTCTGGGATTAAAGAGGTTATACTGGAGTGGGTTCTCGATGCGTTTCAGGGCTTCAATACTCATCTGGTCGGCTACCCTCTCCTCTCCGTTGAGGTTACACAGGGGATTACGAAGGTAAGCCTCCTTTACTAAAATAGCTCGGTCAATCCTCATCTCACCCCTCTTTTCTTTTAATTCTTTGATGGGGGTATGAAGACATCAGCATAGCAACCATGGGCTATGGCATCTTCAATGACTTTTTCGAGTTTGGCTTTATCTTCGGGAGTGAGTTCTCTCCCATCTATAAATTCATTGAGTGGCATATTAAGCTTGTCATTCTTTAGCATTTTGCCTCCTTTCTCCTAGTAAGTACCGCTCCCGCATTCAGGGCAAGTCATAGTAAATAAATGTTCCTCATCATAATCTTTATCACCCGGAACACACACGGCATCTTTGAAAAGTCCTCGCCACCCACAGACACAACAATGCTCATATTCTTTTTGAACCGGCCAGTATTCAATTATTAAGGTGCTATAATATACTAGCTAACCTTGCCTTGTATTTTTCAACAGTCTCGCCAAGCTGGGCAGCCCGTATCCCAATTTCGCAATTATGTGGGGGTACCTTATCTCCTTTGGGGAAATAGACAAAAATACCATCGCCATAAATATCGTGTATCAGAGTAGGCACTGTGCCTTTTGGTGGTGTGTAAGGTAAATATCTAAACATTTTCTCCCTTCTTTCCTACCCGCCCAGTATTCAATTATTAAGGTGCTGTAATATACCTAGCCACCCTTTTCAACCAAAACATATTTTGTCGTTGGAAAGCCATAGATTCGCTTTATTAATCCCCTCTTTTCCAGTACCAAAACAATATTCCCGTGTATATGCATAGTTTCACCGCCCCATCCTTGTCCACCTTTTTGCAAACTATACCACCCAGCAGAACGACATCCAGTGGTATAACCTAACTCCCAGCCATTCGCCATTTTATCTAAGACATCTTGCTGTTTGGCATTAAGTTTCATTTCCCCCCCCCTTGTGTTTAATTAGACTATTACCATTTACGCTTGTAATGCACCGTCGGCTACCAGTTTGTGGTATGTGGCGTGTTGGCCTGTCGTTAGTAGTATGGCACTTGATTGCTCATTGCGGCGGGTATATTTCCGTTTGGTGCGTGGCCGCCCTGGGCCCCTGGCAATTACCGCATCCAGCATGTAGCTTCTGAAAGGGTAACACTCAACGGCCGCACTAGCACCCCGGTTGTTGATGCCCAAGTAAAAGTAGCGACACTTGCGTACGGCATCGTAGTAGATATGGGTAATGGTTCGCTTGCGGTTAGTTCGCACCTGTGCCAGTAGTTCCTTTGGTGTGCGGCGGCCCAGCACCACGTGGTCACCTTCATTAAACTTGGCCAAGCGGCACCCCCTTCGGCTTGAGCTTCAAGTAAAGGCGGCCCCACCAATGCTTCCTTAACTGGTGATACCGGTGCGTTAATTCCTCAATCCGTTTCATGCGTTCCCTCCTTAACTGTCAAGAACATTATAAACTAATCCCTTGCGTTTGTCAAGGGGTGATTAAGGGAAATACCTAACATGGTAAAACTTTCGCTTGTGGCGATAGGCCAGCTATAAAAATAGAATAAAAAAGAAGGGGAGAGCATTACTACTACTCTCCCCTTAAAAACGCCAGGTTAGCGGCCTGGTGGCCGCTGGTCAGCGTTTTTGTTTTAGTTCCTTTATCTCACGGTCGTGACCTGTTACCCGTTCGGTCACGGAGGTTAATTTCATATTGACGGCTTGTAAGCCGTAGTCCTTATCGTCAAGGCGACCTAATATAGCCTTCTGATTGCTTTCTGCCACGGCATCCCTGGCCGCCTGGGCTTCCGCATGGGCCTGGTCACGTTGGGCTTGGTGTGTGCCGTTACGCCGCCAGCTTAATATCAAACCACTACCCGTAACAAATACGCCCGCTACGGCAACGGTGGCAATGATTATTTCGGGGCTCATATTACACCCGCCCCATGTAGCTCTTAATGGGATAGGCAACTACTGGTTTATCCTTCCCAGCCGCTACAGTTAATTCGTCAACATACCACACGGTCTTGCGGGCATCAATAACAAAGTTGAAGGCGTGGGGCCCGAATTGTCGGCCCTCACCTGGTATGCTCTGACCTTCCACATAACCCCAGGGCATACGGCCTTTACTCCACTTTAGGGCTTCGGCCCGCATCCACCAGGCATGGTCGTCACAATCGTAATCATCCTTTGTGTAGGGCAATTCCTCATGGTAATGTTTTAGGAACCGTTCTATCTCAAGGATGCTTGTTAGCTCGTAATCACGGTCAACGGTGACATACATTTTAATGCCCAGCGGTTCCAATAAGGCACGTATCTCGGTGCCCGTTATGGTTCCAGTGAACACGGGCGGTGGCAATGGCGGCGGTATAGTTGTGCTAGCCGCCTTCACAAAGCACAGGCTCCTAATCCCTGGCGTCTTGGTGGCCGCCTTGAGTATCAAGGTCAGGAATATGTGCAATGCCGTTTTCACTTTGGGTGGTATCTTGTTGCCGGTCAGCTTGGTGTAGAGGATAGCCAGCAAGGCCACCAGGATAAAGACTGTTGCATAAATTATTTCGGGGCTCAAAGTAACACCTCCTAGAATAAGTCAAACTCTATCCATTCAACCAATGTTACCACAGGGGCACCCGCTACCGTATTGTAATACCAGTTATCAGGAACGATAAACGTGCTTACTTGGTTCATAGTTGCCGCACCCTGGTGGTCAGGTAAACCTTGCAGTACGGTTGCTGGCGTAGCATTTTCAGCGTTGAAGCTGTAACTTTCATTATTCCCACCAACGTGTCCAGAGGTGATTATAACAATGCGTATCTTGCCACTAAGGTTTTGGTATTCGGCGTTAAATGCTCTAGCGGGATTTGAAAACGTGGCTGTATAAATGGTGTCCACTTGGGCCTTAACGGCTACCGTATTATCCCGCACGTCCTGGTTCATCATGGCGGCGGTTACCAGTTCCCCCGTTGTCCATGTTCTTGGTGCTACATAAGCCATTAGCCGCAACCTCCATGCCGTTCATTGTCAGCCTTTAAGAAGGCCACGCTTTCGCCAGGTTCCCAATTACGGTTCACCACAGGGCGGCCCATCAATAATAGTTCTATTGCCTTGCGGTTCCCGGGGAATACCACAGGGCGGTATTTATGGCCATGTTCAAGGTTGAAGCATGACAGGCACATAAATAGGCCTTCATCAAAGGCCAGTTCAGCCCCCGCACATTCGCAATCCACCACCCAGCGGCCGTGGTTCACCCGTGCTTTCAGCGGGGCAACATCAGCCACGCCCTGAGGCACCAGTTGACGTTTACCCATCATGGGTATAATAATATTCAGTTTATAGGCCTCAAGCGGGCCGTGCTGTAAGTTCGCTGTTATCATGTCACCTCACCAGGCCAGATGCGTTGCTAAACCCAATTCCGTATAGCCAGCCACGCCTAATATCCAAAACATCTGGTCGGTAGCGTTGCTTAATTGCCAGGACGTTTTCCATGTTAGCTTCTGCACGTCTATCTGATGGCTTACGCCTTCAATAAAATAATCCTCGTCAATACTGGCTTCGTTACGCCGCACCGTTATCCTAGTGCTTATATCGTAGCCCAGCACCTTCGGCCACAAGCGGTCGGGGTCACGGGCCCCCAGGATTAAAAGGGAACGGGCCCGCAATACGGGGTCTTTGTAAAGGCGTAGCTTATAGCCCGCCATGTCTAACGCCTCGAGGTCGGTGGTCATTAGTAGGCCCGTCTTGCTATGTGTGCGTGTACCATAAGCCGCCTTGCTGGCGGCATCCGCACGCACTTGCTGGGCACCACCGTCACGGGTTATGCGAATATCATTATAAATAAACTCATCGTCATATTCGGGGGCCAGGTCGGCGTAGTAGTTTTCGCCCAGGTCGTCACCGAATATGGCCTGGCTCACAGTGTGCGGGGCCACAAAGCGGTGAGCTCTATCCTCAAACACCACGTCACCTTTCCCAGTAATGTAGATAGTGCCATACTCGCTGTCTTGCACCAGGAACAGGTGCGTCATGGCCTTCTCGTCAGCTATGGCACCGCTGGCTTGTATCAATTCATGGCCAGCATCAATGGCCCGTAGGCCCGCTGGCCAGCCAATATCATCCAGCACGTTGGCCACCCTGGTGCCGCTTAACTCCTGGGCATAGCCCACGGTATTAAGGTCATAGTTGGATAGGTTCTTGATTAAATCCACGCACTTGATGCTAACGATGGGGTTCTGGCCGCCCGTCTTGCTTAACCACTTCGGTGGCCACCCAGCGGCAAATCCAGTGTATAAATAATAACCAATGCTGTCATAACTGGCCATTATCCGAACCTTTTTACCTGGTAGAACGTTGGGGAAGTAAAGGCCACCAGCGTTGTTGGGCCAGTAGTTACCCTGGGCGTTCTTGAGCCGTATCGTGGCGGTGCCCGCTTCCATGCGGGCCAGTTCCGTTTGTCGGCCACGCCTTATAGTAATGTTTTGAACGTCACGGGTTATATCCGTCCACACAGGGGCCGCATCAAACGGGTCACTGTTAAAGGCCACTTGTACTGCTATGTGGAACGGGGCCGTAGGTGGCCGTACCCACAATATCGGGAACGTATAGGGGAAGCTAGGTGATGGCCACACCTTATTTATTCCTCCTTAACAGGTTTGGGGTCGGGCTTCTCGAGTATCTTCGTTACTAGATTATATGTTGCCTGGTATTTAATCTCTAACAGGCGAATGAAGCTATCCCTGGCGGCTGTCAAGCGTTGTAAATCTTGCGAACATGCCCGCACTTGGTTATTCAGTATATTATAGGCCTCCAATTCTGATTGCTCTAATGTTACGTGCATATCACACTCCTTTAGGTTGCCGTTAACATCATATAGTAAGTTGCACCATTTATTCTAATGGGCATCTTGTGGGAAAACTTTGTTTCGTCAACATCCACTACCACGGGGTTTTCTTGGCTGATGGCTAGGGTGCGTTCATCAGCGGCTATTTCATAACCACTTAAGGATACCTCGTCAGCTACTAAGGCACTATCCTTGCTTAAACTCCATGTTATAAATTGCCCCGCCGCATCCATGTCGCCGTTCAATAGTGTGGCACCACCCCATTGCGGGCGGGCGGCACCCATAACCAGCGGGTAGCCCTGGGTGCTAGCACCCAGCCGTGATAATTGCACAGCAGAAGTGGCGATCATCATATCACCCTCGGCCTGGCCATCAAAATTATGTGCCAATACGTCCTCGTACGGGGCTTGGTCTAGCACCGTTCCTACTATTTTGTGTCCAAACTCATCGGCCATTACTTACCTCTTAAAATCCAGTTGTCGTGTTGTCGGTTTTAATCTTTAGGAACTCCACACGTAGCCTGTCGGTCAATTCCTCAAGGGCCCATACACTACCTTCAACCACCACGTTTATGGTATCACCGAAGCCCCCAGCACGTAATGGTATAACCGCCTCGGGCCCGGCTTCGCCTATCAATGCTCTAGTTGGGCCAGTGACTATGCCGCCAGCCGCCATCTTCGTTTCGCCACCACCGCCAAACAACCCGCCTATCCAATCAACAACACCACCCAGCACACCACCAACGCCTTCAATAATCCAGGTGAGGGCATCTATGACGGGTTGTAGCACGTCTAGTATCATTATCAGAATGTTAAGCACTGGTTCCAGCAACCGTAGCAACGGGCTGGCTAGCTTAACCACAGCGGTGAGTATTTGCATGATGGGCCCCAGGGCCTTATTAACAAACTTAATCATCGTGTCCAGCGGGATTGCATCAAGTAATTCCATGAATAGGTCAACCAAAGGCGGCAACAATTTACTAACCAGTTCGGCTATTTCCTTAATGGGTAAAGCCTTCACAATGTCCACCAACACAGGTATAAGAGCCTCAAGCACGGGCATTAAAGCCTTTGCTAATTCGTTCAGTAGTCCCGTAAACGCACCTTTCAACCTGGTTATGTCATCGTTAAACTCGGCCGCACTATCGGCCGCTTCCTGGCTGAACACCAGGCCCAAGTCGTGGGCCTCTTGTTTCATTGCGGCTATGCCCTCAGTGCCCTGGGCCAGCATTGGTAATAGTTGTGTGCCCGCCTTGCCGAACAGTTCTTGGGCCAATGCTACCTTTAGCGTTTCATCCTCAAGGCCAGCTAGAGCCTCTGCAACGGTATTAAACTGCTCCTCTGGTGAAAGCTTGAGCAAGTCCTCGGTTGAAAGCCCCAGCTTATCAAACGCTCGCTTATATGTTTCCAGGCCATCATTAGCATCAATCATTGCCTTAGATAGCTTCCTGCTGGCCTTCTCTAGTGTATCAAGACCAGCCCCCGACAATTCCAACGCATGCTTCAATTCAGACAGGCTTTCGGTGCTAAAATTGGTGCGTAAAGCCATCTTCTGAATTTCGTCACCAGCGGCGGCAAACTGTGCAACAGCGGCCACGCCCATGCCAATAGCGGCTGTGCCAATAGCGGCAATACCAATACCCAAGCCTTTAGCGGCCTTGCCAATCTTCCGCATTACGCCAGAGGCTTTATCCGTTCCTTTGATTACTACTTCTACTTCGGTCTTTGCCATATTACTTACTCATGCCAGTTATGATTGCAACCAGGGCGGGTAGTGTCTTTGTGGTCACCAGGGTGCCCACCCTGTCCAAGTTCATGTCCGGGTAATTCGGCTTCAACATCTGCAATATCATGCTCTTAATCACCTTTACCCTGGCATCCTTAAACAGGTCGGCCCATGACTTGTCGTACTCATCCTCTACCGCTTCCATCATGTTAGCGTTCAAGATGGCCAGGGTGTATGTTTGGCCGTCACCCAGCACCACATCGTAGCTATCCTTCGTGCTCATTTTTCGTCTTGCCTCCCTCTTTGGTACATCGCCCACAAACTCGGCGGGCTTGTGTTTGTGTAGTTTATCGTTCACCAGTGCACACACCACTAGGCCCAGGGCCCGTAACAGCGGGTATTGCTCTAATCGCTGTTGGTAGTCCACCTCCCGCACCATTGCCAGGAAGTCATAGGCGGGCACCTGGCCCAATTCCCCAATGGGTAACCCCAGGTGCCTCGCCAGGTAAATCTTATATTCCCACACTCTCATTATGTGGTCGGCCACTCTAGTGCGTGTATGCCCTGGAAGGTGTAATTATATGTTACCAGGCCATCAACGCTACTAGCGGGGTTCAAGTTCGTTATGATAGCGGAACCACGCCAGGATGCTGTGGGAACAGCGGGCAATACGGTTTCAACCTCCATAAGCTCAAGGGCTATAACCGTTCCGGAAGCCAATGGCGGGCCGTCCTTAAAGCCATTAAAGCTACCACCCCATTGCTTTGTGGTCACGGTGAACACCTTATCCTGGCCGTCACTAAAGGCCGAGCTATCCTCTACCGCCGCCGCAATATCAATGGCCCACTCACGAATACCAACAACCTCTTTAGCGGCCACTATCTGGTCAATCCACAGTGTAGCGGGCCCGGGGTCGTTGGCTTCCAATTCTATGCCCACGGATATGGGCAAGTTTGCCGCCGCAAACGAACCAGTCGCCACAGGGCAAATACAGAACTTCCATACATTGGCCACTAATACGGGTAATTCCAGTTGAACTTCGGGGTTAGCACACATGGCTTGATTATCTATCAGGATGCGGTAAGTATCACCCGCACCTATATTAACGCTTGACTTGGCCCAGCAATAACCCACTGTGTAAGCGGCCAGCGTTGCCAGCCCTATAACCTCACTAGCCATTATATCGTTCGGGGTCAGCCCAGCGGCTTGCACCATCTTGTTACTACCTGTGCCTACTTTGTAGTCGGTATTGTCCAGGGTAAGAGTAACGTCAGCATCTACCTGCTCTGTCCAGGCAACGTCCATATTGTGAATAACCCGGGCACCGACAAAAACATTGCCACCATATCCGGCTATACGTGCCATAAGGCACCTCCTTTATGTGGTTGGAACCACTAACACACCAGAGCCCTGGAATGTATAGCTATACGTTACTATGCCATCCACAGCGGCACCAGCACCTATGTTCGTTATGTAAATGTCGCCTGTCCACTTCTGTGTGGCCACGCCACTTTCTTGGAATTGGGCCGCCAGAACGGTTCCAACGGCCAACGGGGCACCATCCTTAAAACCGTTGAATGAGCCACTCCATTCTGTTTGCCCTACCAGGAAGGTCTTAGGTTGCCCACCATCAAAACCGCTTTCATCCATAGCGGCGGCAACATAGTCAATACTCCATTCCCGTATGCCAGCAATGATACCAGGGGCCAATAGATCCCCACCGTAACCCGCTACTCTAGCCATAATATACCTCCTATTTTAACTCCAGACTTGTAATTCAAACTCAGTTGATAGGTAAACTATTTTACCCCACGGGGTGCTACCCGCACCGCTATGGTTCGCCAGCTTTGAAGCACTACATGTGGCGTTCAATGTGCGGTCAGCATCCAGGGCGGCAAACAAACTCAAGGCCCCCGTTTCGTTAACGTAATCCAGTAGCTTGTTGAAGGCGGCTGGGCTATCTTGTTTGGCCACGCAAAGTATAAGCCTAAACACCTGGTCAAACGATCGGTCAAAGGCCGTGGCATACTTACCGGGGCCCAACATGACAATCACACAGGGCAATTCCAGGCTGTCGGGTATCTCATTGGTTGCATACACCCGCAAGCCAGTGGCAATGGTGGTCAGGATAGTTGCCTTAATGCCTGTGCCTACCGCTTCAATCGTCACTACTTAAACTCCTTCTCAATGTTAATGTGTATGTCGTGCTTGCCCTTGCTCAACCAATCCTTTAACTTACCCCACGCATACTTAAACATACCTTCGCCCAGCACCTTTGCGGAGCCCTCCATGTGACGAGCTTCCATGTTCCTAGCTGGGGCCCCATACTCCACGAACTGTGCATAGACTACGTTGGTGCCCACACTAGCCCGCTTGGGATTAAGCTCATGGTGAATACTGGAACGCAAGCGGCCCGTGTCCACCACGGTGGCCTTCTTAACCAGGTTGTCGTATTGCAAGGTTATGCGGCGTATGCCGTTGTCTAATGGCTTACTTATAGTCTTTGACGACTTGAGGGCATTAAACAGCTTCTTGCCGCCGATAAACTTCAACGTAAACTTCATTATAGATACCTGAAATAATCGTGTATTACGCCCTTCACATAGGGGTCCTCGTCTTTGTAAACCACCACCAAGCCCGTGTCGGGGCTACCCACCGCATCCTGGAACGCACTGTCTTTACGCTTCCAGGCCCGCATGGCCATCACCAGGGTGGCTTGTATCACGGGCTGGGGGGCTTCGTAAACACTAATTGGTGTATTAAGTGGGTGGTCAATAACTGGTACAGAAGTACCATTAACAGCCCTGATAACAAGGAGGGTAGTTGCGGCCGTTACTTGCTCAACGTAAAGCTGTTCCGCTTGGATACGGAGGGTCATGCCCGCTCCCATGTTTGTCGTAGAAGTAACTGTCAAGGTCGTAGAGGCGGCAAGAAGTGGATTATCCTGCACTGTCTGGACGTGCGTATAATAAGGTGTGATACTTTCACCATCACCGTAACCATGAACGCCTGTTATCTCCACGCCCCGAGGAACACCGGATGCAAACCCGCCGTAGAGACTGGCGTTACTTAATTCCAGGCGGTCATAAGGTAGTTTGTTGGCCGGGTATAATAGGTAGTCGGTGGCGGCCATCGTGGCTTCGTAAACATCGTCAGCATCTTCGTCTAGCCGCAACAGGCTAATGCTCAACATGTCGTCAATCAGTAGGTTACCACCCTTGCCGTCATAATACTTGATGCCTTCCCAGCAATAGAACCGCCTATGCGTTTGCTTGTCCATGTGGCGGCTGGCACTTTCTAATAGCTCTCGGAACGGTGTCTGTGCGGTGTTAGCCACAATGTTAGCATATTCGCCACTCTTAAATGTGGTCACGTCAGCATAAGCGTTAAGCATTCGTTCCACCTATCCTTATTCTATCTTTGTTCGGCCACCCACAGAACGGGCACCGCATACTGTTATTTTTAGCGTCAGCCTCCAACGGGAAGCCATCTATCGGGCACGTTGTTGCCAGGGTGGTTTCCGTCCTAGTTCGCTTTATTAAATTAGCCAGGCCCTTAAAATCAAAACCCATTACACACCTTACAGATACCGTTGCGATTGATACTTGGCGTTGATTGCTTCGGGTGTCACTATGTAGTTATACATTAGGGGTATGCCAATGGTGCCCCAATACCAGTTAGCGTTTTTAGAATATCGGGTGCCCATCACCAGGTCTTGCGTAGTCACCTCAAAGTCACGGATGCCACCCGTTGACGAAGTAACTGTCAGGGGCATACCGTTCCTGTAATGCAAGCAATCCGTTCCGTTACCCTGGAACACTATTGCTAGGTGCCAAGGCGTTTGTTCCGTCCAGCCCACAGAATAAGAGGCTGAACGTGGGTTAGCGTCAACAATTACCCCCGCATGGTGGTGCCGCTGGTTTAAGCTATAAACGCCACCAGTATGGTAGAGATATAATTCCCAGCCACTAACATCAACCTCATAGCGGCCTATTATAATCTCGGAGTTCGTGGTATTCTTCCAGTTTATCCAGCACATAAAGGTATAGCCTTCAAGTAGGCCACCAGCCAAGCCCATAGCCTCCGTGTCGGCATTAGCGGCATCAGCGTAATCGTTTGTGCCGTCAAAGTCCTTTACCCACACGCCACTAGCATTTTGCACCCAATTAGGGGCGGCCGCACCGGCGGCATCAATCAGGTCATGGTGGAAGCGGCTATCGTCATGCCAATCAGCGGGCGGTTCTGCACTTCCGTAAGGGGCCAAATAGCGTTTTGGCTCAAAGATACATTCCTTAATTATCATCGGGCGAACCACCCCCGTTCCTTGTTAAACAAAGTCCAAACATCATCACGGGTGAAAACGTATGGCCAGTAGCGTGGGCCCCACACCATGCCGTTGAAGTATTGTTCAACACCAGTGTTCACCCAGGCCCCCACGGTGATATTATTACGAATATCATAAACAGCGTTCAGCCAGTTGCCCGTGTTGCCCCCCGCTGTAACCGTCAGGCCCACAGCCCCATCATCAACCCACAGCACGTAGGCACCACCAATCGTGTCGCCTGTAACCACGCACAGGTGCCACACACCGTCACCACAGGCCACGTCACCTGTTATCTGATTAAGGGGCCCGCCGTCTTGCTGGACTATCTCAATGAAGCCCGTTGTTTGGGCAAGCCTTAACTGGATAAAGTTAACATCGGTGCCCTGATCAGAAGTGGCCCATATAGTTTGGTCGTTAGTAAGCACGCTGGAATTAACCCAGCACACAACCGTTCCAGCATTATCTTCTTGCCGCCAGTTAGCTTCTGGCCGTAGGGCGTAGTCACTATTGCCGTCAAGTAGAACCACTTGCAAGCCGCTAACCAAGCGTGTCCATTGAGCGGTGCCCAGGAAGCCCATATCCCACTTGCGGCCCTTGCTTATATCCTCAAGGCCGTTGGGAGGCACCACAGGGCCCGTGTAACGCCTGGGTTCAAACGCACAATCAGTAATTATCATCAAACCACCCCAAAGAGGTATATTGAAGTTAAATCAAACATTTAATCCTCTATGTACTTAGCCTTATGCCCCGTACAAATACCGCTTAGCTTGGAAGCGGGCTGCTATATTTCCTGCTGACAAAGCATAATTGCAAAGTCTGACTCCGCCTATATCCCCTGTAAAGTATAAGGGAGCAACCCTTCTTACACTCCCAATACTAAAAAGGTCAAAGTTACCATTGTCACCAAACCAATCTCCGTTGTTAACTCCTACGGTAGTAATTAGGATTTCCACTTCACCATTTATATAAAGTCTAATGGTAATACCATCGCTTGTTAGCACAACATAATTCCATATCGCAGTGTTAACGCCAGCCCCAAGTGCGTCAAGTCGGTAAATATTTGCACCTCCCCTATAGTAAACTATCCTTGGTGATACTCCCCACTGTAAATAGAGCTCGTCAGTGCCAGCCGGTCCTTTACCAGCAAGTCCGGTAGTACCTATGCCTTTTACCCAAACTTCGTATGTTCCTTGAGTTGCTGACAATATGCTTGCGTTTCCACCGCAATCAATCCAATCATTCGCCCCATCAAATGCCATTACCCACAATCCGCTTGGTTCTTGTACCCAGGTAGCCGTGGTAACCGCCCCGTGGTTCTTATACCGTGACAGGTCATACCACGGTGTAGCCGCTGGCTCCAAGTCCATGCTGTTTTCAAGGTCTAATACAACATCGTTTATTATCAAAGCGGCACCCCGAACAACCATTTTTCACTGTGAAAGTTTGCCCTTATTTGGGCGGGATTCCAGGCGTAGTTCCAAGCCTGAGGCAATGCTATACCACCGTCAAAACAGGCATTTGAACCTAACCTATCCCCAATCAGTAAGTCGTTAGCAGAATGGTCGGTTATCGCCCCACCAGTTGCATCGCCAAGAGTCCTGATAGTATTAAGATATATAATACCGTTGGAACCGTCGTGAACAGCCATAATGTGAGTCCATACTCCTAGTGTTATTCCTGCCTGGGCATATTTAACCACTCCCCCAATATAGAGTAGGAGAACTCCTCTCTCTGCCCCCGGCGTGCCTACAAATAAAGAAAACCCAGTGTTTCCAAGCGTTTTGTCAAAGATTCTACCACTATTATTCTCACCCAAAGTGTTAGGTTTTATCCACGCTTTCAATGTAATAGAACCAGTAAGGGCATCTAGTGAAGCATCAGAACCACAGTTAATGTTATCATCAACTCCATCAAATACAGTCACCCACAGGCCGCCGCCTATCTGTGTCCACGTGACGTTCGTCAGCGTACCATCATTGTGGAAGCGGCTCTTATCGTATGTAGTCACCACGCCAGGGGCGGCACCCCCGTATTGGCTGGCAACGTCTAATACACACTCGTTAACTATCAAGTCTATACTCCTATCACGCCTGTAATGCACTGTTAAAGCACCAGTTTAGCAACAAGCGGCATGGCCCATCCATTGGGGAATGCCTGCAAACGACAGGTCACCCCCCCAGGTTTCCTAGCTGGTGTCGCCTGGTTCCACAACAGGCTTGGGTTCTGGAATGTCCTTTTTAAGGGCGGCAATGTCCTTCGCTATTTCAACGTTGGCCTTGCGAAAGGCGGCCGCCTGAGCTTCCAGGGCATCGGCATCCTTTGTGTTCCTATCCACCTTGCCCTGTAAGCGTTGCCGTTCCCGTAAGGATAACTGTTTGGTCTTTTCACTTATAGCCATATTTGGCCTCCTTTATGTTGGTATTAGCAATCCCGTATCTGTTAATGTGTCATAATCCACACTCCACAAAATGGCACCGTCTGTGGCCACGCCCGAATAGGTGGCCCGTATG
>SDBS01000608.1_pt1 | contig 35326 bp, 45 predicted proteins | sample 2277091 | NCBI WGS metagenome assembly SDBS01 (sample SAMN10404972, study PRJNA504765) | marine sediment metagenome | isolation source: marine sediment core GS10_PC15, 163 cmbsf | place: Arctic Ocean: Southern Knipovich Ridge | collected 2010 | reverse complement strand
TGACAATGTGACAGTGGAGCTCAACTTGATCACGAACGTGGCGATGGAGAGTGGACAGCGGTTTGCGATTCGAGAAGGAGGCCGCACGGTCGGAGCCGGAACGGTCACCGAAATTATCGAATAAAATTTTATATCTATTAAAAAAGGAACAAGGAAACTAGAAACTAGAAACTAGAAAGAGGAATAGAAAATGGAGAAAATAAGAATCAGGCTTCGATCGTTTGATCATCGATTACTCGATCAGTCAGTGAAGGATATTGTCATCAAAGCCAAGAGGACAGGTGCAAGTATTGCCGGTCCAATCCCTCTTCCCACAAGAATTCACAGATTCTGTGTTCTTCGTTCCCCGCATGTTGACAAAAAATCAAGAGAACATTTTGAAATGCGGATACATAAGAGGCTTATCGATATCAGTGAATACAATAATGAAACGATAGAGGAGCTTCAGAAACTGGATCTTCCTGCTGGAATTGATGTTGAAATCCAGGCATTCGGTACTGCAGGAGAATAATCATGCTAGAGGGTATTATTGGGAAAAAAGTCGGGATGACTCAGACCTTTGACGACAAGGGGACTGTTTTACCGGTCACGATCATTACAGCAGGTCCATGTATTGTCATCCAGAGGAAGAGCATGGAGAAGGACGGTTATGTAGCGGTTCAGATTGGTTTCCAAGAAGAAAAGGAACTTAAAAAGGCGAATAAACCCATTCAGGGTCATTTCAATAAAGCCGGAGTTCCTCCGGTCAAATTCATCCGTGAATTTCCTATCGATGAGCAGAGCGAAGTGAAAGAAGGCGATCAATTTTTTGTAGACATGTTTTCTGTCGGAGACAAGGTGGATGTGATCGGAACGAGCAAGGGAAAAGGTTTTGCCGGAGTCATAAAGAGATGGGGTTTTAAAGGCGGAAAGGCCACCCATGGATCCATGTTTCACCGGAAACCAGGTTCTATCGGAGCCTCGGCTTATCCCTCACGGGTCATGAAGGGGAAAAAACTTCCAGGGCAAATGGGGAACAAAAGAGTCAGCATTAAGAACCTGACCGTGCTTGAGGCCGATAAAGAAAAACACCTTCTTGTTGTCTCGGGATCTGTTCCCGGAGCAGCCGGAGGATATCTTTTGATAAAAAAATCAAAAAATAAAATGGATACTTCCGCCAAGGGAAGAGAAGAGTAAAAAATGCCAACAGTTCAAGTCATCGACACAAGTGGAAAAAAGATCAAGGATATAAAAGCTCCGGATGAGATTTTTGCTGTTCCTTTAAAAGAGCATCTTATTTATGAATCTGTCATCAATTACCGTGCAAACCAGAGGCAGGGGACGGCATCGACAAAGACAAGAGGTGAAGTGCGAGGTGGTGGCCGTAAACCTTGGAGGCAGAAAGGAACAGGACGGGCCAGAGCTGGAAGTAGCAGGTCCCCCATCTGGAAGGGAGGCGGAACAACCTTCGGACCCAAGCCCAGAGATTACAGCTACAGCCTTCCGAAGAAGGCAAAAAAGGTAGCCTTGAAGTCTGCCCTGTCCATGAAATTGGCGGAAAAACAGTTGTTGATTGTGGATACTCTCGAACTGAAGGAACCAAAAACAAAAGAAGCCGCAGCTCTGATAAAGAGATTGAAACTGGATTCTGCTTTGATTGTTGATCAACATGACAATAAAAATTTGTTTCTTTCAGTACGAAATATTCCGAAAACAAAAGTGGTCGATGTCAGCCAAGTCAATGTCTATGATGTGCTGAATTACAATTGGCTTGTGTTGACGAAAAGAGCATTTGATTCTTTGACGGAGAAGTTAAAGTGAAAAAGGATCCTTATAAAATCATTTTGAGACCGGTTATTACAGAAAAGAGCACTTTGATGAAAGAGAAGAACAGGGAGATATGCTTTGAGGTCGATCCGCGGGCGAATAAGATCGAAATCAAAGAGGCGGTTGAGCAGCTCTTTAATGTGAAGATTGAGAGTGTTCATGTGATGAAACAGCGGGGAAAGATGCGAAGAGTTGGGCGGAATCAAGGTAGAACTAAGGATTGGAAAAAGGCCTATCTGAAGATCAAAGAAGGCGAAAAAATGATTGAATATTTTGAGGCAATATAAAATGGGAATAAAAGTTTACAAACCGACGACACCGAGTATGCGGATGAGGACGGGCCTGACATACGAGGAGTTGACGGTCCGTGAGCCGTATAAACCCTTGACTCAGTCCTTGAAAAAATCTGGTGGCCGAAATTCTTCGGGACAAATTTCAGTCCGTCACCGCGGCGGAGGGCATAAAAGATTGTACCGCATTATAGATTTTAAAAGAAACAAGATCGATATTCCGGGAGAAGTCGAAACTATCGAATACGATCCCAACCGGTCTGCATTTATCTCTTTGATTAAATACAGAGATGGGGAGAGGCGCTATATTCTTTCTCCCATGAACTTGACGGTTTCCCAAGCGATCATCTCTTCCAATAAACAGGTGGATATTCTCCCAGGTAATTCTATGCCTCTGCGGTTTATCCCTCTTGGTTCGGTCATTCACAATATTGAACTTAGAAATGGAAAAGGAGGCCAGGTCGTGAGATCTGCCGGATCGAGCGCACAGATTCTTGCGAAAGAAGGCAATTATGCGCAAATCCGCATGCCTTCTTCGGAAATCAGAAGAATTCATCTTGACTGCCGAGCAACTATCGGACAGGTAAGTAATGTTGACCATAAGAATGTGTCTATCGGCAAGGCTGGGCGGAATCGCTGGAAAGGAATACGACCCCATGTTCGTGGAACAGTTATGAATCCTGTCGATCATCCTCACGGTGGAGGAGAAGGAAAGACCAAAGGTGGGAGACATCCTGTTTCTCCGACCGGTATTCCGACTAAGGGCTACAGAACTCGTCGAAATAAGAGAACTCAGCAGTTTATCGTCAGAAGAAGGAGTAAGTAATCATGGCTAGATCCACAAAAAAAGGGCCCTTTATTGACGAAAAGCTTTTGAAAAAGGTGGAAGCTTTGGATTCCCAGAGAGAAAAGAGACAGGTGATCAAGACGTGGTCACGCTGTTCTACAGTCATTCCTGAAATGGTGGGATTAACCATTGCCGTTCATAATGGAAGGAAATTTATTCCTGTTTTCATTTCAGAAAATATGGTTGGACATAAACTTGGTGAATTTTCTCCAACAAGAATCTTTAAAGGGCACACTTCAAGGTCTATGCGCACAATCAAGGTAAGAAAGTAAAATGGACAAGACAATTATTGTATCCAAGGCTGTTGCCAAACATGTGAGAATTTCGCCTCAGAAGTGCCGTCTCGTCACGGATTTGATCAGAGATAGGTACGTCGGTGAGGCCTTAACGATTCTTCATTTTTCTAAAAAAAAGAAAGCAAGCGAGATTGTCGGGAAGGTCCTGCATTCAGCCATTGCTAATGCACAGCAAAAGACTCCCGACATCGATGTGGATAACCTTTATATATCTGAAATATTTGTCAATGAGGGTTCTCAGTGGAAGAGATTCCGGGCTGCTCCAATGGGACGGGCTGCCCGCATTATAAAACGGACAAGTCATGTTCATGTCTCATTAGAAGAAAAGAAAGGGAGATAAACAGTGGGTCAGAAGACACATCCTTATGGTTTTAGACTAGGCTTTAATAAGCAATGGAGTTCACGGTGGTTCGCTAAGGGGGAAAATTATAATCGCCTGATTCATGAAGACCTAAAGATGAGGAAAATCATCAAAAAGAGATATGCTCATGCAGGGATCTCAGAAGTTGATGTCGAACGTGTTGGACCAAAAATCCGGGTCATCATCAAAACCGCCCGTCCTGGAATTGTTATTGGCAGAGGCGGAAAAGAAATTGAAAGCCTTAAATTGTTTTTACAGGATATTGCCAAAAAAGATGTTTATATAGATATTCAAGAAGTCGACAAACCCGAATTGACAGCCATTTTAGTTGCTCAAGGAATTGCTATTCAGTTGGAGAAAAGAATCGCTTACAGGAGGGCCATGCGCAGAGCGGTGGAAATGGCGATGAAGATGGGAGCCAAAGGGATTAAGGTGATGTGCTCCGGAAGATTGGGTGGTGTGGAGATAGCAAGATCGGAATGGTATTTGAGAGGACAGCTTCCCCTGCAGACACTCCGAGCGGACATCGATTACGGTTTTACCGAGGCGTTCACATCTTATGGCCAAATCGGCATAAAAGTTTGGATATACACTGGCGATGTAAATAAGCCCAAGATGACATCCCAAATGGTTGAAGAGTTAGAGGAGATTTAGTCATGCTCATGCCAAAGAAAGTCAAACACCGCAAACAGCACAGGGGCCGGATGAGAGGTCAGGCCCTACGGGGTTCCAGTTTGGTTTTCGGCGAATATGGGCTTCAAGCTCTTGAGCCGTGCTGGATGACTGCCCGACAAGTCGAGGCCGGCCGAATTGCCATAACGCGTCATGCCAAGAGAAAGGGAAAGCTTTGGATTCGCACCTTTCCCTGGAAGCCTGTCACCAAGAAACCTACGGAAGTTCGGATGGGGAAAGGAAAAGGAGATCCTGAATTTTGGGTCGATGTTATACGTCCTGGGAAGATCATCTATGAGCTGGAAGGTGTTTCGGAGGAGCTGGCTAAAGAGGCCATGAAATTGGCTGCCCAAAAGCTTCCAATCAGAACCCGTTTCATAACAAGAGAGAATAGGGAATTACGATGAAAGCGACAGAGATAAGAGAATTATCGGATGAGGAATTGAACAACAAAGAGTCAGAACTCAAGGATCAGCTCTTTAAGCTCAAGTTCCAGCACACTTTGGGACAGCTTGAGAATACCGTAAAGATGAAGAATGTAAAAAAAGACATTGCAAGAATAAAGACCATTTTGACTGAAAGAGCTAAGGGAGCGGAATAAAGAATGGAAAAGACAGCAGGACAAAAATCAACAAAAACTGGTGTAGTCAACGGAAAAAACATGAAAAAAACCGTCTCTGTTATCGTAGAAAGACAGATACGCCACCCTTTGTACAAAAAAATTGTGAGAGTAAAGAAGAAGTTCCTTGCCCATGATGAATTTGAAAAGTGCAAAATCGGAGATACGGTTAGGATTGTACAAACTCGACCTATGAGCAAATTAAAAAGATGGCGTGTCCAGGAGATTGTAAGTTTATCCCCCAATGAGATAGTCAAAGAAACAAAGGAAAAGAAGGGATGATTCACCAAGAGGCAAGGCTAAAAGTAACCGATAATTCCGGTGCGAGAAAGATTCTCTGCATCACGCCTTTAGGCGGAGGTGTTGGCAAAAACGCATCCATAGGAGATATCATCTCCGCCACTGTCAAAGAAGCGGATCCTGAAAGTAAGATACCCAAAGGAAAAGTTGTCAGAGCTGTTGTTGTCCGCACTAAGAAAGAAGTGCGGCGAAAAGACGGTTCGTATATCCGTTTTGACGACAATGCCGCGGTGATTATTAACCTTCAGGGGGAGCCTGTTGGTACGCGTGTGTTTGGTCCTGTAGGGCGAGAACTGCGAGAAAGGAAATTCATGAAAATTGTATCCCTGGCTCCGGAGGTTCTGTGATGAACAGCATGGTGCTGAGAAAAAACGACGAAGTCATCGTGATTTGCGGAAAAGACAAGGGCAAAACTGGAAGAATATTAAAAGTTATTCCGGAAAAGCAGAAAGTGATCATAGAAAAGATTAATTTTGTGAAAGAATTTATTCGTAAGGATCAAAGCAAGAATATTCAAGGGGGGATCATGGAAAAGGAAGCGCCTATCCATGTTTCCAATGTTAAAATTTATTGCTCAGAATGTGGGCAGGGTGTTCGCATCAAAATACAGCAGCTCCAGGATGGGACGAAAACCCGGAGCTGCTACAAATGCGAATCGAGTATTGAGAAACATAAATGAGGATTGAGAGATGAGTCGACTATTTGAAAGATACAAAAAAGAGATCGTAGAAGAACTCCAGAAGGAACTCTCTCTAGACAATAAGATGGCTGTTCCCAAGCTGGAAAAAGTTGTCATTAACATCGGTTCCGGGGAAGCCATCCAGAACATCAAGGTGTTGGATTCGGCTAAACAAGAATTGAGCCTTATTACGGGCCAGTGGCCCGCTGTCGGAAGAGCGAAGAAATCTATTTCTACATTCAAGCTGAGAAAAGGTCATGCCATCGCCTGCTACAACACTCTTCGCGGAAAAAGGATGTACGAGTTCCTGGACAGGTTGTTCAACATCGTTCTCCCCCGTGTGAGAGATTTCAGGGGAGTGTCTATAAAATCGTTTGACGGGAGAGGGAATTACACTATTGGACTGAAAGATCAGCTTGTTTTCCCTGAAATCGATTACACGAAGGTGGAGAAATCCCGTGGGATGAATATCACTATCGTCACCTCGGCGAAGACCGATGAGATGGCCCGAGTTCTTCTGACAAAACTTGGGATGCCTTTTGGTGAGGCTTTATAAGGAAGGATAAAGTGGCAAAAAAATCTAGCATAGCGAAATATTTGAAGGACCCGAAATTTTCTGTACGAAGAAAAAGACGCTGCCGTATCTGCGGCCGTTCAAAGGGATATATCAGGAAGTTTGATATGTGTCGGCTCTGTTTTCGTGAGCTGGCTCTTAAAGGTGAGATTCCTGGAATAACAAAGGCCTCATGGTAACTAAAAAGAGAGGAAATCATAATGACATTAACTGACCCAATTGCCGATTTTCTGACAAGGATTAGGAATGCCACCACTGTCAAACATAGAGATGTCAGCATGCCTCTATCACGTATGAAAGTCGAGATTGCCAAAGTCTTGAAGGAAGAGGGATACATCTTAAATTTTAGAGTTATCAACAACAATAAACAGGGCATTTTAAAGATCAACTTAAAATATACCAGGGATAACCGAAGTGTTATTTCCGGCCTTAAAAGAGTCAGCAAACCAGGATGCCGCATATACTGCAAAAAAGACTCTGTTCCAAAGGTTCTTGATGGACTTGGCATTCTGATTGTTTCAACATCCTCCGGGATCGCCACAGGGAAAAAGTGTGAAGAACTGGGTTTCGGAGGGGAGGTCTTGTGCCAGATTTGGTAATTTTTATATGAGAGGAAGAGAGAAATGTCGCGAGTAGGAAAACAACCAATCACGATTCCGGAAGGCGTAAAAGTCAATATTTTAGCCGATAAAATTGAATTTTTAGGTCCAAAAGGAAAATTGACTTCTCCACTATTTCCACAGATCAAAGTGGAGCATGAGGATAATCAACTGGTGTTTACCCGTTCTTCTGATGAAAGTCCGGATAGGGCTTTTCACGGACTGTGTCGGACGCTGGCCTTTAATGCAGCAGTGGGTGTTTCATCGGGATTTTCTAAGAAGATGGAGATTGTTGGTGTGGGCTACAGGGCCAAACTTGAAAAGGATAATTTAGAGTTGAATCTGGGGTATTCTAAACCGGTTGTCTACAAAATACCTAAAGACATTGAAATTGAATTGGAAAAACCTACGCTGTTTACGGTTAAGGGAATCGATAAACAGAGGGTCGGGCAGGAAGCACACAAAATTCGGAGTTTTAGGAAACCCGATCCCTATAAGCTAAAAGGAATCCGCTATGTGGGCGAGCGTCTCATTAAAAAAGAGCGCAAAGCAGGAGTGGTCGATGTTTAAAGATAAAGCCACGATCAACAAAAAGGCACATAGAAGAATAAGAATGAGGATCCGGAAAAAAATTCATGGAACTCAAGAGAGACCTCGAGTGTTTGTTCGGAAGAGCAATCGTTATATTTACGCGCAGGTCATTGATGACACCAACCATACAATATTGACGACAGCCTCAACACTGGAAAAAGAATTCAGAACAAAAAACAAAAACACAAATAATGTGGAGTCGTCCAAAGCTCTCGGAAAAACACTTGCGAAAAGACTGAAAACGAAAAAGATAAAAACCATCGTGTTCGACAGAGGATTATACCCTTATCACGGCCGCATTAAATCGTTGGCTGATGCCCTCAGGGAAGAAGGGATTATTTTTTAACTTGGAGGATAAAGAGTGGCGGAAAAAAGATTTAGGCCGAACGTTGAAGGGCTAGACCCCGAATTAAAAGACCAGGTAATTTCCATCCGGAGAACGACAAAGGTCGTCAAAGGAGGAAAAAACTTGAGTTTTTCTGCACTTGTTGCCGTAGGAGACGAAAATGGAAAGATTGGGATTGGCAAAGGCAAGGCCCGAGAGGTCCCTCCTGCTATCTCTAAAGCTGTCGAAGATGCAAAAAAGAATATGATTGATGTGCCCCTGAAAAAAACAACCATCCCTCATTTTATAAAAGGTGTTTACGGTGGGGGTTCTGTTATTCTGAGACCCGCATCAAAAGGAACGGGTGTGATAGCGGGTGGAGCAGTGAGGATCATCATGGAGCTTGCCGGAATAAAAGATATACTTACCAAATCTATTAGAAGCAACAATCCGTTCAGCGTGGCACGTGCGACTATGAATGCCCTTCAAAACCTTAAAGATCCGGAAAAAATATTCTGCGACAGATTTAAGGATGAGGATTCGATATGACAGTAGAAAAAGATAAATTAAAGACTTCCCAAAAAACGAAAGAAAAGCATTTAAAGGTGACACTGGTGCGCAGTGTCATAGGACGTCCTCAGAAACAGAGGGAAGTTGTCAAAGGGCTGGGTCTTCGGAGGATCAGCTCATCGGTTGTGCGTAAAGACTGCCCCGAGATAAGGGGCATGATTAATAAAATTGTTCATCTGGTAAAAGTGGAGGCTATTGATTAAAAATGAAATTGAGTAATCTTCATCCTGCTAAAAATTCCCGTAAAAACAAAATGAGAGTGGGGCGCGGGCCTGGCTCAGGGAAAGGGAAAACGGCCGGACGCGGGTCAAAAGGCCAAAAGTCAAACTCCGGATACTCGAGAAAACGAGGATTTGAGGGAGGGCAGATGCCTCTTCACCGCCGTCTTCCTAAAAGAGGTTTTACCAACATATTCAAAAAAGAATACAGCGAGGTGAATCTCGATCGTCTAGGAGATATAAAGAAAGCAGAAATAAAACCTGCCGATTTGGTCAAGGCCGGGATTCTTAAGAAAGAAACCGAGTCGATTAAAATATTAGGTCGAGGCGAAATTTCTTCTGCGAAGACCATACACGCTCATAAATTTTCTCAGTCCGCTTTGAAAAAAATCGAAGATGCGGGGGGGAAAGCAATTCTTCTAGGAAGGTCGTAATGCTCGATAGTATAAAAAATGTTTTTAGTATTCCGGATTTAAGAAGGAGGATCATTTTTACGCTGCTGCTTCTGGCAGTCTACCGTATCGGTGCTCAAATCCCGAATCCGGGCATCAGTGAAGCTGCGCTTGCAGAATTCTGGGATCAACAGAAAGGGACGATCTTTGGCATGCTGGACCTTTTCACGGGAAGAGGAATGTCTCGAATGACTATTTTTGCCCTGGGCATCATGCCATACATCAGTTCATCGATTATTCTCCAGCTCCTGCAAGTCGTATGGCCCTATTTAGAGAGATTAGCTAAAGAAGGAGAACTGGGACGTAAAAAAATTACTCAGTACACGCGTTACGGGACCTTGTTCATCTGCTCGATCCAAGCTTTAGGTATCAGCATGTTCTTGGAAAAAACAACCAGCCCTGGTGGTTTAGCGATTGTTCCCAACCCTGGTTTGGGATTCAAACTCCTGACGATCTTAACTCTGACAACAGGAACGACATTTATCATGTGGTTGGGAGAACAGATCTCTGAAAGAGGTATAGGAAACGGGATTTCGCTCATCATCTTTGCCGGTATTGTTGTCGATTTTCCTCGAATGGCCCAAACAGTGATAGGTCAGGTGAGAACCGGGGATGTGACGATCTTGAGTGTTCTTATATTTGCAGCTATTATGCTTACACTTGTGGCGGCCATTGTCTTTGTTGAAAGAGGGCAGCGAAGGCTCCCTGTATCGTATGCCAAAAGAGTGGTTGGGCGCAAAATATACGGAGGCCAGAGCACGCATTTACCTCTCAGAGTGAACACGGGAGGAGTCATCCCAATCATCTTTGCTGCAGCCGTGATCACCATTCCTGCCACTCTCGCTCAGATGATCAAAGTCCCATTCATCCAGAACATCGCGGTTCAATTTGGTCAGGGGATGCCGATGTATGTCGTTCTTTATGTGGCAACAATTATTTTCTTTACGTATTTTTATGTGTCTATCATTTTTAATCCCACGGATGTGGCGGATAATTTGAGAAAATACGGAGGATTTATACCTGGAATTCGGCCGGGTAAGAATACCGCAGATTATATCGACAATGTGCTTTCTCGTTTGACGCTGGTGGGTGCTTCCTATTTGGCAGGTATTGCTATTCTGCCGGAGATTTTGACTCGAGGTTTAAGGGTTCAATCCCTTCCCTGGGTGGGTGCATTCCTGGAAGCCAATCTTCCTCAGTGGTTCACACAGGGAATGAATATTGAATTTTATTTTGGTGGTACATCCATCCTGATTGTCGTAGGAGTGGCTATGGATACCATGCAGCAGGTCGAGGCACAGCTTATCATGCGCCATTATGACGGTTTTATGCGGCGCGGTCGTTTAAAGGGACGGAGAGGATGAGAATTATACTGCTTGGTGCTCCTGGGAGTGGAAAGGGCACTCAAGGAGATCTTATCACCAGGAAATTTGGGTTTCCCAAAATATCTTCCGGTTATCTGCTCCGCCAGGCCATAAAAGACAACACCCCTCTGGGGAGAGAAGCCGATGCCGTGATGAAACACGGAGATCTTGTAAGGGATGACGTTGTTATTGGAATGGTCAAAGAGAGAATTGAAAAAGAAGACTGCCAACAGGGATATATTCTCGATGGTTTTCCAAGGACACTATCACAAGCTCTCGTACTCGAAAAAATAAGTCCTGAAGAAAATGAAATTGTTATCGACATACATTTAGATGACCTGATTGTCATCGATAGAATCTCGGCCCGACATATCTGTTCAGACTGTGACCATATTTTTAACCTTCTGCCGAAATTCCCTGAAAATAAAAAGATCTGTGAGAATTGTGGAGGAACACTCGTCCAGAGAGCTGACGATAAACCCGAAGTCATCAAAGACCGCTTAAAAGTTTATCATGAGCAACGGGATGCACTTGTTGAATTTTATAAGGAAAAAAATGTTTATGCGTGTGTTGAAGGAGATGCGGATAGAGAGGACATTTTCGAGAACATCTGCTCTCTCCTGGAGCGAACAATAGCGCACGTGATTAAGGACGATACGGGCCCATGATTGTCTATAAAAGCGATAATGAAATTCTGGCCATCAAGGAGAGCAACCAGATTGTGGCAGAGATTCTGTCTGATTTGGGGAAAATGGTGAAGCCTGGGATTCAGACTCGAGAGCTGGATGAGTATGCACACAGCAGAGCAAGAGAAATGGGGGCCATCCCTGCTTTTAAAGGCTACAGAAGCTTTCCTGCATCTCTGTGCACTTCGATAAACGAAGAAATTGTTCACGGCATCCCTTCTTCACGTGTACTTCAGGATGGAGATATCATCAGCCTTGACTTTGGTGTTATCTATGAAGGCTATTATGGAGATGCCGCTGTCACTCATCCGGTAGGAGAGGTCAGCCAAATAGCCCGTAAACTTATTGCTGCTGCAACACAATCATTTTATGAAGGGATCAAACAGTTGAAGGTCGGAAACAGAATTTCCGATGTATCCTATGCCGTTCAGAAGTTTGTAGAGTCCTTGGGTTTTTCCGTCATCAAAACGTTTGTCGGACATGGGATTGGGATGTCTTTGCATGAAGAACCTCAAATCCCAAATTTTGGTTCCCCAGGACATGGTCCCAAGATTAAACCGGGGATGGTGCTGGCCATTGAGCCAATGATTGCAGTTGGGGATTGGAATGTAGATATTCTGGCCGATCAATGGACGGCTGTCACCCGAGATAAGAGTCTCTCCGCACACTTTGAACATACCGTTGCTGTCAGAGATAACAGTGTTGAGATTTTAAGTCTGCTGGAAACAGATTCTGATTCATCTTATTACAAGGAGTCCAGGTATGTCTAAACAAGATGTATTCGAGGCTGAGGGAACAGTCCTTGAGACCCTTCCTAATGCTATGTTTAAAGTTGAATTGGCCAACAAACATATCATTCTTGCCCATATATCAGGAAGGATGCGCAAGCATTTCATCCGGATCCTACCTGGTGATAAAGTGGCGCTGGAGCTGACACCATACGATTTGACCAAAGGACGAATTACGTATCGATATAAATAGAAGGAAAGGACAATGAAAGTCAGAGCATCTGTGAAAAGAATGTGCCGAAATTGTCGGATCATCAAAAGAAAAGGGATTCTCCGAGTTATCTGCACAAACCCAAAACATAAACAAAAACAAGGATAAATGAGGTAAAAATGGCAAGAATAGCTGGAATTACGCTCCCCCCTGAAAAGAGAATCGAAATCGGATTGACCTATATTTTTGGGATAGGGCATTCGAAGTCGATGAGGATTCTCGGAGAAGCCAAGATCGATAAAGATAAAAGAGTTAAATCCTTAACAGAGGAAGAAATCAATAGGATCCGTCAGATTATCGAACAGAAGGATAAAATTGAGGGAGACTTGAGAAAAGAAATCTCCATGGATATAAAACGACTGATGGATATCGGTTCATACAGAGGGATGAGGCACAAGAGAAGATTACCGGTCCGTGGACAACGAACGAAAACAAATGCCCGGACACGCAAGGGTCCCGTGGGAAGGCGTTAAAAAGCGATAGAAGGAGTGATTGATGGCAAAACCAAAAAAGAAAGCAAAGAAAAAAAAGATAAGAAAAGATGTTGGATTCGGTATAGCACATATTCAATCCACGTTCAATAATACAATTATTACTTTAGCCGACCGACAGGGGAGTACGCTGTGTTGGGCCAGTTCGGGTTCAGCCGGTTTTAAGGGGGCTCGAAAGGGCACTCCTTTTGCTGCTCAACTGGCAGCCAAAGAAGTTTCTGCCAAGGCTAGAGATTTTGGCGTCAGATACATTGATGTCAGAATTAAAGGTCCCGGAGCCGGAAGAGAATCGGCAATCAGGGCACTTCAGTCAGGGGGATTGGAAATCAAATCAATTAGAGATATCACACCGATCCCTCATAATGGGTGTCGACAAAGAAAAAGAAGAAGAGTCTAAGGTATATCGATACAAGGAGTAGAAAATGTCAGGATATAGAGAATCAGTTTGCCGCCTATGTCGCGTTGAGCGAGTGAAATTATTCAAAAAAGGGAACAAGTGCTTAACGAATAAATGTCCCGTTGAACGCCGGCCTTATCCTCCGGGCGAACACGGTCGAAGTAGGCGGAGAATACTGGGATATGGAATCCAGCTGAGAGAAAAACAGAAACTGAAGAGATTTTATGGAATGTCTGAAAAGCAGTTCCGTTTGTTTTTCCAGCGGGCAGAGAGAAAAAAGGGCGTGACGGGCGAAATCCTTTTGTCCATGCTGGAAAGACGGTTGGATAATATTATTTATATTTCCGGTTTTTCCCACTCCCGATACCATGCTCGACAGATGATTACACACGGCCATTTTAGATTGAATGGACACTATGCCACCATCCCGTCCATGCTAATAAATAAGGGTGATGTTGTGTCCTTTAAGGAAAAATCGAAAAATCATCCGGAGTACGGTCCTCTTGTCGAATCCAACAAGACCAAATCTGTACCCGGATGGCTGAGTATAGACTGGGACAATAAAGAGATCAGTGTTCAGTCTTTCCCGAATCGTGACGATGTCACATTCGATGTGGAAGAACATTTGGTCGTCGAACTGTATTCGAAATAGGAAAAAGGAGGAGACCATGACACCGATAGGATTTCAAAGACCACGGTATTTAGAATGCAATTATGAAACATTAACCGCTGAATATGGAAGTTTTTCAGCCCAGCCTTTTGAGAGAGGTTATGGCATAACGATAGGAAATTCACTGCGACGGATTCTGTTGTCGTCGATACCCGGAGCCGCTATCACAAATATCCGTATACAAGGAGTTCTTCATGAATTTTCGTCAATTTCTGGAATTGTCGAAGATGTGACAGATATTATCCTCAGCTTGAAGAGCATCCCGATGAAACTCCATGGGAATGAGCCAAAGACAATGACCTTAAAGAAAAAAGGTCCGGCCACCGCAAAGTCGTCCGATATTGAACATGATTCGGATATTAAGATTCTCGACAGCGATATTCACATTGCCTCTCTAGATAATGATGGAGAACTGGATATGGAGATGATCGTCGAGAACAAACGAGGGTACATCCCTGCCGAACAGAATTTTAAGGAAGATTTGAGTGTGGATTATATTCCTATTGATTCTTCTCATTCCCCGGTTCTTAAAGTGAATTATAAGGTCGATCCGGCTCGAGTGGGAAAACGAATTGATTATGAAAGTTTGACACTCGAAGTATGGACAAACGGAGCCATCATTCCCCAAGAATCCCTGGCTAAAGCTTCAAAAATTATGAGAGACCATCTGGTGATTTTCCTCGATATCGTCGATGAGCCGGCCGAAAAAGATCTGGCAGATTCCAAGGCGGAGATCCCCTATTTTTCTCAACTCGATATCTTATCCAAGTCTATAGACCACCTGGAGCTTTCCGTCCGTTCAAACAATTGCCTCAAATCAGCAGGGATCGATAAAATTAGTGAACTTGTCCAAAAATCAGAAGATGAACTTTTAAAGACGAAAAATTTTGGCCGCAAATCTCTGACAGAAATCAAAGAAACTCTTCAGGACATGGGTCTGGGTTTGAATCTGGAACTCCATCCCAATCTTTTAGAGCAAATTGAAGGGGAGGAGATGGTTGAACCAGAAGAGGGAGAGGAAGAATGAGGCATCGGGTAGCAAGCAAGAAACTCGGACGGAATTCAGCCCAGAGAAAGGCGCTGCTGCGGAATCTCGTGACATCCTTTTTGGAGAAAGAACGTATAAGAACGACTTTGGCAAAAGCCAAGGCTACACGACCGCTGGCCGAAAAAATGATCACTCTATCGAGGACAAATTCTCTCCATGCACGACGCCGTGCGTTGAGATTTATCTACAAAAAAGACGTCGTGAAAAAAATGTTTGAGGAGATTGGTCCTCGTTTTTCGGAAAGACCGGGTGGATACACACGGATCGTCAAATTGGGGCCCAGAGATGGGGATGGAGCTGAAATGGCCATGCTGGAGATGATTGGCTCGGAACTCAAGAAGAAATCCAAGAAAAAATCAGTCAAAGAAAAAGCTAAAGAAAAAAGTAAAAAATAATTAATTGGGGACAGGCCCCATTTTTTCGATAAAAAAATGGGGCCTGTCCCCAATTAATTATTTTATCTGTTGGTTTTTGGAATCACCCAGAGTTTTTGACCGGGATATATTTTGGAACGCATGCTGAGACCGTTCATCCGCAAAAAGACATTAAGATTCATTCCGTGCTGCCTAGCGATGTTGGCGGGGATATCGCCGCTCTTGACGGTGTACTGAACGGAATTTCCGGGTCTGGCTGACTGAAGCGTTAGTTTTTGTCCAACTCTGAGAAGATTGCTTGTTAGGTTGTTGTCTTTTTTCAGCTTACTCACAGTTGTGCCGAAGTAATTAGCGATAACCCAGAGAGAATCATTCCGTTTTACGACATAGACAAACTTTTCTCCTTCCTGGACAAGTTCTCGTGAAGTTGAGGCCGAGCTTCCTCCCCCACGTGAGGGGACTTTGAGTCTCTGACCAGGGTGGATAAGGTAGTTCCTTCGGAGTCCGTTCAATCTTCTAATTGCGGAGATGGACGTTCTATAACGCTCAGCAATTCCTGAAACGGTTTCCCCTCTTCTGACGTAGTGGGTGACATATGAAGCTTCAGGAGGGACATATTTTGCAATAGAAGAAATAGAGGACAGTGTTTTTTCTCCGTATCCTACCGGGACTCGGAGGGAGTATTCGTTTTCAGGAGTGGATTTATAACGAAGTTCAGGATTTATAGATGTCAAATCCTCTTCTTTCAAACCAAGCGTTTTAGCCAATGAAGCAAGGCTGACCGCACGCTTGATAGACACCGATTCAAAGCGTAAGGGGGGATCGGGTTGAGGAAGGGTAAAACCGTATTTGTCTGGATCGTTAATGATGAGGAGTGTCGCGACAAACCGAGGCACAAAGCGGGCTGTTTCCCTGGGAAGCATCTCATAGAGGTCCCAGAAGTTATCCAGATAGTTGATGCGCTGGGCTCTGATTACGCGCTGGACACGAAATTCTCCACAGTTATATCCGGCCAAAGCGGTCGTCCAGTCCCCAAAGAGAGAATGCAGCTCATTCAAGTATTTTGCCGCGGCCTGAGTTGCCTTAATGGGATCCATTCTTTCATCAATCCACTGGTCTCTTTTGAGCCCGAACCGTAATCCCGTTGAAGAAATGAACTGCCATAGACCCAAAGCTCTGGCTCTGGAATAGGCATTGACCTTGAACCAGCTTTCGATCATGGGCATCCATGCCAGCTGTTCCGGCAGTCCTTCTTTTTTTAACTCTTCAAAAATCATTTCTCTGTATCGGCCCGATCGTTTGTAAGACGCTTCGAAATCCTTTCTCTCAACGGTCTGGAAACTTTTGACCTCGGCGAGGACATGTTTGTTTTCTTCGAGAGGGATGGACTTATGATTGTTGTGGATCGCAGTCCGGAGTGAAGCATGGATCTCCTGAATACGTTGAGCAATAAGCAGGCGCAGATTATATTTATCCTGGTTCAGAGGTGAATCCGGAGGGAGCTGGATTTCTAGAATGAGACGATAGGCTTGGTCCAAAGCCTCTAAAGCCGTATCCATATCTCCCCGCTCCCATGCATATTGAGCATCATTGTAGTTGTCCTCGGCTTCCTCTAGCTTATCTGAAGGATCAAATTCCTCTATATCTTCTTCCTGGAAGGTTTGCTGGAATACTTCTTGGGTCACGATGGATTTTTCAACCGAAGGTTGTACTTCCTTTTCTTGTCTTTGAGCGGGTGGTTCCACAGGATCGGGTGATTGAACGATTTCTGCAGGAGGTTCCTGGGCCGGTTTCTCCAGAGTCACACAGCTCCCGAACAGGATAAAGGATGCCGCAGTCAGGACGCTGATATACAATATTTGTGTGCTTGTTTTCGTTTTCATTACCAATTAAAGTAGCACTATTCAGGGTAGCGAGTCAAACAAGAGGATTATTGTTTGGAGTGCCAGTTCCATGCCGTCCGGATTATGGTTTCGATATCGGAATATTCGAGCGTCCAGCCGAGGAGGCGCTCGGCTTTGTCCTTTGAAGCAAGCAGAACCGGAGGATCCCCAAGTCGTCTTGGACTGATTGTGTATCCGACCGTTTTCCCTGTAATTTGTTCAGCCTTGGCTAAAATTTCGAGAACGGAATATCCTTTATTCGTTCCAAGATTGATAAACTCACTCTTGGGTTTAGTGAAAAGTCTATTTAAGGCAAGGACATGGGCTCTAGCCAGGTCTTTAACATGGATGTAATCTCTTACGGCACTGCCGTCAGGTGTAGGGAAATCGGTGCCATAGAGAAAAAAACTGTCTTGTTTATTTAAAAGAAACAGCAGTATGTTTGGGATAAGGTGTGTTTCCGGATTATGGGCCTCTCCCCTCTGACTTTGGGGGTCCGCTCCAGAAGCGTTAAAATAGCGGAGGGAGATAAATTTAAGATCATGGGCTCTGTCATAATCCTCGAGAATTTTTTCCACAAAGTATTTGGTCTGTCCATAGGGATTGATGGGTCGGAGGGGGTGGTCCTCGGAGATGGGTGAAGTTTCAGGATTTCCGTAAACGGCAGCGCTTGAAGAAAAGATGAATTTTTTAACACTCTTTTTGAGCATGACATCCAGAAGATTCAAACTGCTGATGAGATTGTGAGTGTAATATTTATTAGGATGGACATACGATTCTCCTACCTCAATGAGTGAAGCGAAGTGGAGGACGGCATCGATTTCGTTTTTGTCGAATGCTTCCTCAACCGATTTTTTATCCATCAAGTCGCCTTCAATGATAGGGCCGCCCGTGAGAAATTCTCTTTTTCCTGTCGAAAAATTGTCAAAGACTGTGACATCATAACCATCAAGAATGAGCTCTTGAACGGTGTGGGATCCGATGTATCCGGCTCCACCTGCGACGAGAATGTTCATTGTTTGTCCTCTTTTATGATTTTTTTAGCCAATACTAAACCTTTTGACAGGGTTTCGAACTCGTTATCGAGTTGAAGCTGATACAACTTTTTCAAGATTACACCCATCCGTGGACCCGGCGCAATGCCTAGATCGATCAGATCCCGGCCTAAGATTAGAGGCTCGATAGTTGTTTTGGATACATTCAATTCTTCAAATTTGTTCAAGAGCCATTGGCCCTCTCGATCCATCCCTTGAATTGGCTCTTCATCTCTTCCGGCTCTATCGGCGGCATCCAATAGAGCGACAAGTTCAATCTCTCCGTAGACGTCCGCGGCCAGCCGGTTGAATGCTTTTTTTGTGACCGAGTCCCGATTCTGCCAGAGCTCAGAAGCCCAGTGATGTGTTTTGATGAGGGATAAAACTGTCTTTCTCAGGTCATGCCCTCTCCACGAGTGGATTTTGTGTCGATCGAATACATCTTTTGTTATGTTTGCACTGGTGATATCATGTCCATAGTTGGTGATGGCCATTCTTCCCCGTTTATATTCCCAACAGGCTGTGGCTGCCTTGCCTGTGTCATGGAACAGGGCGGCAAATAGGAGGGCCAGTTCTTTTTCTGTATCTAGTTTGAATATTTTTGCCAGTCTTTTGGCCTGGTCCACAGTGATTTTTGTGTGCTGCCACACCGTATGATGGCCGAAGGAGTCCTTCTCAGGGTGAAAGATAGAGTCCTGGATAGAAAGAGTGAGTCTGTAGAGTTCAGGAAAAATCTGGCGCAGAGCGCTCAGCTTGAATAATTCTTCAAGACCAATTGATGGGTTTGGAGATTCGAGGAGGATTCTGAACAATTCTTCGTTAATTCGCTCTATGCTCAAGCCCGATAAATCAATGTCTTTTGAAGCCACATAAATTTCCGGATCTATTGAAAAGCCAAGAACTGAGGCAAAGCGCGCGGCGCGAATTACCCGTAGAGGATCTTCGGGAAAAGCGTCCGGATTGGTCAGCCGGATAATTTTATTATTTATATCTTTTTCTCCATCAAAGGGATCGAACATTTCGTTGTCAGAAAGCCTTAATGAAATGCTGTTACACCGGAAGTCCCGTCTTTCCAAGTCCTTTTCAATGGGAATCTCGGGGTCGGCCATAATGACAAAATCCTTGTGCCCGCGGATGGTCGTTTTTTTTGGAGAGTCCGTTCTTGGGAGTGCAATATCGTATGTCCGGTCTTTCAGTAAAAATTTGATGATACCAAAGCTTTTCCCAACCAGGTCAATTTTTCCAAAGGATTGAAGTGTCTCTACAATCTTTTCGAGAGAAAAATGAATGATCAGGATGTCGACATTGTCCGCATCTTTTTTATTGGGGTTGAAAAGAAGGTCCCGGACAAAACCTCCTACAGCATAAACATCCTCTCCGAAGTGCTGGATAAAAAAGTCTTTATCGCGGAATGGAGCGTGAGCAAGCTTTCTCGTATTCTTCAGTATGTTCAATGTTGTCTTTCCGAGTGTGTCTTCATTGAAGTTTACTCTTTTTCCCTGTCTTAAATCAACACACATGCTCCGTGGGAAGCATCCCATTTCCATCTTTATTTTAGAGTCGGACCCGTGACCCTCACGGGAGGTATGTCTCCATTCCTCGCTGAAGCCACGGGGGCGGAGACACACTTCTCGACGTCCATCCGACTCAGCTGAAGGTACTCCGCGGAGGACGGAAAGGTGCCCCCCCTTCATCTCAAACAGAACCAGTCTGCTCGAAGTTGAAATTTGGGTGGGATAAATGTATCCTTAGTGTTCAGATTCGGGATTCGGTGACTATGAAAAAAAGTTTTATATATCTTCTAACTCTCTTGATTATAGTTGTTTGCTTAGGTTTTGCGGGACCTCTGGATAAGGATCTTTCGATTTCTCTTGAAATGAAACAGGTTGAAAACCTTACGACGACATCATTGAACTATGTCTTCTATCTCAACATAAGAAACATTTCATCGAAATCCTATTATTTAACCCGATACAGATACCGGTTTGTTGTGAACGAAGTGGAATATCTGCAGATCAATACAGCTCCTTCTGCGGGATTGGAACTTAGGCCTTCAGAGACGACAATGGTCGCGATTCCTGTGAAAATCACTTATGAGCATCTTTTCCGAGCTATTGAGGGTGTCAACGAGATGGATTCAACACCCTGTTATCTGATGGGAGAATTGTTTTTTAGTGACAGGAGAAGAGAGCGAGGCAGCCTTCCCATAGCCTTTAGCGGAGAATTTCCTATCTTTAAAGCTCTGGGAGTCGAAATTGTATCGCTAGATGCTAATACGGTCTCCATAGCCGGGGCCGATCTGGACTTCCATGTCAAATTTAAAAACGGCAATGGATTTAATCTTCGCGTCCACAAAATTACGTACAATTTGAAATTGGGTGGACATTCTGTTGACGTAGGTCAAATTGAAGGGGACAAAAATATAGAAGAAAAAGGAGAAAAGGTCTTCACGATTCATCTTCTCCTCAATTTTTTTGATGTGGGGAAACAACTTTATCCCATTCTCCAGAAAAGTGATGTGGAGGCGGCATTCTCCGGAGAGATCGGATTTCTGACGCAGTGGGGTCGAATGCAAATTCCATTTTCCATAAATAAAAAACTCCCCTTAAAATACCCGAGATGATCAGTATCATCATTCCAAGCTATAATCGAGCCGAATTTTTAAAAGAGGCCGTCCAATCTGTTCTGGACCAGGACTATTTTTCCAGTGGCTCAGAAGCCTCCCTGTTTGAACTTCTTGTTATCGATGATGGTTCCACGGATCAGACAAAAACCGTAGTGGATTCCTTCTCCTTTCCTATAGTCTACCGTTATTTGGACCACAAGGGTGTGAGTGCGGCAAGAAATCTTGGAATCAAATTATCCCAGGGGAACTATGTGGCATTTTTGGATTCAGATGATCTATGGAAAAAGGACAAAATCAATGTTCAGATGAGCTTGATGAAATCTTTACCGCAGACTAAAATCTGTTACACGGAAGAAATCTGGATTCGGAATGGAGTGTTTGTGAATCCCAAAAAAAAGCATCAAAAGTATTCGGGATGGATTTTTGAAAAAGTCCTTCCCCTCTGTCTTCTCAGCCTTTCGTCGACCGTGTTCCATCGATCAGTTTTTGAAGAAGTGGGAATTTTCGATGAAAATCTCCCGGCTTGTGAAGATTATGACCTTGGGATCCGAGTCGCTTTGAGATATCCTATCCATCTGATCACCAAACCCCTGATTTTCAAGAGAGGAGGTCATCCTGACCAGCTGTCGCGAAAATATTGGGGAATGGATCAGTTTCGTGTCAAAGCTCTCGAAAAGGCTTTCGGGATGGATTTATCCCCTCTGCAGAGAGAGCAGGTAAGAAGAGAGCTGCTTAAAAAGTGCAAGATTTTAGTGTCTGGATTCGGGAAAAGAAATAAGATGTCAGAAGTTAATTTTTATTCTGGCCTCATCGAAAAATATGAAAAAAAACAGGAGGAAAAATGAGTATCCTAGATGTGATGCGGACACGGAGAAGCACGCGTAAGTACAAACCAGATCCTGTCCCTGAGGCGGTTTTTCTTAGGGTGATGGAAGCGGCGCGTATTGCCCCTTCTGGAAAAAATCTCCAGCCCTGGCATTTTGTCATCGTTAAAGACAAAGACATGAAAGAGAAATTGGCTGTGGCTTCGGCGCATCAGTATTTTATCGCGGAAGCACCGATTTTAATTGTCGCCTGCGCTTACCCGGAGAATTCTTATGCCAAGATGGGGAGATACATGAAATCCTGGCCTGTAGATGTCGCCATTGCGGTCGATCATCTTATGCTCATTGCAGAGGAAGAAGGTCTGGGTACATGCTGGATTGGTTCATTCCGGGAAGAAGAAGTAAAAGCGCATCTGGGTGTACCCGAGGATGTCAAAGTCTTGGCTTTAACGCCTTTGGGGTATCCAAATGAAGTCCCCAAAGACAGAGGCAGAAAAAGCCTGGATGAGATCATTTCTTATGAAAAATTCTAACCCAGGTTAAGAGTATCCGGCGATTAAAACCAGTAATTCATGCCAACGCTGATGGTCAATCCACCGAGATCAAAAGGTTCAAATCCTATGAAGTAGTCTTTTAAGGTCCCTTTCGCCTGGTTGTATTTGACTTCCCCTTCTATGCTGATCCTGTTGGCAATGGGGAGCATGACGCCGCCAAAAACGTGGAATCCGAAGCTGATTTTATTTTCTTCCCGGGCATCAACAGAATATGTGGGATAGCCAATGACGATGGCATCGAGGTTCAGATCAAGGAATTCTTCTCCCGCTTCAAAATCGACCATGTCTCCGTGAATCCGGACCGTCCATAGGTAAGCGCCGACGCCGCCTCCGACATAAGGAATGAGTTTTCCTTTTCTCCCTAGTGGGGTGAGTTTAATAGATGCTTGAATGGGTGTGACCGAGACTGAAAACACGTGGCTGATAGGAGATCCTTCGCCGTAATCAAAGGCAAAGAAGTCACCGTCGATATCTTCTCCCACATAGTCGGTATAGATACCGGATTTATTTTTTGTGTACGGATCCACACTCATTACAACGCTGAATTCGCGGGAAACAAAATATTCGTAACCAAAAGTAATATTTGTGTTCTGGAACTGAGTTTTTGTGTAGGTCATATTCTCGAACTCAATGTCCCATAAATCACTCATAGCTCGCGGTATAAAATAGCCAACTTTGAATGAAACCAAATCGGAATAAATAAATCCCGGCAGACACAGGATGAGTGCAAATACGATTATTAAACTTTTCTTCATTGTCTTTCTCCTCTACTGGAAAGATATGCAAATACCATGCCAACTCAAATAGAATTGTCCAAAGGGTAGCGGTACTTTTTGACTGTTTCCAAAAAAGGTCAACTGTCCTTTTCTTGACATGCTAAGACTATGTTTATAAGCCAGATGAGCTTTTGAGTCAAGCCTCCCCTCAGTGAAACACATTGAGTTGACATTTATCTCAACGATTTCTAGTATGAGAATGAATTTAATGCAGGTCATGAACACATGAAGACGGAAATCGTAAAAGTCGATACAGACCGCATCGAACCGGATAAGTTTGATTTGATAAAAACTGTATTAAAAAAAGATGGTGTTTTGGCCTATCCCACCGACACCTTTTATGGTCTGGGGGTCAACTGTTTTTCAGAGGATGCCATCCGGAAAGTTTATATGTTAAAAGAGAGAGCTCTCTCCAAACCTCTTTCTGTGATCATTGCGGACTTGAGTGAACTCGAGGAACTTGTCGAGGACATCCCTCCAATTTTCAAGTCTCTCTCAAACGAGTTCTGGCCAGGGCTTCTCACGATAGTCTTTCGGGCTTCAGAGAGACTGCCGGAAGTGCTTTCAGGTCATTCTGGATCGATTGGTGTGAGATATCCGGATTTTGAATGGCTGAGAGCTCTTGTGCGGCATGCCGGTTTCGCGATCACCGCGACAAGTGCCAATCTCTCTAATAGAGGAGAAGCCAGCGATCCTTTTTGTGTTCGTGAAGATTTTTCTGGGAAAATAGATCTGATTGTAGATGGGGGGCAGACTCCGGGCTTAAGGCCATCGACGGTGATCGATATTTCAACAGGAACAGTCAAGATTCTTCGAGAAGGAGCCCTTCCAGTCTCTTTGTTTGAAAAATACTTGGATTGACTCTTCTCAAAGAAAGAATTCCATCCCCTCAGATGCGATGCCGCATCCTGCCTCAAAAACAGTTCTCCTTTCTTTCCCCTCAGGATTGAGCGCAAGGTTGGTGTGATTGAGGTGTGTAAAAAGGACTTTTTTTCTCCCGGACCGGACGGTGTCCTTTAAAATTTTGAGGGATGTGGTGATAAAGGGATGACCGATTTTTGTCAGGTCTCTCCCTGGGAGTTCATCAGGGCTGAAAAATGTCCCGTCTAAAATTGCGATGTCTGTTTTTTCTACTTCTTCTTTGATGGATCGATGCCATCCACTCCAACTTTGTATATCTGGGATGTAGAGCAGACTTTTTTTCGGCCCTATAATTTTTAGACCGAGTGTGTCTGTATATTCATTACGGTGAGGGACATGAAAAGGAATCACAGAAATATTTTCTGTGATGTTCTCTTTTTTGTCGAGATCAAAATACTGAAGGGAAATATTCTTCATACGAACGAGCTGATCCCATGGTCCGTTACTCGAGAGGAAATCCCCCATTTGCCGGGAGCAGTAAACGGGAAGGTTTTGTGTAGATAAAGATTCGTATCCGTAAAACATCAGTCCCGTATAGTGCCCGATATGGGCGTGTGTCAGAAGAATCCCATTGGGGACATTTTTTCTTCCGGGTTTTCCCCTCCTCAAACGTTTGTGGATCCTGTCGTATTGGATTCTCAAATCAGGAGTGGTATCGATAATATAGGCCTTGTTATTCCTCAGGTCCAATATGGCGAGAGAAGAAATGAGGCGGGAGAATAGAGGGTCTATCCTGGCTTTCTGGCAGTTTGGACAGTAACATCCGATTTGAGGGATCCCTCCATCCTGAGCCGATCCAAGAACTTTGACCAGGATATCGGATCCGGTGTTGTTCTGACTTGAATTTGAGTCAAAGTTCAAACGGCTTCTTCCGGAAGAAAGGCCGGCATGAAAGCCCACAAGACCTCCCAGAAAGCGGCCAAGAAACGATCTCCTTCTCATATGATGTTCAGCGGACTTTTGATCCGGCAGGGATATCGGTGAGAAAGAAGGGAAGGACGGCTTTTCCGGAAACTTCTTCGGCAGCAAGGAGCATAACCTGTGATTCCACTCCTCGGATAACGGCAGGTTTAAGGTTGACTATGACCACGATCTTTTTGCCGATCAAATCATCCGGTGAATAGGTGTCAGCGATACCTGACACCATCTGTCGTGTCTCTGTTCCGATATTGACATCAATTTTCAAGAGTTTGTCTGTTCCTTCGATGTGTTCGACATTTAGGATTTCTCCCACACGAAAATCCATTTTCTTGAAATCGTCAAAAGTGATTTGTTCCATTTTGTCCTCCTTTAAAAAATCCTCAAGTTTGACTCTAGGAAAGAGAGGTTCCGGTTTGAGAAGGTTGCGATCCAATTGAAAATCTTTATATTCGAACTGAGACAAGATGGTGTCCTCTATGGATTGTTCCTCGCCGAGTAGACTCCAGATTTTTTCCGTGGATTCCGGCATCACGGGGAAAATGAGGGGGCAGATGGCTCTTATAGATGCGGCGGCCTGATAGAGAATTCTTCCCAGCCTTTTTTTTTGTGTGACATCTTTTGCAATCTTCCAAGGCTCGTTTTCGGCCAGGTACTTATTGACCTTACTCAAATATCCCCAGATCTCTTCCAGCGCTTTGTTTATACTATATTTTTCGTAGTGCTCTATGACACGAGCCTTCAAAGAATCAAATTCCATCCTCAGGGCCTCATCCTCTTTTTGCTCTTCATCCATATTGTCGATACGTCCACCAAAATAGTTGAAAATCATAGTCAAGGTTCTCTGTACGAGGTTGCCCAGGTCATTAGCCAAGTCTGAGTTAATTCTGTGAAGGAAACCTTCATGTGAAAAATTTCCGTCCAGACCAATGGGGATTTCCCTGAGAAGAAAATATCGCAGTGGATCGGCTCCAAATGCTTTTAATATCACATGCGGATCGAGGACATTGCCCTTGGATTTGGACATTTTTGTATCATCTTTAAGCCACCATCCGTGACCAAAAACGGTCTTTGGAAGAGGAAATCCGGAAGCCATGAGGAAAGCCGGCCAGAAAATCGCATGGAAACGAAGGATGTCCTTCCCTATGAAGTGAACATCTGCAGGCCAGAATTTCTCATAAAGTTCCATATTCCAGTCGTACCCAATTGCTGTCAGATAGTTGTTTAAGGCATCAAACCAGACATAGATGGTGTGCTCTGGATCATCCGGGACCTGGATGGCCCATTTCACTGTTGTCCGCGTGATGCTGAGGTCTTTAAGCCCCTGCTTGACGAAACTGACCACTTCGTTCATCCGGCTGTGGGGTCTTACGAAATCAGGATGTTGAGCATAGTAATTAAGGAGACGATCTTGATAGGAGGAGAGCTTAAAAAAGTAGCATTCTTCCGAAACAAGGCTGCACTCTTTTCCACAGTCCGGGCATATCTTGTGGCCTTCTTTTTCAAGCGGAACATCATCTGACAAAAAATTTTCGTCAGAAATGCAGTAATACCCTTCATACGTCCCTTTATAGATATCTCCTTTGTTTTTCAGCTTTTGAAAAATTTTCTGGACGCCCTTTTCGTGTATGGGCTGTGTTGTACGGATGAAATAGTCGTATGATATATTGAGTGTTTTCCAGAGTTCCTTGAAATGGATCACCATTTTGTCAGCCAGTTCTATGGGTGCGAGTCCCTTTTCCTGGGATGATTTTTCTACTTTTTGTCCGTGTTCATCTGTTCCGGTGAGAAAAAAAACGTCGTAACCAGCCAGCTTTTTGAAGCGTGTGATGGCATCTGTAATGATGGTAGTGTAGGCATGTCCTATGTGAGGGATATCATTCACATAATAGATGGGTGTTGTGATGTAGAATGTCTTCTTAGAACTCTTTTCCACTGCCGGCTCCTCCTCTGATTAAGGTTATGGCTTCTGCCCGCGTGGCATTTGACGTTCTGAAGGAACCCCGGACGGCTGATGTGATCGTCATCGACTTAGGTTTATTGGCACCTCTCATGGACATGCACATGTGTTCGGCCTCGATGACAACCATGACTCCTAAGGGTTTTAGCTGGGTTTCAAAAAGATCGGCAATTTGTTTGGTGAGCCGTTCCTGCACCTGAAGTCTTCGGGAATATATATCCACAACCCTGGCGATTTTGCTCAGACCGACAATTCGTCCGCCTTTAGGAATATAGGCCACATGAGCCACACCTGCGAAAGGGAGCATGTGGTGTTCGCACATTGAATAGAGCGGGATATTTTTAATCAAGACCATTTCATCATGGTTCTCGCCGTCCATAGGCTGCAGTTCATGTGCTGGATCCTCATCCTTTCCGCCAAAAATTTGAGAAAACATGGTGGCCACTCTTTTGGGAGTATCCTGCAGGCCGGCTCTTTGGGGGTCCTCTCCCACTCCTTCTAAAATGAGTTTTATGCCCTCTTCAATTTTCTTTGAATCCACTTTAATGTCTCCTCATTTTTTGGATCGCGTCTTTCTTTTTCTCCGAGCAAATTCTGTTTGTGCCATCTCATAAACTTTTTTAACCGGTATTTTGTTGTTTCTGGCGGCTTTTTTGCAGTCCTCATATTCGGGTAGTGCATGGACTTCCTTGCCCTCAAGGCAAGCGGTTTTTACTGTGATGTCTGTGCCCAGTACTTTTATTTTTGTTAAATTGCGTTCAAGAACTCGTCTTTCAACAGGATAGAATCTGACTCCAATCGAGCTCGTTTCCTCAAAGATCGAACGGATGAGCGAGTCCATTTTGTCGGCCTCGACCATAACTGCAAGCTTGGTGGCCAGCCTATTTTTTTTCATAACAATGGGCGTGAGAGAGACGTCCAATGCCCCCAATTTAAATGCCCTTTCGAAGTATCCGGCCAGTATTTGAGGGGTGCTGTCATCGATGTTCGCCTCGATTGTGTAGATTTTTTTGGCGGCCTTAAACTGTTCCTTTTTACCGAGGAAGACGCGGAGAATGTTTGGGATTTCCGGGAAGTCTTTGCTTCCGGCTCCATAGCCAACTTTTTCATAGTTCATTTCTGGAAACGGAATGAATGTCTTGACAAGAGTCGCTACAATTGCCGCTCCTGTGGGCGTGACCAGTTCTTCTTTGGCCCATGCCGAATACACACGGATGCCTTTGAGGAGTTCGGCGACGGCAGGAGGCGGAACAGGCAGCCTCCCGTGTGATGTTTTAACCCACCCTTGACCGACATTTAAGGGTGAGGAATAAAATGTGTCGATGTTGAGAAAGTCGGCAAGAAAGCAGCAGCCGACAATATCAATGATGGCATCGTCTGCCCCTGCTTCGTGCAGGTGAGTCAAATTGAAGGAGTGGCCGTGGACGCGCGATTCTGCCTGGAAGAGTTTCTTAAAAATAGAGAGAGATTTATTTTTAATGTGAGAAGAGAAAGAACTCGAGTTGATGAGGTCCTCTACATCTTTCCATTTCCGCGCCGCGCTTTTTTTGCTTTTCTTGACGGAAACATCGATTTTTAGCCCTCGAAGAGACGATCTTTTTGTCTCTTTTATCTGGATGTCAACAGGTAGGTTCAGTCCTGCCATTTTTTCTAAAAACAGTGTCTTGGGCACTCCTAAATCCAGAAGAGCACCTAAAATCATATCTCCGCTGAGGCCTGACGCGGCATCAAAATAGAGAAACTTCATCTGTGCTTTTTCCTTTACGGTCAATTCTTTTTACCTTTGGAGAATAGGATAGCGAAAATGTCCTAAAAACGCAAAATTCCCTTCATAAAATAAATTGAAATAAATTGAATAAATTGGGGTCAGGCCGCAAAAACTCTCTTTAACTTGATAATATTAATATAGTTACATGATAAAAATATCCATTTATTGGCCTTAGAGATGCCATTTTAGGCTTAAAAAAGACAACCTAAGCAAAACAAATCAGAATATAATTATCATGTGTTCACAAAGTAATGTTTTTACCTATTAAAGTGTTCCTCTCTTGATTGCGTTCTTAGAAGCCCCTTTTTTACCATTAAAAGTGTACTCTAAGGGCTATTTTTCAAGGAGCAACAAATTTATCTCTATTAATATCAACATAGTATGTATTATTTATGTGGCCTGACCCCAAATAATTCTTGAACCTAGAATCCTCGAATCCTTTTTAGTTTAATTATAAATTGCGTTAAAAAGCAGCTTGAAATTTCTATAAGATTGGGCCCGATTGTGAAAGTTGAATCCAAAGAGTAAAATGGTTCCTCTGTTATAAGACACTTCCAGAATCGCTGATCTTCCTCGTAAAAGTTCTTCTCCGAGAATCCAACCACTGAGCAGCAGGCTTTCATCTGGATATTGTGCAATACTCTGAATGGATATCAAGTTGTTCTTTTCCTGCTCTTCCTCATCAGAATCTGTGATAAGATCGAACGCTTTTCCCCTGGAAAAATATCCCATGCCATTTTTCTCCATTCCAAAGGTCAGTGGCAAATCGGTCTTATAAGTCACTTTTAAAATCGATCCGGGGCAGTTGAATGTGTCGGATTTGACATCTTCGAGAACGTTTTTAATGGGGAGTTTAAACTCGTTGATCGCAAATCCGGCTGAACTTTTGTTGCACATCAGAGTACCACCTTTGTCCACAAATGCTTTTAAGTTTTCCACTCCGTCTTTTGTGATGCCGCCCACATAGTCCGGCGGCATCGTCCCCTTGCGATGTCCATTGATTATTGATGAGGGATTTTGATCCGGAAGAATAATAATATCAAAACGATCGTGAAGATTGCCTGCTCTTATCTCGGCATCGGTCAGCGCATGGAAGGGAATTTCATATCGATCGAATATGAGTGAAATCCATCCTGCATCCATATTGGCGGCCCAGGATTTGTAGAGTGCAATCCTGGGAATCTGTAAATCTTTAAGTTTTACCGAAACTGCCCCTCCAATAAATGTCATCCCGGTTTCAGAGGCGATGTCAACAAGAGCGGCTTTGGAAAGACTCCTGGAATCAACGACAAATGATCCGCTCGGGAATGGCTTCCCATTTACACGGACACCGGAAAGTGCCCTATGGATTCTTCCTCCCGCTTTGAGAATTCGGATTGCGGCGGTGACACTTTTATTGTTGGCGGAGGACAAAATGTAGTGAGGGCCGCTCCCTATTACGGCCCCTGGAACAAAAATTGTTTCCGGAATCGACGTTTTTTTAACTTCGAGAGGCGTATTCATCTGAATGGCTTCTATTCCCATCTGGAGGTGAAGTGTCCAGCCTACGCCGTCGTAAGGAGCAAGTGGAGCCCCTTCCCAACGAACCGTTCTCGACAATCCCTGCCAGAGATGACCGTATTTTCTCAAGTCGGGGTATTCCTGTTTCTCCAGGATATTTTTCGCATAGGAACCGAAGGCTTGGCTTGTCGGTATGATGTAGGCCCCCTTTGGATAGGGAATGCCTTCGTGAGTAAAGGACTCATCGGCTGAGTAAACCTCAATCCCATATCCGATAAATCGATTCAGCATTAAAAGAGAGGTGCTGGGATCTCTTTGATCCAATGGAATAATCCAGCCGTAGGGGGGTTCTTTGCTGAATTTTTCAATGATATCCTTTCCCATTTTGTATTTATAGTAGAGGAATTCATAGCGGTACTTCGCCGCCACATCCAGTAAGGATTTGGAGGCCGTTAGGTTGTATTCGATGGCATCCATCAACCGCCACCAACCCCCCTTCCACGGGCTTGGATAAAACGTTCCCACAGTGAGATCACGATAAGGTTCGGGAAAATCGTTGATCCGGAAATAACGAGGTGTTGCGTATCCGAAGTTGGCTGTTTCGGTCAGAATGGTCGGAATATTATGTGTTTCAACAGCCGGGCCATCCGCATATCCTGGATACCAGAGATCAAAAGCAGTCCGGGAGAGGGCTCCGGATTGATCCGCCGCATCGAATCCCTGGCCCATGGCTGATCCCACCAAATTTTTCCAACGCGTCACGATAGGATGGATATTGGGATTGACCGGCTCCGGATTTGGCGGCATCCAGATGCGAGCAGGGAAAGGTGCGGATTCATGCTGGACGTACATCAGTTCGGGAAACCATTCTCTGCCCACAATGCGGTTCATATTCTGTGTTTCAAGAAGATTGGCCATAAAAGAATCACGATTATTATCATGCCCGGCATATTTGTGGTACAGAAAAGGCAAACGGCTCATTTCATAGGGAGTTCCCACATTGTTGTCGTACCAGTCTGCAACCATTGTCATGCCGTCTGGATTGGCCTGGACAAGCAGCAGGATTACATTGTCCCGGATAATACGTGTCAAATCGTCAGTCCCTGTAAGCAGGTCATAGACAAGTTGAAATTGATGCATGGGAGGGGATGTTTCTGTGGCGTGTATCCCCGAGTCTATCCAGACGATAACCTTTCCTTCTTTAGCCAGGATCTTGGCTTCTTGTTCTGAAACACCGCGGGCCAGACTTAATTTTCTGGAGATATCTTTGTATTTTATTAGATTGGCCATGTTTTCTTCAGAAGAAATAATGGCGTATTTCATGCGTCGTCCCATTGAAGTGGGGCCCATATCAAACACTTGTATACGATGGCTTTCACCTGCGATGAGTTCAAAGTAGCCAACCCATTGCTCATAGGTTGCGAGGTGAAAATCATCGCCGGGTTTATAACCCAGGTAAGCTTCCGGAGTGGTAATCTGGCTGAAACACAGGGACGCCGATAAAAACAAGACAACATAACTTATGATTATTTTTAAATAGCTGTAATATTTATAGAACATCTTCACTCCACAGAAATTTAAGCTTTTGAATAGCTACTATCACACTCCAACAAACATATCAATAAATTCGACCTAGGGGATTATATCTCCGCAGAGATTTTTTTGAGAGTTTGACTTGAACCGGCGTTCATTGTATACAAATAGTCTTGTTAAAGGAGTGATCATGGAACCGGAAATGAGATCAGGATTGCCTCAGGTTGACCTCGGAATATTAGGGGGAACAGGCCTTTATGAAATCGATGGCATAAAGATTATCGAAGAGATCGAACTGGTCACTCCCTTTGGCAAGCCTTCGGATGCCTACATCATTGGTAAATTGGAAGGAAAAAACATTGTCTTCCTCAGCCGTCACGGCCGTGGACACAGGATTCTTCCCTATGAGCTGAATTACAGAGCAAACATTTACGGTTTTAAGATGCTTGGCGTTGAACGGATTTTTTCTGTCAGTGCTGTGGGTTCATTGAAGGAAGAATTAAGACCAAAAGATTTGGTTGTGCCCGATCAATTTTTTGATCGAACACACAGAAGAAGCACTTTTTTTGGTGAAGGCATCGCCGTTCATGTCAGTCTTGATGCCCCCGTGTGTCCGGATTTTTCGGAATTTCTGTTTAATGTCGGTAAAGAGCTGAATTTGTCTATCCATCAGGGAGGGACATACATCTGTATAGAAGGACCTGCTTTTTCAACCAAGGCAGAATCAAAAATCTACCGGGAGTGGGGATGCGATATCATCGGGATGACAGGTGCAACCGAGGCAAAGCTGTGCCGGGAGGCTGAGATCTGTTATGCCACATTGAGCCTGGTGACGGATTATGATGTCTGGCATGAAAGTGAGGAACCGGTTACAGCCGGGATTATTTTCGAGAACCTGGGGCAGAACATCAAAAACGCCAAAAAAATACTCAAACAGGCCATCCGGACTCTTCCGGATCATCCGTTTGAAGATTGTGGTTGTTTGCGGTCCCTCGAAAACTGCATTGTAACCCGGGCTGACCTTATCCCAGAAAAAATCAAAGACAACCTTAAATATATCATCGGGAAATATCTCTAAAGGAAGAAGAAAATGAGTTTGGTCATAGTTGGCTCTTTAGCTTTTGATACCATAGAAACACCACGGACACGAAAAGAAAGAATTATCGGAGGCTCCTGCGCTTACTCGGTCCTCGCGGCCAGTTATTTTACCGATCCGAAAATAGTGGCCGTTGTGGGGACTGATTTTCCTGCCGACATTATCGATCTCTTCCGGAGCCGGGGTGTCGATACACGAGGTCTTAAAGTCGAGAAAGGAAAAACATTTCACTGGGAAGGGCGGTACGGACATGATCCCAACCAGAGAACAACTATCAAGACAGAGTTGAATGTCTTCCAGGATTTCAAACCTGAACTCCTGCCCGAATACCGTAGAGCAAGCACTGTTTTTCTTGGCAACATCGACCCGGATATTCAGGAATATATCCGTTTTCAGCTGGATGAACCCAAATTGGTCGCCATGGATACAATCAATCTCTGGATCAATACAAAACGCGAAGCTCTCCTTAAAGTCTTAAAGGATGTGGATATGTTTTTTGCCAACGATGAAGAGGTCAAGATGATGGCAGGGGAAAACAACCTTATCACGGCGGGGAAGAAGCTGATGGAGTTGGGCCCCTCTCTAATGATAATTAAAAAAGGCGAACATGGGGTTCTTCTCCTCAGTGAAGACTTTGTCTTTGGGGCTCCGGCTTTTCCCTGCGAAAATGTTGTGGATCCCACAGGGGCAGGAGACAGCTTTGGCGGCGGTTTCCTTGGATACCTGGACAAAGTCCGGTCTTTTGATGAAACACATCTGCGCCGTGCCGCCGTTTATGGAAGTGTGATGGCCTCGTTCACCATAGATAAATTCGGGATCGAAGGTCTCAAATCTTTGTCGCTTGAACAAATAGAAGAAAGGTTTTCAGAATTTAAAAAACTTGTATCATTTTGAGTGTAATACACTCAACTGAAGACATCGAAAGGATATTTAATCTTGAAACCGTTAGTCGTACTCAGCCTGGAGCAGGCTCTGACTTTAACCTACGCTACACTGCGCATGGTCCACTTGGGTTGGCGTATTATCAAAATCGAACCCACTCCGATTCCCGGAAGAAAGTCCAAGGGTGATCCCAACAGATATATCGGGCGCCCTGTGGCTGGAGAAGACCGTCACAGTTATTTTGTCTCACCCAACGTCGGCAAAGAAGCCTTGGCCATAGATCTCAAGCACGAGGAAGGGCAGAAGCTTTTGAAGCGCCTCATCCAAAGGCTAGGTGTCGATGTCTTCTGCACCAACACCCTGCCCGCTCGTCATACAAAACTTGGAATTGACTATGAAACTTTGGCTTTGGCCAAAAAGGATCTCATCTGGTGCAGCATATCGGCTATGGGTCTGTCCTATCCAGAGGTTCCAGGATATGATCCCGTGCTGCAGGCGCTGTGTGGATACATGGATTTGACCGGATACGCTGACGGGCCGCCTCTTCAATGCGGCCCTCCTCTTATCGATCTCAAAGCCGGAGACGAAGCATTCACCCAAATTTTGCTGGCACTGATGGAGCGTCAAGAATCCGGAAGGGGAAAACAGATCGATATCTCTATGGCTCAAGCGGCCGTCTCTTGGCTTCACACTTTTCTCCCCATGCTGGACATGGGAAGCCCGCCGTCAGAATTGAAGCGCTCGGGCAATGAACACCGCCAGTTTATTCCGGTCAATGCCTATAAAACCAACGATGGCTTCATCTACATGGCCATCGGCAGCGATGCCCAGTGGTTTCGTATCACTAAAACTCCGATGTTCTCTTCTCTCAATTTGGAAAACTTTGACACCAATGAAGGCCGGCGCAAAGAAAAAAACCGGCTTCACAAAGCCATAGAGGCCATCACTCAACAAAATCTTTCTGCCGCCATCTCCAAGGTCCTGGCCGGCGCGGCCATTCCCCATTCCCCGATCACACCCATAGAGGATGTTCCCGATCTCCCTTTTGTCTCTTCCAAGGCCTTAAAAACAACGAAACCTGACGGAAGGGTTGTGCACCTTCCTCCCCCGGCCGTTGACACAGAATATCTCGAAAAGATCGACAGAGAGCTTCCTTTTGCCCCGACTTTCGGTCAGCACACCGAAAGCATTCTCATAGAGGCGGGATTGTCCTCCGATGAGATTGCTTCACTCAAAGAAAAAGAAGTGGTCTCGTGAAGGGATTCGATTATTTTTTGCCTAAGTCTCTGGAAGAGGCTTTGGAACTGAAAAAAAAGATACCCGGTTCTCGATTCATTGCAGGGGGGACAGACTTGATGGTACAGATCAGAAGTAGAGAGCTTAAGCCTTCGGCTCTGATCTCCCTCAGATCCATCCCTGATCTCTCTTCTATTGAAATCAATGGAAGCATTCGAATCGGGGCGATGACCACTGTCACTGATCTTCTCTATAATCCGGATTTAGGGCACCAAGCCAAGCTGCTCGTGGAAGCAGCCCGAAGATTGGGGAGTCCACAGATCCGGAATGTGGCCACTGTCGGTGGAAATCTCTGCAACTGTTCGCCCTGCGCCGACCTGGCTCTTCCTCTTCTTGTGCTTGAAGCAAAAGCCAGGATAGAGAGTCTTTCGGGAACTCAAGACATCCCTCTCCAAAAATTTTTCGAGGGTCCCGGTAAATCCTGTCTTTCTCCCGACCAAATTTTGACCGATATCTTCATAGAACCCGTCTCTAGTAACACTAAATCCGTATTCCTGAAAAAAGGCCGGGTCAAGATGGATCTGGCC
>SDBS01000607.1_pt1 | contig 35328 bp, 38 predicted proteins | sample 2277091 | NCBI WGS metagenome assembly SDBS01 (sample SAMN10404972, study PRJNA504765) | marine sediment metagenome | isolation source: marine sediment core GS10_PC15, 163 cmbsf | place: Arctic Ocean: Southern Knipovich Ridge | collected 2010 | reverse complement strand
GTGTGGCAAATGCTATTAAGGATTTAGTACTCTCCTTAAATGAAATGGGTATATTGAAGCCAATTATTATTTTGTTGGGTGCTTTTTGGGTGGCAAGTAAGTTTGGGAGGATTATTTTAATTACAACTGCTATTACAGGTTTGATTTATGTATTAGACAAAATGAAAATTCTTAAACCTGTTATTGTGATGTTGACTGCTTTTTGGGCTATAGGTAAAGCCCTCACAATTATGATGGGGTTGCAGAAAGCTGTTATGGCTGCATATACAGTTGTTCTTGCTATATGGACAGGGGTAAAGAAGCTTTCGACTGGAGCTACTATAGCTTCAACATATGCTATAGTAAAAGAGACTGCAGCAATAACTACCAGTACTATTGGTAAGGGTGCTGCTGTAACTGCTACTTTAGCATTGGCGGGTGCAAATAAGGCGTTGGCTGCGTCAAACTTAGAGGTTGCTACAACAGCAGGAATTGCTGGAGGTTCTATGGCAACCTCAATGTTTGGTGATTCGGTTAAATTGGGGTTTTTTGCTAAGTTATGGATTTTTATAAAGAAGAGTGCTTGGGGTATTTTAACATTAGGAGGTCTTGTTACTTGGTTGGTTAAATCATTTTCTTCATTTCGGTTAGCTTTTAATTTAGGTCGTGTAGTTGGTGTGATTAGGACTATAGGATTAGCTGTGGTTAGGATTGGTCCTGCAATTGTATGGATAGGTAGTATGTTTCTTAAATTGGGGCCTATTCTTGCTGTTGTTTGGCATGGTATTATTGCAATTGGAGCAGCTATAGCTGGTATTGTTTCCGGTCCTGTGTTGTTGATAGTGGGTATTGTGGCTGCTATAGCATTAGCGGGATACCTTGTGTGGAAGTATTGGGATAATATTACTCAGGGATTTAAGGATGCTTACAATGCTATTAAAGAGTGCATTCATGGGATAGGAATTTGGATTAGCTCTTTGCTTAATTTTAAGCGGATAGCTAAGAATATTGCAGATCCATTCATAAATACATGGCATTGGATTACTGGAAGTTCTCCTGGTGTTATTCCTGCTTTGAAAAATCTGGAGAAAGTATCTGACAGGACTATGGTTAGGATGAGGGATAAGTCTGGTGATGCTACATCAGCTTTAGGTACTATGTATAATGTGATTGAAGAAGTAGCAAAGAAGCTTGCTGAACCCTTACAGCCTGTTATTGAGTGGTTGCTAGGTAAGGAGCCAGAGGTTCCTGATATTAAGCCAAATGGTATGTCCTCTCCGTTTTCGGTTAGTGTTTCACCTGTAGATCTAGCTGCTATATCTGTTGGTACTATTGCAGTAGAGGTTCGTAGCCCTAAAGGAGTGATAGTTGAATCAGACAATGTGATTGTGGATCTTCAGAAAGATTCAAAAGAAACAGTAAAGTTGCTGACTAATATACTTAGTAAGATCGATATATCTTCTTTGGCATCTAATATAGATAAGTATGGAAAAGAGGCTGTGAAGGCACTATCTGGTATTAGTACAGGGGTAGCTATTCCAGAGCCTGTTGCTATCATTGAAGGAATTGATCCTAATGTAGAAGAAGCGGCGGAAGAAGGATGATACTAACATTATTTCAGATTAACTATACTAGTGATAATAAAGACATCCAAATGCAGTCTTATAAATTTGCATTAGATTTTGATGGATTTGAAGATACCTATACTGTGAAGTTTGATGAGGCGTCTAAGATGGGAAACTATCATACCCATTTTCCAATACATGTTTGGGAAGGCAGCGAGTTAGGTGATATTCCTATAAAGTTGAAGTTGGCTGTGGGAGCAATAGAAGGTGTTGTTACTGCAATAGACAGTTCTGAAAAGTTGCTGTCAATTTTGTCTGATATTTATTCATGGTCTCTTCCATTGAATATTAGTGATAAAAAGGTTACAGTTGTCAATATGTCAGTTGGCGATGGATATTCGACATGGTATAAGAGACAAGGGTTTTTGACTTCTATAAAGACTAAATTTATGGGGCCTTGGGATACTAGAGGAGATATTATCGGTGAATTTAATGATGGTAAAGGTCGTCCAATGCAAGCAGAAGTAAATTTAGTTCTAAGACCATTTTTTGCTGCTGATTCTGATTCATCAGATATAACAGATAAGGGAATAGTTTTTGATAGTCGTCTTCCGCATAGACCTTGGAGATTTGATGTTCCTACTGGTTGGTGATTGATATGGCGACTCCAGATTTTTTGAAAACACGGGCTGCTACTGGGAATAGGTTTAGATTAACAAAGGTTTTTGTTGATGACTTTGTGTTTCCAGGTAGGCGTCGGTATGGCTTGTGGAGAAAGCCTAATATAGATATGTCTGATTATGATCGTTATGTTGTCAAGGAATCAGATCTAAATAGGATTGATTTAATTGCATATAGGATGTATTCGGACAGCAGTCTTTGGTGGGCAATATGTCTTATGAACAATCTTAAGAGTGCTTTCGACGATTTGTCTGTTGGTCAGGTTTTGAAGATTCCTAAGTTTGCTGCGATCAGTAATTCTTTTGTGGGTTCTACTGTAGAATTAGTGCTATTCTAGAGATCATGTATAATGATAAGAATCTTCGGATAGAGGAGGGTCTTGATTTTTTTCTGTATAAGGAGAAATCAAGTGGTAGGGCATCTTTTAAGATTAGGTTTGTAAGTACAAAAGTGCTTTATTTTGATAGATTGGTTAGGTTTGATGGGGGGGATGGTAGGATTAGGTGGGGAATATCAAGTAAGAAAGGTGAGCAATGGTCTGATTGGAGAAATGTTTTCTTCTTGAATCCTAAGATAAGTTATCGGAGAGGAGTTGTTTTATGCTCTATTGGAGGGGTGGATGGTGGATGGCGATTATCAGAGTCATTTAGACAGCGTGGGTACATAGATTGGAGTATTTCGGACATTGTTCAGGAGATAGCCGATTTTCATAAGATGACTGTGGATATTGAGCCTACAGCAGGGAAGTTTAATTTATGGCAATGTCATCTATCTGACAATAAGTTTGTTAGGGAAGTTTTGCTTTCAAGAGCATTGAGTGTTTCAGGACGATCTGATTTTGTGTTCGGTATTAAGAATGGCTCAGAGATTGTTTTTCGTCCGCCGGTCTATGGTGAAGATGTCATTAACTATACTTTGGGGCCTGTTGGAGATGACGAAAATTACATTACAGTTGAGCAGCTTAATATTGTGAATCGTAAGCTTCAGTTGATTAAGGAAGATTCATGGAGAGTCAGGTTTATAGGTTTTGATGTGCTGCAGAAGGTTCCTATTGTATTTGATGCTGATGATACTACAGTTGCTTATGATAGATTGGAATCAGTTCCTCCAACAATAAATAATTTTACGTCTGTTCGTAGTATTGTAGAGCCTACTTCAGAGCATTATCGAGTAGAAGATGCTAGAGCCGCAGCTAGATCTTTGTGGGCGGATGGGTATAGAGGCCGGTTTAGGATGTCTTTGAAGTTCAATGATGAACCTAAAGCCACTCCTGGAATGATGATTAACTTCAATGTGAAAACGTCTGATGATTATGAGCCCTTCTTTGGTGGTAGGTATTTTGTTTATGAGACTGTGCATACTATTAGGAAGACTTCGTTAGAAACTGAGCTAAGAGTAGAAAGAAGGACTTCTCGTTGAGTGATAATAAATTCTATGGTTTCTATAGAGGGATTGTTAAGGCTAATGATGATAGCTCTGAGAAGTATCCATTTAGATGCAGGGTGAAAGTGTATGTTCCTCAGGTGTATGGCGATGAGCTTCAGATTCCTGATGAGCTTCCATGGGCTGAGCCTTGTGTTTCTATGTTCGGTGGGGGTAGGAATGATGGACAATCCCATGGTTTTATAGCCATTCCACCGATTGACAGTTCTGTGTGGGTTGGATTTGAACAAGGAGATCCTGTATCTCCAATATGGTTTGGATCTTGGTTTGGTATACGTGATTCAGATGGTGTATCTGAACTAGGAGCAGAGTCGAGAGATGATCCAAGAAGTGGTTTGAAGTATCCTCAGATAGCAGTAATGAAAGCTCCTTGGAAGGGCCGTGAGCTTCACGAGGATGAAGCTGATGTAAATGGTATGTACATTCGGTTTGTTGGTGGTAATCGTATAGAGATAGTGTTCCATGAGGGTAATAACTATATTGAATTGGATGGGATAGCCAAGAAAGTTGTTGTCAATACGGTTGGGTGGGATGTAGATGTAAGGTCAAGAACACTTAATAAGGGAACTGAAGAGGCTCCGATAGCTCAGGGTGGTGGGATAAATCTTATTGCATATCCATTTACCAATAAGCCAGAAGATGAAGATGAGGAACCTATTATTGTGGGAGGAGAAGTAACTATACAGGGCCATAAGGTAAGGATTATTTCTCAGGAAGATTTGAGTATTAGAGCAGAAGGAAAACTTTCTGTGCATGGAGAAGGTATTACTAAGCTTTCTAGTAGCAATGTTATTTATGGTGCTGCTCCACATTCTTCTGGGTTTGATATGCATTAGAAAGGTATACAGATGAGTGATGTTTGGAAAGGTATAGCGTTGCCTTGGGGTCAGACTATTGAATCATTCATAGAACCAAAGGATGATCATGATGTGCTGAGGTCATCCATCATTTTTATTATAACGACTAGACGAGGTGAGCGTGTAATGCTTCCATCGTTTGGTTCTTCATTGATGAATCTTGTATTTGAGCCTGGGGATGAAGTATTGTCAGCATCTTTACGAACAGAGATAGTTCAGGCTGTTCAGGAGTGGGATGATAGGGTCAAGTTTGTGGACTTCAATATAGAGATAGACGGGCATACTGCTCATGTTAAAGTCGTTTGGAAGAATGTAAAGGATTCATTGGAAGGATCGAATCAAATGTTGGAATTCCGACTTCCTTCTAGTATTGTTGCATAGAGGTGTATAGATGGCATCGACAACTGCAATAGATTATACGGCGAGAGATTTTGATACAATTAAAGCACAGCTTCTTGTCCATATTCAGAATAAGTTTCCTGATACATGGAGAGACTTCTATGAGTCTGGTATGGGTCAGGCTCTAATGGAGATTTGTGCTTATGCATTTGATATCTTGTCGTTTCAGTGTGACTATCAAGCGAATGAATGTTTTCTGCCTACAGCACAGGACAGAGAAAGTGTATTGAATCTAGGTAAGCTGGTTGGTTATCGGATAAGGACGGCTACTAGTGCCTCTGTTGTGTGCTCAGCGACTATAACTACTATACAAGCGAATGCTGTTTTGATTCCTATTGGCACAACTGTAACTACTGTAGATGGAGTGACATTCTCTACTATACAAGAACATACAATATCGGTAGGATCTCTGACAACAGATGTTACGTTTGTTCAAGGTGAAGTCCTGTCTCATACTGCTAGTGCTAGTGGTGTGGGCTTTCAGAAGATTAAGCTTCCTGTGGTATCTGCTATCTATGCATCTATAACTGTTAAGGTTGACGGTGATTCGTGGGAGCAGTCTGATTCTCTGGTGTATGGTGAACCTACTTCTGAGATATTTACTGTGGAGTATGATGATGATGATTTTGGTTATGTTCAGTTTGGTGATGGTATAAATGGTAAGCTTCCTGCTTCTGGGGCAAGTATAACCATTTCGTATAGGACTGGTGGTGGGGTTGCTGGTAATATTGCTATAGGAAAGATTGGCCAGAATATTGTAGGCAATCTGTTGACTAGTCCTATAGTAGATATCTCTGTTGCTATATACAATAGTCTTAGAGGTTCAGGTGGTGAGGAAAGAGAGACTTTATCTCATGCGAAGCTATGGATACCGCGATGGGTAAAAACAAATGGTAGAGCAGTTACTCAGGAGGACTTTGATACTCTAGCCAACACATTTTCAGATCCGGTGTATGGGGCTGTAGCTTTTGCTAAAGCTAAACTTAGGTATAATATACCTGAATACAATTTAGTTGATATTTATTGCGTTACTGGAAACACAGAAATTATGTTGGTTGATGGTACTGTTAGAACTATACAAGATCTAGCAGAAAACCAGCGTGATCCTTTCTATGTGTATGCATTGGATATTGATCGCAATAAGATTGTGCCTGCTTTAGCTTGTAATCCAAGAAAGACTAAGGTTGTATCTACAATTACTAAGGTTACTTTGGATAATGGTGAGACAGTAGAATGCACACCTGATCATCGTTTTTTGTTAAGGGATGGTACATATAGAGAAGCTGTAGACATTAAGATAGGTGATAGTCTTATGTCTATAAGTGTTAATACTTGTGAGGAGAATAGTTATTTGAATGGCTATCCTCAGATACTGCAGCCTGATGGAAGTTTTGATATTATACATCAACTTGTTGTGAATGAGATATTAGGTGGATATCCTTCCTATGATCATGTTTGTCATCATGTGAATTTTGATAAGAATAATAATGATCCATCTAATCTAACCGTTGTTCACAAACGAGATCATGCGGCAATGCATCAGGCGTTGGTTCGTGCTCTTTGGGATGATCCTAAGTTTTGTGCTATGATGTCCGAAAAGTCTTCCAAAGTTATGCATAAATTGTGGAGTGATCCAAGTTTTAGAGATAAGATGCATAAGGTTTCTAGTCAGACAGCTAAGAAAACTATGGCCGATTCTGTTCATAAGGAAAGAATGAGAGCGGTGTCTAGGAGGAATGGTCTAAAGGTTATGAAGGAGCTTTGGAAAGATCCTGAATTTGCTAAGAAAATAAGTGAAGTTTCTTCTAAGGTAATGCCAAAAACGCTTGCTTGTCTTTGGAAGGATCCTGACTTTCGGGCTTTTAGATCTGAGATTTCACGAGAATGTCTTACTCGTCAATGGGCTGACCCTGTTTTTCGTAATAAACAAGCTAACTTACGGGCTGAGAGGAATGCAGATCCTGAGTTTCAAAGAAAGAGTAGATTGGGTAAGTATAGAAAGATTGCAGTTGATGCATTATCATTAGGTGGAATAACTAGGGAAAATTGGGAGACTGTAAGGGGTAGTGTTAGTGGGAAGCCTTCTTTTGATAAGGTGATAGAAATTTTTGGATCTGTTGATCATATGATTAAGGAGTTGTCTATAAATCATAAGGTTGTAAATGTGAAGACAGTAGATGTTGAATCAACTTCTGTTTATGACTTAAGTGTTGAGAAATTCCATAATTTTGCTTTGGCATCTGGAGTATTTATTCATAATTGTTGGGGTAGGGCATCGGACAGTTCAATTGTAGCAGCCTCTACACAGTTGAAGGATGCAATAGAAACTTACTTCAATAACAATGGTGCTAATGCCATTAGGATCATATGTACAGATGTTGAGGTTCAGGATGGTGTTATAATTTACATAGATATAAGTGCATCTGTTCATGTGGATAGTGACTATGCTACAACAGATGTTCTTAGTAATGTTGAAACTGCTTTGGGTGCTTTGTTTGAGGAGTCTATTATAGTACCTGGATCTGACTTTAGGGTAGGTGAAGTTTATAAGGCATTCTTAGATGTTAACGGCGTGGAGTATGGGAATATAAATGAGGTTACTGCTTCTAAAAAATATACAGAGATTATTGGAGTTGGTGATGGTTCTACAACAAGTTTCTCTGGGACATTAGTATTAGAGCCTGGTCTTGTTGTTGTTCCTAATTCATGTTCCATTCTGTATGGATCTCCGATTGCTGAGACTATTAGTGATAATGGTAGTGGTCTTCTTATAGATTCATCTTCAGAGGCTGTTGGTACAATTGATTATGAGACAGGGCAATATACATTCAACTTTGCTTCTGCTCCTCCAACTGGAACTCAAGTTCTGTTCTACTATAGGTATGTGATTGATTTTCAGCGAGGTGAACTTGAGCTTACTGCTACTGGTGAGACTGCTAGAATGAAAGGTAGTGTTGCTTATCCTCCTATTGTTCCATTTACAAGTGGCCAGAAAGGTATTGCTTTTAGTGATGGCAATCAGGTGGTTATTGATGATGGTAGTGGTCTTATTATAGGAGATATAGATCCATCTGGTATAAATACAGTTGACTATAGTACTGGGGCTTACGATTTCACTTTTATAAACACTCCTGCTAATAGTGCTGAAATACGATCTACTTATCGACAGCTACTAAGATCATCGTCTCAAGATCTTCCTATCAACTCGGAGGAGCTTGCTGTTGAAAGTCTGATTAGCATTTCAACCATGTAGTGTGTGGTATATTGATGGCTGCTTACGGTTCTAGTATTTATGGTCTCGATGAATATGGTGGAGACACATACCTAGAATTATATAGTCTCCTTCCTAGAATACTAAGACACTTTGATGAAGAAGGTTCAGGTGGAACAGTTGTTCCTGTTCTTAGGAAGATTGTTCGTGCAATAGAACTTCAGATATGGTCAACATATTCAGACATAAATGGTGTTCTGAATCTTGTTGATGTTGATATAGTTGATGAAGAGTATCTTCCTTTTCTTGGATTCTTAAATGGAGAGAAAGCATTTGCCGAATGGTCCTTAGTTAAGAAGCGAATGTTTATTGGTGATCTAGCTTTTCTATACAAGATAAAAGCAATGCCCAAGAGTTTGATGGCTCTGCTTTATTTGTATGGGATAACTGATCTTAGAGTAGCAGAGTTATATAAAGAGCAGTTGCATGAGACATTCAGCTACTTAAGGGATCCTGGATATGTTGGTATCAGAGCAGCGAGGATAGAGTATTATCACATAAATGAGGAAACAGGACAAGAGGAATCTATATACCCGTTTCTAAATCACAATGCTGGTATTTCTGGTAGTGGAATATCAATAGTATTTGATGGTATTTATGCTGTTAATAGTGTTGTAGATATAGAAGAGCGTATGTCTCAGGATAAGGTTGATTTTCTGAGAAGGATGTATCCTATTCATGTAAAGGAACGCAGATCAGGGTATATGGAGGATGGTAAGCAACAAATAACTGAGGATGATCTTGGAGAGATTCAAGAAGGAGTCTTTTATTGTAGCTGTGAGAATAGATGTGAGACTGGTTGTGAGCTAATGTGTGAGTTAGCTTGTGAGATTGGTTGTGAGAGTAACTGTGAGACAGGCTGTGAAACTTTTTGTGAGTCTGGTTGTGAAACGGGATGTGAAGTTGCTTGTGAGACTGGATGTGAGACTAGTAATGAAGTTACTGATGTGTTTCCTTGTGGGCTTAGCAGTAGAGCAAATTGGAGTGAAGAAGTAGCATTCGATGATGACTCCTATGATATAGGTTTGGAACCACTTGTAGCTTGTTTGGGACTACAGGTTTATATAGAAAGTTTGTGTGAAGAGACTTGCGAGGCTGGAGCTTGTCAGGGGGGAGCTTGTGAGGGTGTTGGTTGTCAGTCTTGGTGTCAAGATAACTGTCAGATAATTTGCAATATAACGTGTCAGATTCCATGTGAGGCAACGTGTGAGAATCCTTGTATGTCAACGGTACAGAGTTAAATGGCTATAGATTTCTATAAACTATTGCCTGCTATGACTAGATGGTTTGATCACTCTGCTAGTGCAGATACTGCAGGTGAGACAAATGCTTCTAAAGTACTGTACTCTTGGGAACAAGAATGGTTAGCTACTCAGGAGGATGTAGAAGGTTTAGCAGAGATAATAGATCCGGATGTATGTGAACCAGAGTATCTTTATTATCTGTCTTCGTTAATAGGTTCTGCTGTAGGGCCTGGAAGTTCGGATATAGAGTTTAAGAGATGGTTTGTTAAGAACCTATGTTACTTTTACAAGAAGAAAGGTACTCATCTATTATTTGATAAACAATTCCAATGGATTCTTGGAAAGGTTTATAAGCTTCATGAGTTATGGAAGACTATTCCACATGAGCATGGAGATTATTTTAGGTCTCCAAATTACTATGCAGATATAAAGGCAGCTAGGTTTGATGTATACAGTGAGCAGGATGGTAATAGAACGTATCTTGATCCAAGTGACGCTCGTCCTATAGCCTCTGTAGTCTCTCATCAGCTTCCTATTCATGTCATTCTCAGGCATTGGTATCAGCTTGTATATATGACAGATGAGATGGCTATAATAGAGGAGGATGTATCTGGTAGTATTATAGAACTAAGCTTTATAGACGATCTTGATGATTTCAAAGAGACCTACGTTATCCTTTCTGAGGTGTGTCAGGGATCATGTGAAGCTGCTTGTCAATCAGAATGGGAACTAATTACATGTACATTTGGGTGTGAGTCTAGTTGTGAGTACTTTGCTTGTGAAACTACCTGTCAGGATAGTTGTCAGATGGTTTGCCAGGTTGCTAGTTGTCAATTTGGCGGCTGTGAGGTTGCGGGGTGTGAAGGTACCTCTTGTCAGGCTGGAGGCTGTGAGGAGCCTCCCTGTGCTCTCTCATGCCAAGCTATGGAGGAGTCTAATGCAGCCGGAGGGCAGCTAGCTTGTCTTTCTGTAGCAGAAGTAGAGTTGTTTCCCGCTCAGATAGTATGCATTGGAGATGATCCTAATGATCCTGCTCAGGCTGATTTTGTAGGACAGATTCTAGGGTTTGTTCACTGGCCACAGCATAATTATCCGCCGGTAGATGAATCATGGCGAATAACATTAGGTGTTGAGTATCCTGTTTGCGGTGGTTGTGAGGCTGGATGTGAGACTATATGTGAGTTAACTGATACATGTCCGCCTGAGAGTTCTGAGAATTTGGAGTATAGTTTAACCGGTCATACTGATTTGTTGTTAGGTGCAGGGATAGGTTTAATAGCAGGCATCCATCAGCCACAGTTTTATGTAGGTCAATGGGTGTTAGTTAGGTGTGTTAAAGGGGGGATAATAGAGGAAGTAGTTACGGATGATGCAGATGGTACTAGTAAGATATTCTGTGGGACTCTAAAGCATCAGCCCCATCCAGGGACAGTAAAGATTAAGGCTGAGGGTGTTCCCAAAGCAACTGGGCGAGCTATTATCAGGGCTGGTGATTGTCAGTTATATAATCCTAAGGTAGATAATATTGAAGTTGGTTTAACTCCAGGTGAAAGCGTTCAGTTATGGAATGTTAGAGGAGAGACTATTGTACCTGGGTTTTATGATATTGGTGCTGTTAGTAGTGATGAGTTAGATTTAACAACCTGTCTGTGCTTATGTGAAACCGGATGTGAGGGTGTTGGTGAGACTGGCGGTTTAGATAGTTGTGAAATGGGATGTGAGACAGGATATGAGCCTGCTGCTGATTTTGTGAGCTACAGAGCAGGTGTTATTCCTGGTCTATACAATCAGATAGGTCTTAATACTATCAATGATCCAGGTGGTTCTGGTGATCCTTGTGAATCAGGGTGTGAGTGCGGTTGTACACTTGGATGTGAAGCTTTTTGTGAGACAGGGGATGAGGGTGCTTGTGCTACTGGATGCGAAGATGGATCTCAATTTCCGAGTGATCCATGGTCTGGTATATTTGAGGGAGATGTTGATAGTGGTTCTGTAAACTATAGATCACCATACGCTTTTATGGTTGAGTTCAAATCTGCTCCTATGAGAGGATCAGCAGTTGTTATCGAATATGTAAGGGAAACTGACTGTACTTATATATTAGATCAGGTAATAGATATTACAGCAGGGTTAGCCAAGAGAGCTAGAATAACACATGTAGATTTTGGTGGCTGTTTTGCTGCTGGATGTGAGATTTCATGTGAGACTAATTGCCAAGGCACATGTGAGACTAGTGAAGAGGGTATTTTACGGTGTCAACTTTTGAATGATGAAGGAAACCCGATTACTGTAAGCATACTAGTAAATACAAACAGAAGGCCCAGTAATGTTAAGCTACGCAACGCCTTTCCTTTGCTCGCACAAAGCGATGATATAGATGTGTACTTTGATAATGAGGAGAATTGGTGGTGTCCTAATTGGTTCCAAGGAATACTTGTTGATCCTCCACCTTGATTTTTAGTTATGAGGTATAATGATGGAGACTGCTTTATTTTCTCCTTACGTAGATCCACCTGCCAGTGAGGCTTTGTTATGGAAGTCTGATGAGGTTATAGAAGGATCTGTTAGAATAGGTGACAATTACATAGATCCTGTTACGGAAGGCCTTCGTTTAGATGTACGGGATGATCCTGTTGTCAATTTTGATCATGGGTATCCTTATGTAACTCCTGATGATGGTCTAAAGTTCTGGTGTGGGTATGAAGTAGAAGGTGGTGCTTGTGCTTTTACTTGTGAGACTGGTTGTGAATGTTATTGTACTTCTACATGTGAGGATGCTTGTCAGGTAGGATGTCAATTATCATGTACAGCCTCGGGGTGTACTACAGATAGTTGTGAACAGGGATGTCAAGATAGTTGTACTGCTGGATGTGCTTTATTATGTGAATCAGATTGTATAAATATTTGTGTTTCTGGATGTGAGTCTGCTTGTGAAAATATTTGTGAGACAGATTGTGCTTCTCTAGGATGTGCTGTATCCTGTGCATCGGATTGTATGACTATTTGTATTACTGGATGTGAATCTAGTTGTGAAAATATTTGTGAGGTAGATTGTGCTGCCATGGGATGTGCTGTATCCTGTGTATCAAATTGTGAAATAGATCAATGCACTTCTGGGGGTTGTGCTGAATCTTGTACGTATGGTTGTCAAACTTATTGTGCTGCCGGGGGATGTCAAGTTTCCTGTGATTCGGATTGTATTGCTGGTTGTACTTTTGGATGTGAATCTAGTTGTGAAAGTGATTGCCAAGATTATTGTGTTGCTGGATGTGTAGGTGGAGGCTGTGCAGCAGTATATTGTGCAAATGCTTGTACTGGTAGTTTATGTCAATTTCAACAGTGTGTTTCTATTTGTGAAGGTGGATGCACAGCCGAACAATGTGAGACATGGTGTACTTTTGGAGGATGTACATCACAATGTATAGTACATTGTACTTTTGATTGCACAGCATTTTGTGCAGTATTCGGGGGTTGTACAAATTTTTGTGCATTTGCTGGTTGTGAGGATGGGAATTGTCAAGTTGATTGCATGGCAACTTGTGAGGTAGAGTGTGAATTAGGTAGTTGTACAACATTCTGTAGGGAAACTTGTGAGATTACTTGTGAGCTTCACTGTACTTCTGGAGGATGTCAATTAACATGTGCATCAACCTGTGTATTAACTTGTACAGTGCCTTGTATGATTAATTGTACATTTGGTTGTGTGGCTGATACTTGTACTGTTGCAGGATGTGCTACATCCTGTGTATCGGATTGTATAATTGTTTGTGTTTCTGGATGTGAGTCTGCTTGTGAAAATATTTGTGAGGTAGATTGTGCTGCCGGGGGATGTGCTACATCCTGTGTATCGGATTGTATAATTGTTTGTGTTACTGGGTGTGAGTCTGCTTGTGAGAATATTTGTGAGTTAGATTGTGCTGCTGGGGGATGTGCTACATCCTGTGTATCAGGTTGTATTGTTGGAGGTTGTACGGTTAGTGCCTGCGAAGCTGGATGTGAGAATTTCTGTGAATCAGGATGTGAGAATCCCTGTCAGCTTTCTTGTGAAGTCGGTTGTCAGGATAGTTGTAGAGAAGATTGTGAAGGTTGTGCATGTGAAACTTTGGTTGAAACATGTGAATCTGGTTGCGAAGCTTAATCATTTAAGTCAAAGGAAAGTGTTATGAAATTGCTAAATCCCCCTGTCAGCAAACCTAGAATTGGTTTTTGTAAAGGGGCTGTTAAGTCTCGGTTGTTTGAGGTAAGAGATAAAAAATTTCTATACGATGGTAATAGTATGGATGTTTTTGAGGTTAAGGACGAGTCTGAGGCTAACAAAATGAACTTGTCTATAAATACTCCTCAGTTTCCTTATATGAGTTCTAGGAATGTAATGGCTTTGGTGTTTGAGGCAACACATTACTGTAATATTAAATGTTCATATTGTTTTGTAGATATTTTCTATGAAGACACAAAGACTCATATGTCTTTAGATACAGCTATTGAGGCATTTAATAAACTGGTAGATGTAAATGCTACTAGACAAGCAGGAAAGCTCCAGGCTGGTTTTTTTGGTGGGGAGCCTTTAGTTAACTGGCAATTGGTCGAGAAGTTGGTTCCATATGTAGATGGGGTGGTTAATCCAGTTAAAGTAAACTGGGGAGTTACTACTAATGCTATGTTAATGACTCCTAGTATAGCTAGGTTTATGATTAAACATGGGTTTTCTTCTATTATTTCTGTTGATGGACCTAAGGATATTCATAATAGATGTAGGATGAATAAAAATGGGGAAGGTAGTTTCGATGATGTGATGAAGGGGATAAAGGTTCTTAATGATGAAGGTTATAATAGAAGTACCTTTAGATCAACATTTTTACCAGCAGAGATTAAGTTGTTAGAACGTGTTAAGTTTATGAATGATATGTGTGATGATGGTAAAGGGCAATGGGTGTCAGTTGAGCCAGCTTGTTTGACTGAAAGTAGATGTACAGCAGCCATGTCAGAGGATATGGTATTTACTGTAGATGAAGTTAAGAAGCTTGAACCAGAGTACATGGAATGTGCTGATTGGTTTATTGAGAGAGTTGCAGCAGGGAAAAAACCAAGATTTCATAATCTATTTAAGCCAGTAGAGCGGTTGTTATATCATATACACAGTCCTTCGGAATGTTTTACTGGTGATACTAAGGTGTCGTTGCTTGATGGTACCTCTTCTCCTATTGCTGATTTATTGGATAAAGAATTATGGGTTTATGGGTATGACGTTGAAAGAGAGAAGATAGTTCCTGTTAAGGCTACAGCTAAAGAAACTGGATTGTCTGATGATATGTATGAAGTTGTTTTGGATAATGGTGAGCAGGTTAAATGTACAGGTGATCATCTTTGGTTGAAGAGAGATGGAGCTTATAAGGCTGCTAGAGATTTGCAGGTTAATGATTCATTGATGCCTTTGCATATAGAGATAACTGATCGTGCTCCTACCGTTTGTTCAGTTTGTGGGAAGGTTTGTAAAGGTAAGGTAGGTCTTGGTTCTCATATGAGGAAACATCAGACAGAAGAAGTTCTGTGTTCTGTTAACCACAAAGTTGTTTCAGTCAGAAAGCTGGAAGGAGAATTTCCTACTTATTGTTTGGAAGTAGAATCAACCCACAACTTTGCATTAGCGGCTGGTGTGTTTGTACATAACTGTGGTGCTGGTAGTGGTTATGTTTCTATCAATCCTTTAGGAGAGATCTTTGCTTGTCATAGAGAGATTAATTCTAAAATAGGTACACTGTCTACAGGTGGGATAGATGAGTCAGTAAGAGCAAAGTGGGTAGATAATCGATCCTACTTACATACTAAATGTGGTGAGTGTGCTATGCAATGGCATTGTGGTGGTGGTTGTAGAGAAGGAGCGATAGGGTATACTGGTAATATTCATATACCCGATCCTGTGAGTTGTGAGTTTAGAGTTCTGTTTTTTAAGGCTGCTCTTTGGATTCTAAGTCATTGTGATCATAAGAAGCTTATGGAGCAGGTTCCCAATCCTGCAGATCAAAGAAGGAGAGAAGTAAAGAGTGGTGCTCAATCACCAGAGATGCAAGGGAAAGCACGTCCTATGAAAAAGATTACTCCTGGATGTGATTGTAATGATAATAGACGTTAGAGGAATCTCATGGCGTGCGGATGCAAGAAAAAAGGCAAGAGAGCTAAGCAGGTTACTAGGACTCAGACTCAGACTCTCGTTCGCACTAGGATTGAGAGATGTTCTAAGTGTGAGTACTATGTAGGCCCTAAAAAGATAAGGAAGCTTAAGGACTTTGTTATTAGTCTCTGGGCTAAGGATAAAGCGTTTTTAGGTAAGTGGCCTAAGTGTAGTATCTGTAGATGTTTGATTGACTTCAAAACTAGATTGATGGGATCAGGTGGATGTCCTAAGAGGTATTGGTAATGCATATTGGTCTTGTTAGAGAAGCAGGGGGTTATGGTGATGTGATTTCTGTGGGAGGAGCTAGTAGGGTTCTAAAAGATACTGGTATAGCCTCTAAGATTACTGTATTCTATCCAAAGCAGTTTTGCTTTATAGGTGAACATCTGTATGGGATTGATGAGGTGGTTAGCTTAGGGGATCTTGCAGATATCTCAAAGCAACGTAGGCCTAGAGATTCAGGGTTTAAGAGGGCTTCGTATCTGAGTATTTTGAATAGTAATGTGTGTGACAAGTATGTTGATCTATTTTGTCCAGCTTTTCTGTATGAATCAACGGAAAGACGACGTTTACGATACACTAGAAGTCAATTGTTTGCTATGTCAGCGGGAGTACGAAGTATAGCTAATGCCTTTCCTATATGGAAAACAACTGAAGAGGAAAGGAATGAAGCAGACAAGTTTCTTAGGAAATATGGTTTAGATAACTGTGAACTTTATGGAGCACAGTTCAGGGCTACATGTCCTACTAGATCATATCCAGCGGACTATTCTTCTAGGCTATTGTCTATGTTATTGGAAGCAGGGAAGAAGGTAGTGTACTTTGAGGGTAGTCGTGTTCACTTTGAGTTACCTGATGGTGTCATTAAGTGTACTGTATCGTTCTCTGTGTTTGCTGCTATAGTAGATAGATGTCATTTCATTATAACAGCGGATACATGTTTGCTTCATTTGGCTCAGGCATTGTCTGTTCCTGTATTAGTTATCTATGGGAATAAGGATGCTGATCCATATGTGAAATGGTGTGAGGGATCAGTATTTACTATTGAGGGTACTAGTGATAAGTGTAAGAGGGCGTGTAACTATAACCATAGCAAAGGATGGGATAAGAATAAATGCAGACCAAAAGGATGTCCTAGAATGATGGATAATACTCCTGAGAAAGTTTTTGAGGCGATTGAAAAAGCAACTACAGTACAGTTAAGAGATATTAGGGAGTGTACATTTTGAGTAGTAATTGTTTGATATGCTTGTTTTCTTACAATCGATATGGTCATCTGAAGCTGTGTCTCGATTTTCTTTTAAGGGATATAGATAAAACCTCTTGTGAGATTATAGTATTTGATGATGGTAGTGAAGATGATAGAATTAGTAAATACTTAGAGAGAGTTTTTATTGAGAATGCTAGGGTTAAACAGTTTTGTATGAAGCCCAAGAGAGGTGGACCTACATCTACGACTGAGGGAGCGAACAGAATAGCTGCTCAAAGAAAAGTTGCTATAGATGTATTTTTAGCTACTGATTATGATTACGTGTTTCTACTGGACGATGATGTAGTGGTATCCTGTACTACTATAATGGAGGCAGTAAAGGACTTTGATTTCTTATCGTCTACTGACTATCTTAATCCAGGAGCCATTAGTCTACATGGACAACTAGGTACAGATGGATATGTTGCGGTTGATGGCAAAGTATTTTCACTAATGCATCTAACTGGCGAAGCTCATCTATTGCTTAGCAGAACAAGTTTAATAGCAGTAGGTAACAAGTTTGGTATAGGTAGGCGTGGTTTTGCGGACACACAACTTGAGGCTCTACTTAATGCTGGATACGATTATATAGAGAGGACTCATCCATGCTATCAGGTTCAGCATTTTGGGTTTGGTGATAAAGGATCAGTGATACATGAACACCAATCTAAAGTTCCTATTTGGAATAGAGGACCATATAGGAGTACTTGGAAGCATGGAAAGAACAGACCTTTAGAGGTTTCTGGATTTGATTTGGGTAAGTATTGTGCTTGTGTTCAGGAGCATGGCGGAAGAAATGCTCCTCTAGCATATCTAGGAGAGTATGATGGATAAAGAAATAGATTGCAAGGATCGAGCTAGGATTAGACGTGGTAATACGTTTGGTACTAGTGGAGCTTTTATAGATAAGGCTCCTGAGATGAAGGGCCATCTTAAGATAACGGTTAAGAATGCTAAGACAGGGGTCATTGAGAAGGTAGTTGACGTAAAAAATCTAGTGATGACGTTTACTAGGACTCAGATCAGTCATCTGTTTGCTGGCGATTTTGATCCAGATGTTGCAACAAACGCTAGGTACATAATTAGTGTTTCGTTGGGCACTAGTGGGACATCACCTGCTATCGATGATTTAGCTATAACTGATCCAGTTACAATAACCCCTTTGTCGGTTACATATCCCTCTGATTATTCTGTTCAGTTTTCTGCTGAATTAGATTCACTAACAGGAAATGGTATTATATTTAGAGAGGCTGGGTTGTACTTTGGGTCACCTGCTGGATTAGCTACTAGAGTAGTGTTTAGTTCTATGACAAAGAGTAGCTTGTGGGCTTGGGATATAAATTGGATTTTGCAGTATAGCTAACGGAGTAGACTAATGGTGGGCGAGTTGGAAATCACTTTACGGCAAGGTATAAGTGCAAGACCAGTTGATGTATGGGTCTACAAAAACATAGTTGTTAATGGGATGAAGACTCAGATGTGTAGGATGTTAGCTGGTGATATTAGCACAGGGACGCGGGCTGTAAACAGGATGCAGTTTGGTACGGGCTCTATGTCTGAGACTGCTTCTGACACAGAATTACAGACACCGATAACGCCTGTTAAGTCAATTCCGGTTGTTGGTAGGACATATCATTCAGACTATTATGTACAATTTGAAGCGTTCCTTGAATTTGATGAGGCCAATGGTTTTGCTATTTCTGAGGCTGGGTTGCTCTGCGGAAACGATACGTTGGCTGCACGTAAGGTCTTTTCAGGTATAAGCAAGACGAGTGATTACACCATCGAATTCAGGTGGAGAATTCGCTGCTAGGCAGAAAAAATCAAAAATATTGAGAATTTCCCTTGACTAAAGCTGTTTCGTCGAGTACGTTGCTCTGACAACTGATTGTGTGTCTTATTCTGTCTGTGATAGTGTCCTCATTTTTGGAGGAAGGGGGTAGCTTCTAACCGTTCTGGTTCCTAATTACTAATTTCATTTTGTGGATAGACATAGGATAATCCTCCTGTGTGTAGTGATATATGGAGATAGTGCTATGCATGTTATAGATTGGACTGATGAGGATGCGAGGAACAGAGCCGAATGGGATTTTGTGTTAGAGCACATGGAGTGTATTGAACAGCAAGCTAAACACTGTTATAGGAAGATGACATTTGTTCATGTTTATTATGACTATGGAGATCTTGTCCAGGAAGGGATAGTAAAAGCTAAGTCCATAGCGAGGAAATATGTAGCTGATAGGGGTAAATCAATTGGCTTTGTTAGAACGTCAGTAGTTAACCATCTGTTAACTATGATGCATAAAGCTATGATGATGATAAGGCGTGAACGTGTATTTTCCTATCAGGATGATCTAATCAGGATGGATGAGCTAGGTAATTTATGTTCTATGGGCATGCCTGAAGAGGATAGAATTGCAACTAAATTACAGAAGAAATGGTTAGATTTAACCTGCTTGAAAGTCAATGTTCCTTTGTCGTATACGACGTTTGCGTTCTGCAAATGTCTACTTGATCCACCAAAAGAATTCCAAGAAGTGTTGTCTAGGGTAGAAGTAAGTAAATCTCCCTGGAAGGACAAGATTGAAACGACAATCTGTGATAGATTGGGTATGCCTCGAAGTCACTTTGCTTTAATCTCAGCGGAGATTAAGCACAAGTGTGAGTTGGAGATTGTTGATGACTAAGGTTACTGTAAATTGTAAAGAACGGGCTCTGGACTTTTCAATCAATTAGCTTAACGATACGGACTGGTTCTATTATGAAGGGGAATTACACGTATTGTTATATGTAGTCAATCCACAAGGACAGAACGAGTATAAGTGTGTAAAATTTTCTAATGGTAAAGGAGCAGAAAGTGTATCGCTTATTGGTAATCCTATTGTACAACCAGTAAGCTCAATTGAGATTCTTGCATCGAGATAATTTGGAAGGTAGTTGTATGTGTGATGAAGAATTTGTGATGCCATTTGGTAAACATAAGGATGAGCCTCTGTCTGATATTCCTACAGAATATTTGGACTGGTTATTTGATAGTGATACTCTCTGGGAATCTACTAAAGAGAAAATAGAAGATGAGTTGAATCGTAGAAATGATTGGCATTAAGAAAGGATTCTGTTGTGTTAACTAAAGAGTTGTTGAAGGGTGTATCATCTGTACTTCCGGCTGTGGACAAGAAGTCTAGGGAACCTTTTTTCACGTCCATAGAGATTTCAGGAAAGCAGTTGAGGGCTACTAATGGTACGTTGTTCATTCGAGTATCACTCAATGAGGATACTGGAGTAGAGGTTAGTGTGCCTGGACATTTGTTGTCTGATGTTCTGAAGTCTGTTTCCTGTGAATCAGTAGAACTTAAAGAAGAGAAAGGTTCTCTCTTTGTAAAAGGTGAGGGGGTTGCTACAGAGATTCTTGGTACGACGTCAGTTGCGATGGTAGGTTGGCACGAGATTTTCCAGGAGCCCTCTGATGTTGGATGGGAAGGAATTCCAAAAGGTTTGATTAGAGCACTATCATTATGTTCAGGAAGCTGTTGTGATGATGCAGCACTTCATGTATTAACGGGTGTACATGTAGAAGATAGAACTGTTTGGGGTTGTGACCGATATCGAATTTCCAAATGTACGCTTCCAGAAGAGTCTAAATGTCAGATAGAAGCTATAATACCTGTAAGCTTCATTGATCTTGCAGTTAAGAATGAGAATGGATTAGAGGCTATGAGTATTGCTAACAATACTATAGCTTTTAGTGTTTATGGTGGGAAGATGGTTATTGCTGCTGGCTTGATTATGGGCAACTATCCGAGTCTCAGCACTTCGATGATCAATACAAAAGGACTACCAACTATTGAATTACCCGCTGATTTTAGCAAAACTTTGAAAGCTCATAATGTGATGCTAAAAGGAGTAGATGAGAAGGACAGGAAGACTAAAGTAGGATTCGGCTCGGATCAAATTTCACTGTATTCTATATCTGAGGATACAGGAAATGTTATGAATAAGGTTGATTGTGAGATACCGAAAGAACTGGTAAACACTAGTTTTATGTGTAATCCAATACACTTTGCTAAGATTGTTAATAGCTATAGGACATTAGTATTTCATCCTGGCATGAAGACTTTAGCTTTTATTAGTGATGGGTTTGTTCATCAGATCAAAACAACTTGAGTAAAGTACAAGATGTCTAATCCATCATTCTTTTTTGATTCCTCTCAGTTAGCGGATATTACTAAACGTGCTCCCGCTAATTCAGGTAAACTGGTAAAGGGTTGCACTGTTTGTCCTTTGAAAAAGGGGATAAAGAGTCCTATGATGAATCCCTTTGGCAATGGTGCCAAGGATATTGTTGTGGTAGGAGAAGCTCCTGGCGGTGAGGAAGATCGGGTGGGGAGGCCATTTGTTGGTCCTGCTGGTAGAGAGCAATCAAAAGGACTAGCTAAAGTAGGAATAGATGTTGACTACGATTGTACGGTCTTAAATGTAGTTCAGTGTCATCCTGATCGTAACAAATTTCCTAGTAAGGATATAGTAAGTAACTGTAGTCTTCGATTGGAGAGACAACTGGAGGAACTGAAACCTCGGCTAATCATTGCAGGTGGGTATCATGCAATGAATGCTATACTAGAAGCTCCTTTCAGTTTTACAGTAGCCAAAATGAGGGGTAAGGTAATACCTAGCTTTAAGCACAATTGTTGGGTAGCCTGTACTTATCATCCATCATATATAATCAGAGAAGATCGGCAGGATATATATGATCTTTATGTCAGAGACCTAAAATCTGCTGTGAAGAAATTGGATATTCCACTTCCACGCAAATTAGATCCCAAGAACTATACACTGGTTACGGATTTTAATGAGGCTTGTGGTCTGTTTAATCGGCTTTCTTTTTCTAAGGAAGTAGTGTGTGTAGACATAGAGACAACCGGATTGTCTCCACTGGATGATAAAGCAAAGATTTTGACAGTATCTCTATGTACTGATCCTGTTCATGCTTACTGTATACCAATCAGCTACAGGGATATTTGGGGATCCAATCCACTTCCTTTAATAGAAAGCTTCAAGAAGTTTATGGCAAGTGATTGTCCTAAGACAATTCATAACGAAGCTTTTGAAGGATGGTGGAGTCGGGTTATTCTTGGTGTGCCTATAGGTGGATATGTATGGGACACAATGAACTGTGCTCATATTGAGAATGAGGTTAAAGGTACTTGTAGTTTAGAGTTTCTTGCTTTCACTAAGTTTGGAGTACAGTTCAAAAAGACAGTCAACAAGAAAGATTTGGAGGCAGAGCCATTAGAAAGATTAGCTGAATACAACTGTATGGATACAAGACATCAGATGTGGTTGTATTTAGAGCAAAAGAAGAATGTAGGAAAAGAACAACCGATTGCCTGTGATGTATTTAATCATAACAACAGTTGCTTAATTGATATGAAACATCGTGGTATGTGTGTAAATCTCGATTTTATTCGAGAGCTTCGAGATGAGATAGCTAAAGATCTTGTAAGTACCTTATCTCAGATTATGGCTTTGGATTCAGTTAAGAGATTTGGAGACAAAGAAGTCAAAGATCTAAAGCCTAAAACTTTTAAGGTCGGATCAAATGATGATATATGCTTGCTGCTATATGACTATCTGGATGCTCCGTTTATTGACAATCTAACTGCTAAAGGGAACATCTCAGTTGATAAAACGTGGATTGTGGAAATAGTTAAAGCGGCTCATGAGCAGAAGCTTAGTACAGCTAATGAGATAGACAAATTTGTTGAGTTGCTTCTTCGGTATAGAGGTCTAGCTAAGAGTCAGTCAACTTACGTTGAAAAGTTGCTTAAGATTGTGGATACTGAAAGTGTTATCCATCCATCTTATATGTTGCATACTACAGTGACATTTCGTTCTAGTAGTCAGGATCCAAATTTTCAAAACTTTCCGAAACGAAATGAAGAGCAGAAGAGAATACGTAAAGCGTTCGTTCCAAGGATAGGAGATCTTTTTATTGAGGCTGACTTTGAGGGTGCAGAGATCTGTGTTATGGCGATGGTATCTAAAGATAAGTTCTTGAGGCAGCAACTAGAGGATGGTGTGGATATTCATCGGTTTTGGGCCAGTAAGCTGTTTCAGAAATCTGAAGAGGAAGTTGAGAAGGATGAGAGGTATGTATCAAAGAATGGGTTTGTGTTTCCCGAATTCTATGGTAGCTACTATGTATCAATTGCCAAGAATACAGGATTGCAAGAGGACTTAGTTAAGTCGGTAGAAGAGTTGATGTGGGAACAGTATTCGGATATTCGTGCATATCAAATGCAGAAATATGCTACATACGATAGGTATGGGTATGTACAAAATCCTCTGCAGTTTCGTCGTCATGCTCCTATGACTAAGAATGAGATAATTAACACTGAGATTCAGGGTACTGCATTTCTTCTTTTGTTAGTAGGATGTCAGGAGGCTGAGTATGAGATGCGTAGACGGAACTTGCAGTCAGTTATAGTAAACGAAATACACGACTCTATTCTAGTAGATACAGTTGACGAAGAGGTTGAGGAGGTAGTAGACGTTTTGAGTACGTGTCTAACTAAGAATCGGTATGATTGGATGGATGGTGTTCAAATGAAAATCTCAATTTCGGTTGGCAGGGATTGGTATGAAATGGAGGAAGTTGCGTGATAAAAACTCTTTTGCTTTTAGAATGTCCAGTAACTCCTGAGTCTATGATACGATTTCAGAAGTGTACTGAAATGAGTATGATGCCTCAGGTAGGATCGGAATACCTGGAAACATCACTTCCTTCTAAGTATAATTGGTACTTAGTAGTCGTAGATGTTATATGGGGAACCAATCCGGAATGGATGAAAATTCGGTTGGGTATGGGAGAAGAATTAGTGGATTTTGCTTCACATTTTAACTTTTGTTATGTAGCTAATCACTTGGAAGAGGTAGGATGGACTTGTATGGATAAGAACTTAGTTGCATCTTTTGGAGGTGCTGAATGATCAAGTGTATTATAAATCTTAGTGTTAGTTATGGTTCATATACTACCTGTCTAACTAGAGAATTCAAGTTGAGGTATATTCCTATTGTAGGAATGTCCTTACTTTGGAAAATTGACAATTTCAAACTTGAAGGTTCATTGATCCTTGAGTTTCTGGTGACAGGGGTAGTTGGTGATCTTATTCATGATAAGGTTATTATTGAAGCTGATGTTCTATTGCTTTCGATGAGTCACATAAATGGGTTGAAGGATTATGGTTGGAAGGAGATAGTCGATGCTGTATCAGACAGTTAGACCTGAGTCACTGAAAGAGATTAGTGGCAACAAAGCTTTAATTGAGTCACTTGAGATGCTAATCCGGAGTATGCCTGAGCTTCGTCCTCATGCGTTTTTGCTGTATGGTGAGTCTGGGTGTGGCAAAACGACAATAGCTCGAATCTTGGCTCAGGAGTTTGGGGCTATAGGATTGGATGTTCATGAGTATAATGCTGCTAATACTCGTGGAATAGATACTGGTCGGCATATCTCTCAATTCATGCACATCACTCCTATGTTAATTGAATCTAAAGCTAAGGTTTTCATACTAGATGAGTCTCATCAGATGACCCCGCAGTGTCAAGAGGCATTGCTGAAAGCAACTGAGGATATTCCGAATCACTGCTACTTCATTTTCTGTACTACTGATCCTGATTCAATTGTTAAGACTCTACGAAACAGGTGTGCTGCATATGAGGTAAGTAGGATATCTGTACAGGAGATAGAGTCTTTGATTTTCATGGTAGCCAAAGCATATGATAAGGATGTTTCTGAATCTGTACTAAAGGCTATTAGTAAGGCTGCTGAGGGAGTGCCAAGAGCAAGTCTTGTTATGTTAGAGCAGGTTATAGGGTTGTCAGAAGAACATGCTCTGAACCTACTCAGCACACAAGGTTCCGAGGAGACTCGGTATATAGACTTGTGTAGAGCACTTACAAGGAATCAGAAGGGAAGATGGGGATCTGTCAGAAAGCTTCTTACTGGAGTCCAGCCGTCAAACGTAGATGGATGTAGAAAAGCTGTTCTAGGTTATCTAAATAGTTGTATTTTGAGGTCAGAGGATTCAACTCAAGCGAAGCGTTTTGCTGAGATGATTGATGTATTAAGCCAAGAGACAATTAAAGGCTCTAAAGCCGTTTTGTCGGGCATGATGTTCTATGTTTCAAGACTATAAGGAGAATCTGATGAGTAGAGTACAAAGTATCAAAGATCGGGTTAGGGACATGGATACAGGAGGTAGAACAGACTTTTTGAATCTAGCGAAGCTTGAGGAGCTTAAGATTCCTAAGTACAAGATGGTTGAATCAAACTGGGTTGCATTTATTCCATTGGCCGATGAGGGTTACTTTGGATTGCCTATTGAGGTTCACTATAGAATAGGAGTAGCGGGTGACAAGTTCTTATGTCCTATGAGGATGTGGCGAGATCCTTGTCCTATCTGTGAGGAAAGAGCTTCTCTATATGAAAATGGAGATCCAGATAAAGCTGTTGTCAAGCCTTTGTTTCCAACATCTAGATGCTTGTTCTTGATAGTAGATTATAATAATGACTCTACTATAGATGAGGGACTAAAGCTTCTGGACGCTCCTTATGGTGTTGAGCAGGAAATGCTGAAGCAATCTAAAGATCAGCGTAGTGGCGAAGTGATTGATTTGTCAGAGAAAGCAGAGGGTTATAGAACATTGTTCTTTGCTTGTGAGAATCCAGGGAAACCTCATGCAAAGTACAGTGGTTATAAGCTTGAAAAGAGAGATGCTCTTAAACCTGAATGGTTGGCACAGGCTTTTGATTTGAGTACTATTCTTATAGTTCCGACGTACTCGGATATCCTTCAGTCATTTAAGATTGGTAGTGAACCGAGTGGCAGTAAATCGAGTGGTACTGAAACAAAAGAGCCCGAACCTGAAACAACTGGCAATGAACTAGCAGATCATGTAATCCAGGACATTGAGGAGCATGGTAGGAGTAAGGAACAGCAAGCAAAGGATGAACCTGAACCAGAGGGTGATTCTAATCCTGAATCTGAAAAAGAAGTTTCTCCTGAACCAAAGGAGGAGTCCAAAGAAGGTAGTAAGCTTGAGAGTCTGAAGGCTCGCATTGCAAATAAGATGAAAAACAATAAGTGAGGTGTGTCTTGAGTGAACTTAAACCTACCGAGGTGTTGGATGCTATTGTTGGTGAAGGATTTACGGTAGATGATCTGAAGAAGGCTACTGTTATTGATGTCAATGAGCTAGTCTTTGAATGTGCTGTTCAACCTTCTCTGTATGCTGCAGTTGCCCGGATGTCTATTAAGGCTAAGACTGATCAGGGACTAGTTGTAAGTGAGCTTGATCTGACTAAAGCTACAGTCGGATCAGCTATGCGTAAGGATCCTGAGTCGTTCAAAATTCCTAAGGTAACTGATAAGTCTATTGCTGAAGCACTAGATACCAATAATATAGTTCTGGCAGCTAAAGAGAAGCTGATAGATGCTAATGAACAGGTTCAGGCTGCTTCTGTACTAGTCGGTGTGTTTGAGCAACGTAAAGCTATGATAAAGTGTGAAGTAGACTTATTCACCACGAAGCTTTACAATGAAACAAGCATACGTGGAAAAGAGATTGGTGAGACCAGAGAAGCAATAGCTGTGAAGCGTGCTGAAGCTGCTAGGGATGAAGATTAGGTAGAGAAGATCTATGGACAATATTGAAGATTTTGAAGTAGTGGAAATGGATTCTGAGGATATAGTCCTTGGAGAAGAGGCAGATAAGCCTCCTACTCATCTGTCTGCCAGTGAAGTAGCAGAGGTAGCCAAGGAACTGCAGCGAGTGGATCTCAGCCCCTGTACTCAGTTTTTGAGTACAGGGTGTACTCTTCTGGATTTAGCGATAGCCAACAGACTGCCAGGAGGTTTTGGGGCCGGGCGGATGTCTCATGTATATGGCAAAGCTAGCACATCCAAGACAATAATTATGTCAGAGGCATTAGGATCTGCTCAGCGTCAAGGTGGTATAGCTTATTGTGCGGATGCTGAGATAACATTTGACTTTCCGAGAGCCCACCTTTTTGGAGTGGATCCAAATCTCAGGCATTTGTGGCAATATATGGTTCCTATCAGTCTGGAAGATTTGTGGGATAACCATATAAGCAAGATTATAGATAAGAGAACTAAGAATGATGCTCCTGGTATTGTAGGAGTAGACAGTCTAAGTGCTCTTCCCTCTGTAGCAGAGGTGGAAGGGAAGTTAGGGGAAGCTAGTTATGGTATGTCTAGGCCTAAGGTACAATCACAAGCTTTTAGAAAGTACCATTATAAAGCAAACAAAGTTAACCTTGCTATGGTTTTTGTTGATCAGACTAGAGTAAATGTTAATGTTAAATTTGGGGATAAGGATACTGTTAGTGGGGGGGAAGCTCTGAAGTTCTATGCTAGCACGAGAGTCAAGCTAACGTATACAGGTAAGATCTTAAATGAGCATAAGGTTCCTGTGGGTGTTGAAATTCGAGCCTTGGTAGTAAAGAACAAGATAGCTCCTCCATTCAGAGAAGCAGCTTTTAGAATTCTTTTTGATTTTGGGATTGATGACATTTCAAGTAATTTGGTGTGGTTGAAGAAGTGGGATATAGTTCAGTATAAGGGAGTAGAGAAAGAAGATGAAGATGAAGATGAAAATAAAAAGAAGAAGAAATCTCCTTTCTATATCTTTGGTGAGGAGAAGAAAAAAGGATTAGCAAACATGGCCCAGTTCATTGAGGAGAGTAATCTGGAGGATGAGCTTAGGACTAGAGTAGAGGTAATATGGCATGAGATTCATGCTGTAAGGCCAAGAAAAGAAAAGAAGAGATTCGACTGATGAAAAAGATAACAAGAAGAACTGCTTTTAAGGCTATAGGATCAGCAGTATTATTAGCGGGATGTAGGAAGCCTCATTGATGGACTGTGCTATAGATGGATTGGTTAATGGTGCTGCTGTTGAGATTATTCATACATTAGGATTAGAACCATCCTACGAGAATTTGTTTAAGGTTTATTCAGAATAAGGATAAGAGTGATGGATGATTGTGTTTTCGATAATTCCGAGGAAATGACTTTGGAACAGTGTGTACTTCAGTTTCCTGAATGCTCTAGTGCTAGAAAACAGTTCTATGAGATGAAGCAGGAGTTTGCTTTCGTTGAATCATCTCAAAGAGTAAATAGGATGATGATGTGGTTTAACTTGATAGCTTTTTGTATTTATGCTATAGCTCTCATCCTTTCAATACCATTTGGAGTACATGGAATTGTTGTACTTGTAGGGTCGATTACAGGATTCATAATTGCTTCCGTTTTTAATACGATCATGTGGGCTCTAGCATAATGATCTCTGAGAGTGATACAAAGAAACTTGTAGATGCCTTTGATATTCGTGTGTTTTTAGATTCCAGATCAATAGACACAAAGCAGAAGTGTCTTAAGGCAATCAACATTAACTGTCCCTTTTGTCCTGAGGGGGATGATGGATATCACTGTGGGATTTTCTATATAGGTAAGAGGTTCAACTGTCTTAGATGCAGCGAGAGAGGTACTATCTTTAAGGTACTTCAACAGCTTCTCGGGATATCTAAAGATGCGGTGTATGAGATACTTGAGGGAACTAGTGTTAATCGAGGAGATACTAAGAGTAGTATTACTAAAGCTTTCTCCAGAAAAGTTGAGGAACCAGAACAAGAGTTAGAGGAAATTTGTTATCCTAAGGAGTCAATGCTGATTACCAATAGGACAAAGATGTCTTGGGATCCTCTTAGGGTATTTATGAGACATCGAAATATAACACTAGAAAAATGCAATAAGTATGGGGTTAGATTTTGTATGTCAGGAGACTACGCCAACAGGATAATTCTACCCATTCATATGAATGGGAAGATAGTGAACTTCCAAGCAAGAGCATTGGTAGATGATATTAGATGTGCAAAGTATCTGACGTATACAGATAACACTAGCAAGCTTTTGTATGGGTACGATGACTTTGATGCGAAGCAAGGCTTACTGGTAATAGTAGAAGGAATTTTTGATCAGTGGGCTTTGCCACAAATCAGCTTGGGAGCCCTTGGCAGTGTACTCTCAGAAGCTCAGGAGAGGCTCATATTCGGCCTCTCAGGGACTATCAGGAGGCTAGTGCTGTGTCTGGACCCCGATGTCTGGGAGAAGCCTAAAGTCGCTGGAAATCTCCGTAAGAGCCTTGGACTCCTACGTCCTTACTTCGAGGAGGTGGCAGTAGCTTACCTACCTGATAACAAGGATCCTGATGAGATGGAACCACAAAGTCTCATGAGATGTATAAGTGAGGCTACGGATATTGAATGATAAACATAGATGGTAGTATGGAATGTGGATGTAGACGTGAGTGTGATCCGTATGCAGAAATGCCAATCATGCATAAGGTAATTGTACGAAAAGCTAGAAAGTTTCATAGATGTATTGAGTGTAACGAAATGATTATACCAGGGCAGCAGTACGAGTTTGTTTCTGCTTTGTATGATGGTAAATGGTTTAAGGCTAAGACTTGCCTAGTCTGCGTTCGTATTCGTAATGACTATGGCTGTTCTTGTGACTATGGTGATCTACGTAATACATTGAGAGAATTGCTTGGCATAGATTATGTTACAGGTGAACTGATGTAAAGGCTATGGACATTGAATGATATATACAACAAAAACACAGAAAACTTGCTTAAATGGATAGCTCATAGGCTGCATGGTAGTTGTGTTTCTATTATATCGGAAGATGATTTAGTTCAAGAAGGATGGATAGCAGCACTAAAAGCAGTAGAAACATATGATCCTAGTAAAGCTAAACTGTCTTCCTGGATAGTTAGCAGAGCTATATATGCGATGAGAACAGCTATCAAGGAAAGCAAAAAGCAGGTAAACCATCTAGCATATTCTCAGAGTATGATAGAATATGTAGGAATAGAGGATAGGGAAGAGGAAAAGATTGATAGTAAAGTATCATGCGTGTGGATGCTTGTTAAACTACTATCACCGATAGCAAAAGATCTTATTAGACTGCAATTAACATTCTTTGCAAGAAGCAAAGGAATTAGATTTATACGTCATGATGATGTGTGTAAGATATTAGGTGTAGAGTCTAAAGATCTGAAAGGCATATACAACGAAGTAAAAGTTACTCTAGGCCTAATTAGAAATGCAACAACAGGCTTCTCGTCCTAGGTGTTATGTAACCAAGTACTCGGATACTGCTAAGGAGTGTGGAGTGTGTTCACATTCTGAGTCATGTTCCAGATGTTGGGAGAAAAGAGTAGAGAAAGAGTTTTCTGAGGAGCCATATAGGACAATCATAATAGCTCTTCAGGATAAAGAGATGTCTAGTAAAGAAATTCGGGAGTTAGTGAAAAAAACAGGACGTTCGATAGCCTATCCGTATATACAGAGGTTATCGAAGCTAGGTGTATTGAATGTTATGAGCATTGGCAGAACAAAAGTGTATTCTCTAGCAAGAAAGTTTGAGGTAAAGTAATGGAACTTCTAGAAATAAGCCTTGGATTTGAGGGATATGGATTGAATATAGGGGCTATGACAGTATTTGTAAAATTAAAGGAATCTGAAGTAAAGGACAAGACAACTGAAGCTCATATCATTCATAAGATGATTGATGAGTTTCAAGATTATAGGAACATCCACTTTAGAGGTGATATAAATACGGCTGATATAGATGAGATAGTATCGATTGTAAGTGGGTTACTTAAAACACCTTTACATCTACATAGAATAACTATTGAGGTGACAAACCAGTTTAGATTAGAATCACTTAAAAGACGACTTACTGGTATGCAAGGATCCCTGCAGCGGGCTGGAACTGTTGTCTCAGTTATAATTAATGTTGATTTGACAGAGCAATCTGAGGATCATCATATAATAATACAGGATCTAGGATGGATCCGATGGACCGATGCTATTAGGTTCAATTGTGAGAATGCAGGGCATCTTGATACAGCTATGGGTATACCCAGAACAATTCAGGCTCAAGGTATATTTACCAATATTCTAATTAGTAGTTCTACGGGTGATACTAAATGGCTGTCTTCGGTTCTTCTGCGTCTTGATTTTAACTGGGTTGGTAGTAGTTTTGATATCAGAATTAGTAATTGAATTGAAAGGATCTTATTGTGTCTAATATGTGGATTAAAATGTACTTTCGGAATAAGCAGAAGCCATCACTTCGACTGCTAGACTCCATTGTAATCATGGACCCAAATAATATGTCATCTTTAGATGTGGATATTCGGGATCCCAAGAACAAGGGCATCCGGTTCGTGAACCCCCTGCACGTAGAGTCTATGGAACAAATCTCTGAAGAAGATGTTAATCGTGGAAGACCCAATAGGGTAGACTACGATTAAGTCCTTATGCTACAAGGACTTAGCATCATTAGCATGCCAGAATATTCAGCAGTATATTTTCTGAATATTTAGGGCTTGACTTTCGGGATATTATGGTGTATATTTAAGGTGATCTGAAAGGTTAATGATGGCTGTTCTCGTTATCTCACATAAGCTCAGTGTTTTCAACCAGTTATACCTGATACCGGTATCTCTGGTTGGTTCTGTGAATTATCTTAATATAATCCCTAATAAAAAAGGCCCCTTAAGGGGGGGCCTTTTAGGAATATAAGAGTATATTATTATGGGTTCGCGTTACTTCTATAAGGAGGTATGTTATCGTGTGAAGCAAGTAAACCGGAATGCCGTAGTTAATCGTGAGCCATTAGCAAACCAAAGAGGCGAAGTTAATCGGAAGATCCAAGTAAACCATGTGTGGAGAGTTAATCGGGTCGATAAAGTAAACCAAAGAGGCGAAGTTAATCGGGAAGATAAAGTAAACCACATAGGTAGAGTTAATCATTGACAGGTAGTAAACCAGAAAGGAGAAGTTGATCACACGGCACTAGAAAACCAGAAAGAGAAAGTTTATCGAGTGACTGAAGAAAACCAAGGCCACATAGTTAATCAGACCCGATGAGAAAACCAGACGAGCTGAGTTAATCAAATGGCTGGAGAAAACTAAGGCTGCATAGTTAATCGGAAGAAGCAAGAAAACCGCTGGGGTGTAGTTAATCATACGGCGGAAGGAAACCAGAATTGAATAGTTGATCATTTTATGGAAGGAAACCAGAAAGAACTAGTTAATCATCAGAAACTAGAAAACCAAGAGAATAGAGTTAATCTCATTAATTAAGCTGTGATCCTAATGTAAGGATCACCAAGTGCCTTTTATACAGGAGTGATAGTGATGGGTAATCCTAGAGTAGATAGTGAGTTGCGTGCCGCTGTTAGGGGTTCTTACGACCTTCAAAAATTGCGGATATCAATGGGCAATAGGATTTGTGCGGAGTGGAAGAGCAAGCGAAACATGAAGCCCTCTAAACCTGAGGAGGATACTATGAAGAAGGTTGACCTAAACCTTCTCAAAAGACTGAAGAACGAATATAAACGGGTGACAGATGGGATAGTAGGGCTACCGAAGGAAAAGAAGTTTGAGGGTACAGAACTGATCGGCTCCTTTGTGGAGTTAGTGTTGATTGATCAGTATATGAGATTTCTAAAGGTGGAGAAAGAGAGTTTTAAGCGGTTCATTCCTTTATGTCGTAAATACGGATTCTACAACGACTGGCTGATCAAACAGCATGGTGTAGGCCCTCGGATGGCTTCAGTAATTCTTACTGAGATTGATATCTACAAAGCAGCTACCGTATCATCTCTCTGGAAGTACTGTGGTCTTGATTGTGCGGAGGATGGTCAACGAAGATCTAAGCGGAAAGAGCATCTTATTGAGGTTGAGTATACTGATAGGGATGGAAATAAGAAGAAAAAGCTGTCCATAACCTATAATCCTTACCTCAAAGCTAAGATGATGGCTGGATTAGCTCCCAGTATGATTCGTCTGAAAACCCCGAGATACAAACAGATATACGATGACTTCAAACTTCGTATGCAGAACCATGAGAAGTATGGTATGCATATGGATAAGGTGAAGAGACCGAATGGAAAGGGTTTTATGTCATCTGGGCTGCGGAGGGAGATGCAGGCTAGGGGGTATATGATCAAGCAGTTCTTTATTGAACTGTACAGTGCCTGGAAAGACTATGAGAATCTGCCTAAGAAGCTTCCGTACCATGAAGCGAAGTTAGGAATGAAGCATACTTCAGAACCTCCCAGCGAACCTGAGGATGAGACTGTTGATATGATTGATCTTCCTGATGATGATGTGGAAGTTGATGGTGAGGATCAGTATAACGGAAAGGAGGAGGCAGCATAAGTAAAGGCTAGAAGCATAGCAGCAACCTTTGCCTTAGGTTGGGTATGAAAGAGGCCATGGAAGCTGGAAATTTGGAGTGCTTCCGTCTGCTATGCTTCATATTTTTCTCGGGATGGCAGGGGTAAGGGTTGGAAGATTGGACGGTGACGTGATGGGTAGGTGGACCGAGGAAGAGCGGATAGAGATGATTCTTCGGCACTGGCCGATAGTGGACGATGGTCGTGACGGTCACATAGTGTACTGCCCGATGTGTAGATTCCTGCCCTGCCTATGTGCCGAGATGGATCGGCTTAAGCAGGAAAAAGAAGCGGCAGCCAAGGGTTGCGTTGTCGATGGTGGAATAGCCATGCGTCGTATCCAGAAGGCTGGGAGGCGGCCATGGGTCCGCTCGTAAAGAAAGCCAGTGCTGATGAGATGTTCAACTTCGCCAAGAAAACCAGAAGAACTTAGATGTTCACGGAATGTGAGAAAACCGAAGGCATAAAGATGTTCACTCACGCAGAGAAAACCAGAAGGCCGGAGATTTTCAGAGCACACTAGAAATCCAAAGGTAAGAAGATGTTCAGGCATGGCAAGAAAACCAGAGGGTTTTAGATGTTCAACGAGCCAGATAAACTCAAAGGCACTCAGATGTTCACGGGAGTTTAGTAACCCTATAACAAGAAGATGTTCATTGTTTTACTAGAAATCCAAAGATAAGAAGATGTTCTAAAAAGCCAAGTAAACCGAAGGGCCGTAGATACTCGGCACTGAATAGAAAACCGAGGAAGAGAAGGTATTCAAAGGGACCAAGTAAACCAATAGAGTGAAGATGCTCAGCACTGAATAGAAAACCGAGGAAGAGAAGGTATTCATGATAGTAAACAAACCCAGAAAAAACGAGATGATCGGAGTAAGCAAGAAAATCAAGCCCATCAGTTTCTTAATTTTGAATTGATATCTTTGAGCAGTGTACAAGTGGGCCTATGGTATCTGCTGCTGATTGGTGTTCAAATTAGACGAAGGATTTTAAGGTGAAGCTGGTACTTATTCTGCCTGATAAAGAGTTCCTGGAGGCCTTGGAAAAGGGATTGGACTCAGGGGAGATATCTATTGATCTGTCAGAGGCATTGGTATTAGCTAAACGAACTAGGAAGAAGAATAAGAGAGAGTCTATGTCATTCATCTTGCCTCCTAATGAGCAAGAGATTGTTGATAAGTGGAACAACAATGAGTTTATTAAGAGTGTTGGTTCGGGGATGATAAGTGATGCTCGGAACAAACCTGTATATTCTAAGGATATGGATGATGTTCGGCCTGCATTGAGACAGGCTTTGAAGTGTATTGGGAAGGATAGTATATTTGGACATATGGAGAAATACTTTGATTGCTGTGTCAATCATAGGCATGTGTGGGATGGAGCTAATCATGGGTTCAAAAACCTAGGTGGTTTTCTTAGAAAGCTGGTGAGATGTGAGAAAGCTCAACAACTACCATGGTGGGAACAAAAGGAGTTTCCTGATCAGTTAGTATTAGTAGATGATCCATATCCAGAGATAACAAAATCGGTGGCAGAGTGCTTTGGATTAGAGTTCACTGGATCCTCTGTTTATGCATATGATGATAAGCCAAAGGAACATAAGAGTTTTGCTGGATTCCGATTCAGGTTTCTTTTCATGCAACCATTGAATAGCCGGTTGATAATTCACCCGGGACAGGATCTCCTGAGCGCGTTTTTCAGGACCGGCAAAAATACCCACCAGGAGGCCTGTCCTTTTTATATAGATGCCCTCCTGAGAAAAGAATCCCTGCAGACCTTCCTGCATTTTGATAATGTACTGTTTGGCGAGTGCAACAGTCGGATAGCCAACCAGAAAAAGAGGATCCCTGTTTTCTCCATATTCGGCAAAAGCGATTTCGATCCGATCGGAAAGACCAATTTGCTCAAGCAAAGGTTCAGGAAACCGGTGGTTTTTTCCAAGTGATTTTTCCCCCAGGTAGAGACGGACAGATCCTGCAATGCAGCCTTCTTCAGGTAAGTGGGTTATGGAGACCGGAAGCAGATTCTCCAGTGAAACGGCTTCAAAGAATATCGTGACCAGATTTGAAAAAACACTGACAGGAAGACCGGATTGGTCCGGTGTGAAAATCCGGAAGAAGAATTTACC
>SDBS01000606.1_pt1 | contig 35337 bp, 22 predicted proteins | sample 2277091 | NCBI WGS metagenome assembly SDBS01 (sample SAMN10404972, study PRJNA504765) | marine sediment metagenome | isolation source: marine sediment core GS10_PC15, 163 cmbsf | place: Arctic Ocean: Southern Knipovich Ridge | collected 2010 | reverse complement strand
CATTTGTGCCTTCCAAAGGCTGGGCGGAGATGTCACCTTCATGGCCGAACGTCCTCCTCCCTCTCAAGTTGTCCAACAGGAACTCTTGATGGCAGCCGAGGAGAGGGGGGAGTATTTCTAATGTGTTACACTCATTCCAGGACTTCAGCAAGCAAAAAAAAAAAATTCTTATCGTGAAATGGGGCTTTTAAGAAAATACTCCCCCTCGGGATATTCATGGATACTGTTTGTATTCAGTGGGATCCGCGCTCTCTTAACCTTATGTGAAATGTCCTCTAATTGGAAGAAATGAGTCATGAGTGTTTCTCCCTTCTCTAGCAAAAAACGGATTTAAGAGCTTCCGTACTTAACTTAGCTCCGCTTAAAATCAGAATGGTATTTTTATCTTTAAACCTTTCTTTCTCTTTGATAAAAGATGCAACAGAAAGAGCTGCAGCACCTTCGATGATCATAAAATGTTTTTCGAAAACAATTCGGATGGCCTCTTTGATCTCCTCTTCGGAAACAAGAATGAAATCATCGACAGAGTCCCTGCAAATATCAAAAGTTTTTGACCCTTTTTCAATTCCTCCGGCGCTCCCCTCAGATATGGTTGGTCTGGATTCCATTTCAATGATCTGCCCGGCCTTAAGGGATTCAAACATGACAGCGGAATTTTCAGGCTGACATCCAAAAATGTTCACCTCTTTGTTGAGGACTTTTAAATATCCAGCGATTCCGGCAATAAGGCCCCCACCTCCGACAGGAACAAGAACTGAATTTAAATCTTTGAGCTGTTGAGTGATTTCTAGGGCCACTGTTGCCTGTCCGCCTATTATTTGAGGATCGTTGTAAGGAGAAATGTACAAGACTTCCTCTTTTTCTGCCACCTCTCTGGCACGGATTTCCGCTTTGATACAGTCATCTCCGAAAAGTTCGATCTGTGCTCCGTAATCCTGCAGGGCTTTTATTTTTGTTGGGGAGGCATTGGCAGGGAGAAATATGCGTCCAGTAATATTGAATGTCTTAAGACCGTAAGCAACGGCCATTCCATGATTACCTGAAGAGGCTGTGATAATGCCTTTATTTTTCTCTTCTTCAGAAAGTGAGAGAAGTTTGTTGAGAGCTCCTCGCAGCTTAAAAGAGCCTGTGATTTGAGTGTTTTCGAGTTTGAGATAGGTTTGGCCTTGTCCGATTCCGCTCAAAAATGGAGAAAATTCCAGAGGAGTTTCACGGATATACTTTCTGATTCTGCTTTCTGCCTCTTGTGCTTCGTTAACGATATTTATCACTGTTTTTTCCTTATTTGAGAAAAAGTTTGAAAATGTTCCAGATGCCAAGGCTAGATACGATTAGGATGATTATCCCTCCGATAATATTTTGAAGCCTGGTATTGGCCAATTTTCCCATCTGCCTGCGGTTATTCAAGACTACGAGAAGGAATATGGCTGCCACGGGAAGAATGATTCCGTTTGCGATTTGGGCAAACACAATTACAGTCAGAGGTTTGAGGTTGAGGAGTGCAACGCCCGTGCCTGCTAAAAGGACACCCATCCAAACGGCTTTGAATCCTTTTGAATTCTTCCCCCCTTTCCAATTTAATATCCCCGAAGATGCAAAGGCTGCTGCATAGGGTGCAGTGATGGCTGAGCTAATCCCGGCAGCAAAAAAACCAATCCCAAACATGATATTTGTAAAATTACCAAAGAGAGGTTTTAGCTGCTGGGCCATCTGGAAACCGCTTTCTAAAGGAATCCCTTGAGCATGGAATGCAACAGCCGATGTGACAACGATAGAAATTGAAATGAAACCCCCAAGACAAACGGCGAGAAGGAGATCTCTGTTCACATCCTTGAGATGCTCTTTTGTGTTCGTTTTCCACTTTTCTTTCACGGCTGAAGAGTGGAGAAAAAGATTGTAGGGGACAACAGTTGTGCCGATGAGTGCCAGCATTATGAAAAGAGAATTTTTTGGAAAAGTCGGGATAAATCCTTTGAGGATGGCCGAAATGTCCGGTTTCAAAAGAATCAGTGTTGTTATAAAAGAAAGACTCATGATGAAAACAAGAAAAATAAGAACCTTTTCGACAAGGTGGTATTTTTTTGATCCAAGGACGAACATGGCTGCCAATGCGATTACAATAACCCAAATTTTTTGTGAGACAGGAGTGATGAGTTCTAAGCCTAGTGAACCGCCAATAATGTTTCCCGCTTCATAGGCTGCACATCCTAAGGTTATAGAGGAAAGGGTGAGGATTATGAACAGAATTCGAGTCCAACGATTTTCTGATTGCTCCCTTAGTGATTGGGCAAGATCCAAACCTGAACCCAGACTCAATCGGCCTGTCATTCCTTGGAGAATGATGGTTGTGACTGTTGCGAATACAAGCGCAAAAATGAGGGCATAACCGAAATTTGCTCCGGCAATTGAACATGTTGTGACTGTTCCAGGTCCTATAAAGGCTGCCGTAACGAGAAACCCCGGTCCAAACGAGGCTTTTCTATTTTTTCTTGCCATATCCTCCACCTCCAGGTGTTTCAATGCGCAGACGTTCGTGCGGCTTTATTTTGAAATTGATTTTTCCGCTGAGTAAGGTTTTTTTATTATCGGAGGAGATAAGGTAATTACGGCCTTTACGGCCATTTTGTCCACCGAGAGCTCCATAAGGCGTAAACTTTCTTCGTTCAGAAATAATGGAGACTTGTGCCTGTTCCAAAAATTCATACTCGCGGATGATTCCTTCTCCTCCTTTTTTGTAACCTGATCCTCCCGATCCTCGACGAAGAGTATAAGTCGTGATTTTTATGGGCAGATAATTTTCTAGGGCTTCAAGAGGTGTATTCAAGGAATTGGTCATGTGAGTATGCACGCCGCTGAGCCCATCAAGTTTAGAACTTGCACCCATTCCTCCCCCAATCGTCTCATAATAAGCAAAATTTGTCTTACGGATTTGATCATAGCCACCGAATGCGATGTTGTTCATGGTTCCGGAACTCGCTGCGGGGATTTTTCCGGGCATCGCTTTGGCCAGAGCTCCGAGGAGAACATCAACGATTCTTTGTGATGTCTCTACATTGCCTCCGGCTGTGGCCGCAGGGTACTGAGCATTTACAATCGATCCTTTTGGAGCAATGATGTTCAAAGGCTTTAAAAGCCCGGTGTTAAACGGGATGTCTTCTTTGATTAAAGATCTGAATACATAGAGAACGGCTGAAGTTGTGACGGCATAATTGGCATTAACTCCCCCTTCGGTCTGGGGATCTGAGGATGAGAAATCAATCCACGCTTCGTTATCCCGAATGGTTATTTCAACCGCGATTCGAATGGACTTGTTTGTAATGCCATCATCATCGAGGAAATCGGTGAACGTGTAAGACCCATCAGGAATATCCTGAATCGTTTGCCTTAGGATTTTTTCTGCATACTGCTGTATAAAACGCCCATACTTGGTGATTTTTTTCAGCCCATGTTTTTTTACAGTTTCAAGCAAACGCTGCTTGCCTTTCTGGTTTGCGGCCACCTGGGCAAGAAGGTCGCCTCTCCTCTCGTCTGGAGTCCTGACATTGGCCAAAATTATGTCAAAAACCGCCGTGTTAAATTTTCCTTTTTGACAAAGTTTGACAGGAGGCAAAATTAGGCCCTCCTGGAAGATCTCTGTGGCAAGAGGCATTGATCCCGGGGACATACCTCCAATATCTGAATGATGGGCTCTGTTGGCTACGAAAAACTCAAGTTTTTTCTCGATAAATACCGGAGAGATACAAGTGAGATCGGGCAGGTGGGTTCCTCCTCTGTAGGGATCGTTGAGGATAATGACATCTCCATCCTTGAATTCAACAGTTTTTAGAGCTTCTTGAACTGACAGAGGCATGGCTCCGAGATGAACGGGAATGTGTGATCCCTGTGCAAACGTTTCCCCTTTTTTATTAAAAAGGGCACAGGAGTAATCTTTCCTTTCTTTTATATTTGGAGACAACGCCGTCCTGCCGAGAACAGCGCCCATTTCTTCAGAAATAGAGACGAGTATGTTCTTGAAGAGTTCAAGCTCTATGGGATCAAAAGAAGGAGATTTCATTCTATTTCCTTTGCATAAAAAGATTTAAGGTGTCATCCACAGTCAAGCGCCAATCCGGTGGCAGCAGGGTTGTGGACTCATCATCCACGATTAATGCAGGACCGGAGATCCTGTTCCCCGTTTTTAAATAAGAGCGTTTATATATCTTGGATTTATAAGTTTTCTGGCCGTAAATTAACTTCTGTTCTCCAAACAAGGCTTCCAGGGGATTTGGAGATTGCCGTGGATACTTTTTGAATCGGATTTTTTTAGTGGTGCCAACAGCTTTAATGCGGATATTGACGATTTCTACAGGACGGTTGGGATGAGAATAGGAATAGAGTTTTTTATGAGCAAGGTGGAAGGAGGATACAAATGAATGATTTTCCTTAAAGGGAATTGAAATTTCATACGATTGTCCGAAGTATCTGAGATCAAGTGTAGGGAAAATCTTTATCTGGTGATCCACAAATCCTTCTTTTTTCATGTCCCAAGTACTTTTTTTAATCAGTTTGGAGAAGAGCCCTTTCAGCACTTCATTTTCGGTTTTGTCCGCCAACTTTAGAACGGATCTTGAGTAGTCTTTTATTGAATTGGCCAGGAGCAGTCCGACTGCAGAGAAAACCCCGGCATTATGGGGCACGATCACTTTGGAAATTCTGAGACGAGAGGCTACATCTACGCTATGCATCCCCCCGGCTCCACCGAATGAACATAGGGTAAATTTTCTTGGATCGAACCCGCGCTCAATAGAGATCACACGAATAGCCTTTTCCATTGTTGAATTTGCAATTTCAATAATTCCCTCAGCAGTGCTCTCTATGGTTTTTCCAATGGCATTGGCTATTTTTTTGACAGCCTTGCGGCTTCGCTCCGGATAAATATTCATCTTTCCCCCAAGGAAAAAATCCGGAACGAGTCTGCCACAAACGAGATTTGCATCGGTAACTGTGGCTTCTTCTCCAAATCCATAGCAGGCAGGACCGGGCTGAGCTCCCGCACTCTTAGGCCCCACTTTGAGAGATCCCCCACGATCCAGGTATGCAATGGAGCCGCCTCCGGCCCCTACAGAGTGGATGTCGATGATGGGCATTCTAATAGGAAAATCGCCAATAAAGCTTTCATTAGTCCGGCGGATCTGGCCATCTAAAAGGGATACATCAGAGGATGTCCCGCCCATATCAAACGTAATAAGGTTAGGTGTTCTGGTTGTTTTTCCAAGATGAAAAGCAGCCACAACCCCGCCTGCAGGACCTGAGAGGGAGGTTCGAATAGGTTCAGATTTAGCGATTTCCGGGGAAATATATCCTTCATTGGACTGCATGATTTTCAAGTTGGCGTGACAAAGATTTATTTCCAGATTGGATAGGTAGCGGTTGAGAATAGGGATAAGATAGGCATTTACCACTGTTATGGAAGTCCTTTCGTATTCGCGATGTTCCGGGAGTATCTCGCTTGAAATGGAAAATAACTTTTTCCTTTTTTTAATTGCCTTTTTAATGATGCGTTCGTTGTGGGCATTTGCATATGAGTTGATGAGAGAGACAGCTATGGCGTCGGTTCTTTTAGAGATGATTTTATCAAGAATATTTTCGAGAGTCTCGCTGGGGATAGGATTTTCGACCTTTCCTGCAGCGTTCGTTCTTTCTGAGATACCAAAACATCTCTGACGGGGGAGGAGAGGTTGACGTTGTTCTCCATCTAAACTATATAGATTCTTTCGGTTCTGTCTGCCGATGAATAGGATATCTTCAAAACCTTTTGTGGTGATGAGAGAAACAACGCCTCCTTTCCTCTCAAGGAGGGCATTGGTTGCAACCGTCGTGCCGTGTATGATGATTGGAGGATGTGATTCTGATAAATGATTTTTAATTCCGGCGAAGATGGCTTTGGACGGATTCTGAGGGGTGGAAGGGATTTTTTTTACGAAGAGTTGACCGTCGATAAAAAAAACAAAATCAGTAAATGTTCCGCCCGTATCAATCCCAATCCGGATATCTTTGTACTCGAACTCATGTATGGGCATGAATTGAAAACATCGTTATTTGATGGCGATGGCTTCGATTTCAACCTTTACATCCTTTGGAAGGCGTGCGACTTGAACGGCTGCACGTGCGGGGTAGGGGGAATTAAAAAATTCTGCATAGACGCCGTTCATCTTAGTGAAATCGTCCATGTCTTCCAGGAAGACGGAACATTTCACAACTTTGTCAAGAGAGCTTCCTCCTGCTTCTAGAACGGCTTTCAAATTATTTAAAGACAGACGAGTTTGTTCTTCGATGGTTCCCAACAAAAGTTCACCAGAGGCCGGATCAATAGGAATTTGGCCTGAGGCAAAGATGAATCCATTGGCCTCGATGGCTTGAGAATACGGGCCAATGGCCTGGGGAGCATGTTCGGTTTTGATTTCAATTTTCATGGTTTGTGATCCTTTTTTACATGAGATTAAGCCAGGACCGGCAATAGCCAAACTTCCTAGCGCCAGCAGAGCTTGTCTTCTCTTCACAATCAGCTCTCCTTTCCTGAATTATTCCAGCACTTGAATGGAAACAGAGCGGCTTTTTGTCACTCTGGATTCGTTCCGTGCAAGAACAGTAATTGTATACAATCCTGGTTGAAGTTTCCAGGAATATGAAAATTGTGTGCCTGACTCAGCTTCTTTTTTGCCGTTTATCCACCATTCCAGTTTTTCGAAGCGAAATTCTTCTGGGGCAGAGGCAATCATCTGGAGTTTTTGGTATCCGTGCCTCAAGATTGGATCAATTTTGAACACGTCCCCGTTCCTAGGAAATGTGATGCTCAGATCCGGCGAAATGAGAGCCTTCTGTGCGGGCTTGGAATCTGAGAGATAGGAAATTCGGTTTTCCCCATGGAGAGAACATAAAGTTGTTGGCTCGGTTCCCAGAATGAATATTTCGGTCATAGATCCAGAGCAGTTCTTGTCGGCCAGAAGTCCGGATTCCGGGCAAATATCGACTTTGATAAGTCCATCGATTTCTAAAAATTCCGTAGGTGGATTTTTGTTTTCCAAAAATAGCATGATATCTCGAAAGAGAGGTCCGCATCCCGTTACTCCTGAGACATTCAACATCGGATGTCCATCGAAGTTTCCTACCCAAACGCCTACCGTATATTTTGGTGTATACCCAACTGCCCAATTATCTCTAAAATTCTTGGATGTTCCTGTTTTGACTGCACAAGGGAAGGGGAGTGATAGAGAGGAATTGTACCCAAAAGCAGGTATCCGTGCGTCATGGTCAGACAAGATATGTGTCAGAATATAGGCGACTTGAGGAGAAAACACTTTTCGCCTCTTTCTGAGTTTTTGAAGAGTATTTGGAGTGTTTTCAGAATCAAAGACTTGAAGAACTGCCTTAGACTCCAACCATTCTCCAGCTCTTGCCAATGAGGAGTAAGCTTGGACAAGCTCGAGGAGAGTGACTTCTCCATTTCCTAAAGTGAGTCCGATTCCATAATAACTCGGCCCCTGGCTTAAGCTGTTAAATCCCATGTCCTTAAGCTGATAGTACAGTGCTTCAGAGCCAAGAGATTCGAGAATGCGGACAGCGGGAACATTGTATGAGCAAGCGAGGGCTGTTCTTAATCTTACGGGCCCATGAAATAGTTTGTCATAGTTTCTAGGCCTGTACGCTCCATTCGGCGTTGAATACTGGACAGGGATGTCTTCGATAATGTCAGCTGCTGTGATTCCTCTTTCTAAAGCCAGGCCGTAGGTAAAAGGCTTGAGTGCCGAACCTGGCTGTCGGAGAGATAAAGCTCCATTGACCTGGCCGTCATCTTGCCTGGAAAAAAAATCTTTGGATCCGACCATGCTCAGGATTTCTCCGGAAACATTATCTATCACAACTGCAGAAGCATTTGTGATTCCCTTGTCCTTTAAAGCGCTGACGTGATTTTTAACCAGTATTTCAATGTTTTTCTGGAGATAATAATCACATGTCGATCGGATGATGCTCATCCTTTGTTTTTCTGCAGAGGAAAACTGGCTGAGAATAAAATCACAGAAATGAGGAGCTCTAAACGTTATGGAGTTTGGAATTATATGCAGTTGTTCATTTAAACTTCGATTGAATTTTAAGAGATCTACAAATCCTGAATCAAACATTTGATGAAGGATTAATTGCTGTCTTTGAACAACAAGTTGAAGTCCAGAATAAGGATTAAGAACAGAAGGAGATCGAGGAATTCCTGCAAGGAATGCCGATTCGGCCAGGCTGAGCATCTCTGCTGATTTATCGAAATAGAGTTGGGCGGCAGCTTCGCAGCCAAAAGCTTGATTTCCATAACTGATGCGGTTCAAGTACTGCACAAGAATATCCTTTTTTGACTGAGTATTCTCGAGTCGCAAGGCTAACCATGCTTCAATTATCTTTGAGAAAACATTTCGCCGGAAATGATAAATATTTCTAATAAGCTGCTGAGAGATGGTTGAAGCTCCAGAAATGACCTTTCCGGATTTCAAGTTCTGGAAGGTTGCTCTGGCAATTGCGGGAATGCTGATTCCCCGATGCCAGAAGAATCGTCGGTCCTCAGCTGCAATTGTGGCTTTTATAAGATCGGGGGAGACTTCCGTGAAACTTACCCACTGGGCTCGACCTCCTTCATCCGATAAAACTTCTCTCAAGAGGTTATCCTCTCTATCCAGGATACGTAAAGAGAGGAGAGGGGCAGGGTTGAGTTTTTGTTTTGGAATTGGGAGATAGAGAGAGCACATAAAGAGGAGGCAGATCCCCAGAGAACTCAAAAAAATCTTTCTTTTCATGCCTGTATTACTTAAGGTTCTTCTCCTGATTATCCAAACCTTTTTTTCACATTCATTATCATTTCACTCGAATCCTTGAATCCTTGATCCCTTGAATCCTTCTTTATTCTTCATTTTATTTCTATTGTTGTTTCAGAACTCCGGCCAAAAACCTCGGGTGAATACATTTCTTCAATGTGAGTACCCGGTGCATGGAACAATCCCGGCGTTAGGGCTCGAACCAAATAACGGTGAGTGTGTATTCCAGAGAGCAACGAGTCGGCAAAAAGAAGAATTCTGTCATCATGCATTTCGATGTGGTTAAAACCACGCCACCTTCCGGGCCCCTGCCTTACTGAAGCCATTTGACCTAGTCTTCGCTGCTCTTCTTCGCTTTCTGTTAAAAAAGTCGGATTGACGGCTTCAAAGCCTGCCGGGAGGGGATCATTTACAACAACGTAGAGGCTCTCCTTAGGAACAATAATTTGAAGGGAAATCACAAAAATGGAACCAGCTGAAACTGACTTGAGGGGAAGACCATCCATGGTTGTAATTTCTTTGTAAACAGTGAAACCTTCGTCACGTGCGGAGAGCTGTTTTTGCGGTGCGTAGGTCATACGTGTTTCATAAAAGAGAGTTCCCTGTCCATCCTTTGAAATTTTTAAAGGAATTGTGCTTCCGGGATAGAATTGACTCAAAGATATTTCCGCTTTTTCTATATCTTGTACGGGGTCCTTAAAGGTGACCTTCATGAGTTCCTTGTCGGCCAGATCAATAGCAAGCTTGAAATCGGGAAAAACGTTTTCATATTGTTTATAATATTCATTAAGAGCGTAGAAAACATAAAAATTCTCCTGAGTAGTGGCCCATCTTCCTGCTTGTCTGCGTTGGACAAGCCATTGTGCGATTTGAGAGACCAGAGGATTATCCGAACCAATTGAAATCATGCTTTGGAGTATGACGGCTGTTGTTCTTAGATTCGACGAATAAATCCAGGGATCCATACGTCCTTTTTCTTCCTCAAAATGAGCTTCCGTGGGACTGATTTTAATTTTGTTCAGCATATCCTGGAGCAGGGAATTTTGTGCGGCTAAAGAACCTGTGCCCTTGTGTAAGGCTTTTAAAAGAAAGGCCTTACCTAGAAGTGAAAGCTGATCTTTTTCTGAATATAGTTTTTCTGCATACGCTGGTTCGGGTAAATTCAGTAGAGCCAGACAGTAAAGAGCGAACGACTCGACTGTCCGCCAGCTAACTTCGGAATAGGGATAGTTTGACCGTTCGAGTCTTCCCCTAACCAGGTTTTTTAAATAGTTGGCCGCTTGATTCAGCCTCTGGTTGTTCACAACATAGTCCGCCTGCTTGGCTTGAATAAGGCAAAAAGCAGCAAAACATGAATTAATAGCACTGTCATTGAGAGATTCAGGCCAAAGGCTGAAACCGCCGTTCGGTCTTTGGAAAGAATAGATGTTGTCGATCTCCTTCTGTACCATGTCCCGGATTTCTTTTCTGCTCATCTCGCTGAGACGAAAATCGGAAATAAGATCTTCAGCAATGACAAAGGGGAGGATTCGGGAGAGACGCTGTTCAAGGCAGTAATAAGGATAATTTGTAAGGAAATCAACACTCCCTTTAAGTCCGGACAAAGCACTGGAGGAGGCTAGGACTTGGATAAAGCTCTCGAAAGGATAGATGCTTTCAGGAATCTTGATTTGTTCTTCCATGGATTCGAGTGTTTTGTTGAACATTGCAACGGTCTCTGTTGGGCGCGGGATCAAAAGGGGGAGATCCATTTCTAATCCGTCTGATTCCCCACCCATTTGTGCGCGGAACAAAATGTTTGCCTCGCCTGGAGATTCGACCCGAAATTCAAATAGGATTTCCTTTCCCTCTCCTGAATCGAGGACAAAACTGCGTTCGCTGCTCTTGACCAATTGGATTCCTACCGTCTCACAGTTTAATGTGACCTGTCCCTTTTCAGAAGAATAATTGTGAACCACTACTCCTCCTTCAAAGGAATCACCAACACGAGCAAATCGGGGGAGGGATGGTTGGAGAAGGAGTTGTTTTGAGACTCTAAAAGTCGTTTCACTGCGTCCAAATTGTGAATCCATTGTTTGGGCAACAGCCATGATACGGAAGGTCGTCAGATTATCTGGAAGTTTGAATGTAACCGTGGCGCTCCCATCGTCATCAGTGAGAACGGAAGGATTCCAGTATGCTGTAAGTTTGAAATCTCCCCTGAGTTCGACTTCGTTAAGCGCACGGGCAAAAGCGGCCATCTTTTCTTCTCCGGCACCACCTCCTACCTCATCTCCTTTTTCTCCATAGGATTGCTGTTCAATGATATGCTGCCTCCCTTCTGATGTCTGAACGGAGAGAAGTTTGTGGCTGTAGAAGAGAGAAAAAGGATCTGGAGTTTTATACCCGATCAAATTGAGGACACCCACATCTACGACGGCCACCATAACACTTGATTTGGTGCCATCCCCTTGCCAATTCTTTGTATTTAAAGTTAGAGTGATTTCCTCTCCCGGCTTGTAGTTAGGCTTATTTGACTGAATATCGACATTCAGGCGTTTTTCTGATGGATCAACAGCAAGCTTGATGTACCCAATTTTAAAGGAAGGTTTCCCTATATCACCGGTGTTATCAGAATCTTGAGAAGATACTCGGCCTTGGACCAGAAGTACAGAAACAAAAACATTAGGAATATATTCAGAAACGATGGGAATTTCGATGGTGTCTGAGCTTCCAATTAGATCGACAACCTCGCTGTAAAGAATGAATTCTCTCTCGATTGTGATGAGCGCTTTGGCGGACTCATAGGGGGACTTAACGAGGATTTTGGCCACGTCGCCGGGCTGGTAAGCCGTGTCGTCAGGAACAAGCTCAACGGCATTGTTGTCCAGCCGTTCCCACGGGACATAGTCTTTGCCCGTCACATAAAAATAGGTTGTTGTGGTAATGATATTTCCTTTCCTGTCCCTGCCCGTGGCCTTAAGAATGTAAAAACCTGATTTTTCTGGAAGAAAAGTGACCGTTTCAGCCTCATTCCTTGTTTGAATTGTCCGTGTCTCAATGTCGATGTCTTTTTTCTCGGTGATCCATCTGAACCGGCCTCCGAAATCAGATTGTCTCACGGAATGCCATTCTCTCTTAATGAGAGAGAGCTGTATTTTTTTAATAGGAAGCAGGTTCCCCTCCGGGTCAGTTGTTAAAAGGTTCACGTCAATGTTTTCTCCGCTGGAAAGGAATGTTGAACTGGGTTGAAGACCGATATAAAAATCTCCCCGATGAACAATCGTTTGAATGCGGTTTGTGATCGCCCGGCGGTTCGGGCCGCGAACAGTGACCTCGAGTGCAGCCAGGACAGAATCTTTTTCCTTTTTAGATTCAAGTTTGGCTGTGATTTTTATTTTTCCTTCCTCATCCAGAGAAGATTCTCCAGAGGACAGAAGCCGGCTTTCATCTTCCTTGAAAGTCTCCCAGCGGCCGATTTGGTCCCCAAAAACAAATCCCTCGTGTCCTGGAGGTGTGTAGTGTGTTGGATTCAATCGCAGATACCAAGAAACGTCTTGGCCGGACATGCCACCCCCAAAGAGATAGGATGCTCTCAATTCTCCTGAATAAGTTTCGCCGAACGTGAAGCTTTCTTCAGCCGTACGGAGATGAACTTCAAATTCTGCAGGCCTGAAAGCCTCGACTCTAAAAGAAGAGAATACCTTAAAAGAATCATCTCCTTCACCTTGAGAAGGAAAGGAGGTTTGAATTTGATATTCCCCAAGAGAAGAGCCTTGGGTTGTTGCGAAGTCAAAATGGAGAGATCCGAATGAATCAACAGGAAGATTCTCTTTGAAAACACTCTTCCGGAAGGGATCAAGGATTTCACAGGTCACTTCTTTGATCTGGGGAATTGTCCAGTCACCCATTTTTTGTTCCCTGAAGATCCCTTTGATGTGAACCGTCTCCTCGGCTCTATATATGCCTCTTTCCGTGAACACATGTCCTTGGTGCCGGATTGGCTGAGGATTCCAATCGTATTGAATGTCGAAATAATAGGGATAGACTCCGGTTCCCCACTCGGATGAAAGGAAGGTGATGTCCTTCCCTCTGGAGGCGAAAACCCACTGTCGTGGTTTGCTCCATCTGTCTTGGCTTGGAATTTTCAGGGGCCCCCATCCCGGGGATTCAACCATTCCGTCTTTATCTGTTTTCCCGCGCCAGCGGATTCGATTATTTTCGTCTCTTATTTCGATTTGAGAATTTGGAACCGGTTGACCCGTTTTAAGCTCGGTCACCCAGATGGTGTTGTTTTCTCGGGAAAATTTGGCTGAAATGCCCAGTTCAGTGATCTGCAAAAAGGCTTTTGGGAAACGCTCCCATTTGTCTTTAGAGAGTGTGTCCATTTGAATAAAAACAAATCCATATTTGTCACTCAAAAAATCTTTTATTTCGATAGGGAAGACATCTCGTGTGTTGCGGGGAGGATTGAGTTTCATGAATTTTTCAACCGAAAATAGTCCCCGTTTTGTCAATTTTTCACTTGTCCAGAAAATTTTCTGAGTCCTTAAGAGAGGAATGACATCCTGTTTAGGCACCGATCCGCCGTGTATGAAGACGTCGTCCGCGTTGACCGCTGAGACCGGGTACCTTAGATCTCCGTAGGCTTCGAGTAGGCCGTGTCCCGTGTTCATGGTGACGGATCGAGGGTATGGTGGTGTTGAGAATGCCAGATTGATGTCCTTGTCCAGCTTATTTCCAAAATCGTCTTCAAGATCGGCATCGATCCATAGTTTGTACTTCGCTTCAGGCAAAAAGGGGAGTGAAAGCCAAATGGTAGAATTGGCTTGATCCCACTCCTCGTAGTAATCCGGAATGGACACTTCAGGTTCGAAACGGATTTTCTGAATGAACTCTTTGTAGCCAACAGGATTGGAAAATTGGAATTTGAGCGGTTGATAGATATCGTAACCCTGTTGAGGCTCAAATGACTCAAACCGGAAGCCGTTAAAAGTGGAAAATTCAAAGATGCGGCTGTTCTCCATCCCCAACAATCCCTCTTCTCCCCGAAGTCCCGAATGAATTTCGATATAATAGGTCGTCTCAGGATTTAAAAGATGTGCCGGTTCAACGATAAGAACCTCAGAGGACTGGGCTTGAATTCCTTCGTCTTTCAGCTGTTTGGCCGATGGATGTTTGAGTTTGAAATCAAATGAAGATTCCCGTGAATCTTTGTCGAGACCAACCATTTTAATAAATTCTTTGTTTTCGTCTATCCGCACAGGCTGATTAAAAATAAGAAGCATATTTGCCTCAAGTTCAATCCATTTCTGTTTGTTCTGAGGAAAATGCTGTGTCAAAAGAAGGCGAACTGTTGTGAATGACCACAAGTGATCTTCTTTGAGGACATACCCATCATAGGTCCGCGTTCCAGATTCAATGGATATTTTCACTTCAGTTGAATAGGGGAACCGGCTTTCAGGAGAAAAGGCAAGAGTTTTAGGATTCAACCATCGGAATTTTCCCGGAACATGTGGAGAAATTTTCATGATATTCAGTTTTGACTGCTCATCGAAAGATGAAAGAGGGAACATCGGGTGGTCAAAAATTGCAACGATGGTGTCTGACTCGTGCTTTTCTGAAGTTTGTCCCAAGGGACTGGAAAAAGTGACCTTAAGTTCACCCGTTTCCATGACCGACTCTGGAGAGCGGATGGCTTTAGAGTCCTCTTTTTTTTTGCATCCGGAAAGGCATAGAATTCCTCCAATACAAAAAACTAAAATCCAGATGGATCCAAATTTAGTTCTCATTTGAGCCCTCACATTATTTTTTCATCCTAAAATAATGCCTATGAAATAGCAAGATGCCATTCTCTATGTTCCCGGCAGTTTTTAAGCATCTTGACATTTGCTGAACTCAAGGTTATATAATTCACAGTTAACACGAAAATCAAAAGGAAAAAACAATGCCGAATATTTTGGGAACACGGCTGAGGGTTTCTCGGGAAGAATTAGGATTAACCCAAGACGTTTTATCCAAGGCCGTACATCTCTCAGCCGAATTCATATCTAATCTTGAATTGGGCAAAAGGACTCCAAGTCTGGAAACTTTAAAGAGTTTGGCCGATTTCTTCCAGGTAGAGATGTCCTATTTTTTAGAAGAGAAGGAGACTCCAAAAGAAAAACTCTTCGAACTGGCCGGAAAAGACAAGAGCATCAAAACGGGACTTATGAAGTTTTACGATACATGCAGAGAATTTATTGAGTTGGAAGAGGCGCTGGGGCTTAGGCCGGAATTGGCTCCTTTTTATTCGACGGCCTCGGCTGAAGATATAGCCTTCAATGAAAGAAACAGATTGGGACTGGGAAATGAACCCATAAAAAATGTGTTCTCTCTTCTTGAAATGAATGGGCTGCATATCATCAGACAGTCTCTTCCTGAAGAATCGAACATTTCAGGAATCTTTATTTTTTTCGAATTGGAACAAGCCGCATTCACATTTATCAGTAGTTCTCATAAAAGTGATCACCAAGTCTTTATTGCCGCCCATGAATATTTTCATTACCTTAAGGACAGAAGTGTCGCGGTGATCTCTGACAATCATGATGTTTTTGTTAATGAATATCTGCCTCTCTATCATCCTCGAGAAAAACTGGCTTTTACGTTTGCCTTGAACTTTCTTATCCCGAGAAAAAAAGTCAAAGACATCATCCGTTTGCAGTTTCGATCGACAAGATTGAAATTCCAAAATGTTCTCTTTCTCAAAAAGTATTTTGGGGTCAGCACTATGGTTATGCTCTATGCCTTATATGATTATGACTGCCTATCCGCTGCAAAATTCAGGGAATTCCAGAAAAAAGAGTCATCTGGATATGAAAATGGCGTATTCGGTGCTCAAACAGGAAAAGAACTCGTGTCCGATCGCCATAAGTGGTTGGTCTTAGAAGCTCTGCAAAAAAAGAAAATTGATCTTGAGAAAGCCTCTCGCCTCCTCAAAATAAAGAAAAAAAATCTCCTTAAACTCACAAAAACATAAACAGCGAATAAACCCTGTCCTGGATTATGCACGAGTCGGTGTCGGCAGTTTTCATGAATAATTCATGTTATTTGAGTTCTGCGAGTACGGCAGTCAGAAATTCCCAAAACAGTTCGGTCGAACCGAGATGCACTCTTTCTTCCGGGGAATGGGGGTGTTCAATCGTAGGCCCGAAAGAAATCATGTCCATTCCTGGAAATTTCTCCCCGATAATTCCGCATTCCAGCCCTGCGTGGATGGCCCCGATTTTTGGCTCTTTTTGATATTTTTTTGTAAAGAGATCTTTCATGGTTTGAAGCAGCGAGGATCGAAGATTGGGAGTCCAGCCGGGATAACCCTCCGGTTGAGTGATTTGAGCTCCGGCTAGACCACAGGCGGCTGCGATTGTCTCCCGAGTCGCTTCGATAGCTGAAGCCGTAGAACTCCGGCTGCTGCAGATGATCTCTGCATTCGTTTCACCGGTATGACAGGCAGCCAGATTAGAGGATGTCTCTACGAGATCTTTTATTTCTGGATGCATGGCGATCACGCCGTGAGGAATAGACAAAAGAAGCGAGATTAATGCTTTTTGTGACGCAGTATGGAGGGGATCCGGTTTGTCTTCATCGAGTTTTTCGAAGGAAAATTTGGCTCTGTCTTCGATGGCCTTAACCTCAAAATAAATTTTGTCGTAGGCCTCTTTAAAGAGAGATGAGAGTGCTTCAAATTGCCCGGGATCAACACGGAGATCGGCCCATGCCTCACGGGGTATGGCATTCCTCAGATTTCCCCCTTCGAAGGAGATTAGATTGAAGGGCAAGGCCACATCAGCTTGCCAGAGCATCCTTGCCAGAAGTTTGATGGCATTCCCTCGTCCTTGATTGATATCAATTCCGGAATGTCCTCCCCTTAATCCAAAGAGTTTAACTCTGTACAGACTTCCATTTTGGATTTGGGTCCTCTGTAGAGGAAGTGATATTTCAGAATCGGCCCCGCCTGCACAGCCTATGGTAAATTCTCCCTCTTCCTCGCTGTCGAGATTGAGGAGTTTCTTTCCAGTAAGAAAACCCGGTTGAATCTGAGCCGCTCCAATTAAGCCTGTCTCTTCTTCTACCGTAAAAAGGAACTCCATGGCTGGATGAGGGAGCTCTTTGTCCTCCATGATGGCGAGGGCGGCGCTCAGGCCAATCCCATTATCGGATCCCAACGTTGTTCCTTTGGCTTGAATCCAATCCTTTTTAACCTCGGCTTGGATGGGATCCTGGGTAAAGTCGAAATCCACATCAGAGTTTTTCTCACAGACCATATCGAGATGGCCTTGGAGTATAATACCTACAGAATTTTCATATCCTTGGGTTGCATCCTTAGACACAACCACATTACCGGCCTTGTCTCTTTTCCACTTTAAGTTGTTCTGTTCGGCGACGGAGACGATATAGTCTCCCAATCCCTTTTCATCTTCTGAACAGTGAGGAATTTTTAATATTTGTTCGAAATGTTTCCAAAGCCCGGATGGTTTAAGATCTTCGAATAAGCCTGACATTTTATTTTTGGCTCCTCTTTAATGATGGGTTTTTCGTCAAAAAAAATAATGACATAAAAGTCTCACCTATGCAAGAAGCATTTCCATCTCCGTGATTTTTTTTTAGATTCTGGGCAGGCATGATGGAGAAATCCGTATCGGAGGACGAGCGGGCATGGTTATTCCATCTTTATTTTAGAGTCGGACGGAACCCTCACGGGAGGTATGTCTCCATTCCTCGCTGAAGCTCCGGGCGGAGACACACTTCTCGACGTCCATCCGACTTAATTAAAGGTTCCAGGCATGGGCTGGGGAAAGCGCAATGTGGTTTCTCATCGACTTGCGAGTTCACGGAGAACTCGTTATTAGAATCACGGATATGGAAATGCTGACACCTTTGCAAGGAAAATTGCCTTTTAGATGATCTTCGTTTAAAATTTGTATACTCGTGATGATGAAGAACTCATTCTTAAATGCCCGTAAGCGTTTTCTTGAGCTCTATAACAAAAAACCGGATGTTATCTCTTCGGCGCCAGGACGTATTAACATTATCGGAGAGCACACAGATTATAATTTTGGTTTTGTCCTGCCTGCCGTTATAGACAGAAACATTCAATTTCTGGCCAAACGGAGAAATGATAACCAAGTTTCCGTGTGGGCGGAAATTTTCCAAGAAAGCGAGATTTTTTTTATCCATGACCTTCAGGTTTCACTGACAAAAAGATGGGCGAATTATGTGAAGGGAATATTCTGGGTGCTCGAAAAAGAGGGGCACGCTCTTGGAGGAGTGGATGCATTTATTGTTGGTGATATTCCTCTAGAGTCAGGGCTTAGCTCTTCTGCCGCTTTGGAAGTCAGTGTTTTAAATGCTCTCAATAAACTCTTTCATCTATGCCTATCGAAAGAACAGATAGCCCGACTGTCTCAGAAGGCAGAAAATGATTTTGTGGGTGTTAACTGCGGATTGATGGACCAGTTTATCTCTGTTTTTGGAAGAAAAAATACGGCACTCTTTCTGGATTGTGAGACTTTGTTTTATGAGCATGTGCCTCTTCCGCTTGAAGAATATGGACTTAATATTGTCGTGTATGACAGCCGGATCCGCCGCGAACTTTCAGCTTCTGACTATAACAAAAGACGGCTTGAATCCGCCGCAGCATTAAAAATTCTAAAAACATCGGGTATCAATAATTTTAAAGATGTTGAGGAAGGTTTGCTTGAGGACAAAAAAGACGAAATGGGAGACATCCTTTTCAGAAGAGCCCGTCATGTGATAACAGAAAATCAGAGGGTTAAAGATGCTGTCCGTGTTCTTAAAAAAGGAGATTTCCATAAATTGGGGGAGCTTCTCTTCCAATCACACTTGAGTCTTCGTGATGATTATGAAGTTTCCTGCCCGGAATTGGACCTTCTTTACGCGGTCGGGAAGCAGTTTGGAGGCTGTCTGGGAGCCCGTTTGACCGGGGCAGGATTTGGTGGATCCGGGATTGCTTTAGTCGAAGAAACTCAGACAGAAGCTTTTATAAATAAGATAAAAAAAGAATCAGAGGATCGTCAATTCACGTCACCTGTTTTCTACGAAATGGCGATTGGAAAAGGAGCCGATGTTCAATGAATAAGGCCAGAAAAAAATTCACTGGGAAATTGATAACAGTCCTTCTTCTCTGTCTTTCGAGTTCGATTGTTCTTTGTGCACAATCTCAGGAGAAAATTAATATTCTGACCAGTATTTTCCCTCTCTATGAATTTGCACAAGCTGTCTGTGGTGAGAGAGAAGAAGTTGATATCCTTCTTCCTCCAGGGGCAGAGGTCCATACATGGAAACCCAAACCGAGTGACATAATAAAAATTGCTCAGGCGGATCTTTTCATTGTAGTAGGATCGGTTTTGGAACCTTGGCTGGAGGATATTTTAAAAAGTGTGAAAAATCCCAAGCTTCACATTTTGGAAGCAAGTTTGGCATTCAAATGGGAGGAAGAGGAACACTTTCAGGGAGATCACTCCCCCCATGATCATGAAGCCAGAGATCCGCATATTTGGCTGGATTTTGACTATGATATACAGATTATAGAGCAGATAAGTTCGATTCTCACTCAGATTGATCCCTCGAATGCGGATTTATACAGAAGCAATGCCAAAAACATCAATTTGAAATTGAGAAACTTAGACAATTTGTACAAAGAGGAATTGAGCGGCTGTACTCTCCGAACATTCATTCTGGGGGGACATTCGGCTTTTGGATATATTGCTCAGAAATATAATTTGAATCAAGTTGCTGTCTATGGCTTGAGTCCTAACTCTTTGCCTTCACCTAGGAAACTTGTCGAAACCATAAGGATAGCAAAAGAAAAGGGAGTTAAAGCAATATATTTTGAGGCCATGCTCAATAATGAAATTGCCCGAATGATTGCGGATGAAGTGGGATGCCAGACGTTGGCGCTCAATCCTGGAGCAAATTTGAGTAGAGAAGAACTTCATTCAGGAGTGAGTTTTTTTGATATAATGGAAAATAATTTGGAGAATTTAAAAATTGGTCTCATTTGCAAATAATTCCAAGATTTTGATAGACATCGATGATGTGTCATTCAATTACGGATACACTCCCGTTTTGAACCGTGTTTCCTTTTCAATTCGAACGGGGGATTTTCTCGCTCTTATAGGTCCTAATGGATCTGGAAAGACCACTCTTCTCAAAACTATCCTGGGTTTGCTCAAACCTGATCAGGGTGTTATCCGGGTTTTCGGGGGCCCAATCGATAAATTCAAAAGCTGGCACAAAATTGGTTATGTTCCCCAAAAAGCAACTCATGTCGATCCTCTTTTTCCTGTTTCGGTCAATGAAGTTGTAGCGATGGGGCTTTTATCTGGAAAAAAGGATCCAAAGCCATCAAGAAAAAGTGAATCCATTCAACTGGAGAAGGCCCTTTCCTTGGTGGAACTTGGAGATTTGAAGGATTGGCGAATCGGTAAACTTTCAGGTGGTCAGCAACAGCGTGTTTTCATTGCCAGAGCTATTGTGAATAAGCCAGAAATTCTGTTCTTGGATGAACCAACAACTGGAGTGGATACACGAACACAGGAGCATTTTTATAAGATGTTGGATGATCTTAATAAAAAGGAAGGAATGACAATTGTTCTTGTCACGCACGAAATCGGTATTATTAATAAACACGTATCCCAAGTGGCTTGCCTGAATCAGAGTCTTGTTTACCATGGCACTCATTCTGAATTTTGCCGGTCAGAGGCATTTAAAGAGATGCTGTCAGGGGGGCATCATGTGGTCTCTCATCAGCATTGATATAAAACGATGAATGCGCTACTGACATATGGATTTCTCCAGAGGGCACTTTTTGCAGGAGTGTTTGTTGCACTTGCCTGTGCCTTACTTGGAGTTTTTCTGATTCTGAGAAGAGATGCTATGATTGGGCACGGTTTGGCCCACATCATGTTCGCAGGAGTTGCCCTGGGACTCCTTTTGGATATGATGCCTCTTATCGCTGCTTTGGTTGTCGGAATTTTAGCCGCCTTAGCTATTATGAACCTCAAAGAAAAAGCCGGAGTTTACGGCGATACCGCCATTGCAATCATGAGTAGTATTGGATTTGCCGCAGGGATTCTTATTGTTTCATTTTCCAATAAATTTAATGTTGATCTTTTTGGCTATCTATTTGGTGATATTTTGGCCATCGACTCAACTGAAGTCTGGCTTTCTATTGTTTTGGCTGGAAGTATACTTTTTGTCATCATTCTCTGTTACCGAAGATTCATGTTTATGACGTTCGACCGTGAGTCGGCCAGAGCTGCGGGGATCAAAGTCAAAAGATTGGATGCTCTGTTAACGGTTCTGACAGCCGTGACAGTCGTGCTGGGAATGAAAGTCGTAGGGTTGTTACTTGTCTCTGCTCTTCTGGTTATTCCTTCGGCAGCCGGTCTTCAACTTGGATCCAGTTTTAAAAAGGCTATGATTTTTGCTTCTCTAGTTGCGGTCCTTTCCGTTATCCTTGGGCTTGTCTTTGCATTTTATCTTGATTTCCCCGCTTCAGGTACTATTGTGCTTTTTTCTGCTTTTTTCTTTTTATTTTCGATTGTTTTTAAAAAAGGACACAAAATATTTTAAACTGAATAATTCGGAATTAGAAATATTTTTTCTTAGATGAGGTTATTTGATTCTTTCTATCTTGTAGTTTTTCAAAGGTTTCAGTAAACAGGGAATAGGATTTCTCCCCATAGAGGCAAAAAACAACTTCTTCAGGACATTCGTTTTTTTCAAGAAAATCCATAGTGGTTTTAAGCATGATTTCACTGCATCTTCGAATAGGAAAATGAAAAATTCCTGTGCTGATAGCAGGGAAGGCAAGGCTTTTTATATTTGACTTTTTGGCGATATGAAGAGAGTTGAGAGTCGCTTTTACTAGCTTATTGTCCTCATCTCCCTCCCCATAAACCGGACCGGCAGTATGGATGATTTGCTTAGCTTTGAGATTTCCTCCTCCTGTGACTACGGCCTCTCCAACTTCGATAGGACCAAGTTTATTGCATTCTTTCTGGATAGAGGGTCCTCCAAACTTTCTGATGGCTCCAGCTACCCCCCCTCCGAGGATAAGAGATTTGTTTGCGGCATTAACAATGGCTTCAACATTGAGCAGAACAATATTGCCCTCAATGAGCCTAATTTTTCTTCCATTACAGATCCATTCATTCATTGTTGTCTCATCTCCATTTGGGCGGTACGTGTGGGCTTATTTAAGCTCACTCATTATGATGTCTTTAATTTCAGCGCTCAATTGATTAGCTTTTTTTAATAAAGCAGCCGCTCGCCTTTTTGTGTCGGCTTTAAATTTTTTATCTTTAATCTCCGGAAGGTTAATTTTGACATTGTAATAGGCCCCTACGGCCCCAGCTTCTGCTGTCAGGGCCGCGACTCCAGCATCGCTTAGAGAATTTTTGTTTCCGTGGGTAGCCACATCCTTGGCAATAATTAGGGCTTCTATACAATTTTCCAGCACGTGATAGGGAACGAGAGTGGCGTCTATGGTGGCATTTTCGATAGCCTGCAATCTTATTTCTTTCTGTTCATCTGTTTTTTTCCTCATCTTGAAGGCATCCATGACTCTATTAAATGCCAGAGTGTCTAAATCGATGTCTCGAAGAAAGTTATCCTTTAAGACCTGGGCCTTTACGGCCAGGTCCTTGACTCTCTCCTGAACGTCTTCATACCCCTTTTTCCCTACCGTCAAATTTGAGACCATGGACGACAGCGAGGCAGACATCGCTCCACAGAGAGCCGCTATACTTCCACCTCCAGGAGCTGGGGAATCCATGGATAACTCATTAGCAAACTCTTTCAGGTTGAAATCAAGCAGAGAATTCTCAACTTCCTTAAATTGGTATTCAATGATCTTTTTTTTAGGATCAAAAGGGGTTATGTCATTCAATCCCAATGACAGCACAGCTGTTTTAATAAGTTCCTCTTCGGGAATTCCAGGGCTTTTGCCCTGTTTGTTGATATAATGCCTGCCTGCCAGAAGCATGGCTTCCTTTGGTATGAGGCCGACGAGTTCGCTTCCCGTCACTCGGAGACCGATATACTCGGCTTCTTTAATGGCTTCATCAAAAACAAGATGAGGAGGGGAAATTTTATAGTTAGTGAAGTTGATGGAGATCTGCGCGATGCCGTATTCATCTATATACCAACCGACGGCTTTGACCTCCTTGAATTTCCCCTGAACTTTAATGGCTTTTCCCTCTTGATCTCGGACGATATTACCGAATTCGTCTCTCTTGGCCCGTCCTTTTTCTCTAAGGTTGAGAGCGATGTGTTGGGCCAGCTTCCGGTCGTTTGTATTCAGGTTTATATTGTAGGCGATCAGAAATTCCCTTGCTCCTATAACAGTGGCGCCGGTTTTCGGATTGAAAACGGGTTGTCCATAATCAGGAGCCCATTCCGGATCTTTAAATTTTTCTGGGAGGCCTTCATATTCTCCAATTCGGATGTTTGCGAGATTTCTTCGTTCGGGTTTTTGCGCGGCTTCCTCATAAAGATAAACTGGAATATTCAATTCATGGGCGACTCTCTCAGCAACGTCATGAGCCATTTTTATGCAGTCCTCCATTGTAACTCCGGTAACAGGGACAAAAGGACAGACATCTGTCGCCCCTATTCGGCTGTGTGCGCCTATATGTTTGCTCATATCGAGAACTTCCGCGGCCTTCTTGATGGCCTTGAAAGCCGCCTCCTTGGCTCCTTCGGGAGTGCCGATAAACGTGACTACTGTGCGGTTTGTCGAGTTTCCAGGATCGACATCGAGGAGAGTCACATGGGAGGTTGATTCGATTTCTTTGGTTATGGATTTGATTTTTTCGAGATCTCGTCCTTCACTGAAATTGGGAACACACTCGACTAGCTTCATTGGCCGTCCTCCTCTTTTATTTTGTACAATAAAACTCCATTCTTGTCATAGATTTCAACCTCTTCAAAACTATTGAGATGATCCAAGAGCTTTTCTTTGTCCCCGACAATGACGACAACCGGAGTGAGCAGGGACGTCTTGTTGACTGTTTTAAAAACATCGTCGGAATTAACAAGGCTCAAGCTTTCATAATAATTGTTCCACAGCTCATCCCCTTGGTTAAACACAATTTTTTCCGATATCCTCAGTGCAAATTGATCCATGGTGTTTATTGTAAGTGGGAAGTTTCCAATGAGATAAGATTTGGCCTGCTCTATCTCACTGTTGGGAATTTTGTTCTGTACCGTATTTTGAATCTCTTTGATGATTTCTATAACGGATGAATAAATTGATTCAGGCTGGACTTTAGCTCTGATGAAGACAAGGCCAAATAAGTTAAAAAAATCAACTTCACTAAACGTCCAGTAGGCAAAACCTTTGGATTCACGCAGGTTCATGAAAAGTCGGCTGTTGGTGGTTCCTCCCAAGACTTGGTTGAAGACGAAAAAAGGAAACATATTGTCTTTGACTTCAGTGGATAATATATTTCCCAGGTAAATTGTGGCGTCTTTAGCTCTTGGGAGGTCAATAAAACATATTTTTATTGCGCCATTTGGATGAGGTGATGGAACATTTTTATTCTCTATATTTTTTTTTTGCCATGGGTTGAAATAGCTGCTGACTTTCCGAGTGGCCGTGCGGAGGTTGAGATTTCCAATCAAAAGGATCTGAGCATTATTTGGCCGGTAATATGTATTAAAAAAGGTCAAAAGAGTTTCTCTATCGAAGTTTTTTATAACATCATCGTTGAATGCGATATTCCTGTAAGGATGTTCTCGAAACAATATTTGATACAGGATTTTTTTTGCCAGAAACTCTGGGTCCGTCATCTTCTGAAGCAAATCATATTTCATGGTTCTTTTTATATTCTCGATTTCTAGTTTGAGGAATGTCGGTTGAAGGAACATCTTGCTCAAAACCTCCAAAGCTTCATCTAAATATTCCTCTAAGAATGAAAAAGAGAAAAGAGTGAAATCCGGATAGACGGCTGAGGAGAAATTCCCTCCCATAGACTCGATGGCTTCCTCGATTTGAACAGATGTGAGAAAGGCTGCACCTCTATTAAGCATGTTTGCTGCAAAAGTTGCCATCCCTGGCAAATTTGTCGGAGAAGAGTTTTCTCCATCTGCAATCACCAGTCGAAGATGTATCACCGGGGTTTTATCCTGTCGGATCACGGTGAGGCCCAGTCCATTGGTGAGTGTGAAAGATTCGATGTCCTGAAGATTGAGAGGGGGGAGAGGATCAGGATCCGGTACATCTCTTCGGAACCGTTCCTGTGCAGTAAGGGGAAGAGTGAGAAGGAAACACCAAACACAAAAGAGTGAGATAAAAAATATCCATGAAATATATTTCTTTTTTAAAAACATTATTTAATTTCTATTTCGAGGAGGATAGAACCTTTGGAGAAGTATCGGTTCATGACCCTTAAAATCCGTTCTGGAGTGACTTGCATGTATTTGTTTAATTCTGAAAAAAGTTCATCTAAATGTTCTTTCTCAAGATAGGTCTCAGCAAGATGAACCGCCTTTCCTAGTGTTGTTTCAAACTTCTTGAGATAGTCTACTTTGAACATATTTTTGGCTCTTTGGAGATCTTTTTCTTGAATGAGGTTTGTTCGCAATCTGTTGATTTCAGAAAAAACGGCTCTACGGCTTCTCTCTTTCATCATCTCTTCATTTGTGAGGACCAATATTTTAAAAACAACAAAATCTTTTCTGATTTCAATCCCTCCTTCCAGATGGAAAGCAATCCGTTGCCTGAGCAGTCTTTTATAGAGACGAGAGCTCTTTCCCTGAAGCAGTAGATAATCAACAATGGATAATGCATAATAATCAATTATATAGGGAGGGGAAAGTCTGTAACCCAGATAGAATCCTGGTGATGAAGCCAATGTATGTTCAAAGATCTCTTCGATATCTGTCGCTTCGTCTGGTTTCTTAAGATTTAAAGAGGGGACTATTGTTCTGCCTGAGTGGATGGATTCAAAATATTTCCGAACAAGCTCGGTGGATTGGTCTATATCGATGTTTCCCACTATGGAAACGACGGCATTATTGGGTGTGTAATACATGGAAAAGAAATTCGAAACATCGTCCACAGTAATATTTCTGATGTCATTGATGTTTGTGCCGATGACAGGATGGCTATAGGCATCGTTGGCATAAAGAAGTTGATCGAAATAGAGGGCACTTTCGCGATAGGGATCATTTTCTTTTGCAATTTTGATTTCTTCAATCAGAGAGTTTTTGATGTGTTGAACATTGGAAGCATTAATGGACAGAGAGTTCATCCGATCTGACTCTAGCCATAAAACGAGAGCAAGTTGGTTAGAAGGAATTGTTTGGGAAAAAATTGTTTTATCTGCTTTTGTTTCTGCGTTGAATTCCCCTCCGATTCTGTTCAGATAATTGATATGCTGCATAGGCCCGATATTTCTCGAACCTTGAAACATAAGATTTTCCATAAGGTAGGCCACGCCGGCTTTCCCCGGCGTATCATGTATAGAACCGACTCCATAGGCTACAACAACTGAAACCAGGGGTAGAGTCTCATCTACTGAGAGTATGACAGTGAGGCCATTTTCCAGCTTGAAGGATGAAAATGGAAATGATGGTTCTTCCAGTTGGGCAGAAGCGGTGGGAATTGTAAAAAAAATCCAAAGAGATAATCCCAGCACGATTATTCTTTTGTCTTTCATATCGATTTGTATCCGTCTGCTCCAAAATGTATTCGCAGGAGAAAAATTAAATAAATCTGAAGGGTCAGCAAACTCTTTTGATCACAACTATTGTTTGATCATCCATTTGCTCAGTTCCAACAGTAAATTCTTCCAATTCTTGGTTGATTTTTTCTATGAGGTCCTGAGCTCCAATTTTTGAATGCTTCTTCAGCAGTTTAATCATACGTTTTTCCTCGAATTCCTCATTGTCCTTGTTCCGGCTTTCTGTGATTCCATCGGTGAATAGCAAAGCTGTGTCACCGACACCGAGATTCAGTTTTTGCATTTTATAGTCGATATTTGGGAACATTCCCAAACAAAATCCAGAACTTTCTAATCGACGGACATTTCCTTTCGGATCTACGATGAGTGGAGGATTGTGCCCGGCATTGATATATTTTAACTCGGATGTTTTTTTATTCAGTTCACCGAAAAAAAATGTGATGAATTTATTCGAACTCGAGCTGCGATGGATAAAATTGTTCAGTTTTTCCATCATCTTTTCTATGTCGTAATCTAAGTGAACTTCTGATTGCAGGGCTGCCCGGAGTGAGGCCATGAGGAGAGAAGCGCTGACACCCTTTCCGGAAACATCGGCTATGGTGATTCCAATCCGTTCGGGATCTATGTCAATAAAATCATAATAGTCTCCTCCGACTTGATAACATGGAACGTTTACTCCGGCAATTTCAAAGTTTTTGCTTTTAGGATTTTCCTTCGGAAGGAAATCTCTCTGGATTTGGGAAGCGAGAGAAAGCTCTTTCTCCATTTTTTCTTTTTCGATCCCTTGTTCAACCAGTTTAGCATTTTCAATTTTGATCGCCGCTAGGTTAGCCAAGAGGGTCAGGAGTCTCAGATCATCTTCTGTGAATTGTTCCAGCTTGTAAATTCTATCGGCGTAGATAACGCCAATGATATCCTTGTTGTTCCACAAGGGGACACACATGGCCGAATGAATATTGAGGTTTATGATACTGACTTCAGCTTTGAATCGTGTGTCATCTTGGGCATCTAAGGTGAGTATGGAAGAGTGTTGATTGACGGCCATGTTGATGATGCTCTGGCTGACCTGTATTTTCTGGTTTTTCAGACGAGGATTGTTAATGCGAATAACTCTTGGGATGAATTGAGGAGGGTTCCCTTCCATGAGCATGAGAATGCCCCTATCCATGACAAGGTGCTGTCCAATAAGATCCAGGATGTGTTCCAGGAGTTCGTTCAAAGGCTGGTGCAGGACAAGAGCCTTGCTGACTTCGCTGATGACGGAGGCTATCCGATGCTCGAGCCTCATTGTATCCATATCCATGGGTCGGACTTTGGCTTTGATTGTTGTGCTGATATCGGATTTCTTGAGGATGTCTTCGATTTGAATCATGCTGTTAATTGATGCTGAGGAGGACGGCGTATCGGTGACTTCTACTTCGGTTGAAATCTCTTGATCAAATACAATGCGTGTGGATCCGACGAGAACCTCATCCCCCTTGTTCAGGATGGTTTCTTTCTGGATTTTTTCCCCATTGAGAAAAGTTCCGTTTTTGCTGTTATTGTCACGAACAACATAATGGTTGTCTTTTGGGTATATGAGGGAATGGTGTCCTGAGCTGTAGGGATCGAGAATGGCGATATCATTGTCTGCTGACCGTCCAATGGAAATTTTGTCTTGTTTGAGAGGGAAAGTGAATGATTCCTCCTTTTTTGGATAGATAAATAATTTTGGCATAGTCTTCCCGATTCCTAAAAGGTTATCTTGAAATTTTAAACTGTAAAAGGAAAAAGTTCAAGAGGCAGAATCCTTCTCTATTGTTTTGAGCCGTTTTTTGCACTGTGTGATCTTGTCTTCAAAAGAAATATCATCAATCAGAGGCAGAAGGAGATTTTTTATGTCTTTTTCCAGAATATTGTCGAGAAGTTCAAGGGAGTAATCGATGGCCCTTTTTTCACCAGTGGTGATATTCTGATAGGCCTTGATGATATCTTCCCTCGGATAAACAAGGCTCAAGAGATTAAAAATGTGTTTGAGGGAGTTTGCCAGTTTGTTTTCCAAATTTGACAAAAAGGTTTTGTCGTTTTCTTTCGAGAGGGTCTCTTGCATTTCAAAGAGAAGAAAATAACTTTGCCGGATGACCTGAATGATTTCAGGGAGAATGATATCCTCATGAAAATGGATTTTAGGATTATTTGATCTAAGTTTAAACAAAGCTTCAGTGACCTCACGGCTCACTTCTCTGTGTTTCTTTTTGAATTCCAAGGCTAAAGAATCCGCTGCTTTTTGAGTGCCGATTCTTATAAGGATATCCGGAATTTTTTTTCTAAGGCCCACATCTTCATCCGGGTCGCTCAAATAATCTTTAAGCGTGCCTGTAATTGCTGAGCCATAATTGATTAATGCCTGGCTCGCAATTCTCTGTGTGCTGGGATTGATGAGCTGCTGGATAACAAGAGGAACAAATTTTCGGTTTTTTATTTTTCCTGCACTTTCAAGAGCATAGTAAAGCACGTCCGGGGATTTATCCTTTAAAAAATGTCTCAGATTTTCTGTCAGTGAAGAGTCCGGAGGCATCAAACCCAATACTTTTGCGGCCTCCATCTTATGTACCTCTCCCGTCCGTGATGTCTCCTTGAGCACTTTTTCAAAATGATCCTTCATCAGTTCCTGGTAAACGTCCTGCTCCATAATCTCTTTGATCTGAGTATCGAGGTTCTCGTCATCAAGAGAATCATCCAGCTCTGGAAAGAGGATCCCCCCTTCCATATTGAGGAGTGAATCCATGGAAGAGGCTTGAATTTCGCTGGACTTATTGGAAATGATTTTTTTCATGTCCGGGCTCATTTTGTCCCTTTTGAAAAGGTCAAAGAGGTTCATGGCGTACAGCACTGAACTCCGGTTTTTGCTTTCGATGGTATCAAAAATGAGTTTTGTCGTATCGATATCCACCTTGTCCATCAGGAATTCGTCGGCCTCCTGCCATTTAATTTTCAGATTTCTCTTTACGATATTGACATATTCCTTCGTGATCAAAAGATTACAGCCGACCCAAGCCGCAATAAAAACGAGAGTGAGATAACTGATCTGAATATAGGTGAAGTGAAATATGGTGAGAACGATCAGTAAAAATACAGCGCCGATGCCTTTTGCAAATTTGCTGACGAACATATCTATAAAAACTTTAGATTTGTATTTAATTTCCGGAGGTATTGGGATGTAGAGAAGTTCTCGAACCGATTGATTAAGTGAATGGGCCAGGCTTCTATCTGTGCCTTTTATTAAAACGGCCCAGTGGATGTGAACAAGAACGGGAAGTGCAAATATGGCCACAGATCCGAGGATCAGAAAGAGAGGGGCTATCAACAGGGCAAATCGAAGCCCGAGATTTTTAAGGATACGGTTGGTTGTGAAGACATGAAGGACATATGAAAATAAAAGAAGTGCCGTAAAAAAAGTGCCAAGGAATGCGGTTCTTGCATCCTGTTCTTTAAATGTGCTATCCACAATGGAGTTGAATTGAAAATCGATCATGGTGGCGACAATGATACTAAAGCCGACAACTCCACAGAGAAACAGCAGATGCCGGTTATTCTTGAACATTTGTAGGTTTTCAATAAGTCCTGCAGCGGGTCTCTTTTTTTTCTCTTTTGTTCGTGATTCTGTTTTTTTGTCCTTCTCGGGTTGTCTGTGAAGAATTCTCACGATCAGTAAACTGCCGACAAGCATGACCGGGCATACAAGAAGGAGATTCTCCGTTCCAAGAATATTGGCCAAAATAGATGCAATAAGAGAACCGGCCACTCCACCAAGTAGTCCACCGCTGACCAGAAATCCCACGAGGCGTTTTGTCTGACGAGGATTATAGAAATCATTAACGAGAATCCAGAACTGGGTGACAGACATTGCCAGAAAAATATCCTCCCATAACCAAAATATCATGGACAGCCATCCCCCTTCGGTTTTAAAGAGCAGCCAAAAAATGAGGAGACTTACGATAAAGAAAACAAGAGAAAAGGTGATGTACTGTACTCTTTTAAGAGATCGCAAAAGCTTTGCGTTCAGAGTGACCACAAATCCGATCAAAACAGCGGTGAGTAAATAGGCATAGGGAAGTTTTTTGAAGGACAGCCATTCCAGATAGAGTGAAATTTTTACAGGAATGATGATATAGGCAGAGGCAGTGAGGAGGAAAAAATAGAGGAACAAAAGTACAGCGGTGTTTGTCTCTTCTGGCCTGACATCAAAGAGTCGTTTCAGAAGTCTATTTAAGGGCCTGTTTGCGCTCATTTTTGATTCTTTTGTAACGAAAAAATCGGCAGCACCTCTCTGCACAAATGGATACGTTCCTCCGTAGAAATATTGTCGACTAATGGGAAGAGTCGAATCTTAAGTTCCTTTGGGAGGATGTTATCGAGAAGTTCAACGGCATAGGCAATGGAATCCTTGGTTCCTAATTCAATATTTTGATAGGCTTTGATGATATCTTCATTGTGATAGAGAAGTCCCAGGAGTTTAAAAATATCCACATAAGAGATTTTATGGAATCCGGGTTTTTCACTGGCCAAAAAAAACTTATATTGAAATTCCATCTTTTCTAGAATTACGGGGAGAATAATGTCTTCTGAAAACCGAATGTTCGCATTTTCTGAGCGGATTTTATCGAGAGCATCTATGATTTCCGTTTCGAGTTGATCCTTTGTAAGCTTCAATTCAAAGGAGAGGAAGTCTGCAGTTTCTTGATTTCCAATCTGTGCTAAAACAGAGACAATAGAAATTCTTACATCCAAATCCTCGTCCTCGGTGCTCAAATAATCTGAAAGAGTCCCAATTATCTTTGTGCCGTATTTGGCCAGTGCCGCCGTGGCATCGGATTGAGTGAGAGGATTTTTCAGTTTTTCTATAATAAGGGGAAGATATTCTCTCAATTTCAGCTTTGCCGCACTCTCCAAAGCATAGCGGCTCACATCAAGCGAATCGTCTTCAATAAGGTCTTCCAGCTTCTCGACAAGGGGAGAGTTCGCATTCATGAGGCCGATACCTTTGGCCAGTTCCATTCTGGCGGTTTCCGAATCTTTGTCGTCTGTCTCCATGACCTTATCCATATATCCCTTCATGATTTCCTGGTAGGAATCCAACTGCAGAATTTCTTTGATTTCTATTTCATCTCTCTCATCGATCAAAGAGTCATCCATCTGAGGGGCCAGTGTCGCTCCTTCTGTCTGGAAAAGAACACCCATAGAGGAGATATTCATCTCTCCTGATTTGTATCCAATGAGTTTTCTGACCTCCGGAGTGAGTTTGTCCTTTTTTGTCAAATCAAAGAGGTCCATGGCATACAACACATCGCTCCTTTTCTTATCCTCGAGTGTATCCAGGATGAGCTTCATGAAGTCAATATCCAGTTTCTCACCCACGACGGCATCGGCCCGCTTCCAGCGGAGTTTCAATTTGTTTTTAATTGTGTTGGTATATTCTTTGCTGACTTTCATGTTGAGGACAATCCAGACGGCTATAAAAAGAACTGAAAAAAGACTGACGATTTGCACCCGTCGAGCCACATAGTTTATGGACTCTTCCAGTGCGGGATCTTCTTGTTCGCCTGAAGGATTTAGAGAAGATAATGGGAATATGACTAAAATCAGCAATAAGATTAAAGCGCCGGCTCCTTTAGCGACCCGGTTGACAAACATATCAATAAATATTTTGGCTCTGTTCTTAATCTCCGGAGAGAGAGGAATAAACAATAGCTCTCTTACGGACTGGTTGATAGAAAATGAAAGGCTTTTATCGCTGGTTTTGATAATGATGGCAAATACAAGTCCGGCTGCTGTCACGGCAAAACTGGCCAAACCCAGTGAACACAAAAGAATTATTATAGGATAGAGAAGCAAGGCGAAACGCACGCCGTACCGCTTGATGAGTTTACTGGTTATAAAAAGTTGAAAGAGGAGAGGAATGACCAGGAGGGCGGCTTCAAACCATGCAAAAAAAGACATCCAGTTATTTCTCGGAACAGCTTTTTCAATGAAGGTTTTTGCCTGAAAATCGATGAGAGTCGATACGATTTCTGTCAGGGCGACCACAGCGGCCAGAAGCATTAGATATTTATGTTTGCGTACGGCATCCAAACTCGAGCGAAATCCTACCTTTTCCGGCTTTTTTTGCCTGGAGGTCTTTTTTTCAGAGGTTATGTCCTGAATCAGGTTACGTTTTTGCCATATAAAAATGTAATTGATGAAGATGCAGCTGATAATGAGAATTCCGGTGGCAATATAAAGGAGATAATCTGGGATAATTTTGGCAAAAACTCCGGCAAAAACTCCGCCGATAATGCCTCCAAGTATGCCTCCGCTCACAAAAAAACCAATCAATCTCTTGGCTTCTCTGGGATTAAACACATCGTTGATGACGATCCAGAACTGTGTGATCAAAACAATCACGAACATATTTGCCCAAATCCAAAATATCAGTGGAAGCCATGATGGAACCTCTTCTTTCCCCATAAACAACATCCCAAACAGGGGAGCGGTCACGATGAAAAAGATAAGGCTGGACACTACGAGGGTCCGTCTTGGGACTTTTTCCTGAAGTTTTGTATGAAAGGCCACCACAAATCCCATCATTACGGCTGTACATAAATAAGCTATCCACAGTTCCCGAGAGCCTATGAGGATCAAGTATTTAGCGTTCTTAACGGCTTGAATGATGGAATTGGGCCATGTGATGAAAAAAAAATAAAAAAATAGTAAAAAACAGAGGACTTCTTCTCCGTGTTTAATGTCGACAAAACGGGAGAGAGTTTTAAAGAGGAACTTTTTCCCCATTCATTATCTCTGGTAGGTTCGCAATTATTCTTTATTAAAACTGTCTAAGGCCATATCTTCATCGTCGAAAATATCAAGCACTTTCGTAAGCATGGTTACTTGGAAGACGAGATATAATTTCTTGGAAATCTTGGCTATTTTGAGCCTTCCCCCAAGGTTGTGTGTGGAAATATAACTGGCTAATATCTCTCCCACTCCGAAGCTGTCTATGAAATCAACTTTGTTGAAATTGAAGAGAATGTTCCTTTTTCCGTTATCGAGGAAATCTTTGACCTGTTGATGGAGGGTGATATCAACGACATCTGAACGTTTTATTTCTCCTGATACATCAAAAATGACGATATCTTCTTTTTCTCTTGTCTTTATTTCCATCTTATTCCGTCCTCATGCATGGGAATGAGAAAAGCCTTCTATAGCTTTTATCAAAAGATATTTCCAAAGTCAATGCATAAAACAATCTCCTCAGCTTGAATTCAGCCTTGCTTCTCTTTGAACATAGATTTATAATTTGTTCAGATAAGGACGATTTTTCTTACTGGGAGGGAATAAGTCCGATCGAGAGAGTCTCTTTCAAGTTTTTCGATGAAACGCTATCCAAATAGAACAAATTCATTCTACTCTTTTGTCGTTGTTGGTGTACTATTTTTATTCTTCTGCTTGATCTGTGCCGTTGGATTAGAAAGTCCGATACAAGCGTCCATTGTGGATAAAGATATTCCGTGTGAGTGGTCGGGTGTCAAAAGGATTGTGGCTGTCGGGGATTTACATGGAGCTTATGATCATTTTGTGAAGATACTGATGGGCACAGGATTGGTGGATGATAAGCTTAGCTGGATTGGTGGAAAAACTCATCTCGTCCAAATCGGAGATGTTTTAGATCGGGGAAAGAAACCGAGGGAAATCTTTAAGCTCGCCATAAGATTGGAAAAAGAGGCTGAGGCGGCCGGAGGAAAAGTGCATATGATGATCGGGAATCATGAAGAAATGAATCTTGCCAACACGGCTTTTGACCGGAAGGAGTATATCACCGTTGAACAGTTTAAAGCGTTTCTTCCAGAAAATTATAAACTCAAGCAGGAAAAAAAGTTCAGAAGGAAGGCCGGATCTCATTCGTCCGAAAATTCGACTTTAAATGGAGATTTTTTTGAAAACTGGCAGGAGATAATTGATAAGTCTGTAGGAATACCCCGCGCTCCAGGCCGAATGGACTATTTGAAAAATCTCAATAAGCTGTATGGGGACTGGATTATAGGGCATAATGTTGTTATCAAAATCAATGATATCGTCTTTGTTCACGGAGGGATCAGCGAAGTGCTCTCACAACGTTGGAAGTTAAAGGAGATCAATGAAACTTACCGGATAGAATTGGATGATATCAGACAGGCCGTTATTAAGAATCAGCTGCCAAGAATTCCCGATTATGACCGGAAACTTTTCAATAGGCCAGATGGCCTTCTTTGGTACAGAGCATTGGCCCAAGAAGAAGATTTTGCAGATGATGTCGGGAGGATTCTGGACAATCTTCAGGCTAACCACATCGTCATTGCTCATACTCCTCGACTTGTTCGTGGCGAGGGGATGAAAAAACATGATGGCAAAGTGTGGATTATCGATACGGGGATTGCTGATTATTACAGGCGTTTCGGAGGGTTCATCAGCGCTTTGATCATAGACGACGGCCAATTCTCTGTCTGGCCTCCAGATTCGGAACAAAAAGACTCGAATAAAAATTAGAAATGAAAAGGGGGGATAAATGAAACAACAGAATATTGGATTTGTGAGTCTTCTTCTCGTCTCCTTAAGTTTTTTCTCGTGTGCCTCAGTTTCTTTGACACGAAATCTAGAAAATCTTGACCGTGAAAGCATCGAGAAATTTTTAAAAGCGGCCAAAGTTGTCTCTGTGGAAAAAAATAGAGGCATTAGGACAGAATCATGGGTGGTTGAACTGGATGACGGAAAAATCC
>SDBS01000605.1_pt1 | contig 35348 bp, 58 predicted proteins | sample 2277091 | NCBI WGS metagenome assembly SDBS01 (sample SAMN10404972, study PRJNA504765) | marine sediment metagenome | isolation source: marine sediment core GS10_PC15, 163 cmbsf | place: Arctic Ocean: Southern Knipovich Ridge | collected 2010 | reverse complement strand
CCGCCACCAGCCCCTCCGCCGCCTGTTGCTAATTGGTTCATCTGCGCTATCTCCGCACCAAAGATATTACTGGCCTGCGCCGTACTTATAATTTCACCAGGGGATAGGACGGTTGGCACTGTATCTGTTCCACGAGCAAAGCCGCCACTTTGGAGGTATTGCGGTCTTGTACTTATACCGCCATGCTGAAAACTTTGGTTTGCTATAGTCGCAACAGCCGCAAGCCCCGAAACTACTATGAGGCCCGCCAGCACCGCTCCCGCAACACCGCCAGGGTCAACGAACGCCTTGATTGCGCCTGCTGCTGTATTCGCTATGGTCTCTGCAATTAACGGCCCCTTCAGCGCCTTCTTGCTTTTCTCTGATTTTCTCCGGGCATCATCGCGTAATATATTTATCTTAATAAGGTGGGCTTCCTCAAGTTCTCTAAATTTCTCTAGCCCCTCTTCCGTTAATTCACCCTGGATCGTATTGTGGCTTATGATGTCAGCCTTTTTTTCCTCGAACGCTTTCTTCTCTGCTGCTATATCTTTATCTAGCCCACTTTGGATTTTCTGGCTTTTCATTGTTGCCATTGAACTAGCTAGTTTAACGATTTGACTCGACGCTTGCTGGGCAATGCTAATACTTTCTTGCGCCCTCTGTATTTCCGTCAAGATCAACTTGCGATTCACTTCTGCTAGGTCGGTTGCCAGCCTTATTTGTACGCTAGTTTGGAATGCTAACTGCTCAAGCGACGGGCCAACTTGTGTGAATAATATGCCAGCGTATTTTCGCGATAATACGTTTAGTTGCTCCATTCTTCGCCCGGTGGCTGTAATTTTTAATTCGTTTTCGTCAAGTTCATCATTAAACCCGGCGAGCGCTATTTTGCCCTGCTCGTTAATTACCGCACCTTGTCTCTGAGCTTTACTAAAGTTCTCAATTTTTTTAGTTAACTCAGTGTTCCGGTCTATAAGTTTCTCAGCCCTTGTTGCTAATTCGCCGAGGGACAAAGCCATTAAGAAAGCCGCTGTTTCCGCGTCTTCAAATCTCTTAGGCACTTCCGGCGCGATAACAGCCAGAATAATATCGGCTGCTTTTTTAATAACGGGATTGAGTTTATCGCCGATTATAGTTGCGATGCCCAGGAATGCTTGCTTCAAGCGCCCTAACTGGAAGGACGTTGATTTCTCCATCTCAGCAACGGCTTCAGCCGCAGCCCCAGCGCTATCACCCATCTGAGCAAGATTGTCAGCAAATGACCCCGCCGCCGTTCCTGTTAACGGTAATACCGCCTGTAAGGCTTCTATACTTCCAAACACCTCAGAGAGGGGACGGCCAACCCTTTCAGATTCCTTCTGAATTAAATTTAGTGATCCTGCAAATCCTTCTGATTTGAGTAGTGCCTCTCCCGTTGCAAATCCAAGCCGTGAGATAACCCCTTGCATAATATCGGTGGGTTTGATTATTTGAACTATCGCACCCTGCAAGGAGGTAATAGCCCGCGCAGTATCTAAGCCTTGAGATGTCAACGTAGCAACTGCCGCGCCAACTTCATCCAAAGAAACCCCCGTTTGCCCGGCAATAGCCACCACCCGGCCCATGCTGCCACCGAGTTCGTCGATAGTGGTTTTACCTAGGCGCACAATCGTAAACAGTTTATCGTTTACATCGACAGCATCTCTAGACGATAGGTTATAAGCGTTGATAGTAGTAGTAAGCAAATCGGCTGCGGTGGAAATCTCAGTTACGCCACCGACTGCCAATTGGGCCGAAGCCCTTAATAGTTCAGCAGATGAAGCCGCGTCCGCAAAGCCCGCCGAAACAATATCATATTTGGCTTTTACAAGTTTGTCGAGGGCTTGGCCTGATTGAATGGATATATTTTTTAGTTCATCGGACATATCCTTCATTTCGCCCTTGGACAGGCCACCCATAAGGGTACCGACTTCTCGCAGCCCCTTCTCTAGATCGATAGACAACTTTAGCCCAACACCAACGATAGCCGCAGCCGCTACCGCGCCAAATGCTAAGAACGCTTTGCCGGCAAGAGCGACTCTCTTGTCCAAGCCGCCCATGTCTTTAGCGGCCCGCTTTAACTCCCGACTAAGGGTGTTCGCGCCGATCATGTTGACTATAAGTGCCATCTATCTCCGTTTGGGTTTATTGGCCTGGTTGGCAGCGTCTGATAATTCTCCGGCTTCAGCGGCCAGGTGGATACTGTGGATCATCCCCAATGCCTCAACTACATATTGCAACCGCTCTGCTTCAAGTTCCGGCGCATACATTTCCAACACCAACCTCATGGCATCCACCGAGAACTCCCGGCTAAGGCGGCTTGACTGCCCCAAGTGCAAAGTCCGGAGCGGTGATAATTCCAACACCTTTCGGTAGAGCAATAAGGGCAACCAGTTATCCGGGTGAACCTCATAAGGACTTTCGTGCTGTAAGTAGTTGCAAGTTTTCCTCTCAGTCTCACATTCCGGTTGATCCAATACATCCCGGCGCTCCGTTAGCGCGGCATGCTTCGCCCGGCATAGTGAACAATAATCTACGTCGAGCCGCCACCGCGCAAGCCGCTGAACGTAGCCTATCAGTTTGGGACTGGTGCATCGGCCCCGGTTCCCTTGTTGTTCACCTTTGCTAGGTATGGGATAATTATATCATTAGCGAAGCCCATCATTACCGCTACGGGAATGTATTCGGTATTGGCCTCGCTAAATTCTAGCGGGTTTTCCGTGCCGTCCATTTCGGTCGCAACGCCTTCCCACCCTACCAGGAACAACCTTGCTGCCCGGTAGACAAAGATGCTGAACTTGTCCAGGTCTTGCTTTTCGCGGGTAAATATCTCCGGGTCATACATGCCATTAATTGTATACTCCAGCATCAGCGCGTGCATTTCAGGGTTTGATGGTAGGCGGTAGAAGAAGTTTATATTTTCATCAGCGAACGCCTTTTCAGCCGCTGCTATACGCTCATCATACTGCTTGCTGACTTCTTCTTTAATCCCCGGCTTGTCCTCGAAATCCGGCAACGCCTTACGGATTGCCTTTAGCGCTATACCCCTCTGCTTTTTGCTCAACTTCTTATCGCGTATAATATCGAGCAGAACCGGGAATCCGAGCTGCTGATTTTTCAACACAATAATTGCGGGATTAGGAACTGGGTACTTCTGCTTACTGCGGTTGCTTACTATAAGGGACATTGTCTGCCTCTCTATTCTGGGCGGTTAGCCCGGTTCGGTTTGTGGCTCAGCCTTGGGTTTGGCTTTAGCCTTTGGTTTGGATTCGCCGCTGGTGGCCGTTGGCTTGGCCTTGGGCGTTGGTTTAGTCTTTGGGGCGGGCTTGGGTGGCTGGTTAACAACTTCGCCGCTTAGATCGCGGATTTCGCCCAATTCGATGGGGATGCTTTTGATGGCCTTGATTTCCTCAAGATTGTTTTCCGCTACATTTCGCACGCCATGCGGAAACAACAATACCCGGCCACCAATCTTTGCCCGGAAGGTTTTGTAAGGTGCGTAGAACTTCACTGTTAGTATTCCTTCTGCTGGTCTCTGAACATATTGAACGGATTCTGATTTAATGTTTCGATAAGCAATTCACTTCTCGGCGCGGTTAACCCCACCTCGTCATAAGGCGATGAAGCCGCCACCTCAGTTGACGGGGATATCGCCCGGAAGCCTACGGTTACAGTCGAAATGCCCGCCCCGGCTATAGGGTTGCTCACGGTTTCGATAATCAACTGGGGCACGAATATAGATACGTTCCTTGCGGTCGATGCTATCGTACTGCCGGATACCGAAAGTTCCAACGTAAGCGGTGTCTTGGCCGTAAGCCAAGTATCAAACTGGTCAGTAGAATGCCGTGGCAATTTGAATGTCCCGGTAACTTCGCGCATTGCATTCCGGCCCGGTTGCACCCGCCAAGGTGTAGAACTGACCGATTGATCATCGCCCTTCATCTGGTTATTGACCGAGATTTCAAATTCGTCAATTCCCCAGTTGTCATCACTGGTTAGCGCTCCGTTGGCAAACGCATCAACCCGGAAGTAATCTACTCCCGAGAATACAATGCGCTCATTCTCAACAAATAACGGGCTGGCGTGGTCAAAGTCCCAATTATCAGCCGAGGCCGCGCCATTGGTTGCGCTGGACAAATCCTTGTTAAAGGCCATCAGTTCAGAGGAAAAGGTCATCCCGTTGGTCTTGTCTAATTTTATAGTCAGCACGTTGACCATTGCGCTACGGTGAATCTGCGGGGTGGTTGAATGCTTGGTAAAGCCTACGGTCATGCGCCGTAAAATCTGGTCGTTCGCCGTACCTACGCCGCTCGTCGGGTAACTACTATAAACATTAGTCCAAAGTTCATCCTCCAGGTTATTGGAGCATTCAAATAGGTGCCGCCATTCCTGGTCCATAACGGCTGTTGTGGCGTCATCTGGAGTTGTATCCCAATTAGGTGTAATAGTAACATCACCGGAATTAACAAAGGCGCTAATCCTACGTACCTGCCCCTCACCGTTTCCTGATGTGGTCTTAATAAATTTCCCAACATCCCCCGAAACAAACGGATTGCCAGAGTCTAGATATGATGATGCGTCACTACTAGTAGAAGTTAATGCGGTCCCCGTCCCGTCGCCAGGCTCGGGAAACTGGGCCGCGTCCGGCAATTCAAACCCAAGGGCGCAAGCCAAAATAGCGTCAAGCCCATCATAATAGCCCTGCAATTCAATCGGCCCATCGTCCAATATAGCAATGTTCTCGGTTGACGATGCGCCCGGCGAGCCGTCCAAAGTCTCCTCTGGCGACCACGCGAAATTCTCGTCCAACCCCTCGGAGGTGAATGGAAGTTGGTCGCTACTCTTAAGTAGAACTTCTTCAGTGTCAGCGGTCGCCTCGGATACCGGGAATGCGGCCGACACCATCCCTGCATCTGATTCAATTCTGGCAGCGCATTTTGAGAGCGCCCCTATGGCATTTCCCATTACAAATCTCCTTTACGAGGTCATTGTGGCGCTTCGTTCGTCCGTGGTTTCTACCCAAAGTTCCGAGTTCTCCTCGGGTGCGCCGCTAACCGCGCCGCTGTCGTTGAATGTTAGATCGCTGGTAGTATTCCACTTAAGGCACCGGAAAGATACTGTCTGCGATACAATACCCGGCCCGGCTATCGGATTGCTTACGGTTTCAACGCGCAGCCGGGGGAAAAACATATCGAACTTTGAAGCGTCACCGCTCGGATCAAGCCCGGCGAAGGTTGCCTGCAAATCGGTTTTAGCCGTCAGCGCAGTGGTGAAGAAATCAGACTGGTAGCGCGGGATTGTTAATTCCAGCAGCACTTCCCGGAAGCCATTGCGTGCAGGGTAGAGTGCCAACCCCGCATCAGCATGCACATAATCCAACATTGTGCTTGAACCTGCATCCGGTGTTGCCTGCTCTTGGGATGAAAGGTTGTTATTTACGGTAACGGTGAAGCCGCTTACGGCCATGTTATCGCCCGAACCTGGTGCGCCAGCATGATCGGCTACTCGGATTGTAAAGTCCTTGAGCAATACCGGGTGGGCATCAACCTTGGGCAGGCTGGTAAGATCACTAACCGCACCGCCGCTGGGGGCTGAACCATCTATGGTCAACTCATGGATTGCCATATCGAACGTCCCCTTGAGCGATTCTTTCTCATCGCAGGTCAAGGTCATAGTACTGACCATGCAGCCCAGCGCTTCCCACGGATTCGTTGCGTGAACATCCTTATCCCACGCTATGTGGAATATTTCCGTGAGATCATCTTGCATGGTAATCTGATTGCTACTAGTACCCCCAACAAAGGTGCAAACACCCATGGCTGCGACAACCAGTTGCGAAGCGCTTACAAACTCCGAACTAACCTTTTGTGTATAGACTATTTCAGATTCAAGCGTGCCGGTCACGCCCTTGAAAGTGTTTTTCTGATTGGGGATTGCCGCACCACCCTGAAGGTAATCGTACAACTTGTCCTGGTAGTCGAACTCTATCCCCTCAGATAGCAATGGTATCCGGTCAGTGGGCACTACAGCCGTCAATATCGAAGTCTGACGGGCCAGCCCCATGTGAGTTTTAAACCCTGCTGCATTAGGCATGGCTTGTCTCCTTTAGTGCATTCGTTTGAATGGGATTTGCCCGTGGTGCGGAAAAAGCATTCCACTCCAGAACCGTCCCGCAATTCGTACAAGTTATCCTGCCCTTTTCCATTTCAGTTTTTATGTACCACCCCTTGCGCTTGCTTTGGGTAACCAGCCGTCCGGACTCATCCACTACGCCAAGTATTTTACCGCAAGGATGGGTGCGGCAGCGAACTACTAAGCGATTGTCATTATAATTGCCGCCCATTAGGTCACTCCGTTACTTGGGTTGATATCGTACTTCAGCGAAAACCAAACTTCAACAATGCCGATATTCTGTTGCCAGAACTCCAGGCTGGTATCTGTTCCCAAAAGCGTAACCGCGTCTACATTGCCGCCTAGCGCCCGGTCACTATTCATCGCAATCACGATATCGCTAATGAGTTTGTTCATTTCATTGGTGAGCGCCCCGGTCTTTTGCTGGTCGCCAGGATCATCTACTTTTACGTAACCGATAATCCGCAGTACGTAGCCCAGGGTGATATCTTGAGGCGCATTACCAGTCGAATATTCCAGTGCTGTAAGTGGTGCCCAAAGATTTGGCCCGTCAGTGAGTATAAACGCAGCCGGAAACTGGCTGGCCTGAACATCGTTTGGAGCCATATAATCACGGCTGATGTTAGTCAGGGTAAAGTTGTAATTCCCCGTGCCGTTAATCAGCGGCAAAGTGGTGTCCTTGACATAGTTGCTGATGGTGGTTATTTTCGGTGTCGTTGCCATTAGATAGCCGCTCTCTGAAAGTTTGCCTCAACAGCGCGAAGTAAAACCTTTTCCGCCAATCCTTCCTTGACTACTACCTCAGCCGCTGGCCTCAAATATGACCGTTGGCTAAATTCAAGCCCCTCGGCGTATGGCACTTCTGATCCTATTGCCGCAGTTATTTGCCCGGCGGTTGCTTTTACTCGGCGAATGCTTTCCTTTTTTCCCCCTGCAAATCCTTCCCCGCTAGACTGGACTGGCGTTCCTAGCGCTTCTTCTAAATCCGTTGGTGCTCGAACAGCAGTAAATCTGCGCGCGCCGATCAATGATCCAATGAGACGGCCTGAGCGTTGCGTTGGCTTGGTAGGGTTGGTGGGCGAAAGCCTATCTACCCCGGTAATCCAGTAATCAGCCACTGAAGTTTGCCCCGTCAAATCGAGAATAGTATGCCAGGCACGAACCAAAACCTTACTGTCTAACAGCCGGTTATGCTTGACCATCGAAACCAATTTCTGGCCGATATTGGACGTGATTCTGATTTCTTTGGTCATACCCCTAGCCTCTTAAAGCGCTTTAAGGTTGCCAACGCATTCCGGGGTAGCCGGGCTTCATCGTACCGATAAACTTGTCCATGAGAACCAGATTGAGATTGTGTAATTATATCAAACCGCGCCCCGCCGAAACCAGGGGTAGTCTGGTATATCCGCAAGGCAATCTCAAGCACTGCCTCCTCAAGGTCCGCCGGTATACCCAGGGCGGAATTGTCGGCTTGTTGACTGGCCGCGTCAACATTGTCAGCCAAGGTTGAGAATCCGATTGTACGCCAGATGCTAGTGCCAAGATTTGAGCCGCCACTGGTAAGTAACTTGAAAATCGGGGTGCCGCCCGAACGATCACTTGCCAGGCTAAACTTGCTCTCCCAATAGTCGTATGTACAAGTATGAGTACTTGCCCCGGCTGCGTCTAGCGCTGTGTCCAGCGCCGTCAAAAGGTCGGCTACATTATACAACCCTTCGGCCACGGTTGCCGTCAGTTCGGTCGAAGTCGTTTCCTCGAAATCAATCTTGTCATTCACGCCGTCGATAATTTGGAATATCCCATAACCGGCGGTATACGCCAGTTTGATGTTACTGGTGCTTTCCTTCCAAATCGTACCCTTGGTCGCCAGGGGGAATAGTTGCAACTCGCCCTTGTCTATGTGGATAAGGTAGTCAGCGGCGGGCTTTAAGAAGTCGCTACCCCATACCCGGCTGGTATCGTCGTGAACGGTTGTCACCGAATATATAGGCCATTGCTTGGTCTGATAGGTATCCGTACCATTACCATCGGCATACTCAAAATCCAGATCATCCCCACCATAAGTACGGATGCGCAGATTGCGCCCGGTAAAGCGGTCAGCAATACCGGACGCCTCTGCAATTATACTCAGAATCTGGTCGTCATTAGTTGTATCGGCTGCGCCTTTGCCTACCCGATTCTTGAAACGGTCCAAACTCGTAAGCAGGAACGGATGCACTATGCGGCCTCACCATTGGAGGGCGAACCATCCGCGCTGGACGGTTTCTGTTCGGTGGGGGTAGACGGGTCGTCTGATACCTGTTCGGCGGAAGCCGCAGGTGCATCCTTGGGATTAGGTTCCGCGTCGCCGTGCGGTTCCTGTTCCGGGGGAGGTGCCGGAATTGGTTTGGGCGGTGACTTCTCATTGTCAATCTCGCCCGTTCGCAAATCAAAATTATAGCGCTTGCCGGATCGCAGATTGTACTTCTCCAGCATATCACGCTTGAACTTCTCGGTTGATTCCTGAACTGCTATGGCAATCATTTGATCGCGCTGCGCAACATCCCTAGTGTGGTTCTCCATTGACACCCGGATACGCAAGTTCTCGGTATCCTCAGGACTCATCTTGGCATGATTCAGGTTGGTTTTGCGGGTTAACCGCTTCCAACGGTTCGGCTTTTTCGGGCCGGGCTTTTGGGCTTTGGTATTCTTAGCCTCGGGCTTATCCTTGGCTACGGTTGTCATTTCATCCTGTCCCATTATTTGCTTCCCCCGTGGTTATGGGTTTTGTTATTATGCCGATCTACATCGGCCTTGATCTCTGAAATCTCTTGATCCTGATGGCTGTTATTGTTTACGATCACAGCCAAACTAGTAGCTTGTGCCTGAACTTGAATTGTTAATGCTGCAATCGCCTCGGTATTCCTTTCCGACCGTTCGTTGCCAATAAAGAAATTCCCAACAACGGTACTTACTGCAATCAAAATACCCACTGCGATTGATATGGTTTCAAGTCTGCCGAATCGAATTGTATTGGTTTCATCCAGGTGCGCTCTTTTTCTGCTTAGATTCATATTAGGCTCCGTCTATGATTTCATCATAAGCAGCCTTGAGTTTGGCTATATACGCTTCCGGTACAATTCGGTCCTTGTAGGTGCCGCTGTTCCAGGCGTCGGCCACCTTTTCGATAGTATCGGCCCCGGTCTCGTGGATGCGGTTCAACAATTTTACCACCCAGTGGATTGCAAAGTGGTCATTCCACAATTCCCACGGAGCACCGCTATATTTCATGTCAGCAGCCGTATGATACAAGATTTGCCAACTGGAAAACGAGCAGCCCGCTGCCATGCCATATTTTAGAAACCGGGCGTTAACTAGCGAATTGGTTAAGGGGTGCCGCCCTTTTTGAATCTTGCCTTCAATGGTAAAAGCGGTTCCCTCTGGCACCCAATACGGCTCAAAGTTTGGATAGTTATTGACCCCGCCAGTACTCTCAACAAGCGCTATGGCGGCCAGGAGCGCGTATCCATTTAGCGGTCCCTGAACGGCATCCTTATTGGCGTGGCAGATGCGCTCAAGTTCCGGCAGTAATCCTGCCGCCTTCATTTTTTTACCTTGAATACCGGCTTCCAGATGGCCTTTAAAATAGCCGCTAGTACATCGAATGTTTTCTTGAGGATTTTCTCTTTCTCTTTTTCAGTATATTTACCGTCCTCATTTGCCTCCCGGACCACTTCAAACAATTCCTTGAGTTCGGCCACAATCACCCTGAGTTTAGTCGATACCAATGTACCAACAGCCGCCAAAATCAGGATAACCAGGTACAGAAAATTGCTCCAGTTGAACCAATCAGATAGAAAGCCCATTTACTTGCCCCTTTTTTTCCGGCCCCGAGCCGAGTTAGTCAATGTCAATACTGCGGCTACCAGGGCTGTTAATGCTACAAGTGCCTGCGTGGAGTGCTCACCCAATTCAAGTAGCACGTCCACGCCTTCCTCGAAGTCCTGTATGAAAACATCCAGAATACCAGACCCTACGGCTATTACAAAGGCTATCACAGCCAGGATGATTATGGTTTTCTCGATAGACCTCATTAGGCTGTTATTTCGATCTTGCTCGATATAGCCAATCTACCGTCAGGCAAAATCACCACCATGTAATAATCCTGTGCATTAGCAGCGTGGATAACGTCAAAGGCGATGTCGCCGTCGGCTTCGGTATTGAAGTGCCAAAGGATATCGGTGATAACCTCCTGCGCCGCCCCGTCTGCATTTATCGCATTTGCCCCATCGGGAGGGTCAGCGGTAAAAATTAGACCGGCAGTATCATCAGCCAAATAAAAGAAGCCTGAAACCGAATGGCTAATATCGTTGCCCGCAGCATCCGTAAACTGCATTGCCACGTTTACGGTAGTTGTGTGCGCCCCGCCAACCACAAAGGTAACCCCGGCCCAATCGCCACTTACCTGGATATTGTGCAAGGTAGCACCCGAGGGTACGCCATTCAATGCCACAGCACCCCTGTTATAGGCTGCTTCAGCCTGGAAAGAGTCGCCGCCTACTGAAAGTACGTTACCGATCTGAACCAGGCTTAGATCATCAACAGCGAATTGGCCCTGGGTTGCTGTAGTCTCGGCAATATCTAGAACAAACGATCCCGAATCTGCCGCTTCAACACTGGTGAACTCTTCTATCTCGCCGGTGACAGCGGTCATGGTAAGTTCTACCGCTGTCGCAGCAAAGCCGGTCGTAATAGTGAATGCTGTATCTCCGTCCGGTGCGGTTGTTACCGTAGTGGTTCTGACAAACCGATAACGCTTTGCGCCGTCGCCAGTTGCGGCTCGCTTAGCAGCGACCTGGGTAATCGTTCCGACTAACGAGCCTCCTGCAAACGTCCATTCGGCTTTACCGCCAGAATCAGTTGCTTTCCCGGTTGCATCCCAATTGGCATGGGAAGCAAAATTACCTTCATTCAGCAACTCGGTATTGCTCGCGCCTATGTCCAGGAAGTTTAAAGTGCCACCGGACTGAAGGTCCCATACGATTGATTCAGATATGGTAGTATTCCAAAACTCCCAATCATAGATTTCGCCCTTAAATGGCTTGGTTGTGCCGCCGGTTTCGCTGCCGATACGCAACACTTCCCCGTTACTCAATGTAAGTGGGGTGCCGCTAATATCTACGGCCCCGACATTGACCCCGTCTACCCAAGCGGTAGCGACTCCATCCCGGTCAAACGATACAATAACATCGTGGATCACCCCGGCTGTAAATACCGCCGTAGCGATTTTCGCCGTTGCATCGGCTGTGTTATCATCAAAGTGAATCCACAAATCATCCTGGCGGATTTCTAACCCCCAGCCGATTGTGGCAGAGGCTTTGTTCATTAGGAATTGATTTGCGGTAGCCACAGACTCGGCCTTGAAAACAATTCTCAGGCCAAAATCGAATACCCCTACATCAAGGTTAGCGTCATCCGCGTACTCAATACGGTCGTTGCTTCCATCGAACCGATAGAAAGGCCGGTTGGAATACAGATTCTTTTGGCTCTGGGAAAACAGATTCCGGAAACCGAATAAGTCCTTGCTGGAGTCCGGTATCAATTCCTTATCAGCCGCTACCGTTCCATGGGTAGAGGCAACCACCTGCTCGGTTACGTCCGGGAACTCTGGACTGTATGTATATTTCTGATTCATGCCCGGCCCCCTTATTGTTGCTCGGTAGTCCGCACATCGTAGGTCGTGCCCGTGTCACTCCCCTTCATGTGCAGTGTTTTGCCGCGATATGCCTCGTCAATCTTGCCAAACGGCCCGATAGTCTCGAACGTAGTACCGCCATCAAGCGAGAATAGTAGGTTCTGCGATGCATGCCGGTTCTGAATCCTGATCGCGCGGCTTTGTCTGCGGAAGGTTCGTATTAGCGTCGAGGACGTACCTACCGAACCTACATCCGGCGGATTCGCCTTGTCGCCCTTCTCAACCGATCTACTATATGCGCTCATCGTTCTGCTCCTTGCTTAATATTCGTGATAAAATAAACTGATCGTGGCTGTATCACTGCCGCCCTCCGTTGCTAACTTTGCCTGAATCTGTGTATTTGCTGGCTGGATAGGACATTGAACAGGAACATTCATTGTCCCGTCGAGGTTCGCATTTTTGGTAACTCTTACCCGCGCAATTTCAACGGTAGCCGCATACAATACGATCTCATATACTTCATTGGCACTCAATGCCTCAACACTAATATGGTGAATATCAAAATCAACAGCAATATCATTCACAGCAGCGATCTCTGCAAATGCACCAAGTACCCATGCAGCCCCAGCGGTAACAACTACACCGTTTGCTAAAGTAGGCCAAACCTTGCTTGATTTGTGCGCGTGTTCGTCCAGCTTATGTAACATGGCCTTTATACTAGTACCGTTGTGGGTATCGTTCTTATTGCCAACAACCTGCTCGATACTAGTATTGGCCGTCGAATCAACTGCGGGAACGGATCGTGGGGCTGTGGACTCACCAGTCATTGCTTAATCCCAGACCGCCGCTACAACCGTTGCCCCAGCAGAGATTGGCACCCATTCAACGTAGAACGTGATCTGCCCGTTGGTAATTCCGGTAGTCCCGGCTACAACCAGGTCAATATCAAGATCGCCAACTACGGCCCAATCTGTTGGGAAGCCCACGGGCAGGGCGGTGGAAGCCGCCCCGTTTGTCCATACGTCATTAGCCACCAATGTATTAGGATCTGCGAGTTGCGCAATAAGCGCTGCTGTGGCTCCTGCCACGCCCACCTCAATAGTCTCATTGCCATTGCCTTCGGTAAGCGCCTCGTCAACCAAGCCAAATATCCGCACCTTCACCAGCCCCGTAATAGTAAATAGCCGGTGAGCGGCAGCAGTCCAGGTCGTTGCCGATCCGTCTACTGTCTGCACCGACACCAGCCGGGTTGCCCCACCGCTCAATGCGTAGACTGATAGGAGTGCCCCCTGAGTTAAAGCATCATCACTCTTGTTACCCAGGACGTCATTCATGGTGGAATTGCCGGTGCCGTCCGCCGAAGGCACGCCCAGATCAGCCGGAATATTGAGTAATTCGCTCATACTATAACTCCGTTATCTGCATTACCGCATCGATGGTATGCTTTTCGATTATGAAGTAAAGGTCTTTCAGCGTTCCGGCCTGCTTCACGTTCCCCACCAGCCCCCAAGGAATCGCTATAGTTATAGCCTGGGCCGCTGGCAATATCTGCGATTGAATTAACTGCCCGTCAGCAGTAGCCGTCTGCGTTGGTAGATTAGCAGCCACCGGCTCACTATAGGACGCGAACCACTTATACCAGACCTTTTGATCCAGCGATAGCCGTAGGTGGTGGGCCAGCGAGTCCGGCTCTATCTTGTGCCGGTCGGTGGTAATGGTCGCCTCAAATTCCCAGAACTCTGCAAGCGTATGCCCGGTGGTGGCGGCAAAGGTTATGGTCACGCCATTGTCCAGCGTCTGTCCCGCGCCAGTCATTGCTACCCCGGCATCAGCCGAGATTTGGACGCCATCCCGGAAATAGATAAACTTGTCCGTGCCAGCCGCCGTTGATACAACCACCTTGTAAAGATGGCTACGGATTCCCGAGAACGTCCCCCCAGGTGTAAGGTCATCTAGCCCGCCGCCGGTGAATACTTCGCTAGTCTGGACTGCGGCAGCGTTTACTTTCAGCCGCCGCTTCTCAGAATACCCGGCAGCTAGGACAGAATTGACCCGGCGCGGTTCTTCAAACCTATGTACGTCGGTCATTACTTACCTCCAGACTTGGCCTTAGAAGCCGGTTTCTTGGCTGGCTTAGGCTTGCTAGCCGTTTTGGGTTTTGCGGCCTTGGGCGCGGACTGGGCCTTGCTAGCGGCTTTTTTAGCCGCCGTTGCAGCCCGACGCTTCGCGTTCTTGGCTTCTTTCTTGGCCTTAGCCTCAGTATCCGCCTTGGCAGCCGCCAACTTCGCGGCCTTTGCCTCAGCCGCTTGGTTTGCCAAATGGGTATTGTGGCTAATAAATAAGCCGCCATAGTTCGTCAACAACCGTAACGCCTCATTGTCCGTTAGATGCACCCCCGCCTCTAGCGTGCAGGTTTGGGGCTGGTCAAGTCGGCAAACCAGATTGGGTACCAGGCTTGTCGAACCACGATAACGGTCTTGCCCCGTCTTACTATTACCTACAAATTGGATTTTCATTATCCCTCCAATGCTGGTGGCCGAGGCCATTTAACCCTTGGAATTACTTCCCCGCATCTAGTACACTCATGCCTGCCGCAAATCCCAAGGGAAAAACCAAACGGCTCATTGGAATCCGCGTATAGGAACCTGTGGAAATTGAAGTAGCATAGGAGCCGTCTAAACATTTTAACCGCCCCGCTCAACCGTTACCCGGCTGCCCGCAGGCAATACAATCTCAGTGCCGTCGGCTTGAATAATCTTTGCAGCGCCTTTAATCGCCTGAACCGAAGCACCGTTTACAAGCGGGCCAAAGGTCTTATTTTTCAGGAGTTTCCCGATATGCTTTGCCGTAGCAGCGTCATATTGCATCCGCCATTGCTCAGGATATTTAATCAGCAACCGCTTTGCCTCCTGCGGCGGCACGTCGATCAAGCAGGAATCCGGATTGCTAGTCTTGCAATGATACAAGCCGCTGCGATAATGATCTACGACGTTTGGGACGCCAAGGAATTGCATCGCGATCAATTCGGGTAGTTCGCCGCGCTTGGGTACTGCTGGGTTTTCTTCCGGTGATTCAAGCGGTATAGACGGCTCTGGCTTTATAGGCTCTAATGGTAGCGGCCCGTCACCGCCTAAGCCTTCTACGGGCGGCAAGCCGCTCTCTGTAGTTGTTTCCTGTTCCCCTGACGCTTCTGCGCCAAACTCAATCTCTTCTGTATCAATCTGCTGTTCGGACATTGTATGCCTCTCTTTTGTGTTGTTAGTGTGCGGAGAGCAACCGGGGCGCATCAGGGACAGGCTGATACATCCCCGGCTACCATCCTAAGTCGGTGCCTATGCACTAGCACCAGGTTTAATCAAGTTGAAGAGAATGTCGTCCTCTGCTGCGCCGTCTGTTTCCAGCGCCACGGCTACTCCTAAGCCGGTAGTTGTCGTAGTGACATCCGTAAGATGCCGCGCCGACGCCCACTCAGCCAAGTCGCCCGCCGTGCATGAGCCGTTCGACCGCCCAATGAACAGGAACAATCCAGGGACCATTCCCCACACAGTGTGAGCCGCATCGCCAGTAGCCGAAGCAACCGGCAATCCATGCTGGAACAGTTTGACTGGGCCTAAGTCTCCAACTACCGCTGATCCAGACGAAGCGACCAGGCCGTCAATTTCCCAGCCTACCAGGTCGTTCTCGGTCAGCTTAACGCCGGAACTGATGTACCACATGCAGCCGTATAACGGGCCACGGTCGTAACTGATCTCATAGCGGGTGATCTCGTTGATGAAGATGTCTTCACCGGAAGCCACATTGGCATAGAAGCGCATGGATTCAACCGCATTACGGTCCCAGCCTTCGGCCACCATGTCGATCTCGAACCACTGGTGAACATCGTTTGGTTGGGCCTGGAGATTGACTTGCGTCTGCTCCTCGCCGTTATTAACGATGGTGATCTTCAACTCACCGGCGGTTGAGAAATCGCCGCCGGTTTGGTTATTCACCCAGAAGCCGATATAACGGGTGTCCGTCCAGTCCATCTGCTTCCGGCCAGCCGATCCCGCATCAGGCGGAATAGCAGCCGATTGGTAGATGTTATCCAACTGGAGGAACTGGGTTCCGTCGCACGTTCCGGTCGAGGTCATTTGAATCTCGTTGGTTTCAACGCGATCTCCAGCGCCTGCGGCAATATCAAACACGCCGTTGTTGTTCTCCACCCAGCCGGTAACCGCCTGAGTGTTGTTGACAACGTGGATAGTGTTAAGGCCAGAAGCCAGCATCATCTGCCGAAGCAGAGAACGCATATCCTTCCCGCCAGGTCCATCCATTCCCATGCCGACTTGTGCAAGCTGGTCAAGGGAGGGAACAACTTGGTTTCCAACAGGAATAAATTCACCACTCATGATATACTCCCTTCCTTATGAGGTTATGCCATAACCCAAGCCAACGGTCTCTTCCGTCGCGGTCGGGTTTTGCGTTTGTTGGAAGTCAATACGACGGCTTGCAACGGAGAACGATTGACCCTTTTTGATGTCACGGTCGGTCTCGGTTCTCGGCGCGCCCTTATCGGCGAGCCAGAAAGCACGGGTGTTGACTAATAGTGTAATGGTGTCCGTCGTGGTTGCACCGTCGTAAACACCGAGAGTGGTCAAATCCTCACGGATAAACTCACTGACGATAATCGGGCTGTTGTCAAACCGCGCCAATTCGCCCTGAAGGATCGTAGCCTGCGGCCCGATCTGATCCAGGGTTAACACCTGGGTAATCCCAAGCATCTGAATGTAAGCACTGACACTAGCGATATACGCCAGGTCGCTCGACATGGCACCGTACCGGCCCATTGCCTTGCGGACGTTCCGGAAAGCCGAAACAGTCATGCCGCCAACGTCAACAGCCGCCACACCGCCCGAACCGCCGGTATGCTTACGCAAACCAGTCCATGACTTCCGGATATCGTCCGAAGCAGTCACGTCGCTATCCTGGTGGGTGGTAGAGGTATCGGCGTTGATCACGGCGTCCTCTTCAGCATCGGCAATGCCTTGCATTAATTCAGCCATCATCATCGGCGCAATTGCCACCGCTGAATCTTCCTGAATCTCATCAGAGAAGCGGATTAGCGCAGCATGCTTGACCGGGTCAAAGGTTACATTCCCGGTGCCGGGCGTGATCGAGCTATAATCTGTCGGATTATCGCTTATTGCCTCGCCCTGCAAGAACACGCGCTTCCGCCCGCCCTGCCGTGGTACCGTCAGAGGGCCGGTTCCCATCGGAATGTTAATCCGGGGGAACAGTGCGGCCACCCGCAGCAACAGCCGCAGGTCATCAATGAACTGGGCTGAGAACTGAGTGGGTATCCACTCTAGCCCCTCATTGGTGGTCTGGGTATCCAGCGCCTTGGCAAACGACTTATCGTACATCGCCAACTCACCGCATAGGATCGCATAGGTATCTGTTCCCTTAACGATCTGCCGGTAGGTCTCTTCGCTGTATGCGCCGCCGGTTGCCTTGAAGGTCTTGTGTAGACCCCAAAGGTGCAGGAAGTCGTTCATCTCCATGAGTTCGCGAGGAACGTCATAGGTGGGCGTTTCCTGCTTTGCCATTGGCTTGTTATATCGGGTCTTGGGTGCGTACATAGCGCGGGCAATCGGACCAGCACCAACAACGCCATAACCCCACGTAGCGGCTACAGCCTGGTTCTTGATCTCGTTCCCAACGCCATCCCAGAACGCCTTTGCTTCCTTGGCGCCCTTGTCCTGAAAGTCCAAGACCGTAGTCTCGACATTGTCAAGGGTGACTTTCTGCGCGTCCATGCGTTCCCGCAGATCATCAGCAGCCTTTTCGTTGACCGCTAGGCGATCAGAAGTTCCTTGCTCATACGAGCGAATACTATCACGCATCTCGTGAATTGCCCCAAGCAAATCCTTGCTCTTGACTTCCACCTTGCCCGCATCAGTATCAGTACCCTCCTGGGTTTTTACATCGTCGTCCATAATTGGACTCCTTACTGATCGATTCGGACATTGACTGCCTCTTGGTTTGCTTGACGCTATCTATGCGCCTGTATCAAATCAAATTCTGTGAGCACTAATTGCAGCGCTATCATCTCAAGGTCGTAAACAGGTTCCTCGGGTTGTTTGAGGCTCTGTTCAAATTCGTTTTTGTGCGGCTGGGTGTGTATATCGGGCTCATGGTTCAATATGCTTTTCACCAAGTGCATATCCGCCTGCAACTTGTCCAGGGTGTCCATGATGTCCCGCTCTGATACCGCCGGGCCGTTTTCCGGTGTATAGCCTGCTTCACCCAGCGCCTTCAATATCCCGCCGTGTAGGTCCATATGGCGCTCCACTACGCCCATTAGCCCATCACCCAGCGGTTGCCCGTAATCAGCACACTTGACCGCAAACGCCTCAAACTCACGCCTTGCCGTTGCGCTTGCCAGCGACGGAATCGGCACAATACTGAACTCCAGTAGTTCCCACTCAGTAAATGTGATCCCTGTCTGCTTAGGCAATACGGTATCCGTACTAACTACAACCGGCAGGAAGCCGATAGAACCGGTATTCAAAAAGCCGCCGCGCACCTTCTCGCCTATCATATTGCTAAATGGGTCACTACCTTCATCGTGAAACTCTACATCCCCATCAATGAATCGTTGCGTCTGCTTTATACTCTCAGGCAGTACCCGGCCTATAGGAAGCATCTGCTGCGCCCGGCTGAAGCCATGAGAAAACAGAACAACGGGATTGAGTTTGAAATTGTCCAACCGCCCGCCGCCCGATTCAACCACGTCACCATCCCGGTCAACCTTGCGCTCCGTTAAGCGGAACCGGGTAGTTCCGTCAGCGGCTTGTTTCCCAATTACTCGGGATGCGCTGTACGCTTTGTCATATTTGGTGTCGTCACTCATGACGCTGCCTCCGTTGGTGTTTGTGCCGGTGGGCCTTCGCGCTGTGGAAGAGTAAAACACCGCTCATTTACATCCTGGGGATAACTGTCGCCGTTGCTGAACGACTTGCCTACTTCAACAACCTCGCCATCCATTGCGGCGTGTGCATCCCGGACCCGCTCGTCCCTTTGGGTTGCCCACATGTGCCAATCAAATCCGTTGGCCGTCATGCTAAACGTGCGCCCCTTATTGGCCGCGCTTACTACCTCAGTCCGGGCCACTAGTTCCGCGTGCTGCTCGGCTTTGCCGGTGAAGAAATTCTTTATCAGGTCGGTAGTGTCGCCAATCGAAAGCCCGTCACCTACCGCCCCGCGCAATATCGCGTCTACCTGCTCCTGAGTAGTTCGGTTAATCAACTTCGCATATTCCCGCGACCGGTGGTTTACCCACTGTACCGCATTCGGGTCACCGTTAAAATCGTACACCCCGCCAATAACGTCAGCTAGGTCTTTACCCGCATCGGCCAATGCCGCTGCTATATGCGGTTTGCCCTCATCCTCAAAACGCTGTACCCACTCGTCTATGTTGAACGATACGGCCTCTACTTCAAAATCTTGTTTGCTTACGCTGCCCCAGAATGCCCGCTGCGTGTTCAGATTGGCTATCACCTCAGCGCCCTGCTGCTTGAACAGTCGTGCTATCCCCTGGCGCATCTTCTCGCCTTCGCTCTGCCGGATACGCTCAAGACTTGCGATTGCCTTTGTCTCGTGCATCTCCCGCCAACGCTGGGCCATTACCTCGGATGCTTCCTGCTTGAACGACTTCACCGATACCGGATCGGGATTGTAATGTACCAATGCTTCGCCCATGATGAAGTCGAACGTATCGACTAGGCCACGTTCGGTGGTCGCTTCCGCAGGCGGCAATCCGGCCATCGCAATAGGCACCAAGCCCGTTTCAATATATCGGGCGTTGGTATTGGGATCTTCAGTCCTAGGTAGCCCTAATACGATTTCACGGTAATCCTCGGGGCTAACCGCGCCGGTCCGTATACCCTTTTGGAACCGCTCGGCTTGCGCAGTTTTATCCGGCTGCAATGCCTCTACCGTGGAGAAGTCAAATTCAAATACCAGGCTGGGCATATTGCTCAACCGGGACAGAAGTTGTGACGTAATCATAGCCGCCAACTTCCGCGCCATTGTCCGCATCGTCGGATCCCAAAATAATTCTTTCTGCTCCTTGACGTTGGCTAATTTGCTAGCCTCCTGGAACTGCATCCTTAAAGCCGGGGGAACACCGTAGACCTCGCCCACGCTATTACCGGCCATTGTCAGCATTTCCATGAATTGCATTTCCTGGTTAGTCAGCCCAAGTTGCTGCCACTTCATTGCCCCGCGTAGCAACATCATCTTACCGCGCTTGGCCTCCCCCTCATACTGTTGGCGGAAATCGGCTACAAAGCGATCCCAGGTAGGCTGGTCAATCTCATCATGCCCCTCGCCGTCATCAACGGTTAGCACGCCGCTTGGATTGCTACCGGACTTCAGTATTGCAAGATTGCTCTTGGTTGCCCGCAGGTCTTGTTCAATCCGGCTGGTTGCCGCTCGTAGCGGACTCAAGCCCCGGAAGTCACTATTGGGATTCCAGTACTTCAGGAAAATCATTTCATCGGTTTCGATGCGGAACTTGTTCATCCCGTTCCTGAACTCGTAATGGCTAACCAAATCCTGTTTATCGGGAATGACAACGATCTTATCGGGCCGTAGCGGGTTAATCTCCAGCGGCTTACCCAGGCCGTTCAACACCATAGCCCAGGGACATTCGCCGGTCAGCTCAATAAAGCCGCCGGTTGCTTCCCAGAAGTCATACTCGTTCATATAGGGGCTTGGATTCTTCAGCAGCGCGAAGTCAGGATGCTCGGTAACGTCCACCTTTTTGCCGTCTGGCATTATCCGGAACACCTTCTTGGGCAGGGCAGCCAGCGCGTTTGACTTCAGGCTCACACACCGGAATACATCCTTCTGTATCATGTACAGCGCCTGGTACTCATCGGTGTTAGTATCGGGTGAAATGCCCCACGGCTTGTCAGTCGGGAACACAAATTTAGGGAAGTTTACGTCTTTTGTCGAGGGGGAAAAGGCAGGCGGCAAGCCTTGGCTTACCCTTGCAGTGTCAATCAAATTAGATAGCGCCCCTGCCATAACGCTAGTAAAAATAAAACTTCTACGGCGCGGGTAAAAGGGAAAAGGGCTAACTTAGAACTGCTCAACCACTGCCCACACTCCGATTCCGGCCAGACTCAGCACGGCAGCGGCTATAACGCCGCCCACGAAATAAGTCCCGTGCCTGTACATAATCCGATGGATCATAGTCAGGTTCTTTTCCTCGCCTTCCTTGATGGTCAGCGCAAACATCACCGAGTAGGCCGCTATGCACGTGTACAAGAGCATAAGCCAGACGAATAGTGCTTTAGCCATCGGCTCCCCCTCTCAGTTTAGCCTCGGCCTCGATCATGGCCTGGGCCATTTGGAATGAGTTTCTGGCAATTGTTTCTCTATGACCCTCATTGCCATAATTCAAGGGCTCTCTATTTTCGAGTGTCGGACTAGCCGCCATTATCCCCTGCATCGCCAGCCCGGCGTAGTGCTGGAGCAGCGTCATGCGCGGGAGGGGACTGTCTAGGTGATATTCAAGGCAGCCTTCGAACGCTGGCCGTAATCCTTGTGGATTTGTCGGCTTTGGCGCTGGCGGCCTCGGACTTTTGGGTGGATCGGGCCGGATGCCCCCCTTTTTGCTCGTGCCTTCCCTGATTGGATTGCTCATAACTGGTCTCCTCCTGTTAAGGTGCTATCCGGCACTGCTGGCATATCGCCTTGCTGTGCTTCTACTTGTTCAATCTGTGGCTCCTGGCTCTCCTGATGCTGCCTTACAATCACAGTCTGGGTAAACATCAGATATGCAGCCAGGAGAAATGCAGCCTTGGGCGGCAATACTAGAGCGGCCCCAATAGATACCGCTGTAGTAAATAACGCGAGTGCTAAGATTTCCATTGTCATTTCCCTCCTGTTAAGTTAAGTAAGCCACCAGCGCCAGGACCAGCGCCACGCCTAACCCTCAAATCCCTTTTCGTACAAGGCGACTTCCTTGGCATAAGCCGCAATCGACAAATACCCCCGCTTGATCGCAGCGGCCATCCGTGCCGCCCGCCGGTTCTTCTTGTACTGCTTCCGGGTAATCCCCTGCTCATTGCAAGCCGCCGTTCTCCGCCGACGGGCGCGGTTGATGTCTGCGCTCATGGCTTCCTCACTTTCCGTAATTTCTGAGGTTTCTTCCATCGGTCTTTGGTCTTATTCTTAAGTTTCCGCCCTTGCTGTAACCGCGACTTTTTCTTCGCCTTCTTTGAACGTCGCCGCTTAGGCATCACACGCCCTCCTTGCCTGGGGTTATTATCCAAAGGTCGCCAACCAGATCACAATCCCAGCCATTGTCAAAAAAGAAATCAACGGCAGCGACAGAGGGGGGTAATTCTTCCTGGCAAAATATATTATCAGTTAGGCTTAGCGCCACCCGCGCCCGCCCGTCCCGCTCAATCAGCAACTCGATCTCACGCGCTAACATCGCCTGCCGCTGAAACGAGGTCAATTCTATGCCCGGCGGTAACTGTATTTTGCCCCCCTTTTCATCAAACTGTTGATCGACGTACTTCATTAGGGTGGTTAAGGAAGGTTTAGAATCGTACATACAAGCCTCTCTTATAAGAGTGTTAGTTGTGAGCAGTTTGGCACTTGGGGCTGGGCATTGGTCATTTGGGTACTACTACCATCTTTATACGGCTACGAACAATTTTGCCAACGCCGATTTCGATCTTCGCTATATCCATAAGAGACAAGTCCCTGTTGATATCTACAAAATCTTGAATCGCCCGATTTCTTAAATCTGAGTTGGTAGCGACTTCGGATATCGTCATACTATACTTTTCCATATAGCAGAACAACCACCTTGCAAAGTCAACCATCTTGGCGATTTGGAGTTTGTCTGCTTTTGAGAGTTTGCGTATTTCTTTGATCTTCATTTCTTCTCCTTACTAGTAACTAGCGAACGACCACCTCTAGGTAGCGGGCACCAGGTTGGGAATAGTTGAGCGCCACTATCTACAGCGAGGGAGATTAACCGAACCCCACGTGCCAGGCAATGGTTCCTCTTATTAAATGCGTGTTCCTTACGGTGATCGCATCCGTTGCGGCAACGGTTTAGTTCTGTTCCGTCCGGTCTGATTCTAGTAGCCATTTATCTGTCCTTACTAGTTGGTAGCGGAAAAGTCGTGGTTTGTTCAGTGTGTTGGATGGCGAATCGTATTTTACCAGCAGTTGATTGGCGCATCCACCGGGGCTTGTGAAAGCCGGTTAATCGGCAGCCGACGTTCATTGAGTTAGTTCGCAGATCAAATTGCCCGGCGGTGCGCTTTTTTACTACGATAAATCCTTCGGGGAGCAGTCTGTATGCGGCTTGCTCAATTTTCCGTTCGTGTTCGCGAGGAATCGGCCCGCGTTCAATCCAGGAACAAGGGTCTTCATACAAGTAACTAACTAGTCCTATAGTGTACGTCCTGGGGTATTTGTATTTCTGCCAGCCAAATATGGGAATTGGAATAACAGCGCTGGCCGCGCCGACGCCTACAATCTTTATGAACTCAGAGCGCTTCATCTTATAGTCCTCTGGACGTAGGCAACGTAGTCGGTGGATTTCATTTCCCCACAACCTTAATAGCCAGTAGATTGCTAATACTAGCATGAACCCCAACGGAATTAAATCTAGCCAATCCATTTGTCTTTTTGTTCCTTATGTTTCGGGTTATTGCAGTTTTCGCCCCGTTCATAGAGCCACCCGCAAGGACATTTTATCCAACAATCACAAGTCCCGGCAGGCTCCTCACAAATTGTGCACTTCATCTCTGCCTTTTCAAATAAAATATTCATTGGTGTTTTATTCATCTTCCTCCTCCAGTAGTGCCAAAACCCGTATACATGTTGCTTTCAGGCGCTGTTCAATAGAATACTGAGCCTCTTCCCTCGTCGCCAACGCATTTCTCCTTAAAAGAGTCATTGATGCGCCAGCCATATGTCCCGCAACGTCGTTGTCGTCCCGGCCCCAGCCCACAGACAGCGTAATTGGACCAAGGACAGCGTTGCTAGTATTAAAATCGCCCTCTTTCCATTTAAGTTTTGGCATTGTCAGCCTCCAGTAGTGATGCGTTCTCGTGGATGTTGCCGATAACTTCAGTAGACCTGTCCCAACATGCGGCATCCAGCCAGTTGTCGGGAGTGCCTCGTTCGTCTAGTTCGATTGAAGTGGCCTCAAATTTACCTCCCGAACCATATCTTTTTAGAATGTACTCAACAACATAATTATTTTTGTCTGGTTTTTGCTGAAACTCTCCACAAGTACATTCGTGGCCCCTATAGAGGTTTTTGAGTATATCCCCCTCGTAAATCTCCACGCCATTCTTGTCCTTAAGGCCGGTGAATAATTCTGGTTCCAGCCTTTGGCGAAAAACAAACCGCCAAAACATCCACGGCTCAGTAAATTGGTCCTTATCATCAGAATGAAAATACTTATCATTTATCCAAGCCCTTGCTTTCAACTCTCTCATGGCTTTACCGCCCAACTTTTGGGTTTATTGAAAAACACCAGATAGTTTAGCCATGCACTCCGTGGAACTACTTCTATCCAGCCAGTATTCATCACGATTACCAGGATTAAACCCGACAACAAAAATGAAATAACTGATACAAATATGATAAACAGAATCGAGAACATCATGGCTTTACCTCCTCACGAAACATATTGCATTGTTCATTAATCAGGCCGTTGCGGGGGATGAAGTACCCTAAAAACGACTCGGGGTTGTTGCATTCATCGTAGTTAAACATCAGATGCACATCCCATATTGGACAACTCTTTTCCTCCTCAGATGGGCCTCTATGGTTTTGGCAACGCCGACAGTATTGGTGTTGATAATCAAGTCCCTCAGTGCTATTGCTGAAATATCCCATTATACCTCCTCTGCCTCAAAATGTCCAAACATTGAGCGTTTACTTAATTCGCATTCGGGCTTACTGACAAAAAACCAAGACGTATCTTTTTCTTCAACATCAAATGAAATGCCGAACCGAAACAAATCTCCAATGACTTCTACCAAAACCGACCCATCTTCACAATCAAAAATACAAACGGCGGCATTCTTTACAATACTTGCTTTCATACTACCTCCTCTATTCGCCTTTCTCTGCCTGAGCGCCGGTCGATTTTTATTTTATAGCCGGTATGTGCTCCGGTATCTACCATGGTTGTACCCTTTTCCAGGCAGTCCAGGGCGTATGATAGTACTTTGGGCGCTACTTCTTTTAGCCACCTTAGATACTGCGCCCGTGCAATATCCATTTCACGCCGGTTTATCTTGCGCTGGATTTTGAATCGCCGGGTACTTACTTGTTGGTTGGTCATATTTGGCTCCAGATATTATATGAAACGGTCCTCGCACAGTAACAATCACCGCTTCGGCGGCTTTTAACGCTCTTGTTATCCTAATTTTGGGCGACCAGGCCATATCCTTAATCGCCTGTAATGCCCCCATAGCAGTATAACAACCAGAGCCTACAGAATCGCCGATTTGTGGTGATAATGCTATTTGATAATCACCCCCCATTGACCAGAGTTTGCCATGATACCCAATTAATGCGGTCCCGCCACTCTCGCGCTCATCTTTTTTCTGGAGATATCCCCCGCCTGATAGCGTTTTACGTACTGCATCCATGAAAACAGTAACCATATATTTATGGTCGGTCATATTCTTATGATGATCTGGGATATCCAATCCGAATTGCAGAAGTTGCCCAAACCGAAAGGAGGTCGTATAGCCAAATAACATTTCATCCGTCCCGGCATTCCGCTTAAATACTTTCGGCTCTTGTCTAACTTCATATATGAACCCATCGCTGCCCGCCGAATCACTTCCCATGTGTACCCGGCCTTCGTGAGTTAATCCAACTATACAAGTCATTTACTGTCCTCCTGGTTTATGATATTTCTGGCTTCCCGCATAGCGGCTTTTGCATCACCAATATCGGCTAGTGCTTCAAAATCCATCTTGGCTTCACCGGGTTGAACTGGGGCATATGCCATTATCTTTTTGTCAATCTCCTCGGCATATGCTTCGACAATCATTTGCGTAAACGCTTCAATTGGTGAACGGTCGAATTTAGCCGACATCGTAATTTCTAAGGGACCCCTGGGCAGGGCGTAACAACGGGAGTCGCCGTAAACTATTGGCTTGATAAAGTCCCTTGTAGAAATTACCAAATCCTGCCCTTTAATCTGTTCTGCTACCCACTGCCGAGCGTTACGTTCCCCTTGCAACTTGACCTGATAAAGGCCGTAGAGCAACGTGCAGGCAACAATCAGGCAGCCCAGGGCCATTAGCAGGATTCCGGCGGCGGCGTTCATGGCCCTACCAACTTGTATATCACCCACCCGCAGAATACGAACGGGCTACACCAAGCGGCCATCATCAAGGTTGTCAGCACCATAAGCATGATCGCGGCCAACCAGGTTAATATCAGTTCCTTAAACGTCGGCATTTTCGGCCTCCTTACTAGTTAGTACGGATTTCCTGGTGGTACAAATCTGAATATATGCCGCCCGTGCAACATCCTACCGGTGTTCCGGTAAAACACCAGGCCGACCGGCGTGTCTACCTTGAGTTCACAATCAGGATCGGCTTCGTCTACGCAGCCATTAAGCGGCCCCTGGCTTAATATGACCCGGCCATGCCGGTAGAGGTCAAAGCGATTTCTGCCCATTGTCCTGTCCTTTGGTTATCCTTGGTTTTTTGGCCGCTCGCGCCATCGCCGTATGATTAGCATGCGCCTGACTGCGCTTGGCCTGCCAGATTCTTTTCCGCTTCAAAAGCAATTTATGCGTCTGTGATCCCGGCGGATACTTCTTCAGCGACTCCTCCAGGCTCTCAAAGATATCCTTGTAGGGCATGCTTTTGCGGGCGTTGGTGCTCAAATTAGCCCCCTAAGAGCCGAAAGAAGTTTCGGGCTACCGGGGTTAAGTTGGAGCGAATTGCCCGCGCCTGCGTTACAGCAGCGTCCTTGTCAGGCCATTTGGATACTTCATCGGCAAAGGCATTGAACACCCGCGCTTGATCTTCGTTACTGTCATCGGCAAGGCCGCGCCCCAAGACTGTATAATACTCCATATCATCGGGTTTCGGTTTTGTCACTTAGTTACCGCCTTTCTCTCAAGGTTGGGGTTGCCGTAGTTGGCCTGCCGAGGCTTGGGCCTTCTCCACGCCCTGAGCGCACCGCAAAGGGTACACCGGGTATGCTCGGCAAAATCATACCACTGGCCGCAATTGTGGCAGCAGCGATAGGAGGTGTTCGGGTTTTCAAACTTTACGAATGGCATCACTTCTCCAGTAGTGATGCGTTCTCGCGGATGTGGTAACTATGTAACTCATAGCCAACGACCTTGCCGTCCTTGATCAGCCTGAATTTTATCTCTCTCATGACTCTACCTCCTCTGCCTTTATCACTTCCAATGTTGCGCCCTCTTCTAGAATTAAAATCTGTGGCACAACATCATACCCCGCAGTACGAAACATTTTCTTTAAACTCTCGGCAAAGCGCTCTTGTGTGCCAGCAGGGATTCCCGTAGGTATATGGACAACCAAGATTTCCTTTGGTTTCAACTCAAGCCGTTGAATTACTGTTACGTTAATTTCCATCATTCATTCCTCCGTTTGTGTCATTAACCACGATAGTCTTGCCAAGCCACTGATTTGAAAAGATTTTTCCCGTTCCCCCACCTTCGCAAGTCCCTTAATTGCTTCTTTCCCCTCCAATAATTCATATCCGACAGATTTCCCGCGTCGAAATTTCTATAAACCATCACATAAGGATCAAAGCCATAATCATCATAAACTGTGCTGATTCTGTCAAGCGCACCCTTAATATCATCGTCATAGCCAACTAAAACATATACACTAATAAGACCGGGCCTTATGTTGGCTTCGATCAATATTTCAGCGCCCTTGCGGAACGATGCTTCATATTTCAGCGAGTCGTAAGCAAACCGCCATTGCTTTAGAGGTCTGAGTTGTTTTAGGATGGCAGCCCGATCCGGCGTTAGGAGTCTAATATCGAGCCCCTGGTTGAAGTCTACCTTGACACCAGCAGACAAGATTTGTTCGGCTACCTTTTCAAACTGTCCTTTGAGGGCGAAAATGTTATTATCCATCAGGACTAGGTTTTTGTGTGCAAGAAACTCTGATATATCCGCGTTGTGACGAATACGCCCCTCTTTTTCTGGCACGATACAGAACTCGCAAGATCGTGGACACCCCCTGGTGGTAAACCCCATCGAATAATTAGCGCCATATAAATCATAGTCGGGCATCAGGTGTTCAATCTCATCAGGCAGCAACAGGCGGTTGTAACCAGAACCACCCCTGATAGTAGACTCGTTGAAAATATTATCGCCAGGCGTCCAGGAAAAAACCTTGCTGCTATAAACCATGTCATATTCAGCATCCCAAAGCGCAGAATAAAACTCAACCGAATCACCACGCGCCTTGTGAGATGCAGACAATTTCATCAATGCAAGGTTGGGTATCTTGGAATCAACATCATGTAAAGCAACTCTCATTGGTTCATTAACCGCGAACAAAGCAACGGTTTTTCTAAATCCTTCAATGCCTCTCGCGATTGAAATTCGTGGGATTCCTTTTGCATTTGTGCAAGTCCGCCGCTTTCCCTAAAATTACGAGACCCAGAATTAATTATTGCCCGGCCTAACAACCAGCAAACAATCCCCCCAACGAGGATTAATAAGTTTCCACAGAGTAAGTATTCATAGTCCATCTCATTGCTCCATTAACCACTGACTTAAAATCTTCATGCCGTCGCCCATTCAAATTTCTTTTTCTTCTTGCCCTTGAACACGCCCCAGCACGCCATCACAAAGCAGTCGGCGCTGTCGGGGCTGTTGCCGCCGTTCCGCGACTTCCAATCGTCCTTCGACTCAATCGCCCAAACCAATGGCTCGCCCCTCTTGTTGACATATTCCTGCTTGCGGCTGGTTAGCTCATGGGTAGTCTGCTCATCCAGATCAGCAGCCAATGGCTTGTGGGTTTCACCCAGGAACAGTACCCGCGCATGATACCAAGCGTCGGATATCAGGTTATTCAATACTTCCTGCGGAAACTCTTTTATGCCCTCAGATTTCATCCCGGCTTTGAATCCGGTCGTTGGAATATCCGGCTGATCATCTGCCATATAACTTGGTACGTGGCTGCCCTCACCGATTGCATCTACTATAAGTTTGATGGGAGGGGGGCTGTACTTTCGGGTATCTCCATCAGCCGATTGTTCACCATTGGATTGATGGTTAGATTTCGTAATCGTTCCGGCTAACACACCCTCGGCATTCCGCCTGCCCCCCTCCCAGTATTTGGCCTTTAGCTTATCCAGTTCCCTGTTGACCTTCGCCACACTCTTTTTATGTGGCGCGTTCCAGGGCCGACATAGGAACTTGAACAGCATCCCCTTTTCGCCTACGAATAGAGCGCCTAGCGTATTATCATCGCCCCCATCTTCTTCACCGGCCACATCCCAAGCAACTGAAATCTGGAGTACCCGGCCAATGTCGAAGCCCTCATTAAAGCGGTCAATGGATTGCTCTACCTTATCCATTGGGATCGCAGCATCGGAATCAGCCAGCGGGTATTCTCCGAATACCTTTACGCGTACGATAGTGCTGTTCTTGCCGTACTTGGTTATCATAGCCTGGGTACGCTCTTCTGAAGGCAACCCTCCTAGCGCTTTCAATTCACGATGCCGGGGGTCTTTATACATATCAAACCGGCTAATAACTATTAGGTTGCCTTTCTTTTTGCTGACCGTGCCATCGCGCTCCCATCCATGAACGACGCCCCGTGCCACGTTGGGATTGAATATTGCCAGAAGGCGGGCATTGGGCGCATCCAGCGAGCCTTCGGCGGCTGTGAATATGGCCGGGTCAATCGTATTGGCTTCCTCGAATACAAATAGAACGTGCCCGGTCTGACTATGCTGCCCCTGGAATGCCGTAGCCTCGTTCCCTTCAACCTTTGGGTTGTAACCGATACCAAACCACTCAGGGTACTCCTCGCGGTCAGGGTAGAATTGTACCGTATCAGGCTTCGCGCCGCTAAAGCGGTGCCGTACTTTAATTTGCAGCGTTCGCACCCGCGCCCACAATACAGTCTCAACCTGCTTCATAGTCTTGGCGGTACTTATTACCTTTCCGTAGGGGCGATGGGTGTCCAACCACCAAAGAATCAACCCGGCTGCGGTATGCGTCTTACTTGTACCGGTAGCCGACCTGACGGCAGTATACTGGTTCAACAGCACAGACAGTGCAATATCCCGCATCTTACCCCAGACCGGCCCAAATTGCTCTAGATAAACATCGGGGGTTTCCCCGTATTCACCAGGGTCAATAGTTGGTATCTGGCTCGGACTCGACTGTGAACTCGGCGTCAGTAATTTTGGCGGTGATATCCCTCTCCGGTTCATCTCCGCTTCTAATCCGGCCAAGTTCCTCAATAAGTTCGTTGTATTTTGTAAGGAGGTCTCCATCACTCAGTTTCATTATCCCCATTAAGTAAGTAGGCAACCCAAGCGCTTTCCGCTCTTCGTCGATTGCCAGTTTCAATGCCTTGCGGGCATCATTCATGCTATGAAAATTATTCTGTTCAAGATAATCAGTTGCCTTTTTGTGCAACTTCCGCAGCCCGGCCAGGTGCCGGTCAACCATTGCCTCCGTCCCCTCATCATGCCGCTGCTCAATGGCTACAAGGTGCCGGGCGTCGTAAGATTCGGCCCTGGCCTCCCAGTTATATTTCTTTGCATATACGGGCCAAGTACATCCCCTGTCGGCCTTGAGCCGCCCGTTGCTCTTAGCCTTGGCCCGCATATAACATTCCCTCATCGTCCGCTCGCCAGGCGTTTGCGATAGGTAGTGGTGCCGGAAGCGGTGGTACCATAGCGATGGCTCGCCTTCCTGCTGGTCCCAGGGTCTTAGGTCACTCATAGAATTACCAATTGTTCAACTTTTGGCTGTTCAGGTGTGAAAAGTTGCCCCTGGCGCTGGGCTTGGTCTATCCGCTTGCAGGCTATGTCGAAATATTTCGGCTCGATTTCAATCCCGATGAACTTGCGGCCTAGACTCATGCAGGCCACACCCGTGGTGCCAGAGCCCATAAAGGGATCTAAGACAACGTGGCCGGGACTACTGTGCAATCTAATAAAGTGAGCGGGATAGCCAACAGGCTTTTCGTTTGGATGGCTCCTTTGCCTTGGTGGCATCATGGAGAAGATATTTCTGGCCACAATATCATTATCATGCCATAGCAGTCCCCCCCCCTCGCGATGGGCAATCATTAGCATTTCATGCTGCCGCCGATACCGCCATCCTAATCCGGGATTCCGCTTGTCCCATATAACAGAATGAAAAAATGTCAGCCCTGCACAATCCATCCTTTCGGCCAGCCATGCAAAAGTCGGGCGCGGACCACCACCACAACAACAACAACAACAACAACAATCTGGCGATAATACGCGGACTGCTTCTGTTAGCATCCCGTCGACAACGATCCGCATCGATTCGGGATCGTCATTTTGGATGGGCTTGTTCTCAAGACCTCTGTGCTTATTAAGTTGGGCGTTTAAATCCCCATCATGATTGCTATGACCATAAGTCGGATCGGCCCAAATCATATCAATGCAACCATCCGCCAGCGTCGGCATTATCTCCAGGCAGTCGCCCAGGTAAAGGGTCGCATCTCCTATGATTTCTTTTCTCATGCCTGTACTTTACCGCCCCAGCCATTGAATAGGAAGTTAATCGCCCGCCTAAGCAACCCCATTCGCTGCCTGGGAAACAAATTGTACTGCCGATAGGCATAGTCTACCCCGTGGTTCTTCCCGCCGCATACGCAGCCGCAGGCGCTTGATCGTGCATTTCGGCATCTAGTACCGCACTGCCTTTTAGCGGTAGCCTTCACTACGCGTTAGCCCCCGCAGCATCTACCTCGATAACATCCGGCTTGCCTGGCTCGCTAGGTTGCCAGGTTTCAGCCTGCACGCGCTGCTGTTTGAATAATAGCCATTCCGCACTGGCAACCGGCGACAGGTCGATGGGCGGCGCGTTCTCCTGGAACAGCCGCACCCGGTTAATTATTCTGATCTTGCCCGAAGGTTCAACCTCACCTTTTTTAGCCAGCACGGGATCGTGGTGCGGCACCATTATTGGCTCTTCATCAATCACAACCTGTTCGGCGTTCACCTTCCAGAAATATATCTCGATCCCGCCCGAATGGGTTTTGAATATGAGCGGATTAGTTCCTGCCCTGTCGTTCATACTAGCCTACCTCCTTTGGTAGTACGGTTAGCCCGATGGATTTTATTACTTCCAAAAATTCATCATTACTCTTGCCCGCCTTGGCTTCTGTCACAGCCTTTTCCATTTCGGCTACGTGCAGATCAAATATGCCCTTCATCTTCATCAGCATGGCCGCTTCTGCAGTTTCTAGCGGCAGGCAATGATCTAGTAGCGGCAATTCCCTAAGCCTTACGCCCCGGTTTCTCGCGGCAGCATTGCTTAATTCAACTTGGAAAGTGCGATAGCACATCACAACCTCATAGGCAGCGGCCCGCAATTTCAGGTTCTCGACTTCGCCTATACTGCTGGCTTTTCTCAATAGGTCATCATAGAAAGCCATTACTTGTTTCTCCATATCGAACAGGTCGCCGATTGTGCAGGTCTTGGTCATAGTGGCGGGGCAACGCACTTAATAGTTTTCATTTCAGACCCCAGAAAATTAAAATTGATACAAGATTTGCCAATCCCCACCATTTCATTACCGGAGAACGGCCATTCCAGTAAAAGACCGCCGCTACAATGATACAACCAAGATTAAAACCCATTACCATGTTCATCCATTCCATTGTCAGTCCTCCTTACCGTGTTTTCCTATTAAGGGCAACCAAAAGCAACACCAATACGATTATGTAGGCTATCACCCAGGGCATCAGAGTTAGTGAGCCTTCGGTCATGTTAGACATTATATGTTTGCCTCTCCTCAAAATGGTACATCACCTTGTTCCGCCAGGTCGCCAAACAGCATGTACTCCTCGACAAACGCTACCCTGATTGCAGCCCCGCGCTTGCCGTTCCGGTTCTTGGCAATTATAATCTCACAAGTACCTTCCGTTGGCGACTTGTCCTTATATGTCTGAATACTATAATAAGAGGGCCGATATAGCAGCCATACTTGGTCGGCCTCTTCTTCGATAGCGCCAGATTCCTTGAGGTCGGATAAGATTGGTCGGTACTTTGTTGCTAACCTGCCTTCCGGCTTGCGGCTTAACTGGCTGAGGATAATGACCGGGCAATCCAATTCCTTTGTCAACGTTTTACTTCTTCGGCAGAACGCCTCTATTTGATGCCTTCGTTCTGATTGGGTGCCCCGAGCCTCTAGCCGTTGGATATAATCAATTATTACCAAGCCGATCCCGTGTCGGGCCGCAAGATGCCGGGCTGAGGCCATAATTGTATAGGCATCCTGATAGGGGGAATCATTTATGTAGACCGGCATTCCTGATATGGTCTTAGTTGCGGCTACAAAATCAGCGCCCTCAATTTCTGTAAGGTATCCCGATTGGTATTTACTGCCAGAAACCTTAGATTCCTGAATTGCCATCCGCACAGCAAGGTCGAAGCCCGAACTTTCTAACGAGATAATCAGCGAAGGGATGCCTTTCTTTGCAAATCTGATTGATATCTTAATCGCCATCGAGGTCTTACCCATGCTGGGCCGCGCTCCGATTATCACCAAGTCGTTCTTTTGAATGCCGCCGGTATAGGAATCTAGATCGCTTAACCCAGTGGACATCCCCCGACTCTTGCCCGGCTCTTCTAATATTGTTTTTACTGATTCAGCAACCGCGCCCGCCAATTCCTTTACGTGCTTGTATTCTGCGCTCCCGCTTCCAATCGTTGTGGGTATAGCAGCAAGCAACGCAGAAGGCACTTCAGAGCCGCTGTGCGCTTGTTTTACTAGATTCGTGCCAATTGTTATAAGTGAACGATATTGCGAAGCCTCAGAGACCATACGGGCATAATGCTCTACCCGGCTTGCGCTTGGCACCAATTCCGTCAAGCCCGTCAAGAAAAATGCGCCGCCGATATTTTCAAGCCTGTCTTCAGCGCCTAGCCATTTTGCAAGTGTTAGACTATCTATCGGCTGGTTATCGTCACGAAGTTGTAGCATTGCCTTGTATATTAATCCGTGGGCTGGCTTATAGAAGTCGAGAGGTTTTATTATAGCCTCTGCTAGCGACAGCGCCTTGTTATCTATCAGGATCGAGCCGAGCACTGCCTGCTCAGCCTCTAGGTCTTGAGGGGCCATCTGTAATTTCTCAGTAGCCATTGCCACTCGGCGGTTCACCGGCTCCCGTAGACTCAAGCTCCTCCTGAACGCCCCGGCTGCCGTTCTTGTACTTACCTTCAAGCACCTTGTTCATATTGGCCTCATTCAAAAGCCAGTCGATTGTGCATTCCTTCCATTTCTTATTTCTCCCGGACAGGAAATCCGACACCTCAACGGCCAAGAAATATTGCTGCCAAAACTCTGGTGATGGGTGCTGTTTGATCCTAGCACTGAGAGTTTTTTGTCTGGCACCGGCCACGCCCCTGATCTTAGGCAACGACGGGCAGGCTGCGTGGAAAAAGTCTATCACCTTGGACGGCTTTATCGCATCAGTCTCAGGCTGGTTATTCGCGGGGGGGGGACTAGATTTTGGTTTCGGCTTTTCGCCCCACCGGCTTTTCATTCCCCTTTTACCCGCGCTGCTTGCCACGGCTCGCCGCTGCATTTGCTTATCCCGTTCTCCTTCTAACCTGTCGTTATGTAGCCGACCGTCTGGGTACAATTTAAACTTTTGGCCTATCAGCGCCCAGATTTCATCCCACCTTTCAGGGTTGTGGCATAGCCCCTTTAGAATTGCCTCATCATCTGGCAGGCCATCTTCAAGCCATGATACATCTAGCAGTTCGCGGTAGCATGCTTTTTGCAACAAGCCGAGTTCACCGACCATGCACTTCACAACAAGATCACTGAGGTAATCCTTGGGGTACCATTGATAAGATGGGCTTTTGCCGTTAGACACGCACGAACTCCCCGCCGTTGCCGGAGCATACTTCGCAATGTTCCCGCTTATTACGGGGCAAATTACTTGCGCCTGACATTCTACAACCCACGCACTCCGTCCATTTGTAGCCCTTGTAGAGTATCCAGGCGAGGCACCATTGATCTGAGGTTGCGAAAAGTAGCTGCCCGACTTCCCCCGTAACCATTAAGGTTGGATCATCAGAGTTTTCCTCCCTGAAAACGATTTCAAATAGACATAAGGCAAATCGAGGCGTATGCTTCACCTCCAACCCCCGCGCCGCATCCAGGGAGCCGGGCCAGTTGGGGACAGTAGTTAATGATGCGTTTACCCCCCATTTTGCATACCCCTCGGGTGACCTGCCCAAGAGTTGGTCTTTTCCATTGATTGCCAA